>JGI24711J26586_10000306_pt1 | contig 37612 bp, 26 predicted proteins | sample BioPla3DNA1_FD_26586 | JGI IMG/M metagenome (IMG submission 26586)
AGGATATTCACGCTTACAATATAATAAAAAGCATCTTTCCCAATGAGGTAAGGGATTTTGTTATACTGCTTGACGATCAGAATACCGTTCTTGTCAAAGAGCTGAAAGAGAAAGAAGAAAAAGATGATATCTACCGCAAAGCAAGAATGATAATTGATACACTGAACACCGAGCTTATGGTGAAAGCCTATATTGGAATTGGCACTGAAGTTGATCGGCTGCGTGATATAACACGTTCTTTCAAAGATGCTCAAACAGCCCTTACAATAGGAAATATTTTTGAATCGGACAAAACGATAACAGACTATAATCATTTGGGAATTGGCCGGTTGATTTATCAGCTTCCCACCACATTATGCAAGCTGTTTTTGAATGAAATATTCAAAGATGGCGTTTATGAGCATATAGATCCGGAAACAATGATTACTATCCAGAAATTTTTTGAAAACAACCTTAATGTAAGCGAAACTTCCAGGCAATTGTTTGTTCACAGGAATACTCTTGTTTACAGGCTGGATAAAATTCAGAAAATAACAGGAATGGATTTGCGAATATTTGAAGATGCTATTCATTTCAAGGTGGCCATGATGGTTAAGCGCTATCTTGACGAAGTGGGAAAATAAACGTTGTTCCGTTTTCTTTATTAAAAAATAAAATGGAGATGTGTTTGGTTTGATTGAGTTCAAGGCTGTAACAAAACGGTACTCGAACGGTGCCATAGGGCTGCAGGATGCGTCCTTTACGATACAGAAAGGTGAATTTGTTTTTGTAGTCGGGCCAAGCGGTTCCGGCAAATCTACTCTGTTAAAGCTGTTATTGCATGAAGAAGTTCCAACCGAAGGTGAAGTATATGTAAACGGGTTCAGCATACACAATATGCGGCGTTCGGAGATTCCGTACCTTAGACGCGGCCTTGGGGTTGTATTTCAGGATTTTCGCCTGCTGCCAAACAAAACGGTTTATGATAATGTAGCTTTTGCAATGCAGATTGTGGAGGCGCAGCCAAAGGAAATACGCAGNCAGGTTCCTGTTGCNCTGGCGCTTGTAGGGTTAAGCAAAAAAGCAAAAGTATACCCTGATCAGCTTTCGGGCGGCGAACAGCAGCGGGTATCACTTGCGAGGGCNCTGGTAAACAATCCGTCGATTTTGCTTGCTGATGAACCCACGGGCAATCTTGATCCCGCTATAAGCCGTGAAATAATGTATCTTTTGGATGAGATAAATCAAAGGGGCACAACGGTTATTGTCGCCACGCATGAAAAAAGCATTGTGGATGATATGGAAAAGAGGGTTATTTCTTTAGATTATGGCCGGATCGTCCATGATGTTCAAAAGGGGAATTATACAAATGAAGCTTAGAACTATAAAATACATGGTTCGAGAAGGGTTTTCCAATACATACAAGAATCTGTTGATGACTCTTGCTTCGCTGACGATGGTAATTTCGTCTCTTTTGATATTTGGAGTCTTTCTTATGGTTACCGTGATTTTGTCGTTTAATCTAAGACAGATGGAAAAGCAAATTGCTGAGATAGTAATATGGCTGGAGAAGGATATTGCTCCCCTTGAAGCCGATGATATAGAATTAAGACTTAAAAACGATGTGCGTGTGCTTGAATGCAATAGAATTACAAAAGAACAGGCATTTGCCGAGTTGAATGAAGCTCTCGAAGACCCGTCATTATTGGAGGGTTATACTCCCGAGTTTCTAAGTGAGTCATTCAGGCTCCGATTGAAGGATGTTAATCAGATCGCGGAATTTGCGGACGAGGCGGCTGATATTACCGGAGTTGAAGATATTGATTTCCCGAAAGATTTTCTTGAAAGGCTGGCACTGATTCTAAAATGGATTAACGCAGGCAGCATGTTTATTCTTGCCCTGCTGCTTATTATTTCCGTTTCGATAATATCAAACACAATAAAGCTTACCGTTTACGCCAGGCGTAAAGAAATCGGCATAATGAAATATATTGGCGCGAACGATTGGTTCATCCGCTGGCCATTTATAATTGAAGGCATTATTATTGGCCTTGTAGGATCTGTTATTTCATTTGTAATAACCAGTTATCTTTATAACGCGCTTGAAAGTTATGTAAGCTCTGAAGCGGTTGTATCGGGGATGAGCCTTATACGTATGGTCCCGCTTAAAGATATAGGCGGTCAAATCCTTTTTGTTTACATTATTATAGGTGTTGTAATGGGTGTGGTAGGAAGTATAATTTCTGTACGAAAACACTTGAATGTATAGTGCTTGTTTATGTATAATAATAGAAAAGGCATGGTTTTTAGAGGTATATAAATTACTTAACCTGTAACTGCTTTAATCAACAAACATTTATTATTAAATAAAAACTCTAAAAGAAAAGAGGTTTGCAGCCGAAAATACAAATATAGACCCTTTTCTTAAAATAATACCGACCCGAATTCACATTTCGGAAAGGATGCAAACCTGTACCGGAGGGCTAATGTGATGCGGAAAAAACGGGAGGAACATGCACATATGATAAAACGCATAGGTTATGTAGTCACAGTATTCATATTAGTATCTGTTTTTGTGCTGCAAAGTTTTGCCGGACAACTTTCGGAATATGAAAAACAAAAGAAGGAAAAAGACTCAAACATAAAAAAAGTCAGCAGCCAAATAAAAGATAAAAAGGCTGATTTGAATTGGAACAAGAAAAAACGCGATGAAATTATCAAGGAACTCGAAAACATCGGCCTTAAGAAAGAAGAGATCGAGCAGAGGATACAGCTTCTTGAATCGGCTATACAATCGCTTGAAGAAGCAATATTGATTGAGGAAGCTGAATATGCCAGGCAGGAAGAAATGTTGAAAGAGCGCCTTAGGGTAATGCATAAACGAACAGTTACGATATGGGAGCTTGATGAACTTTTTAAATGCAAGAACCTTAATGATCTTTTTATTAAAGTAAGGTATATGCAGCTGCTTTCCGAAGCAGATCAAAGGCTCCTTGATTCCGTTGAAAAAAAACGCAATGAAATTGAGCAGCTGAAACAGCAAAAAACAACGGAAATCGAGAATTGTATTGAACAGGCCAGATTGTATGCGCAAAAGATCGACGAGCTTGAAGTCTCGCGTTCTTCCCTTGATAGTAGAATATCAGCCGATGATAAGGAAATTAAGAAATACGAAAAAATGATGGATCAGATGCTGAAAGAGTCAAATGATCTTGAGCAGCTGATAAAAAATATGAAGACTATGGGTTCGGATTATATCGGCGGATCAATGGTATGGCCTATGCCGACGAACAAACACATAGCTTCGGGGTACGGAAACAGGATTCACCCGATTTACAAAGTGTGGAAAATGCATACCGGAATTGATATTGGTTCAGCTATGAATGAACAGATTGTAGCCGCTGCTGACGGCGTGGTTATTTACGCGGGTTCGCGCAGTGGGTACGGAAACACGATTATTATTGATCACGGCGGCGGTATTACTACATTGTATGCACATATTGTAAGCAGGGGATTTCTTGTTAAGACAGGCCAATATGTAAAAGCTGGGCAGGCCATTGCGAAAGCAGGGATGACGGGAACGGCAACCGGACCACACCTTCACTTTGAGGTTAGAGTCAATGGTGCCACAAAGGATCCGTTAAAATATGTAAAACCGTAAAGGTGTATTGCTATTTAATAAAAAGAGCCCTTTTGCATAAGAAAAATACCCGGGTATAACCGGGTATTTCTTTTAAATTGGGTTGACCTAATATTGTACGCGTAAAAAGATTACACATTTTGAAGAAAAATAGGAAATATATATTAACAGGAATGCTAAGGAATAATATCTTTTTGAATAGGAAGTGTGTAAATGAAATCAAATCGTTATTGGCTGATGGGGGTTATTTGTTTATTGACCGCAGTTGTTTTTTTTGCTGCAGGTTTTTTTACCTACTCGTTAATTAATTTTATAAATCCCCAATACCAGATTAGTTTTAATCGAGAGGTATCAAGAGAGAATATAATAAATTTTAATCGTGTAAAAACCATTCTAATGCGGACATATTACCAGGATGTTGATGAAAACAGGCTTCTTGAAGGAGCAATTCACGGAATGGCGCAGGCAGTGGATGATCCGTATACTGTTTATTACACTGCGGAACAAATGAAGGATTTTATGGAGAAGCAATCCGGCAATTATGTAGGAATCGGTGTAACTGTCTATATGGATGAGAATGATTTGCTCACCGTTTCGGAAACCTTTGCCGGTTCACCGGCAAAGGAAGCGGGAATGCGTATAGGGGACAAAATAATTAAGGTTGACGGGGAAGACGTAACCTCAATCAAGGATTCCGAGCTTATTGTACAAAAAATCAGGGGGGTCCCTGACACAAATGTTGAAGTCACGGTTTACAGACCTGAGATAAATGATTATATAACGTTCAATATGGTACGTCAGGTTATCAATCTGGTATATATCCACAGCGATATGATCGAAGAAAATATTGGATATATACAGTTGAAGCTGTTTGATGAGGATATCTCATATGATTTTGCCCATCATGTGAACAAACTCATTGCGAACGGCGCGAAAGGCATTGTACTTGATCTCAGAAACAATCCGGGCGGTGATTATGAGCAAGTGGTCCGTATTGCAGATATGATTATTCCGGAAGGCCTTATCGTTTATACTAAGGATAGAAACGGAAAACGCGAGGAAAAAAAATCTGACGCAAATGAACTGAATATGCCAATAACAGTTCTTATTAACGAATACAGCGCCAGCGCTTCCGAAATTCTGTCAGCCGCAATCAAGGAATATGGNAAAGGAACGCTTGTAGGAAAAACAACCTTTGGGAAAGGGCTTGTTCAATCAATAATCAGACTTGAGGGTGGAGCCGGTCTGAAATATACTGTTTCAAAATATTATACTCCTTCAGGAGTATGTATACATGGTATTGGGGTAACACCGGATATTGAAGTGGAAAACGATCAACAGTACCGCTATTACAGTATAGAGGATATACCGGAGGGTGACGACAAACAGCTTTCCTGTGCAATTCAGGAAATTAACAGACTGATCGCCGAAGGGGAAAAGTAGTTTTTGTTTTTCTGTTGCTGTATACCATAAAACTTACAAGGTAATAATAACTTTGAGGTGGTTTTATGGCTCTGAAAAAAAATGAAAAACTGAAACTGGAGATAGCGAAAGAACTTGGTCTTCTGGAGAAAGTACAAAAGGATGGATGGAAAAGCCTTAGCGCGAAAGAAACCGGGCGTATCGGCGGACTGCTGTCAAAGCGAAAAAAATTAGGGTAGAATTCCGATTAAACGCTTGGTGAAAGCGTTTCATGGGGGTTTTAATGTACAGTGATTTTTCTTTAGTATATGATCTGTTAATGGATGATGTGGATTATTCACGGTGGGCAGATTATATTGAAGCTCTATTTGGAAGATATGCGGCGGAACCGGAGCTTATTCTTGATCTTGCCTGCGGTACCGGCAGTTTGACGTTGGAACTGGCAAAACGTGGTTATGACATGATCGGTATCGATTTATCACCCGATATGCTGAGCCGTGCGGTGGAAAAAACGGATTTGAGCGGAGTTTCTCCTCTGTGGGTGTGTCAGGATATGAGATCATTTGAATTGTATGGTTCGGTGGACATTATTTTATGCACAATGGACAGCCTGAATTATATTCTTGACATGAATGATATGAGGGATGTTTTTGGGCTTGCCGGGAATTATTTGAATCCCGGCGGGCTTTTCATTTTTGATTTGAATACGCCTTATAAGTTTGAGCATGTCTTTGCTGACAACCTTTTTTATGAGATAAGGGATGATATAGCATACCTTTGGCAAAACAGGTATAACCCTGAAAACAAAATATGCGATTTCGACTTAACCTTTTTTGTAAGGCAAACAGGGGATTTATACAAGAGGCTTGAGGAACAACAGAAACAGCGGGCATGGTCTTACAATGAAATAAAATATGTTATTAGCGGTTCAGGGCTTAATCTGACGGATGTTTTTAACGCATTTACATTCGAAAAACCGTCGCGAACGACAGAACGCTGTTTTTACATAGCACAAAAGTAAATACTAACTTTAGCACATAATTTCTACCTGTTTGCGTATTCGGACAGACAATAACGCAGCAGGTATAATTAAAATCAAGTCTTTTATAAAGTATAACGCCATACCGGATAGAATTGCGAGATATCCGATAGGAGTTCCGGTATAAAAGATATTCAGAAGATACATATACACTGTACCCAACAAGTAGACGGACATAATACCCGCCGATGAAGCAAGGAAAGCTGTGCCAATTGTGAAATCAGAGAATGATTCGCCGATTTTTCCGACACTCCAGGCCGCCGCAATAAAACCCAATATATAACCGAAAGTTGGGTTTAGTATGTAATGGATACCTGCGGGTGTCGAAAATACGGGCAGGCCTGTAAGCCCCATTATCATATACAGTGTCATTGACAAGGCGCCGTTTTTTGGGCCGATTAGAAGACCGGCAAGGATGCTGAAAATAGTTTGGAATGTGAAATAAACAGGAAAAAAGGGGTTTGGGATTTTTAAATATGCCCCAACAATCATGAGCGCTGCAAAAAGCGCGATCAGAACAATGCTTCTTATTTCAGTTTTACGCATGCGATTCCCACTTTCAAAATTAGTAAATATAGATAAACCGATACTGCACTCTACAGAATAATAACAGGTAAGTTTGGACCATTATTAACCAACATGTCTTATCCGTGTCCAAATTTCCAACCAAAACTAAGGATAAAATAAAAATTGCCCATTGTCAACCCAATTCTTATTATAAGTTGACAATAGGNTCACATAAAAAAATACTNTTCAGACGTAAAATAAGTTAAAAGTACTATTGTACAAATATAAGGAAACTTTAGCGGAATGCAGCTTAGAAAAAGAGGGTAGCTGCGCTAATCTTAAAATACCAGGGTTTTGTCCCATGATATGAAAAAGTCATACTAAAATAAAACGAGACGGAAAATGCCCTGCCTTAATTAAATCCAAATCCTTAAAAAAGAACAGACGTTTGCAATGGTACTTATTAAATTGTATAATTACTATATGTTTATTTTGGCCGATATTATATCGGGCAGAGCAGAGATTTGGCAGCAAGTACCCGCCGCCTTTAAATTTTTTGGAGGTTTTATGGAATTGTTAGAAGGATTGAATCCACAGCAAAAAGAAGCGGTTTTGCACACAGAAGGGCCAATATTGGTTTTAGCCGGCGCAGGTTCAGGCAAAACCCGGGTGATCACTCACCGGATTGCATATCTCATACAGGAAAAGGGCGTTGCGCCGTGGAGTATATTGTCGCTGACATTTACAAATAAGGCGGCAAGGGAAATGCGAGATCGCATTGAAGCACTAATTGGAGCAAGGGTTTTAGACATATGGAGCGGTACCTTTCACTCCTGCTGTGTGCGCATTCTTAGAAGAGAGATTGAAAGGATCGGCTTTAACCGTGATTTTGTCATATATGATACCGGTGATCAGGAAACGTTAATAAAAGACTGTCTTCAAAGACTCGGGTATAACGACAGAAATTTCCCCCCAAAACAGGTTCTTGCATATATAGGAAGGGCAAAGGATGAGCTTATTTCCCCGGAAGCGTATTCAATTAACGCCGCTTCCGATTTCCGTATGCGGAAAATATCCGATATTTATACGCTGTACCAGAAAAAACTAAAGGCAAACAACGCCTTAGACTTTGATGACATTCTGCTGCATACGTTGAATATTTTCGATAAAAATCCGGATGTTCTTGCGTATTATCAGGATAAATTCAAATATATCCTTGTTGATGAATATCAGGANACAAATACTGCTCAATATATGCTTGTATCAATGCTTGCNAAAAAGCATCGAAATATTTGCGTTGTCGGAGACGATGATCAGTCTATATATGGGTGGCGGGGCGCAAATATGCAGAATATACTTGATTTNGAAAAGCATTTTCATGGCTGCCGGGTAATAAAGCTTGAGCAGAATTACCGTTCGACCGAAAGGATTCTTGACGCGGCAAATAATGTTATAAAAAATAATTACGGCAGGAAACCGAAATTACTCTGGACAAAAAACTTAACTGGTGAGCCGGTGTATGTGTATAAGGCTTTTGACGAAAGGGATGAAGCGGATTTTACNGCAGGTATGGTTCGNAACGCTGTTGCCCGNGGTGATAATAATTACGGTGATTTTGCGGTGTTATACCGTATTAATGCTCAATCCCGCGTATTCGAAGACTCTTTTATGAAGATGGGAATCCCTTACAGAATTATAGGTGCGCATAAGTTCTATGACAGGAAAGAAATAAAAGATATAATTGCATACCTGAGAGTAGTTAACAATCCACATGANGATATAAGTCTTAAACGCATTGTAAATGTCCCAAGAAGGGGAATCGGCAAAGTTACTTTAGACAGGGCGGAGCAGCTTGCATATGATAACGGTGTCAGCATTTATTCAATTTTGTTGGAGGCTTCCAAGTTAAGTGAGCTGACAAGAGCTTCAGCTAAAATAAAAAGTTTTACCGATATGCTCGTAAAACTCAGGTCGCTTGCTGAATACCTTGATTTAACGGAATTAATCAAATCGGTAATAGACCAAAGCGGAATTATTAAGGAGCTTGAACAGGAAGATACCATAGAAGCAAAAACAAGAATAGAAAATATTCGGGAATTCCAGTCCGTTGTGCTGGACTTTGTACGAAACAGCGAGGAAGAAGATCCCGGTTTAAATGATTTTCTGGCGCATGTTTCACTTATTGCTGATGTCGATACTATGGCAGATGAACAGGATAGGGTTGTTCTTATGACTATGCACAGTGCAAAAGGTCTTGAATTTCCAATAGTTTTTCTCGCAGGAATGGAAGAAGGCGTTTTTCCCAGCTACCGGTCAATAGGCGAAGAAAGCGAGATGGAGGAGGAACGCAGGCTGTGCTATGTAGGCATTACACGTGCAAGGGAAAAACTTTTCCTTACCTTTACAAAATCCAGAACCCTTTTTGGAAATACGACATATAACAGGCAGTCACGCTTTATAGATGAGATACCGGAAGACCTTTTGAAATATATCAGTGAAAACAGCGATCTTATTAAAAGTGATGTCAGGAAATCCGTTACCAATCAGATTAGTGCGGATGAATGGAAACAGCGTACGGCATCATTTATAAAGGCAGCGGAACTAAATACTGACGAGCTGGTTGCAGGGACCAGGGTATTGCATAAAAAGTTCGGTGNCGGCACTATAACGGCAAGAGAGCCGGAAGGCAGCGATTTCAAGCTTGAAATTGATTTTGATCAGTTTGGCATGAAAAGGCTGTTGGCATCGTATGCAAAGCTGAAATCCGCACCGTCGGACAATATGTAAACTACAAACCTGTTAGTCTTTTTCATACGAATTCCTGAAATAATTGTGCATGAATTTTCCCGACCCACGAATAATTTATAACTCAAAGGATATGATATTTCAAAGGGAGGGATTGATTTGAGTGAAACATTGACACAGGAACAGCTTAAGCTGATTGGTGAAAATTGCAGCCAGTATAAACCGGCAGGCCAGGGTATTACGGCGGTAATGGGTATTAACGAAGATGAAGGAATATCCTGTAATACTTGCAGGTATTGGTCGGGCTCGGAATGTGTGATAGACGTGCTTGATAATGTTGCGGTTAATCTGGGTATACTGCCGGAAGAATGAATATATAAACAGATATACACCGGTGCGTAATTTGTCGCATGCCGCAGGCGGATTATTTCCGGAAAAGCGCAATACGACAGGTTAAGACAATTGTTCTATGTATAATCTAATCATACTAATGATAAACCGGGGGTCTGTTATATGAAGAATTCTTTCACTTCCGCTCAGAGAGCGCCGGTGTCCGGCAGTAAAAAAATCCGTTTTGCAGAACAACTAAAAGCATTAACCCTGTTTGAAATACTATCGTGTATCTTTTGCGGAGTATTGTCCAGAGCCGCGTTTTTCGGAACTGTCAACCCTTTTGGCCTTGCTTTTTATGCCGCGTATTCCGGAAGCAGCCTTGTAAAAGCGCTTATGGTGCTTTCAACAATTACTTTCAACTCTTTTGGAGGGGGGTTACTGAAAGCGCTAAAACAGATAGCGGCAATATTTTTATTTGAATGGCTTAATATAGTGTTTAAAAAGAACAGCAAAGAAACAGGCCATATCGGAAAAGCGTTTTTTATGGCAATATCATCAGCTATTACGGGGATATTTGTGTTTTTAATCAACGGTCAGCTTATGTTTGAGTTGATTTTTATTTTTATTGATGTACTGCTTGTCGCAGTGGTTACGTCAATTATGTCACAGGTTTTCGAAGAAAAAGTGTATGGCTCCAAAGAGTACAATGAACGAAATTACCTGAAATTGTTAGGATTTTTGATTCTTTTCAGCGCATTTTTACTTGGGATGTCAGGGTTCAGTCTTTTCGGTGTGCGTGTTGATATTGTACTGGCCGGTATTTGTATACTTAAACTGGCCAGGCATTTTGACCCGGGCTTTGCCGCATGTGCGGGAGTAATGGCCGGAATTTCCATTTCCCGCGGTGATGTTACCGAATTAACATTATCAGCGGGGATGTATGCAATGGCCGGTATGACAGCGGGAATACTAAAAAAGTCGAAAATTTCCTCAGGNATTGCTTTTTTTATTATCCAGTTTGTTGTTATTTTTCTATCTGCAGAATATTATATCGGTTGGGCTGAAATGATTATACCAATAGTTTTATTCATGCTGCTTCCGGATATAAAACAGGGAATGATTCATGCCTTAAAGCCCCATATCGGTATCGGCGAAGATGAGGATGAAACACAAAAGATAAAGAGGGTTATTAATACTGTCACAAAAAAACTATTCGATATGTCAAAGGCACTTTTAAGGCTCGCCAATACGGTTGAAAATCAGATAAAAGATAGATTCGGCGGATACGAAATAAACGCTAACGCAGTAATTGAACAGCTTACGGCGGAGGTTTGCAGCTGCTGTGCAAAAGGTCCGTCCTGTTGGGAAACAGAATTGCTGAATACATACAAAACGGTTATAAGCGTTGCTTCACGCCTGGAGGAAGGCGCGGCGGTACGTAAAGGGAATGAAAAGGATTTGGGCAAGTTTTGCGTAAAGCCCGCCGTAGTTTTGGAAACACTTTCACGAATTATTGAAATTAAAAGGATAGAGAAAATGTGGCAGGGAATCGTATCTGACAGTATAAGCATAATTCCGGAACAAATATACGGTATGTCCGAATTTGTAAGAACAATATCGGACGGATTATTCCGGGAAATGTCACATTATACCGAAGAAGAAAAAAAGGTAAAAAAAGCGTTAAGAAAAAAGGGATATTTAATTACTTCGGTTGAGGTTCATAAAAACCGGTGCGGCAGATTTACATGCGAAATTCAGGTTGAAGGCTGCCGCGGCAGAAAAGATTGCCAAAAGAACATTGAGGCAATAGCGGCTGAGGTGTTGGGATTACCTATGAGAGTTGAAGAAGGCGAATGTAAAGACCGTGGGAAGGAAAATTGTTTTCTTTTTTTAAAAGAGAAAGAAGCACTTGGAGTTACCACAGGAATAGCAAGAATTAAAAAAGACAAATCTGGTGTTTCAGGAGATTCGTTTACCTTCTTAAAAACCCGTGACGGAGAGTATGTTGTGGCAATAAGCGATGGGATGGGCAGCGGCAGGGAAGCAAACAAGCTCAGCGAAACAACGATAGGCCTCCTTGAGCAGCTTATTGACTGCGGGTTGTCAATCCGCCACAGCCTTGGCATGATAAATATAATGATGAGCATGAACCCGGAAAAATACTCAACAGTAGATATTTCGGTTATTGATTTATACAGCGGCAATACCGAGTTTTACAAGATGGGAGCAGTTCCAAGCATTATTACGAATGGAAAAGATATAGACTTAATACAAATAGACAATCTCCCTGCGGGGTTTTTAACGGAGAGCACGGTACAGCCCGAAAAACGAAAAATATCCGATGGGGAATTTATTATTATGATGACCGACGGTCTATACGACCGCATTAACGGTTCGGATGGTGAGAACATGATCAAAAAGGTAATAGCCCGGGAAAACACGTTAAATCCTCAGGAACTGGCACAACACCTGTTGGAGAGGGCCTGTTCAGGCAAAAAAAACGTTCCGGATGATATGACCGTTATTGTGGCAAAACTATGGCGAAAAGCGAGTTGATTCAGGAATTATGCTATCCTACCGCCCGAATTTTTTTTTCCTGGAGAAACATATTTCCGATCTGATCAACATTCCCGGCCCCCATTGTAAGAATTAAATCACCGGGCGAAGAATCCTGTATAAGGCGGTTTACAATGTCTTTAAACGATGCAATATATACAGCGTTATCCGTAACATTATTAATTCTTTTAACGAGGTTTGACGCGTCTACTGTTCCGGTATCTTTTTCCCTGGCCGCGTATATATCCGTAATATAAACACGATCCGCCATTGTGAAGGCTTTTGAAAACTGATCCATCAGTTCAGTTGTTCTTGAATAAGTGTGAGGCTGGAACACACAAAGGATCTTTCCACGGGTGCAGCTTCTGGCGGCCTTTAACGTCGCAGTTATCTCTGTGGGATGGTGGGCATAATCATCAACAACCCGTATACCGTCAGCTATTCCCTTATGCTCAAAACGGCGGCGGGGACTTTTAAATTTTCTAAGTGTTCTTTTAATAATATCTACCGGAATATCAAGAGAAGAGCATGCCGCGAAACAAGCCAGGCTGTTTGAAACGTTATGCAAACCCGGTATGCTCAGTTTTAAACGGAACAAACTCTTTTTGTTGTGAACAACACTGAAAGATGCAAAACCATTGTCATCAAAAGTTATATTTCTTGCAGTCCAAAGGGCTTTCGGGGAGGTTAATCCGTATGAAACCGCCCGGCAGCCGAGCTTCTGCATTATTAATAAAACGCGCTCGTCATCAGCATTTCCAATAAAAAAACCTTTTTGCTGTATCTGCTCCGCAAAGCAGGAAAATGATTGTTGAATATGTTCTATATCACGAAAATAGTCAAGGTGATCCGGTTCAATGTTCAGAATAACCCCGACATATGGTTTGAATTTAAGAAAACTGTCTTTATACTCACATGCTTCCGTTACGAAATATCCGGATTTGCCTATGCGGGTAGTTCCGCCGATTGAATCCAGAATTCCGCCTATATGAACGGTAGGATCTTTGCCTGCTTCAATAAGGCAGGAAGATATCATTGATGTTGTTGTTGTTTTGCCATGAGTACCTGAAATGGCAATGCTATATTTATATATTTTCATAATTTCGCCAAGCAGATCAGCCCTTGTTATTACCGGAATACCTTTATTTCTTGCCGATTCCAGCTCGGGATGGTTTAAAGGCATTGCGGCGGTATAAACAACCATTTTTTGATTTGTTATATTTGATGGTTCCTGGATTAGGGAAATAGGAACATTTTTTAATTTTAAACGTTCTATATTGGAAGAATAATTAACATCCGAACCGGTAACATTGATACCAAGACTCAATAGGATTTCAGACAGACCGCTCATGCTTATTCCGCCTATACCGACCATATGAACAGTATGGCCAATCAAATTTTGTAAAATACTATCCATAAGTTATACCTCTGTTTCACCGCAAAAGCTTCTTTACGTTCTATTATACCCAAATGCCCGGTATTAAACGCATTAACCGGAATACAATAAGATTATACTATACATAGGGCGGTCAAACAATAGAAAGGCTTTTAAGCACTTCGATTTTTTCCTTTGCACCAATTTAAGCAGCATCATACAGACTCCTTTTGTGTTTAATTCGGTCAATATTCATTATATGCATATGATTTATTATTTTTACATTCACATCTTCAATAAAAATTATGATATATTTTATAAAAAAAGAAGGAATTTTTAATTTTATGGCGAATAATACTTTATAACGGAAAATTTAGGTATTGTTTTCTGTGCAGTTACATTGCTGGAAACCGATATTTTCCGTAACCACAACATTAGGATACGGAAGGTGATACAGAGATGGAGATTACAGACATCCGCATTAGAAGAATTGAATCGGAAGGGAAAATGAAGGCTGTTGTTTCTGTGACGTTCGACAATGAATTTGTGGTTCACGATATTAAAATTATTGAAAGTCAAAGTGGCCTGTTCATTGCAATGCCAAGCAGAAAAACACCAAGTGGTGAATTTAGGGATATAGCGCATCCAATTCACTCCGAAGCCCGTTCCAGTATTCAATCTGCAATTCTTGAAAGATACCAGACCATGCTGGTTGAAGAGGAAACAGGAGTAACCGAAGAAGCTCCGGAAACTGAAGAAGAATAAGTTTATAGGAAACGGAAAAGGCACTTGCTGATTGTAAGTGTCTTATTTTTGTCCCAAAATTACGGTATGCATGTCTTATTTGTTGCTGTTCAGGCGTCAGCGAAAACACCCGAAGCAGGACCCGCGGGAATAATGTGCAGACCTATCAAAATGGTTGTGAACCACTATTTTGTTATTAGCTGAATTGAAATAAAACGGCAGTATATTGAAATATTAATATAAACATGAGAGAATTATTATACGGTTTTACCTTCTCCCGCCGCTTAAATATGTTATATAATAGGTATATCGTAANCGAAAGGGGTCTTGATTGATGGAACATGTTTGCGCTGTGATATTAGCTGCCGGAGCCGGAACAAGGATGAAATCCGAAAAAGCGAAAGTAACGCATGAACTATGCGGTAAGCCTATGATAAATTGGGTTATAGATGCGGTAAAAGAGGCTGGTGCAACGGAAATTATTGTTGTTACGGGTTATCAGGAAGAACAGGTAAGGCGCAGTATATCTGAAAATGTTATTTTTGCAAGCCAGAAAGAACAGCTTGGAACAGGCCATGCGCTTATTCAGACCCTCCCGCTGCTTAACGACCAAAAGGGAGCATGTCTGGTTCTATGCGGCGATATCCCGTTAATTACCGCGCAGACATTAAGACATATAACGGAAGATCACATAAGCAAGGGCAGGGCAATGACAGTATTAACAGCTATTGTCGACAACCCTCACGGCTATGGACGGATTATNCGTGACAACAGCGGGAATGCGTGCCGGATAGTCGAGCAAAGAGATGCCGATGAAAAGCAGCGGAATATTAAGGAAATCAACTCCGGGATATATTGTTATGATATTCAATGGCTTGTGAAATCATTGAAAAAGCTAAATAATAATAATGAGCAAAAAGAATATTACCTGACCGATACGATGTCTATTATTTGTGAGAATGGCGGGGACATAGGTGTGATATCGCTTGACAATCATGAGGAAATTACCGGAATAAATGACAGGGAGCAGCTTGCCGCCGCCGAAAGGATATTAAACAGAAGGATAATAAAAAGGCACATGAAAAGCGGAGTAACTTTTTTAATCCCCGATAGCTGCATTGTTGAAGAAAATGTAAGCATCGGAGCCGATACAGTGATATATCCCGGTACAATACTAAAAGGTTCCACTTCAATTGATGTTAATTGTGCTATTGGACCAAATTGCATGATATCCGACACGATAGTAGGTAAAAATACAAAAGTAATTTATTCGGTTATAAACCAAAGCCGAATAGGCGGCGATACAACTGTGGGGCCTTTCGCTTATTTAAGGCCGGGAAGCATAATTGGAGAAAAAGTAAAAATCGGTGATTTTGTTGAAATAAAAAAATCCGTCATTGGTGATGAGACAAAGATATCTCACCTGACATATGTAGGCGACGCTGAAATTGGAAGGAATGTTAATTTGGGATGCGGCGTTGTTTTTGTTAATTATGATGGAAAAGTAAAAAGCAAAACAGTCGTCGGAGACAACAGCTTTATTGGTTGTAATGTGAACCTTATATCCCCTGTAGAAGTTAAACCGAATTCTTATATTGCGGCAGGTTCCACGATTACTGATGAAGTGCCTGAGTATTCACTTGCAATAGCCAGAAGCCGACAGACAATTATAAGGGATTGGGTTAAGAAAAAAGGAAGGGTACGAGGAGAAAAATCTGATAATTAATACAACATAAATGTGGAGGTTTAAAATGAACATTCAGGGAAAAGACATGAAAATATTTGCAGGCAATTCCAACTTACCTCTTGCCCGGGATATTGCGGCAAAAATCGGATTACCGCTTGGGGCTTCAAATGTTGGGCGTTTCAGCGACGGTGAAACGGCAATAAGCATAAACGAAGTTGTTCGAGGTTCGGATACTTTTATTATTCAACCCACATGCACGCCGGTGAACGATAACCTGGTAGAGCTCTTAATATTGATTGACGCATTGAAAAGAGCTTCCGCAGGAAGGATAACCGCCGTTATACCGTATTTTGGGTATGCAAGACAGGACAGAAAAGCAAAGGCAAGGGATCCGATTTCGGCTAAATTAGTTGCGAACCTGATTACCGTTGCAGGCGCAGACAGGGTGCTGACAATGGATCTTCACGCCACACAGATCCAGGGGTTTTTTGACATTCCTCTTGATCAACTGACGGGAACACCGATTTTAGCGCAATATATGGCTGAGAAGTTTAAAAATCTTGATGATCTTGTTGTGGTATCTCCCGACGTGGGAAGTGTTTCAAGGTCGAGGAAGTTTGCGGAAAGGCTTGAAGCTCCGCTTGCGATTATAGATAAAAGGCGGCCGAAAGCAAATGTATGTGAAATTATGAATATTATTGGAGACGTACGCGGTAAAAAGGCGGTCCTTGTTGATGATCTTATAGATACCGCGGGGACCGTGGCAACAGCATCGGAAGCACTGATTGAAATGGGTGCAAGTGAAGTTTATGCCTGCTGCACTCATGGTGTATTATCGGGTGAGGCGATAGATCGAATAAAAAATTCGCCGATTAAGGAACTTGTTACGCTAAATACGATTCCGTTACCGAAAGAGAAGAAAATAGATAAGATAACGGTACTGTCCGTAGCGGAAATCTTTGCGGAAGCAATTGAATGCATATACGGCAATATTTCCATTTCGACACTGTTCACTCAGCGTTAGCCCTCATTATAATAAAGCGCCTTATACACAATGCTTTCCAAATGCTCATTTACTAAGCTGAAGTAGCATTCTGTTTTATCCTTCGGGGAGGTTTTTTAATGTTTGTTATTGCGGGGCTGGGCAATCCCGGAAAAGAGTATGAAAGAACGCGCCATAATGCAGGTTTCCAGTGTATTGATTATTTGTCCGCTCTTTACCGCATACCTGTTTTGAAAGCAAAATTTAAATCATTGACAGGAGAGGGCATTATTCAAGGAAAGAAAGTTATCCTTGTAAAGCCGCAAACCTATATGAATAACAGCGGTGAAGCCATTAAGGCTGTTGTAGATTTTTACAAAGTTGAAACAAACAGCCTCGTGGTTATATACGATGATGCCGACTTGGAACGGGGTGTTATCAGAATACGCCCTAAAGGAAGTTCAGGAACGCATAATGGTATGAAATCAATCATATATCATTTGCAGACTGATGAATTCCCCCGTTTTCGCATTGGCATTGGAAAGCCATTGGAGAATCAGGATTTGGTTTCCTATGTGTTAGGGAAATGTAATCAGGACGAACAGCGGATTATGAATGAGGCTATTGAAAAAACCGCAATGGCTGTTGGAGATTTTATAGCTGCGGGAATTGAAATAGCGATGTCTAAGTACAACGGAAATAATAATTGAATTCGGAGCTTTTATGAACATAAAACGCTGGTACGAGTGGAAAGAGATAAGCGAAATACAAAAAAATATTATTGAAGACTATCCAATTGCAATAAACGGCTTGTCCGACACTCAGAGACACCATCTTGTTTATTCCATAATTGAAGGTGCGGGGAAAAAAGCATTATATGTTGCCGCCAACGATTTGCAGGCAAGGAAAGCGTTCCAAAACCTGGAAGGTCTTTTTGGAGAAGGGGTTTTCTATTTTCCATTTCGTGAAAAAATGCTTTACGATGTTGAGTCAAAAAGCCGTGATCAGTCGTTTCAAAGGATAGAATGCCTCGGGAAAATGCTTGAAAACGACTATACGGTCATTGTTTTATCCTGCGAATCCATTATTGATTATTATATGCTACCGGATCTGTTCAAATCGTATTTTATATCCCTGAAAACAGGCGATACCGTTAATATGGAAGAGATCATACACCGTCTTACCGTTATCGGATATGAAAGGGAGGAAATGGTCGAAGCAAAAGGACAATTTTCGATAAGGGGCGGTATTATTGATATTTTTCCGGTACAGCAGGAGAAACCTGTAAGAATTGAACTGTTTGATATAGAAATTGATTCGATGCGTATATTTGATGCCGAAAGCCAGCGATCATATCAGAATATCGAGCAAGTATGCATATTTCCAGCAAAAGAATTTGTTTTAACTGCGGAGCAGGTACGGCAGGTAGCCGAAAGGCTGGACACGGAGCTTACAGAGTATTTAAGCGGAATTAATGACAGAGATTTAACCGCTTTGTTTAAGTCCAATTTCAATACGTATGCCGAAAAGCTTAATATCAGCGGCAATTTTGCAGGCATAGACAAATTTATCCCATATTTCTATGACAAAGGGCATTCTATTTTTGAATATTTGCGTTCAAACGCGGTCATATTTCTTGAGGATACAGGGCGCTTGAAACAAAGGCTTGAAAACGTTATTGAAGAACATGTGCAGCAATGTGAAATACTTATAGGAAAGGGCATGATACTCCCCAAAACGTTTCATATGTATTTTGACCCTGAAGCCGTTTCTTCACTTATTGGGAACAGGCAGACGGTATACATTAACAGTCTTGATGAAGGAGAAAGCCTGACTGATATTTATAGAAGCTTTTTAATCATCGGGAAAAATATTGAACCGTACCGCGGCCACCTTGAGCAATTAAAAAAGGATATAAAGACATGGATAAGCGATGGATACCAGGTTACGTTACTGGCGTCAACGGATAAAAGAAAAAGCGGGCTTATAAAGTTTTTATCTGATGAAAATATAAATGTTTATTCCGATGAACCTCCGGGAAATATTCCCTGCGTTATTGTCAGGCAGGGACAGCTTGAAGACGGTTTTATATATCCGCAGATTAAATGGGTTGTCGTAAGTGAAAGCGATATAATTTCCTCTAAAAGAAAAAAGATTGACACTCAGTTTAAAGGTGCTCAGAAAATAAAGGCCTTTACCGACTTGAAAATAGGGGATTACGTTGTTCACCAAACTCATGGGATAGGTTTATATACGGGTATTGAAGCATTAACCGTTGAGGGCGTGAAAAGAGAGTACCTGAAAGTTGAATACCGTGACGGTGGTTTTTTATATATTCCAACAACACAGATGGAATTGATACAGAAATATATAGGCACGGAAGGCAAAACACCAAAGCTGAACAAACTGGGCGGAACCGAATGGATCAAGGAAAAGAAAAAGGTTAAGGAATCGCTTAGGGAACTTGCTGCCGGCTTAATAAAGCTTGAGGCGGAAAGGGAAATGAGGAAAGGGTTTTCGTTCTCGCCAGACACCGTATGGCAAAAACAATTTGAAGAATTCTTTCCATGGAATGAAACAAAGGATCAACTGCGCTGTGTTGAAGAAATTAAACGAGATATGGAATCTGACATAATAATGGATAGGCTTCTTTGCGGAGATGTGGGCTATGGAAAGACCGAAGTAGCGTTAAGAGCCGTATTTAAGGCCGCAATGGACGGAAAACAGGCTGCGTTTCTTGTTCCAACTACGGTATTGGCCTCTCAGCATTTTGACAATTTTAAAAAAAGATTTGCTCATTTTCCGATAGCTGTTGAAATGTTAAGCCGTTTCAGGACCGCATCGGAACAGAAAAAAATTATNAGGGGTTTAAAATCCGGACTGATAGATGTTGTTGTNGGAACACACAAACTGTTTAACAAAGAAGTAAGGTTTAAGGATCTCGGCCTGCTTGTTATAGATGAAGAACAGCGTTTTGGTGTTGAGCAGAAGGAAAAGATAAAAAGTATGTATCCAAATGTGGATATACTTACGCTGTCAGCGACTCCTATTCCCAGGACACTTCATATGTCTCTTACAGGGTTGAGGGATATAAGCACTATTGAAGAACCGCCCGAACAAAGGTATCCTGTGCAAACCTATATACTTGAGTACAGAGAGGATGTTATTGAGGACGCGGTTAAAAGGGAAATTGCCAGAGATGGGCAGGTTTTTTATTTATATAACAGGGTGAAGGGGATACAATCGAAGGCCGTACGCCTGCAGGAACTGATACCTCAGGCCAGAGTTGGGTATGCGCACGGCCAGATGAGTGAGCGGCAGCTTGAGAAGGTCATTCTGTCATTTTTAAACAGGGAGTTTGACGTACTGGTTTGTACAACCATTATTGAAAATGGAATAGATATGCCAAATGTAAATACTATTATTGTTGAAGACGCAGACAGGCTCGGGCTTGCACAATTATACCAGCTCAGGGGCAGAGTCGGGCGTTCGAACCGCCTTGCTTATGCGTATCTGACATATCGCAGGGATAAAGTTCTTAATGAGATCGCGGAGAAAAGACTAAAAGCAATACGGGAATTTACCGAATTTGGTTCCGGTTTCAAAATAGCTATGAGGGATCTTCAGATAAGGGGGGCGGGTAACCTTTTAGGGCCTGAACAGCATGGGCATATGGAAGCAGTCGGCTACGATACTTACGTAAAACTTTTAGATGAAGCGGTTAAGGAACTAAAGGGGCAAACTCATATTGAAAAAGCTAAGGAAGTCTTTGTGGAATTCAAGCTGGATGCATACCTTGAAAAGACTTATATTGCTGATGAAAAAGCGAGGCTTGACATGTATAAAACAATAGCGGCGCTTGAAACCGAAGAAGAAGCTATTGATGTACGCGACGAACTGATTGACCGGTATGGAAATATTCCTGAAGCAGCTTCAAATCTTATAGATATAGCTCTTGTGAAAAACATGGCCGGAAAATGTGGTTTTGATACGATAAAACAGAAAGATGATATGGTTATTTTATATTTTACTGATAAGAAAAATCTTCCGCTTACACTGCTTAATGAGTTGATTCCCAGAGAAAAAGGAAAACTGATGTTTTCGGCCGGAAAGAACCCTTATCTGTCGTATAAGATAAAAGGGCTGAATTACCGAGAAGCCTTGAACAATATTAAAATTCTGTTACAGGATATTCTGAAATTGAAGTCGGAACAATAATTGATTATAATGATATTATTCGCGGATATGCTTTATTTGCTTTAGCCGCTCACAGTGTTTTTACTGGCTGCTTGTTTCTGTTTAAAACGCCGTACCATAAAAAAGGTGAAACGGATGAATAAAAAGATATCGGTTATAATAATTGCTGTAATTGTTATTGGGACGCTAATTGGTTATTTTATATGGGAATNCGGAAATTATGTTGCTAAAGTTGGAAACCATAAAATCTTAAACCATGAATATACCTTTTTTTTGCGTACACTGAAAAAAACCGCGGAAGCGGAAGCCGGTGCATACAGCGAAAAAGAGATAAAGGAATTATGGGAAAATCCGGCAGGCGGAGAAGACCCGGTTGCTATAATAATGAACAGGGCCCTTGAATATGCAAAGGAATTCAAAATACAGCTCATAATGGCGGAGCGGGAAAGATTCAAATTATCCGACAGTGAACTAAGCCAAATCCGTCAATCCCTTGATAACCTATTAGATGACAAAGAATATGCAAATTTTTTAAAAAATGCTCTCGGCCTTAATCCCAGACAATACAAAGATATGATGATAAAAAGAAAACTTGTTGAGAAATACGTTGATAACTACTTGCAAACACACAGTGTTGATATGTCACAGTATAACGAGAAACTATCGGAATGGAAAAACGATCCGGCGTTCAATCTGGTTAAGAACGAAAGAGTGCTTCAAAAAGTTACAAATAAAAATATGATCCTGTTGCAATAAGCCTCCACAAAACCACCTTATGGTTGACAACATTTATATTGGTACGTTTGCATAAAAACGACAGAATATATTCATAATAAGAACGGAAGATTTCTTAGGTTGAAAGGAGGCAACAGACCTTGAAAGCAACAGGCATCGTTAGAAGAATCGATGATTTGGGACGCGTGGTAATTCCCAAAGAAATCAGAAGGACACTGCGTATTCGTGAAGGAGATCCTCTGGAGATATTTACCGACCGTGAAGGTGAAGTTATTCTTAAAAAATACTCCCCGATTGGTGAATTGGGTGATTTTGCATCGGAATATGCCGAATCTCTTCATAATACCAGTGGCCACATAATATGCGTAGCGGACAGGGATTCAATTATTGCTGTTTCGGGCGCGTCAAAAAAGGAATTTCTTGAAAAGCAGTTAAGCAGCGAGCTTGAAAAGATTATGGAGTCAAAAAGCACGTTTGTCGCTCCTTCGGCGGATGCGGCAAAGGTTACAATTCTACATGACGATAACGAGGAAAAGTATACTTCACAGGTTATTACACCTATTATATCTGAAGGCGATCCCATCGGCGCAATTATGTTTTTATCAACAGACCCAAAAACTAAAATGGGTGATGTTGAAACGAAATTAGCCCAATCTGCGGCGAATTTTTTGGGAAAGCATATGGAACAATAGCAAGAGAGCCTTTTGGCTCTCTTGTTTTATCATGTCAATCTTGTTGCTATTCGAGTTTTATTTACCACTTGCAAGTATCATGGTAATTAAGTATAATTACAGTTGTCGTGCTAGACGGGGAGGTAGCGGTGCCCTGTACCTGCAACCCGCTATAGCAGGGTTGAATTCCTGCCCGAGGCATATTACTGTGGAAAAGGGCTTTGATTTGGGGGCAATGAAGATTGGGTCTTGCGCAATTCAAGGCTGTAAACCCCGTCAGGTTCGGAAGAAAGCAGCGGTAAGCAGTTATCTGGATGTGCCGCAAGGGCGCCTAATCAGAGCTTTCTGTCATTGTACCGTCCGTAGTCGTATGTCGACGGCAGGTGCACGACTTTTAATTATTCTGTACCCGCCGCCTATATAGGTTGAGCGGAAGTTCATTTTTCATCCCATTAACAAAATCCGGTTAAAAAGTTTTTCTTTTTAATTAATTATATGTTAAAATATGATAAGTTTTGGGGGCAATTTATACAATATATTCCAAATTACATGCTTTTCTTTTTTTATTTTGCAAAAATTGTGGTTTATTAAATAGAGTTTTTTTTACAAAAACTATTGTATGTCACAATAATCTGCCCGATAGATAAAATGAAAGGATAAATTAAATTACTAGCTTAGCTGACAGGCGGGTAAACGATATGCAGAGAAAAAACAAAAGAAAAAGCCGTATTATTATAGTTTGTGTGGTTTTCAGTTTATTTTGGGCAGTTTTTAGTTTATTAAAAGCGGACTTCATATGGGAGTTATACAATAAACATGCAATAAGAGGTTTTATTTTATCCGTTCCGATAGCTTCAATCCTTATCATTTATTATTTTGTGACGTATATCAGATTTCTGAATAATGATCTGAAAAAATCCAACCGCTACATTCGTAAAATAATTGAAGAAAATGATACTTTAAAAGAACCGGTGGAATCCTCGTTTCCCGTTGTCGACAGCATTAACCGGTCCATTGCGGAACTGTCGGAAATCCGGCTCAGGCAATTATCCGAACTTAATCATAAAACAGCTCAGCTTAATGAAAAAAATACTGAACTAAATGATGCATATATGCAGCTTGAGTCATCATTTGGACAGCTGCAGGCCGCATTGGAGCAATTGAACGACTCGGAAAAAAGGTATCATTCACTGGTAATTAACATACCGGATATAGTGCTTACATTGGATAAACAGGGAATCATTACATATGCAAGCCGTGCATGTAAAGATATATTGTCGTTCAGGCGTCCGGATATTGTTGGAAGACCATTTAAGTTTATTATTCATGATTCCTGTGCGGATAGCTTTAGTTTTGATGCATTAATAATGGATATTGAAAAGGGTGGAGAACAACGTATTAATATATTATTACGCAGAAAAGACAATACTGCCATACAAACCGAAATTAAATTTAACGCTATTATTGATTCTCCTAATAATGACTGTGTTCAAGCCATTATCCGTGATGTAACCGAACAAAAGCACATGGAGAACACGCTGCGGCAAAACAATCACAGGTTGGAGATATTAAACAGATTCAGCCACAAATTAGCTTCTGCTATGGAATTATCGGATATCTACAGGACCAGTGTCAATACAGTGACAAATGAATTGGGTTTTTATGGATGTATTTATTTTTTAATGGACAAGAGTGAGCGATTCTACAAAATTATGGAATACTCGGGTGAGTATTTTAATAAAGCCGGCAGAATTGATCAGTTCCTATATATAAACCGGAACGCCAAAGCGCTCTCGTATAACGATTATGATGGGATTATTCTTGATTATGAACAAGTACCCAAATACCTTGTAATGAATGATAGCATTGAGGATGCAAGCTGTTACAGGCAGGCGTATATCCAACAGCTTCGAGTAGGAGGACATGCATCAGGCCTTTTTATTGTTTTGAATAAATCATTTTTTATAGAGGAAGAACTGAATATCCTGCGTTCTATCGGGCACACAACGCTGGTTGCGGTTGAGAACACGATGCATCTTATTGAATCTAAAAACAATTTTGTGCAAACAATAGATGCTTTAATTGCCGCAATAGAAGCAAAGGATCAGTATACAAGAGGTCATTCGCAAAGGGTGTCAAGCATTGCCGTTAAAATAGCCGATAGAATAGGAATGACAAAACAACAGGCTGAAGAACTGAGAATTGCCGGAATTTTGCACGATATCGGGAAAATAGGAATCAGCGATAGAATATTGCTGAAGAAAGGTCCTCTGACCAAAGAGGAATATGAGATAATAAAAAAGCATCCCGCTATAAGCAACAGGATACTATATCCGATCGGATTATCGGATCGGATATTAAAAGCTGTTGCGTTCCATCATGAGCGTTTTGACGGAAAAGGGTACCCTTTCGGACTGACAAACGAGAGCCTTGGACTTGAACCTCAAATAATTGCGGTAGCCGACGCTTATGATGCGATGACATCTTCAAGACCGTACAGGGGCGCACTCTCGTATGAAAATGCGATATCTGAGCTAAAAAATAATAAGGGCAGCCAGTTTCACCCCGGGATCGTTAATGTAATGCTGCAATTACTTGAAGAAAGAGAGATAATATGACTATGCATCCCTAAACCGTATTTAAGTTTCCTTTATTACGCATTAGTTCTTCGTTATTTGACAATACCTGAATAGTAACTGGGGCCTTAAATATTTAGGTAATTTAATACACGAATTATTGGCAATATTAAATTTGTGTGTTATAATCATAAAGGTTTTTAGGACGGGATACCGGACTTTTTTTGTTTGTTTTTGTCGTATATCTCAATATTTATACAGGAGGCCATATAATGAAAACAAGTGTGGAAAACATAGGGAATAATGTTGTAAAACTGAGGATTGAAATAGATGCGGAAGCATTTAGCGAAAGTATTAAAAAGGCGTATTTAAAAAACAAGGGCCGGTTTAACATTCCTGGGTTTAGAAAAGGTAAAGCACCGCAGAACATAATTGAAAGATATTATGGTGAAAGCGTATTTTATGAGGAAGCTTTTAACCTTGCGTGCCCCGACGCATATGAACAAGCATTGAAAGATAACAATATACAGCCCGTTGATCGTCCGGAATTGGACATTGAGCAGATAGGCAAAGGAAAAGACCTTGTGTTTACGGCAAAGGTCACTGTTAAGCCGGATGTTAAACTGGGTCAATATAAAGGGTTAAAAATAAAAAAAGATACCGCAAAAATAACCGATGAAGATGTGCAAAAAGAACTGGAAAGAATTCAGGAAACCAATGCAAGGCTTATATCAATAGAAGACAGGCCGGTTAAAGATAAAGATATCGTAAACATTGATTTCGAAGGTTTTTTAGATGGAGAGCCGTTTGAAGGAGGCTCCGCAAAGGGATACAGCTTGACTATTGGCTCGGGAAGGTTTATTCCCGGATTTGAAGAACAACTGATTGGTGTTGAAAAAGGCAGTAAAAAAGAAATAAAAGTAACATTTCCCGAAGACTATAACAATGAATCATTAAAAGGGAAGGAAGCTGTTTTCACTGTCACGGTTAATGAAATAAAAGAAAAGGAATTGCCGGTTATTAATGATGAGTTTGCACAGGATGTAAGCGAGTTTGACACATTAGAGGAGTATAAGGCGGATATCAGAAAAAAGCTTGAAGAAAGTGCCGAGGACGCGGCTAATAAAAAGTATGAGGATGAAATTATAAAAAAAGCGGTTGATAATGCGGAAGTTGACATTCCCGAAGTAATGGTTGAGCATCAGCTTGACGATATGATGAGAAGACTGGATTTAACTTTAAGATATCAGGGTATGGACATAAATTCGTATATCGACATGATGGGTACCGACGGGCAAACATTAAGGAATGAAAGCCGGGAAAGAGCCATACAGCAAGTTAAAACACAGCTTGTTCTTGAAAAAATTTCGCAGGTGGAGCAAGTGGATGCCACCGAAGAGGAAATTAACGCGGAAATTGCTAAAATGGCTGAAAACTACAAACAGAATGCTGAAGATTTTAAGAAACATTTAAAGAATGACGATATAGAATATATTAAAGATACTGTCATCACAAGAAAAACAATAAAGGTTATGACGGAAGGGAAAAATGACGCGGAACAGTAATGAGAAAAATTCGGGCAATTATGTTTAAAAGATTGTGGACGGGGAAATTTAATTGTATATGACATGTACGCAGCAATGAAAAAATGTGCCGGAGTTTGCTTATTTTACAGGGGCGCGAGGCTTTTACCGCACATATATTGCCTGAATGGATTGAATAAACAGAATACTTTTAATATGATAAGTATATGATTGTCTCAATGAGATCATATTAAGGAAAAGGGGGATGCGAGATGGCATTAGTACCTATTGTTGTTGAACAGAGCAATAGAGGAGAGCGTTCATATGATATATATTCACGTCTTTTAGAAGATCGGATTGTTTTTCTGAGTGATGAAGTTAATGATGTTACAGCCAGCCTGGTTGTTGCACAGATGCTGTTTCTGGATGCCAAGGACCCTGATAAGGACATTCAGTTTTATATTAACAGCCCGGGCGGATCGGTAACGGCTGGCATGGCTATTTATGACACGATGCAGCATGTGAAATCGGATGTGTCGACGATTTGTGTCGGTATGGCCGCGAGCATGGGAGCTTTCCTTTTGGCATCAGGCACAAAGGGGAAGAGATATGCGCTTCCAAACAGCACGGTAATGATTCATCAGCCTATTGGTGGCGCAAGAGGCCAGGCTACCGATATAAAGATTCATGCTGAATGGATATTAAGGGTTAAAGACAATATTAACAGAATTTTGAGTGAAAGAACCGGCCAGCCGCTTGAAAAAATTCAGAATGATGTAGAGAGGGATTTTTTTATGTCGGCCGAAGAAGCTAAAGAATACGGAATCGTTGACCAGGTTATGGAACATAAGTAACGGGGTGATTTTCAGTGTCAAGATATGATGAAAAGAAACAATTGAAATGCTCTTTTTGCGGAAAAGCGCAGGAACAGGTAAAACGACTTGTTGCCGGACCTGGCGTTTATATATGTGACGAGTGTATCGAACTGTGCTCAGAGATTATAGGCGAAGAATTCGAGGATACAAGCGTTGATATACAAATGGATGAAATTCCGAAGCCCGCTGAAATTAAAGATACGCTTGATCAATATGTGATTGGACAGGAAAAAGCAAAACGGGCAATGGCCGTTGCAGTGTATAACCACTACAAGAGGATAAATGCCGATCTTGCTGCGTCCGATGTTGAGCTGCAAAAAAGCAATATTTTAATGATAGGTCCTACAGGTTCCGGAAAAACATTGCTTGCACAAACCCTGGCAAAGATATTAAATGTCCCTTTTGCCATTGCGGATGCTACATCGTTAACCGAAGCCGGTTATGTAGGCGAGGATGTCGAAAATATTCTTTTAAAGCTTATCCAGGCAGCGGATTACGATATTGAGCGCGCGGAAAAGGGAATTATTTATATCGATGAAATTGACAAGATAGCCCGCAAATCTGACAATCCTTCAATTACAAGAGATGTAAGCGGCGAGGGTGTGCAGCAGGCACTGCTGAAGATACTGGAGGGTACTGTCGCATCAGTTCCCCCGCAGGGTGGAAGGAAACATCCTCATCAGGAGTTCATCCAGATCGATACGACGAACATATTGTTTATATGCGGAGGAGCTTTTGACGGGTTAGACAAAATAATCCAGAACAGGATCGGTAAAAAGACAATCGGGTTTGGTGCAGTAACTGAAAGCACACGGGAAAAGGACATAGGAGAACTTTTCCAGATGGTTGCGCCGCAGGACTTGTTAAAATATGGGTTAATCCCTGAATTTATTGGCAGAATGCCGATTGTAGCTTCATTGCATTCATTGGATCGCGATGCGCTGATAGAAATCCTTACAAAACCCAAAAATGCGCTTGTAAAACAATATAAGAAATTTTTCGAATTGGATGGTGTGGAGCTTGAGATTGAAGAAGAAGCCCTGCATGCCATTGCGGATAAAGCGATGGAGAGAAAAACCGGTGCAAGAGGACTTCGTGCAATCATGGAAGAAATTATGCTTGATGTAATGTATGATATACCATCCAAAAGAAATGTTGAAAAATGCATAATTGATAAGGAAACCGTAATGTCGGGGAATCCGCCGACTCTTACCTTTAATGAAACAAAAAAGGCGATTAGTCCGGCAAAAAAGAAAAAACACAGTGAAAACATTAATTCAGCATCATAACAGCACTTTTGCATTACTATTTAAACTATTGTAAATAAATCAAAAGGCGCAGGATATTAAATATATTCTGCGCTTTGCTTTCATATCTGTTCAAACGTAAGAAGAACTATTGTATAATAGTTCAGTTTGTACATTATTTCCGCGGGTCCTGTTTCGGGTGTTTCGTTTCCTTGTGCGACAAAGCACGTACCGATTACACGCTTTAAGCCCGTAAATTTTTTAAACAGAGGTCTCCATATCCCGGGCCGCTCATTAACCCGCCCCCAAGTTGCCTGTTAGCAGCAGGGCGCTGAAGCATGTCGCCCTGCGTAACCGAAAACACCCGAACCACCCGCTGTTTATCTGGCTGAATCAGCACAGTAATTTGAGGAACTATTATACAATAACGGAAACTATAGCGAAAATGCAGCATAGAGATACACAGTCAGAGCGAGGATAAGCAAGTCGACTGTCTGAGCAAAAATGTTTCATGCAAAAATATTTCAAAGCATTTTTGCGAGTTTCGACTTGCCCGAGCTGAACTGTGTAGCTCTTGCAAATGAAGCTCTTTGTTGACGTTATTGTATAATAGTTCAGTTTGTGTATTATTTCCACGGGTCCTGTTTCAGGTGTTTCGTTTACTTGTGCGACAAAGCACGAGCTTGATTGAATTTCTTGCGCAATTTATTCCGATATTATAATATAGAAGAGGGTTAAAATAATAAAAAACCATAAAGCGAGGCAGATGCACAAATGAAAAGGAAAACCCGAAATTACGGGAATGATAGCATATCGGCTTTAAAAGGCGCAGATCGTGTAAGGCTGCGGCCCGGGGTCATATTCGGTTCCGATGGGCTGGAGGGCTGCCAGCAATCATTTTTTGAAATTCTATCAAATTCAATTGATGAAGCCCGGGAAGGCTTCGGAAAAGAAATCCGAATCATACGACACCGTGATTTTTCAATAACCGTCATTGATAACGGACGGGGCATCCCTGTGGATTATAACCAGAAAGAGCAGAAATACAACTGGGAGTTGGTTTTCTGTGAATTATACGCCGGGGGCAAGTATGATAACATTACCGGTGAAGTTTATGAATACAGCCTTGGGTTGAACGGCCTTGGAGCTTGTGCCACCCAATACAGTTCGGAGTTTATGCATGTAACGGTGTTCAGGGATGGGTATAAATATTCGCTTGAATTTAAAAAAGGCGAAAATGTCGGAGGGCTTAAAAAAGAAAAAGTAAAGTATGACCATACGGGTACAACTATATCCTGGAGACCTGATCTTGAAGTGTTTACGGAGATCCACATACCAATAGAATATTACAGGCAGACTCTAAAACGACAGGCAGTAATAAACCCTGGAATCACTTTCATCCTTGAAGATGAGGAATCGGAAAACAGGGATGTGTTTTATTATGAGCGCGGGATAGTGGATTATGTAAATGAATTGGCTGGGGAATCCGCTTTCACCGAAGTACAGTTTTATGAAACTTCGGCAAAAGGGCGTGACAGAGAAGATAAGCCCGAGTACAAAGTTAAAATGCAGATAGCTTTTATGTTCAGCAACGAGGTAAACGTACTGGAGTATTATCATAATTCAAGCTTCCTTGAATACGGAGGCGCTCCCGACAGGGCTGTGAAAAACGCGTTTTTGTTTGCTATTGATAATTATCTTAAGAATAACAATAAATACAATAAAAATGAGTCAAAGATCAGTTTTTCCGATATTCAGGACAGCCTCATCCTGGTCAGCAGCTCTTTCTCGACTGTAACAAGTTATGAGAACCAGACAAAAAAGTCTATAACAAATAGATTTATTCAGGAAGCAATGACAGATTTTCTTAAGGCGCAGCTTGAAATATATCTTATAGAAAACAGGGAAGAAGCCGAAAAGATAGCCGGACAGCTACTTGTAAACAAAAGGAGCCGGGAAACAGCCGAGAGGGCGAGAATTGACGTAAGAAAAAAGCTTTCGGGGAAAGTTGATATTTCAAACCGCGTGAAGAAATTCGTTGATTGCAGAACCCGTGACATATCAAAGCGTGAATTGTATATTGTCGAGGGAGACTCGGCACTGGGGTCCTGTAAAATGGGAAGAGATGCGGAATTTCAGGCAATTATGCCTGTGCGCGGAAAAATTCTGAACTGTCTTAAAGCAAACTATGAAAGCATTTTCAAAAACGATATAATAGTTGATCTTTTAAAAGTGCTTGGATGCGGTGTGGAGATAAAGACAAAACATAACAAGAATCTAAATACGTTCAGTCTTGACAACCTCAAATGGGATAAGATTATCATTTGCACCGATGCTGACGTTGACGGATTTCAAATACGTACGCTTATATTAGCAATGCTTTACCGGCTTACACCAACGCTGATACAAAAGGGGAAGGTATATATAGCCGAATCTCCGCTGTTTGAAATAACGCATAAGGACAAAACATGGTTTGCTTATAATGAAAAAGAGAAAAACGCGATACTTGGCAAGCTGAAGGGAAAGAAAGTAAGCATTCAACGGTCAAAAGGGCTTGGAGAAAACAATCCGGAAATGATGTGGCAAACCACTATGAACCCGGAAACCAGAAGGCTGATAAAAGTAATGCCCGATGACATGGAAACGACGCAAGAATTCTTTAATCTTCTATTAGGAGACGATCTGCAGGGCAGGAAAGAATATATCTCGTTACATGGGCATGAGTATATGGATATGCTGGATGTGAGCTGAGGTTTTGTGTAATGTGTAACCGATAACAGGTAACAGGCGACAATTATTTAATGTGAGGGTCTATATGAAGTTTACAGGTCAGAGAATAGTGGAAACACTAAAGAAAAACTATATGCCATATGCGATGAGTGTTATTGTATCGCGTGCGATTCCTGAAATAGACGGTTTAAAGCCGTCCCATCGGAAACTTTTATATACAATGTATAAAATGGGTCTTCTAAAGGGTGATAGAACAAAATCCGCAAATGTGGTCGGACAGACGATGAAGTTGAATCCGCATGGAGATATGGCTATTTACGAAACTCTTGTAAGGCTTACAGCAGGGAACGGTGCGCTGCTGCATCCTCTTATTGATTCAAAGGGCAATTTCGGTAAAGTCTATTCCAGAGATATGAAGTTTGCGGCACCAAGGTATACCGAAGTTAAATTAGCGGGAATTTGCGCAGAGCTTTTTAAAGATATTGAAAAAGATACGGTTGATTTTTCGGATAATTATGATGGTACTATGAAGGAACCGGTTCTTTTGCCAACGGTATTCCCCAATATTCTTGTTAACCCGAACCAGGGCATTGCTGTCGGTATGGCCAGCAATATATGCAGTTTTAACCTGACGGAGGTTTGCAACGCCACTATTGCCTATATAAAAAGGGACAGCATTAACCTGACTGATTATCTTAGAGCCCCGGATTTTCCAACCGGTGGAGAACTAATCATAAAAAAGGACGAGCTTGAAAAAATTTATGAAACCGGAAGAGGAAGCTTTAAGGTCCGTGCCAGGTACAGAGTTGATAAGAAAAACAGCTGTATTGAAATATTTGAAATACCGTATACAACCACCGCTGAAGCAATTATTGACACGGTGGCCGATTTAGTTAGAACCGGAAAAATAAAAGAGGTTACCGATGTTCGTGATGAAACTGATCTTAACGGGCTTAAAATTACTCTTGACATTAGGCGCTCCGCCGATCCTGAAACATTGATGAACAAACTGTTTAAGCTTACGCCGCTTGAAGACAGTTTCAGCTGCAATTTCAATGTTCTGGTTAATGGTGTTCCCCAGGTGCTTGGCATAAGTGGAATACTTGATGCATGGATAGATTTTCGGATGCAGTGCATAAGGCGGCAGACAGCTTTTGACATACAAAGGAAATCAGAACGCCTTCATCTGCTTGAAGGGCTTAATAGAATTCTTCTTGATATAGATAAGGCCATACGCATCATACGCGGCACCGAAAAGGAAGAACAGGTTGTGCCAAATCTGATGGAAGGTTTTTCCATTGATGAAGCCCAGGCTGAGTTTATTGCGGAAATAAAGCTTAGGAATCTTAATCGCGAATACATACTTGATAAGGTTTCCGAAGTTGAAAAACTTAGNTCTGAAATTTCCATGCTTAAGGATATATACAGCAAGGAATCAAAGATATTGGATATAATCTGCAAACAGCTTGGCGAAATTTCCAAAAAATACGGGCAGCCGAGAAAAACAGGAATAATTAACGAGGCGAATGTGGAAGAAATAACAGAGGAAGTCCTTATTGAGGATTACAATGTCAAACTGTTTTTGACCGCACAGGGATACCTGAAAAAAATTCCGCTTACATCACTGCGCTCGGCCGGCGAACAAAAGCTGAAAGAAGATGATTTGATAATCCAGGAAATCGAAGCAAGAAACAAATCAGAATTGATTCTGTTTTCAACCGACCACCTGGCATATAAATTAAAAGTGCATGAAATAAATGACTGCAAGGCTTCAACACTGGGTGAATACCTGGAAAACATCCTTGATTTGAATACCGAAGAAAAGATCATTTACATGGTTGCTACCGATGACTATTCCGGACATATGCTGTTTTCTTTTAAAAATGGTAAGTCGGCGAAAATTCCGCTTAAAAGCTATGCTACGAAAACAAACCGCAAAAAGCTTGCCAATGCATATTCAGATACGTCACCTGTTTGTGATATAAGGTATTTGCAGCAGGATAAGGAACTTGTAGCGTTTTCCGATATAAGCAAGGTATTGGTTTTCAACACATCTCAAATCAATGAAAAAACGACAAGAAACTCCGCCGGGGTACAGATTTTAAAGCAAAAAAAAGGCAGCAGCATGGTTAAAATAAAAGATATAAGTGAAGTATCTTTTGAAGATATCGATTATTACAGAACGAAAAACATACCGGCCGTAGGGCGTTATTTGAAAGAGGAAGACAAGGAAGACAGGCAGGTTGCGTTATTTTAAAATTTAGATATTATTTATTCAAATAATAGAACTGTTATAGAAAATTTGTCACATTTTATACTTTTATATTTATCATTTGTATGATATAATCGATTCTAATCGGCCAAAATCAGGGTTCCATTTCTCATTATCTCAAAGATGATAGTGCAGGAGTGAAATGGTTGCTGTGTGTAAGCTTTGCTTTTCGCTGCACGTATTATGTTTTGCAATTCAAAACATTTACCGCAGGATAACATGTTAATATAAGCTAAAACACAGAAAGGCGGAAGTATTTTTATCAATTTGTAAGCGTTTACAATTCATCAAAGGGGGAGCTTGTTTTGTTTGGAATTATTATTGTTGCAGTTCTATTGGCTTTGTCTTTTGCCATGTTTAATTATTTCCAGGTAAAGAAGCAGGATGAAGGGACAGAGCAAATGAAAGAAATCGCATCGGCCATTCAGATTGGCGCAAAAGCGTTCTTAAGGGAAGAATTAAAAGTGGTCGTGTATGCGGTTTTAGCAGTCTATGCGGTACTCACCGTATTAGTACAGTGGTATGTCGGAATAGCGTTCGTTATAGGTGCGTCAATGAGTTTGTTAGCCGCATTTGTTGGTATGAAAATAGCGACTATTACGAATGTAAGGGTCGCAAATAAAGCAAGAACAAGTAAAAAACTTGGTACNACGCTAAAAACCGCATTCCAGGGNGGCAGTGTAATGGGCCTTTGTGTAGCGGGTTTTGCGCTCCTNGGTCTTTTTATTGTATTATTGGTGTTCGGAAGAGCTATGGGGCAGCTAAATGCAGAGAACATTACTGTCTATACAAACTGGCTTGGGATTAACTTTATTCCGTTTGCAATGACTGTATCAGGCTATGCTTTAGGATGCTCAATAATTGCAATGTTTTTCCGTGTCGGAGGCGGTATATATACAAAAGCGGCCGATATGGGAGCTGATTTAGTCGGAAAGACGGAAGCGCATATACCCGAAGACGATCCGAGGAATCCAGCTACAATAGCAGACAATGTCGGAGATAATGTCGGAGATGTGGCGGGTCTTGGTTCGGATCTATTAGAAAGTTTTGTTGGGGCAATTATTGCCGGTATAGCCTTTACGTGTTATGCTTTTTTTCTTGAAGCGGATAAATTCACCGGTGAGCTTATACAAAAACTGATTATGTATCCTATAGTTTTTGCGGCTATTGGGCTTATAAGCTGTGTTTGCGGGATATTATATCTGATCGTAAAGAAGGTATCCGATAGACCTCATCACGAACTTAATATTACCACATGGGTGTCTGCAGGATTAACAATAGTATTAAATGCGGTATTTACATATCTGTATTTTTCAGGTCAGCCTTCGGATGCATTGTTGAATGCCGGGTTTAAAATCGGAGTTTTCTCGCCGTGGTTGGCTTCGATATTAGGGATAGTAAGTGGGATTGCCATAGGCGTAGTAGCCGAATGGTATACAAGTTATGACTATTATCACACTCAAAGGCTTGCGAGGGCATCAGGAAAAGGACCGGCAATAACTATTACTTCCGGTATGGCACTCGGAAAAAAATCGACTTTTATTCCGGTATTGATTTTAGCTGTTACTACAATACTTTCGTATTACATTGCCGGTATATACGGAGTCACTATGGCTGCTATCGGTATGCTGTCATTTGTAGCGGCAACGGTATCGGTTGACACTTATGGGCCTATTGCGGACAATGCAGGCGGCATCAGTGAAATGTGCGGACTTGCTCCTGAGGTAAGAAAAATTACCGATAAACTTGATTCTGTTGGAAATACAACTGCCGCGATAGGCAAGGGTTTTGCAATTGGTTCCGCTGCTTTGGCTGCATTGTCGCTACTTGTATCATATATTCATTCCCAGGTATCAAATATAGCTGAACATGTCGATTTAGTTGTNAATGTCATAGATCCTCTTACNTTGGCAGGAGTTCTTGTAGGAGGAGCGNTGCCGTTCCTGTTTTCAGGCATTCTNATTGAAGCTGTTTCGAAGGCCGCTACAAATATGGTCCAGGAAGTGCGGAGGCANTTCAGAAAAAATCCGGGTATTCTTACCGGTGAAGTTAAACCGGATTATGAACAATGTATAAGAATATCTTCAAAAGGTGCGTTAAAGGAAATGAAAATTCCATCAATGATAGCGATTGTCGCACCATTGGCAGGCGGTTTTATTTTCGGGGCGAATTTTGTCGGTGGCTTGCTAATAGGAACAACCCTTTCCGGGATTATGCTTGCGCTGTACACTGCAAATGCCGGCGGAGCATGGGATAATGCGAAAAAATATGTTGAATCGGGAGAGATAAAAGGGCAGGAGAAAGGCTCACCTACACATGATGCAACGGTAATAGGGGATACGGTTGGAGATCCTCTGAAAGATACGGTAGGTCCGTCTCTGGATATCCTGATAAAAATAATGTCGGTTATATCCCTGATTGGAGTGTCTATATTTGGACAATACAATTTGTTTAGCTTGTTTATGAAATAAGCTGTAAAAGCCCGGGGCAAATTTGACCCTTTTAAATTACGAATAAAAAATGCCGGATCGACTTCAGGCGAAGTGTTCCGGCATTTTCTATTAATGACGATTTTAGCGCTGAAAACTCCTTGCGGGCGGGTATTGTCTATCAATTTTATCTGTTAGAATATGTTTGCGATACTCAAGCGGAGTAACACCTATTTGTTTTTTAAAATGGCGGATGAAATTATTCGGATTTTCAAAACCAGTTATTCTCCCTATTTCGTTGATCTTTTTATCGGTATGAACCAGCAGCTCTTTGGCAGCAGTGATTTTTTTAAGATTTAAGTAACGAATGGGGGAAATATGAAAATGCTTCGTGAATTCCCTGCAGATATGATATTTGCTTATATGATATTTCTTTTCAAGCAATTCCAATGAGATATTGTCCGTATAACGGTTATCGAGATCGTTTTTTATTTGGTATATACAATTATTTATGTTTAGTTTTATTTGGAGCAATCTTTCTTTTTCCAATAATAATTCAAAAAGGATATCACTGATATACTTGGCATTAAATAATGGTTTATCAGGAGATTTGTGTAAAAAATCGCATAGGAACTCGATTTTATTCGGAATAGCCGTACCGGGCATCAGAGTGCAAAGATTNCCGTGATCATTAACAAAACAATGATGAAAAAAGGAAACCGGCGAGCCTGATATAAAAAGTACTTTATAGGTCCACGGAGGCTCCTTCACCTCGATTCTGTGCCAGCGCTTGCAGTCGATAAAAGCAATAGNTCCACGCTTTATTGTATAACTTCCGCTATTAAGTGTAAGCAGCCCTGACCCGATTTGCGTATAGATCAAGCAANAAGAATTTAGTTTTGATATTTCATAGTGGTNGGGATAGAATGCGGTAATAGAATTATAAGCCTGTATATATGAGAGATTTTCCGCTATTTCCTCAGGAACAAAAGAAAATTTTATAAAGTCATCGCTTTTTGGAATTGTGTTTGTTAATGATTCACCGGCATTGAGAGTACTTGATAAGGCTTCTTTAAAATTCATACTATCCCTCGCAACAACTAAAAAATATAAATGGTTAACCATTACAGTTGCAAATTATGTTTCAAAAAATTATACCGAAATTCATTATTAACTAACAGAAGTTTAACATATAAACAAAAAAATATCAAATAAAAATAACCTTAAAAACATAATAAATGAATATATTATTAGCTAAAATTAAAAATAAATAGTGTAGAATGCACAATAATTCACTAAAATATTGTTTGACATATTATAAAAAAACCAAACATATCAATAATTAAAT
>JGI24711J26586_10000314_pt1 | contig 37152 bp, 35 predicted proteins | sample BioPla3DNA1_FD_26586 | JGI IMG/M metagenome (IMG submission 26586)
GAAGGTGCAACTGAATCAGGAAGATTGTATATCTCTGCTACCACTAAAGTTCCTCTATGTGCCTTATAGAAATTTACCGTACCATTTACAGAAGGTGCAATGGGGCCGCCCTTCATTTCTGCTTTGGCAGAAGGTTTCTGTGAACGAATGGTATTTGTAAAGTAATTAATGTTTTTAATTCTCATGTCATACTCACATATAGTTACTACTAGTACATGATATGCTTAAGACAGTGGACAGTTCCGCGTCTAAAAACAGAGGGACCGTCCCCCTGTGTTTTTTAACCTGCTAGCCTGCATTCAGAGCCTTCTTCATCTTTATTACGAAGTCAGTAACATAAGGAGATGCATCCTTGCCGTATTGATCAATAAATTCCATAATGGCTGATCCTACAATAATACCATCAGCATATTTCCCCATCATTTGTGCAAGCTCAGGGGTTGCTATTCCAAAACCGACAGCACAGGGTATATCTGGATTAACCCTGCGAACATGCCTAACCATGTTCTCAATATCAGTCTCTATTTTACTACGCACTCCTGTTACTCCAAGGGAGGATACACAATATATAAAACCGTCGGCATCCTTTGCAATCATTTCTATCCGTTGCTCAGATGTAGGACTAATCAGGCTTATGAAATCAATCCCATATTTTCTGCAGATCGGGGCAAACTCTTCCTTTTCCTCAAAGGGGACATCAGGCAGAATCAGGCCGTCCATCCCTATTTCTGCTGCTGTCTTTACAAACCTTTCGGTACCATATGCATAAACCAGGTTTGCGTATGTCATAAACACCATGGGGACCTTTACTTCCCGTCGAAGATCCCGAACCATATCAAATATCTTGTCGGTAGTAACTCCACCTAAAAGAGCCCGGAGGCTGGCCGCCTGAATTACAGGACCCTCAGCAGCAGGATCCGAAAACGGTATTCCTAATTCAATCAGGTCAGCTCCACTTGCCGCCATTTCCCGAATAATCCTTGCTGTGGTCTCCAAATCAGGGTCACCACAGGTAATGAACGGAATAAACGCTTTACCCTCTGAAAATGCTTTCTTAATATTACTCATAAATCTCTTCCCCCCTGTATCTTGCTATTGCTGCACAGTCCTTGTCGCCCCTACCCGATAGATTAACTACTATGATTTTGTCCTTTGACATCCCGGGTGCTATCTTTATAGCATGAGCCACTGCATGGGCTGACTCGATTGCCGGGATAATGCCCTCAGTTCTGCTCAGATATTCGAAAGCCTGCACTGCCTCTTCATCTGTTATGGCAACATATTCGGCCCTCTTGGAGTCATGAAGACCGGAGTGCTCAGGACCGACACCGGGATAGTCCAGACCGGCTGAAATGGAGTAAACAGGTGCAATCTGACCGTACTGATCCTGGCAAAAGTATGACTTCATGCCGTGGAAAATACCCTGTTTTCCTGTGGTAATAGTAGCAGCAGTTTCAAAGGTGTCTGTTCCTCGGCCTGCAGCCTCACAGCCTATCAAACGAACAGTACTGTCCTNAAGAAAATGATAGAAGGCACCAATGGAATTACTGCCTCCCCCCACGCATGCAATCACCGCATCAGGTAATCGTCCTTCCTTTTTCAGAATCTGTTCTTTAATTTCCATGGAGATAATAGCCTGGAAATCACGCACAATGGTTGGGAAAGGGTGTGGCCCCACGGCAGATCCCAGGCAATAATGGGTATCCTCTAGGCGNGTTGACCATTCACGCATGGCCTCATTAACTGCATCCTTCAGCCTTGCAGTGCCTGAGCTTACAGCCACCACCTTTGCTCCTAACAGNCTCATACGAAATACGTTTAGAGCCTGGCGCTCAGTGTCCTCTTCACCCATAAAGATTACACATTCCATGCCCAATAATGCTGCTGCCGTTGCCGTGGCAACGCCATGCTGACCCGCTCCCGTCTCAGCTATAAGCCTTTTCTTACCCATCTTTTTCGCCAAAAGGGCCTGCCCCAGGACATTGTTGATTTTGTGTGAGCCGGTATGATTCAGGTCCTCACGCTTTAAGTAGATTTTTGCTCCTCCCAGATCCTGAGTCATCTTCTTGGCAAAATAAAGTCGGCTTGGTCTTCCGGCATACTCATTAAGAAGCTCGGACAATTCCCTCCGAAAATCTGGATCCTTCTTGTAGTGCTCATAGGCATTTTCCAGTTCAATTACTGTGTTCATAAGAGTCTCGGGGATAAACTGCCCTCCATGCTCTCCAAATCTTCCTTTTCTCTGTTCCATACTTACTCCTTTCGTCAGAGGGTAAATCATTTAACCAGAAGGGGTTCGTCTTTGCCCCCTCGCCGTTGCTCTATGCCCTCCTTGCTGTAGTAATAAACTCCTGTATTTTGTTAAAATCCTTTCGTCCTTCTGTTTCAACTCCTGTGCTTGTGTCAACCGCAAAAGGCTTACATGCCTTAATTGCTGTTGCAACATTATCAGCTGACAGACCCCCTGCCAAAATAAATGGTCTATTAAAGCCTGCGACTTGTGCCCAATTAAAGCTTTTACCTGTGCCCCCCGGGCCGTTATCAAAAAGAATCATATCTGCCTCAGACTCCATTGCAGAAGAGAGATCCTCTATTGATGAAACTGAAACGGCTTTAATTATTGGTTTTAAGATTCCCATGTCCTCACGAAGGCTTCTGATGTAGCTGTTGTCCTCTTTACCATGAAGCTGGATTATGTCGATAATCCCCTGTGACACTATTTCGGCCACAAACTCCAATTCTGCATCTACAAAGACACCGACAGCTTTAATTCTTTTGTCCAGCCTTTCTTTTAGCTCTGCAGCTTCTTTTGGGGTAACATATCTTTTGCTATTTTTGGCAAAGATAAAACCAACAAAATCAGGCAAAAGGGTGTTAACATGTTCAATATCGCTATTATGCTTTAACCCGCAGATTTTCACATACATCATACTTTTCCCCTCAAGATCTCTAATGCTTTCTTTTTGTCTGATGATTTCATCAGTGTCTCACCTATTAAAACTGCATCTGCTTTAATCCTTCGCAAAGCCTCGATATCCTCTAGCTTTCTTATGCCGCTTTCTGCTACGAACAATATTTCCCGGGGAACTAATCTTCGAAGCTTTTTGCAGTTATCCATATTAACCGAGAAATCCTTTAAATTCCGGTTATTTACCCCGATTATTGCTGCTCCAGCATTTAGTGCTGCCAAAACCTCTTCCTCGTCGTGTGCCTCCACAATAGCTGCAAGGCCAAGGCTTTTGCAAAGCTCTAAATACTTTCTTAAGGTAAGCTCATCTAAAACAGAACAAATAAGCAGTACTGCATTGGCCCCCATCACCCTTGACTGATAGATCTGATACTCATCAACAATAAAATCCTTCCGGAGCATGGGAATCGAAACTACTTTTCTAATTCTTTCAAAAATATCATCCGACCCTTTAAACCACTTAGGCTCCGTAAGGCAGGATATACAATCGGCACCAGCCTCGACATATTGCTCAGCAATTCTAATATAATCAAAATTCTTTGCAATAATCCCCTTTGAGGGTGATGCTCTTTTAATCTCGCAAATAAAGCTGATTCCAGGCCTTCTTAATGCAGCCTCGAAAAGGGCGCCCTCGGCCTGCCCCATTTCGGAGCATATTCTCTTTACTTCATTAAGTGGCATCTTCTCTTTATCCTTTGCTACACGCAGTCTTGCATAGTCGGCAATTGTGTTAAGAATAGTTCCCATTTTTACTCCTTTATTAAATAGCTGCTATTGTGAAGATGTAATAAAGCTATTAAGCTTTTCCTTTGCAGCTCCTGAATCTATAAGGCTTGCTGCAAGTGTTATTCCTTCATTAATGCTTGGTGCTTTATCTGCGATATACAGGGCTGCTCCCGCGTTTAGTAAAACTGCATTTCGTTTTGCACCCTTTTCTCCTGACAGAATTCTGCGTGTGATATCTGCGTTATCAGCAGGTGATCCGCCTACGAGTTCACTCTTTTCACACCGTTCTAATCCAAAATCTTCAGGCTGAATTATGTATTTTTTATAAACTCCGTTTCTCAATTCACAAACAGTTGTCGGTGCACTTGCTGAGACCTCATCAAAATTATCCTGCCCGTATACAACCATTCCGCTTTCCACGCCCAGGCCATGCAATACTCTTGCCAATGGCTCAACCAACGACTCATCATAAACTCCTAACAGCTGCATCTTGGGTGATGCCGGATTTGTAAGGGGTCCCAATATATTAAATACCGTCCGGATGCCAAGTTCCTTTCTGATGGAGCCCACATATTTCATTGATGTGTGATATTTTTGAGCGAATAAAAAGCAAATTCCTACATTATTTAATAGCTCGACACATTTTTGAGGTGACTGATCTATGTTTACTCCCAGCTCTTCTAGGCAATCAGCCGTTCCGCATTGTGATGAGGCCGCACGATTTCCATGCTTCGCAACCTTTACTCCTGATGCAGCTATAACCAGAGCCGAGGTGGTGGAAATATTAAAGCTTTGTGATCTGTCTCCTCCGGTTCCTACTATTTCAAGCACATCCATATCATGCTCAACCTTTATTGAATGATCCCGCATAGCTTTTGCGCAGCCTGTTATTTCATCAATGGTCTCTGCCTTCGTACTCTTTGTTGACAGTGCTGCAAGAAAGGCAGCGTTTTGTACCTGGGTGGTCCGTCCGCTCATGATTTCGTTAATTACGCCATATGCTTCGTCATAGGTCAAATCCTGCTTATCCACAATCTTCTTAATTGCTTCCTTAATCATACTACCATTCTCCCTTGCTTCTTTTTTGATCTGCCCTCTTTAATACCTTATTTCATCGGCCATTTTCAGGGCCTTTACAACGGCCTCAGCCTTGTTTAAGCATTCCTGATACTCCTTTTCAGGAACTGAATCTGCTACAATACCCGCTCCACTTCTGACAAACACCTTTCCATTCTTCTTGTAGGCTATTCTTATGGCTATACAGGTGTCCATATTGCCCGTTAAATCCAGATAACCGATAGCTCCGCCGTATATCCCACGTTTATTGTTTTCAATGTTATTTATTAGCTGACAAGCCTTGATTTTTGGTGCACCCGAGAGGGTTCCTGCAGGCAATATGGCGTCAATTGCATCCAATGCCGTTTTCCCCTCCTGAATCTCTCCGCGAATGATTGATTCTATATGCATTACATGGGAATACCTGGATATAATGTGGTGCTTTTCTACCGTGATACTGCCTGGCCTGCTTATCTTGCCAATATCCTCCATGCCAAGTGTCACCAGCATGTCATGCTCGGATAATTCCTTCGGGTCAGACAGGAGCTCTTCCTCCAGTCTTTTATCCTCTTCCTCGGTCCTGCCTCTCGGCCTGGTTCCCGCAAGAGGATATGTGCGCAGAACTCCGTCTTTCAGCTTTATCAGCGTTTCGGGTGAGGCCCCTGCTATTTCAATGTCATCACTGGAGAAATAGAACATATAGGGTGAGGGGTTTAATGTGCGAAGAAGGCGATAGGTATTAAACAGAGTTCCTTCATATTCTGCTTCAAGTCTGTTTGATAGAACAATCTGTAAGACGTCACCCTCTTTAATATGGTGCTTTCCCTGCTCAACCATCCTGCAATACTCAGACTTATCAAATAACGCGGTTATTTCGGATTTAAGTCTTCCCGGAGTATCCTTATGGGGTAAACCACATTTAATCAGCTCGGTCATTTTCCCAAGTTCTGATACCCCGCGGTTATACTCTTCCTCATAATTTTCAAGGTCAATATTCACTATCAGGATAATTTTTTGTGCGAAATTATCAAATGCAATAACCTTATCAAAAAGCATAAGGTCAACATCCTTGAAGCCCTCNGTATCCTTTGCCTCTAGATTCAGAGAAGATTCAGCATACTTGATATAATCGTAAGCGAAATAGCCCACCAGTCCTCCTGTAAAGGGCGGAAGGCCCGGAAGTCTGGCACTTTTATGGCTTTCAAGTATCTGGCTTATGTGCTTGCCCGGGTCAGTGGTTTCAAATACCCGATCACCTATCTTCATTCTTCCATTAACACATGTAACCTCAAGCTTCGGGTCATAACCAAGAAAGGTGTACCTTCCCCAATTCTGGGCGTCGGAGATTGATTCGAGCATATAGCAATGGTTTGAAATGTTCTTCAGTATTCTCAATACTTCAATGGGAGTCTTTATGTCCGATAAAATCTCCATACTTAGCGGCACTGTTTTAAACTCCCCGCTTTGTGCAATAGCCTTAATCCTGCTTAATTCCGGATATACCATAACCTACACCTTCTTCCTCTGACAAAAATAAAAAAGTCCTTGACAGAATTATTTGAATTCTGTCAAGGACGAATAAACTACTATCCGTGGTGCCACCTTGATTCACGAACATAAGTCGTGCACTTAGCAAGATACCATCATATCCCCGGCAACTAACGTATGCCTGCACGTTGCAGAGTACTCTTACAGATACAATCTGTAATTTGACTGCACCCTCAGCGGTCCATTTGATAATGTGTTTTCCATCTGATTCTCAGCATCTCAGACTCTCTGTGGGATCATCATNACCTTTATCTCCGCCTCAACGGTTTGGTGTCAAAATTATGAAATTATTAGCATANTATCATGGAAAATTCGATTTGTCAATTACTATTTTTAAAATGCTGTGAAGTTTTAATAACCATTGATTTCAGCCTGTTTCAGGGCTTATTGCCCAAAAATTTCTTCTCACCAACACAGATTATTGGCCGTATACAAGCATTAAAAACCAAGATTCGCAATATAATTGTGTGAGGTGGTATTAATGAAGTGCAATTATATCAGAACCCAGACAATCAAGGACCAATTATACCATAATAAGGTGCTGATGGTTGATTTGAAAATCAATTACCCTCACTTGGATCCAGGGTATAGCGGAAACTCGTCACGCTTTAATATGCATTATAGACAAAGGGCAAGAAAAAATTACTATTATGCCTCATCAAAATTTTATCAGGCTGCAGTAAAGCATTATAATGTTAGCCAAGTCCAAGATTTCCCTTTTCATAATTTTGAGTTCATAGAAGTATTCGAAGCTACNTATTGCAATAAGCCCCTGATAAGTCTGTTCTTTGATGTTTATGAATTCACCGGCGGTGCCCATGGAACTACTGTCCGAAAGGGTAATACCTGGGATATGAGAAAGGGGATGCTGCTGGCACTTGAACAGCTATTTAAAAAGGATTACNATTATGTACCTATCATGCTGGCCTGCATCGAATCTGAGGCAGCAAGAAGACAAATCACCGGTACCGACCATTATTTTGATAATTTAAATGAGAACATCCGGAAATATTTTGACCCTAAGAATTATTATTTAGATGAAAATGGCATAGCTATTTTTTATCCTCTATATACAATTGCTCCCTATGCCTCAGGAATACAGGTTTTTGTGGTGCCTTACCAGCTTTTTGGAGATAATCTGAGATATAATTTTTGCCAGACTTAATGGTGAACCGGAAGTATAACGGCGGGGGACTATATGGGACACGGCACCGTCCCCTGTCTCGTTTATCCTAGTAACAACAGGCTAAGGCCCATTACAATCATGCCTGCTATCAGGCCCCAGATTGACAGATGGTGTTCGCCGTACTCTCTGGCTGAGGGCAGCAACTCGTCTAATGAAATATACACCATGATACCAGCCGTGGCTGCAAATACTATGCCGAAAATAGCATCATTCATAAAGGGGGCTAATAGTAAATAAGCTAATATAGCTCCTATTGGCTCGGCCAGTCCGGATAATAAGGACATACCAAAGGCTTTTTTCTTATTACCGGTAGCACAATATATAGGCATTGCAACAGAAATACCCTCTGGGATATTGTGTATCGCAACAGCAATTGCTATTGCTATTCCAACCGAGGGATCATTTATGGCTGCAAAAAAGGTAGCCAGCCCTTCAGGGAAATTGTGTATCGCAATTACCAGAGCCGTAAGCTTTCCGGTTTTAATAAGTGCCGCAGAATTCGCACCAAGATTACATACATCAAAAAACTCTGCGTTTTGGGGTTCATGGGGGTTACTTTTTTCGGGAACTAATTTATCAATTATTGCAATTAAAAACACTCCGCCAAAAAACGCAAGAAAGGATATCCAATCGCCTTTNCCCTGTCCATAGTAGCTCTCCATATATCTGCCTGCCTCAGGCAAAATCTCTACAAAGGAGACATAAATCATGACTCCTGCTGAAAAACCGAGAGCAAGAGACAATACTTTAGCATTTACTTTTTTTATGGTTAAAACAATTAATCCGCCTATGCTGGTGGATAACCCGGCAAATAGGGATAACCCCAAAGCAGCCAATACATTCTTATCCATACTCTATGCCCCCCGTATATTATTTCTCGTTTGTAACTTATCTTAATCCTCTTCACCGGCGAGCCTACTTGCCTGATCTGTTGTAATAAGTGCATCGATTACTTCATCAATATCTCCATTAACGAAATCCTCTATACGGTACATCGTAAAGCCTATCCGATGATCAGTTACTCTTCTTTGAGGAAAGTTATAGGTTCTAATCCGTTCACTTCTGTCTCCGGTGCCCACCTGGCTCTTTCTGTTCTCGGCAATATCAGAGGTATGCTTTTGCATCTCTATTTCATAGAGTCTTGCCTTTAATACTCTCATGGCCTTGTCTCTGTTCTTGTGCTGTGAGCGTTGATCCTGGCAGGTAACTACAATTCCGGAAGGAAGATGCGTAATTCGTATTGCAGATGAGGTTTTGTTTACATGCTGTCCCCCGGCTCCCGACGCCCTATATGTGTCAACTTCAATATCATTCGGATTAATGTCAACCTCAGGCACATCATCAGCCTCGGGCAAAACAGCTACAGTCGCAGTGGAAGTATGTATTCTTCCACTGGATTCAGTTGTGGGTACTCGCTGAACGCGATGAACACCACTTTCAAATTTCAGCCTGCTATAAGCACCCTTGCCTTCTATTTCAAAGACTATTTCTTTAAAACCGCCAATTTCAGTCGGGTTCGAATCGATAATACTTACTGTCCAGCCTCTGGCCTCAGCATAATGAGTATACATACGAAACAGCACGGCAGCAAAAAGAGCAGCTTCTTCGCCCCCGGCTCCACTTCTTATCTCAACAATAACATCCTTTTCATCATTAGGATCCTTGGGCATAAGAAGTATTTTTAGCTCTCTTTCAGTACGCTCAATACCTGAAGAAGCTTCTTCTATTTCAGCATCAATCATTTCGGCTAATTCAGGATCGGAATTTTCCTCCCTCATTTGCCTAGCCTCTTCCAAAGTCGTAACGAAGGCCTTGTATTCTCGAAATTTCTCTACTATCTCAGAGAGTTCTGAATGCTCCTTCATAAGCTTAAGATAGAGCTCCTGGTCATTGATAACCGAGGGATCTGTAAGCCTCATATTCAGTTCTTCAAAACGGTTCTCTATAGCTTCTATTCTCTCAAACATGAAGTATTATCTTCTCCTTATGTTAAGCCTTTGCTTNAATTTATCCACCGATGTATTGGCAATAAGCTTCTCCGGGAAACCCATTTTTTTGATGATTTCCACTGCCTCGCTGCTGCTTCCTATATCGGCATGAAAATGAGCATCGCTATTCACTATAATATATACATTATTTTTATAGCATTCCTCAAGTAGTACCTCGTAGTTTGCCGCAGCGCCAAGCCGGTATGAGCCGGGCTTTAATGAAGAATTATTCATTTCAAGAAGAACGCCCGTGTCTGCAGCCGCCTTTACTAGCTCAGAATAGTCTAATGGCACCCTCGAATCATCGGGATGACCTATAATATTGACAAATTCGTTTTCCATGCTTTTTATTATGGCCTTAGTGTTCTCCTTCTTTGTTGAAGAAGCAATACAGGGNCCGTGAAAGCTTGAAATTACGACATCTAAGCTACTTAAGTCGATCCTATCAGTGTCCAGGTTTCCATCATAATCCAGAATATTTGCCTCTATACCCTTTAATATTTCTACTCCAAATAAATGAGACGGAACTACCCTCAAATTGTCAAAATGAAAGGTTATCGGCCCCCCCGGCATGGCTGGGCCATGGTCGGTCATTCCTATTAACTCCAATCCCTTTTGTGATGCTTCCTTTGCATATTCAGTCAGGGTACTGTACGCATGTCCACTATTTACCGTATGGAAATGACAGTCTGCGATTAATTTCATGTAGTATATCCACTTCCTTAATTATTTTTGCACAGTATTTTAATTATACCAAACAGACCATAAAAAGAAAACTACTTCACCCTTTCAGGAATCGGAGTTATGTGCAAGGAGTATATATTGTTTGCACAGGAGTTTCCCAAAGAAGAATATGATTACTTAANAAAGAAATTTCCAAACTGCGAAATAGTTGAGCCATGAGCACCCTGCATACTGCTCTAAAAATTCATAGAGGTTGGACTTCTTATGGTAATTTTCCTTTTTTCATTAATATAGTAAAGCACATAAACAAAGAGCCATAGAGGTTGCACTCCATGGCTCTATCGGAAATGAGGAAAAATGCTATTATTCGATTTCAATCTTTCTGCTTTTCTGCTCAGGCTCCGCTTTTGGAAGTATAACACTTAAAATGCCGTCTTTATATGAAGCCTTTACATTGTCAGAGTCTATATTGTACACATTAAAACTGCGTCTGCATGAGCTACTTTGTCTTTCCTTGTAGATGTATCCGTCGTTTTCCTCATTCTTTTCCTGTTTGATATCAACACCCAATGTCAAAACATTATCCTGAAGATCAATTATGATGTCTTCCTTGTTAACGCCTGGCATTTCTGCCTCTACTACATACTCTTTTTCTGTTTCCTTTACGTCGGCCTTGATTGGCGTGGAAATCGACGAGAGTCTATCAAAAAACGGGTCTCTGAAAAACTCATCAAAAAATCTGTCTACACCTGTTGCCCAATCATTTCTTCTTGTTATACCATTTCTTCTTGGACGAGGAATTAAATCAAACATACTACCTACCTCCTATACAATCGTTATTTAAAATTTACTCNATCTGACCTTCTTTGACCTTAATTACATTTTATAGACCACCCGCTCAATTATCAAGTTTGATTTTGACTTTCCTTGACCTTAAATTTCCTTCATTCTTGCCCTCTCCTTCTGTATTCTTAATTTCTCTTTTATTTTCTCCGTTTTTCTCACTATTATATTTCTATCATTGTCCTCATTCTTTTATTCTAAATCTGCCGANCTTTCTTCTTGACTTACTCACTTACCGCGTCTTAGAAACCATCTTTCTATATCTTCTCTTTTGATAATTCCCATTATTAAGTATATTGCGACTATTGTAACAATGCTCATTGCAACCACCATTAAATACGAAATTCTTATATCAACACCTGTAAATACCATAAGCGGCTTTAGCAACAGCGATATGGCTATTCCTATGAGAGCAGCCGATAATGGTCTTACAACCCAACTCCCTATGTCAATGGATATACCCGTCAACTTTGTTATTGTAATGAAATTAAGAACTATAGTTACTCCACTTCCTGCTATTACAGCATATACATAGGCATTCACACCCAAAACCGGAATCATAAGCCATACTCCCAAAAGTCTTACCAAACTTCCTGCCAAGGTATTGGTCAGCATAGCCCTTTCCTTGGAAAGGCCGTTTAGGATCCCAAGCATGGTCTGCTGTAAGTAGATAAACACCCCTGTTATTGAATAAAGTCTTAGTATGGCTCCTACATTTTTGCCCGGATACACCAACTCAGCCAATTCATGGGCACATGAGGTGAAAAAAGCGGTGAATATTAGCCCCATTATTAGTGTCAGTCTTATAGATTGAGAAATCTGCCTGTTGGCAACATTGAATTTGCGACAGGCAATTGCACTTGCTATAGCCGGAACTAAAGCAGTGGCAAGTGCCATTGGCAGCATTGACGGGAAAAAAACCAAGGGTGATGCCATGCCTGTAAGCCTGCCAAACTCCTCCAGGCTTTGCTGGGGTGAAAGCCCATGGAGCACAAGCCTCTTAGGGATTATGAGGTTTTCAATGGTTCCAAGAGTTGAGAGCAGCAAGCGGTTGACCGAAAGTGGGAGAGCTACTTTACCTATCTGCTTAATAAGCCTTTTCTTCTCATCTTTTGTATTGCTTTCTTTATCAAACCTGCCCATGCTTCTTTGTCTGATTATATTACCTGCCCGGCTTACATTTTTTCCTTTGGTTTTTTCATCTGCATTATAAAGGGGCTTGCTCCTTCTCTTTTTAATTTCAAAGGCTATATATACAGTCAAAATATTGGCGCATTCACCTATCAGTAATGCAATAACAGCCAGCAAACACATTTTATCTGCGCCTTTGCCTTTAAACAGATCATACATCAATATGATAAAAACGAGCTTTGTCATCTGCTCAATTATTTGGGCTATAGAGTTCGGGATCATTTCCTGCTTCCCGTAGAAATACCCTTTATAAGCTGATACTGCCGCTATGGGGGGCACTAAAATCAATATCCAAAACAGAGAATCCTTTGTTCTGGCATCATTTGTAGTTATAAATACGAGGGTATCAAGATTGAGCAATAGAATTCCACATATAATAATTCCGGCTCCAAGTACCAGGCCTGCAGCAACAGATGCTATTTTAAAAGCTGTGCGATTAGTACTCTTTGAGGATTCTTCTGCAACGAAGCGAGATACTGCGGTTGAAACACCAGCCGATAGCACAAGGACCAGCAGTGAGTAAATGGGAGTCATAAGCTGATACAAACCTAAACCCTCTGCTCCGATGCGGTTGGCAATAAAAATTCTATAGAAAAAGCCTAGTATTTTGACAACAAATCCTGTGGCCGTAAGGATAGCAGCATTGTATTTCAGAGATCTGCGGGCCATTTATTATCTCCTTACATATGTGTCCTTTCATATTATGAAATAAAACATGTAAATATGAGTTTGGNAACTAATTCCATTTAGTTCTCCTCTTTTATGTATTATTATTATTTATTAACATTGAAGAATCTGCCGAATTGTTTTAAAATTAGAAATGAGCGTTTTTTTGGCGAATGTTTGTGTATATTAATATTTAGCAACTTATTATCTANAAATTCAAGTTAGTTAAAGAGATATATAGGAGGGGGAACTATGTACAAAATAGTAAGAAAAGAAATCTTAAATTCACAGGTTAAGCTTCTTGAAATAGAAGCACCTTATGTTGCCCGTAAGGCAGAACCGGGGCAATTCATAATTCTTAGGGTGGACGAGAGTGGCGAGCGTATTCCGTTTACCATAGCCGATTATGATAGAGAAAAAGGAACTGTCACTATTATATTCCAGGAGGTTGGTGCCTCTACACTCGCCCTTGGCCTATTGAATGAGGGTGATTCCCTGGCAGATTTCGTTGGTCCGTTAGGAGTTGCCTCCGAACTAGAAGGCGTCAAGAAGGCGGCGGTTATCGGTGGCGGATTAGGATCTGCTATTGCATATCCACAGGCAAAGAAGCTGAACCAGATGGGAGCTTCAGTTGATGTCATAATGGGGTATAGGAATAAGGATATTATTATTCTGGAAAAAGAAATGGCCGAGGTTTCGGACAGGCTCTTTGTTACCACAGATGATGGTTCCAACGGCACAAAGGGATTCGTATCAGATATTCTTCAGAAGCTATTAGATGAAGGAACTGAATATGATGTAGTTATTGCAATCGGGCCTGCGATTATGATGAAGGTAGTTTGCGATGTTACAAGGCCTCATGGTATCAGAACTATTGTAAGCTTAAATCCTATTATGATAGATGGCACAGGTATGTGCGGAGGCTGCCGCGTAACAGTTGGTGGCGAAACAAAATTCGCCTGTGTTGACGGTCCTGATTTTGATGGACATCAGGTTGACTTTGACGAGCTTATGAGACGTCTTTCAATGTATAAAGACAAAGAACGCACAGCTGTTGAGCGACATAAATGCAGATTGGAGGATCAGGTAAATGCAAAATAAACGTAATATGTCACCTAAGAAAGTGGATATTCCTGTTCAGGATCCTATAGTCAGAAGTGGTAATTTTGAAGAGGTTGCTCTTGGATATACAGAAGAAATGGCAATAGAGGAAGCTAACCGCTGCTTAAACTGCAAGCATAAGCCTTGTGTAAGTGGTTGCCCTGTTAATGTTAAAATCCCCGAATTTGTCATGCTTATTACAGAGGGTAAATTTGAGGAGGCTTATGAGAAGATTCTTGAAACCAATAGCCTTCCGGCAGTATGTGGAAGGGTCTGTCCCCAGGAATCCCAGTGTGAAGCTAAGTGTGTCAGGGGCATAAAAGGCGAATCTGTCGGAATTGGCCGTCTTGAGCGATTCGCGGCTGATTGGTCAATGAAAAATGCTGAAAAGAAATATGATACTGTTCCTTTCAACGGCAAAAAGGTCGCTATTATTGGATCCGGACCTGCAGGTCTTGCCTGTGCAGGGGATCTGGTAAAACTAGGCTATGATGTAACAATATTTGAAGCCTTCCATCTGGCTGGAGGAGTTTTAGTATATGGTATCCCTGAGTTCAGACTTCCAAAGGATCTTGTACAAAAGGAAATTGACGGGTTAGTTGCTCAGGGAGTAAAGATTCGTACCAATATGGTTATAGGAAAGGTTCTCACCATTGATGAGTTGTTGGAAGAAGAGGGCTTCTCGGCCGTATTTGTTGGCTCAGGGGCAGGACTTCCCATGTTTATGAATATCCCGGGTGAAAACCTGAATGGTGTTTATTCAGCCAATGAGTTTTTAACCCGTATAAACCTCATGAAAGCTTATAAAGAGGATGCTAAAACACCTATTATGCGAGGCGAGGCTGTAGCTGTTGTAGGCGGAGGTAATGTTGCAATGGACGCAGCAAGAAGTGCCAAGAGACTGGGTGCTAAGGATGTATATATTATTTACAGACGTTCTGAGGCAGAAATGCCCGCACGCCTTGAGGAAGTACATCATGCCAAGGAAGAGGGTATTATATTCAAGGTGCTTACAAATCCTGTCCAGATTATCGGTGATGATAATGGTTGGGTCAAGGGAATGGAATGTGTGTCCATGGAACTAGGAGAGCCAGACCAGTCTGGACGTCGTCGTCCTATAAAAATTGAGGGCAGCGAGCACGTAATTGATTTAGATACAGTTATTATGTCAATCGGCACCTCTCCAAACCCATTAATCCGCAGTACTACCCCCGATCTTGCAACAAACAAATGGGGCTGTATTGAAGCAGATGCCGAAACCGGCACAACCAGCAAAGAAGGAGTCTTTGCCGGTGGTGATGCAGTAACCGGTGCTGCAACCGTAATCCTGGCTATGGGTGCAGGTAAAAAAGCAGCAAAGGCTATCGACGAATATATAAAAAGTAAAGAAGCTTAATACAGATAAGTTTAATGATTATTCAAAGGCTGCCTCTTTAATAAAGGGGCAGCCTTTGTTTACATAAATTTGTAAGGACACCTGTTACAGTATATTTTCTTACTTGAAGTAGTAGCTGGTCAAGAGGTCCTCAAGCTTAAATACACCTAATTCTTCCAGGTAGTTTATGGTGTTTTTATAACTGTTATAAATCGGAGCATTATGTGACTCCTCTCTGAAACTATTCTCCTTATAATCAATTCTTATATTTATTCTGTGATTCTCATATTTATTCCCTCCATATAAAACATTCAAGGGATCTGATGAAAGTATGTCCTTTTTATAGTTGTCCAGGAATTCCTGAATATTATCATTAATCTGAATATTGTGATATTCACCATCGTTGGTCTGGAACTCAATATAAATACCTCTGGTATCCCCGGCATTTTTGGTTAGTATAGGTTCATAGCTTTGCATCACACCAGGTATAGCAAGATATTCTCTTATTAGATTATCAAGCTCTGGATTATCCATATATGTGAGTAAGGGGTATTCTCTTTCTATTAATGAGCCATCTTTAAGCCTGTAAGCAAAATAAAGATTCCTGTATTTAAAGTCCATTTCAGTATACATATTCATATATCTATTTTTTTCGTTCTCCTCAAAGAGCTTCTTGTTGTTTATAATAAAGGAGTGAATTTCTCTAACCTTTGAAATAACCTCATAATCTTCAAAAACACCAGGGGTTATACTTCTTAATTCTTTAATGTCCTCGTTGCTCAGATTCTTTATTTGTCTCTTATAGAAATCATCCTTGATTGAATAGCCCTTCTCATCGGTAGCGAAGAGATAGTAATGGGCTTCCGGATCATATTCTTCAGGCATTAATGCAATTCTCGTAGCTTCATTTGCATACCTGTTCAAGAACAGAACCTCTATTTCGCTATTCTGGGGTATCCTTCTTTCGTAACCAAAAAAGTCAAATTCAATACTGCACAGCAATAGTGACAGCACAAGGCCAAAGACAATAAATCCTTTATATAGGCGAAAGACCTTGAAGGTTTTCCGCATAAGCATTTCAGAAGCGAAATAGCCTATGAAGCCACCTATCAGGAAGGCAATAATAAATCCGGCAAGACTTTTTTCAAAATTAAAAATGGTTATAATAATGCCTCCTATAAGTGCAGCCGAGCAAAACGCAACACTATACTTAAAAATCGGCTTTACGAAGGAAAAGCTTATTACATCAGTTGCAACCTCCATATGTCTTTTCTTGTACAGGTAATAACTAAGAACTAAGAAAATAATTCCTGCAATCACATATCCCACTAAGGCTCCTATATCCCCCTCACCTGTGTAGAATCCCCTGTATAAATACTTTAAATTGCGTAGGGGTGAGAAAACCAGCGATTTGGTGAACCAATTGTCAGATGCATAGCCAAACAGGAAGTTATTCAAGATGCTTACAAATACAATCTCAAGGAAAATAGACAGGAAGTTGAAGATGTAAAAGAAAATTGCCTGGGCTGCCATATGACCAGTAAACATGCCTGCNAGCACAGCAAAGTTGTATAAAAGGAAGGTAAGAATAAGATTTATCCCTACCCAAATCAAGGCATAAGAGATGTTCGGGAATCCTGCAACCACCTCTGTTATAATCAATACCAGGCTGTTCAAAACAAGAGGCAGTGTTACAAGAAACAACCCTGAGAGATAATTTGTAACAAACAACGTGGACCGGGTCAGAGGNAGGGAATGAACCATAGCCGTATTTTTAGGATAATGCATATAGGAGAACACAGCCAGTGCCGTAATTAATGGAAATAATCCTAAGTATATGGCATAGTCGCTTCTATAAAATATTTCCCTTCCCAAGCTATCTATAATCTCCATTCTTTCAGCCACATCCATATCATTTAGATTGCTTAGCCATCCGAGCTCAGAGAATAAGTAGCCCACGACAAACAGAAACAGGAAAAATGTATATGCAAAAGAGATGAGCCAAAATCGCTTAATATTATTTTTGAATATTCCTTTATTAAAGTACGATGTTTTTAACGGCATAATCCATACCTCCAAGTTCATAGATAAAGATTTCTTCAAGTGATAAGGGTAAAGCATCAACCAGAAGTGGTTTAGACTTGCTAATCTCAGCTATGATCTGCTCACGGTCACCCCTTACAATTAATATCCATATTCGGCCACTCTGCTGCCGGTTAAGAATATTCAGATTGTTGATTTCCTCAGGAAGATCCCCTTCAAAGGCAACCTGAACCTTGACTATATTGTTCTGAAGCTCTGTAAGACTGCGTTCAAGTATTACCTTGCCCTCATGCATGATACCGACATGATCACATACATCCTCCAACTCTCTTAAATTATGAGATGAGACAAATACTGTCATTTTTCGCTCTGCAACATCCTGCAGCAATACGCTCCAGACCTTCCGACGCATTACCGGATCAAGTCCATCAACCGGTTCATCTAAAAGCATGATATCTGGACAGGTGGAAATGCCTAACCAGAAAGCAGCCTGCTTTTGCATGCCCCGAGAAAAACGCTTAATTCTCTTTTTGGGATTAATGGGAAAGACCTCTTGAAGCTTTTGGAAACGTTCTTCATCAAAGCCGGGATAAAGGGACTTGTAATATTTTTTCATATCCAAAACAGAGGCTTGGGGGAAGAAATAAATTTCATCAGGAATATAAAACATTCTTGACTTAATTCCTACGTTATCGAACACTTCCTCCCCTTCAACCTTTATTGAGCCTGAATCCTGGGTGAATACTCCTGCCATATGCTTAATAAGAGTAGTCTTGCCTGCTCCATTTGGACCGACAAGCCCATAAACAGATCCATTTTCAACTGTGGCATTTACTCCGTTCAATGCAAAAAATCCATCAAAGGATTTCTTTAAATCTCTAATCTCTATCATTGTTTACTACCTCCTTGCGGTACGGAGTGAGAAATTGCACTTTTCACAACGTTAATAATATTATTTTCAGAATCGCCTAAATAAGTAAGCTCGCCTACGGTTTCCCTCAGGATACTGTAAAGCTTTTCAATCCTCTTCGAATCAACCTGTTGCGGTGGTGGGGCTACAAAATTTCCCCTGCCCGTCACTGTATAGATGAATCCTTCAGCTTCCAAATCCTTGTAAGCCTTCTGTATAGTGTTGGGATTAATAGAAGTATCTTGAGCCATCTCTCTGATGGAGGGCAGCTGTTCATCCTGCTTCAAAGCACCAGTAATAATCAGCTCCTTAATGCTATCCTTAATCTGCTCGTATATAGGCTTTGGATTTCTCAAGTCTATTGCTATGATAGGAATCACTCCTTTCACATGATATGTTTTAGAGGTGGTATTAAATGCTACCATAATAAGTGTACTATATATGTTAGTACACTTATTGTATAATATCTTACTTTTTTCTGTCAATACATATTTAGGAATTAATATTAGCAGAACTAGAGCTAATTATTCAATTGACTATCGGGGATATCCAGAATATAGTAGCCGTAAGCATCAATAAATGTAGTGTCATTATGAACAACCTTTCTCGGCGCTTGTCCGAATTTAAGGTGCATATGTCCATGAATCATATATTTGGGCTTGTGTTTTTCAATTAATGGAAGGAAGGCTTCAAAGCCTGTATGACATGCATCATCTCCGTCGGAAATGCCCCGGGCCGGAGAGTGTGTGACCAGAATATCAAAGCCTTTATGATAAAGAAGCTTTAGCTTCAATTTTCTGATTCTTCTTCTCATTTGCTTTTCAGTGTACTGATATGGGGGAACCGAGGTTTCTGGATGATTATTGTATTTTCTGCTGCCGCCTAAACCAAGAATTCGCAACCCTTTATATTCAACCAGCTTGTCCTCAATACTATCGCATCCTCCTGGAGGATTCTCTTCATAGTTTGTATCGTGATTACCGTGAACATAAAAAACCGGAACTGCAATCATTGTGGCTATAAATGATAAATATTCGCTTTTTATGTCGCCGCATGAAATCACAAGGTCAATATCCTTAAACCTTTCATGGTCAAAATGATCCCAAATATAGTTGCTTTCGCTGTCTGCCAAGAGTAANATCTGCATTTTGCCTCCAGTATGCCATAGTGCGACAAATTAATAAATCCAATGCTGCAAATTGTNCTTTTTTATGTTATTTTATATTATACCACATTTATTGCCAGGCAAGACATGAGACAGCGAAACAGGGGACGGTTCTCTGTCCTGCTCATGAGACAGGGGGCAGTTCTCTGTCGTGCTTACACTTTCTATTTTGTACATATTTGATATAATGATTTAAAAGGCAGGAGAATAGTATGAATAATGAATCCTTGTTGGAAAGTCTTAAATATAATGAAAAGGGCTTGATCCCGGTTGTAACTCAGGATTATCACACCGGTCAGGTTCTTATGCTTGCATGGATGAATAAAGAGTCTATTGAACTTACCCTTGAAAAAAAGCTGATGACATATTATAGTAGAAGCCGTCAGAAGCTTTGGCTTAAAGGTGAAACCTCAGGACATTATCAAAGGCTCGTGTCCCTCTCTGTTGATTGCGATGCTGACACCCTGCTTGCCAGAGTAATCCAGGAAGGTGCTGCATGCCATACAGGTGAATACAGCTGTTTTTACAGAGAAATTGATATTGATAAGAAAGGTGAAGAATGATGGATAATAAATATAATATTTTAGAAGAGGTCTTTAATGTAGTTACTGACCGCAAAAGCAATCCAAAGGAAGGATCTTATACCAACTATCTTTTTGAAAAGGGAATAGATAAGATCTGCAAAAAGGTCGGAGAAGAAACCGCAGAAGTAATTATCGCAGCCAAGAACAATTCTGTCGAGGAAACTCAGTATGAGATTGCTGATTTAATCTATCATCTTACCGTGCTTATGGTTAATCAGGGCCTTACATGGGATAATGTTCTGGAAGAATTAAAGAAAAGAAGATAAATAGAATAATAATCATCAATTAAAAAATAAAGCCAGATTAGAAGCAAAGATCGCATTAAAAAGCTATCTTTGCTTTTTTAATTCAATTATTTGGAGACAATGCTAAAAAATAAAAATATCCTGTTGATTTAATTTTATACATATGTTACAATTATTTACAGTTCAATAAAAATGGTGTGGTGACTTATGATAGGTAGTGTTTTATTCAATAAATATAGTATTGTAGAAGCCTTAGGGCGAGGTGGCACATCCACTGTTTACCTGGCCGAGAACATTATCTTGAGTAATTATTGGGCTATCAAAGTATTATCTAAGGAAAATGCATGGCTCTCTGCAGAGTTGGATGAAATAGACATGCTAAAAAATCTGAGCCATCCCATGCTCCCGAGAATTGCCGACATGGCCGAAGACAATGATAATTACTATATTATCATGGACTATATTGAAGGAACAAATGTATCAGATTTATTAAACAATACAGGAATTATTCCTCAAAATACTCTTGTTAATTGGACCCTGGCATTATTGGATGTGCTGGATTATCTTCATAAAAGGAATCCCCCTGTTATATACAGAGACCTGAAGCCCGGAAATCTGATTGTAGATGATTCAGGCCGTCTTCGTCTTGTGGACTTTGGTTCAGCAAGGTTTCACAACCAGGAAGCAGATGATGATACAGTTTACATCGGAACACGGGGCTATGCAGCTCCTGAACAGTATGGAGCCGGTCAAAGTGACCATAGAACCGATTTGTATAACCTTGGAATGACGCTATTCCATTTAGCAACGGGAACTCATCCGATATCAATTCCTCCCGAAACCATGAAAACCGAGCTTAAGCTGTCAGGTATAACTAATGCTTTTGCAAGCTTTATACTAAAGCTGACGCAAGCCAGCCCCGAGGATAGGTTCCAAAGCTGCAGCGAGGCTATGGCGTATTTAGACGAAATTCAACGACATAGGGGCCTTTATAGCAGGAAGACAATTAAAGGGTCTATAAAATCAGGCAAAAGAAGGTTTAAAGGAATAATTGGCATAGGCTCGATACTTCCATCCTGCGGCGTGACTTCCTTTGCACTANGCCTGGGACTTTATTTATCAAAAAACAATATCAAATCAACTCTGATTGAGCTAAATTCAAGCGGTGACTTTGATCGTCTCAGGGATGTTTTTGATTCAATGGGATGGCTCAGGACTCAGAGCAAAATAAAAATGGAGGCTCTGAACCTAGTGTTGTATCCCAACGCCTCAGAGTTTGGCGAAATATCCAGAAAGGGCATTGATGCCACAATTTTAGATCTGGGACATATAAATACTGAGAATAAATTAAGGGAGTTAAACCGAGCTGATATTAAGCTTATTTTGTGCCCGGGTGTACCCTGGAAATACAAACTTGTGTCAGAATGGCTAGATAAAAACTTAATAACAAATAGCANAGANTTAATTTTCCTGGTAAGCAATACTCAAGGACTTGAAAAGCTCTTTNTGAAAAAGACGGTNAAGGGCTCCCCAATTATAAATTATCCCTTTAACGGGAATGTTATAAGTCCTAACAGATCGGATCTGATACAAATAGATAAAATCTTTAAAGAAATCTGCCATGTTTCAGGATATGCTTAATATTTAGTTTAGGAGGGCCAAAAGGTGATACATAGACCTCAGCGCTACCGAATTATTTTAGGCTTTATTTTAGGCCTCATTATTTCCATGATTGTTTTTGGCGTAGCTTATTTCTATTATCTAAACCATGAGAAGGAAATGAAGGAGCAGGAGAAAGCCGCCATCCAGCAGGAAGCCGTAGATAAGTACATTCAGGAGCATCCTACTAAGGTTGTATACGCTTTAGCACAGGATAAGAAAGCCGGAGAAGTATTATCCGATACTGATTTTGCTGCTACCGAGATAAATGAAGAGCTTGTGCCTGCCGATGCAGTTTTGGAACCCAGCTTTGCAGTAGGTAAAGTGATGCGCAGCGATATGAAGCAGAATACAATTTTGACCGAGTCACTTTATTATGAGGAAAAGGACTATCCGGATGATATGCGGCTTTTGGAATACACTGTTGTTAATCTGCCTCAGAAGCTTGATGTAAATGAGTTTGTCGATTTGCGAATAATGCTCCCTACTGGCTCGGACTATATTGTTTTGTCAAAGAAAAGGGTTATTGATCTTCAGAGACCTACACCCGAAAACCCGAAAAACATTATATGGTTTCACGCCTTGGAGGAGGAAATCCTCCGAATGACCAGTGCAATAGTCGATGCAAGCTTTGTCGATGGCGCCATCTTATATGCCGTACCATATGTCGCTCCTGATGTTCAGGACGAGGCCATACAGACGTACCCGCCGAATATTGAGGTCCAAAACCTAATCATCCAAAACCCAAATATTCTAGAAAAGGCCATAACAGAGTTGGAGGCCCGAAACAGAAAGCTGTTCGAAGAAAATGTTAATAACTGTTTTGAAAGCATGGGAAAAAACAGGGTGTTTACGAACGACAATCAGGTTTTACTTCCTGTTCCTGATGATAATGCGGGGAATCCTGGCTCAGGCACAAGCATTGAGGATAATCTATAGTTCTATAAAACATTTGACCATGGAAGGAGGCAGAACATGAAAATAGCATTTTTGGGATTGAGTACTAATAATAAACAGTTTTTATTACTCTGTCTCGCAAGGATAGCTTCGTTTCACACAAAGGTAACCTTGTTTACAAAGCATTTTTATTTCTTTGATAACATTAATACGGCCTTTGAATACTGTGGAATAGAAATAGTTCTGTATAAAGATGATAATGAACTTCTTTCCATGCTCCCAGAAAATGATTCTGTATTCATAGACGCTGAGGATGCTATTATCCTTCCTGATGATTACAGATTAATCACAATATGCGAACCCACAAGGCAGGAACTTGAGTATAGCGTAAATCTGACAAATGAAACTGTTCTGAATAGTCCAGCCGATAGCTTATCCCTAATATACTTAAATATTGCTGAATATAGCAAGGTGAACAAAAAATTTATGGACTTGTTCTGGGAACGTGCTGCCCCGAATTCTACCCAAATCACCTTCACCCATGCCATATACTTTGAAGATACTAACCACGCAATCATGATTGATAGTCAATACGCATGCAAAATACCCATCCGGAGATTATCCTTTGCTTATAAAGGGGCACTAAAGAGTATACTTCAGGATATTCTCAAACTCGATTCAAAAGAAGTAAGAGATATTTTTAAAAAAGCAGAAAGGGAAAAGTAAGATGCAGATATCAGTATGGTCTAACATGCATGGTCAGGCTGCTGTCAGTGCAACCACTGCCGCTCTTGCCTGTACTATAGCACAGAATACCGCTTTCAAAACACTTGTTGCACAAAACCATCTTGAAAGAAGTGCTTTGGAGACTTATCTCTTCAGAGGCTCTACCCGCTCCGATAGAACAGTGAAATCCGTTACCAATTACGGCATTGATGCTCTTTTGCGTCTTATAAGAAACGGGAGACTGACACCTGATATGGTGCCCGATTATGCATATTCGATTTTAAAGAACCATCGTTTAGATATCATGCCAGGCTCCTTGAAAAAGGATAAAAGGTCTCCGGGAGATTATGAGCTGATGTTCAGAATAGTTGAATGTGCTAGGCAGTTTTACGACATTGTATTAATAGATGTCCATAGCGGACTGGAGCATAATAACTGCATGGATATATTGAAATCATCCGACATCATAGTCTTTTGTATTAATCAAAATGTATTTTTACTAAATGATTTGATGAAATCTATCCAAAAATATGATTTTTTACAGAATGCAAAATCTGCTTTTGTCATTTCACGATACGAGAAAGGTTCGGGCCTTTCAGCATTAAATCTTACGAGGCGTTTTAAGCTTTTAAAGAACTCGGTGTTCTATGTTCCAAACAGTGCGGATTTTGCTGATGCTTTAAATAGCGGAAGAGTTTTCGAATACATTGCATTTAATCAAAACTCCAAAAAATATGAGGAAAAGATGATAACGCAGTCTTTTAACAGACTCTGCGATTATTTGGTTGAGGGGTGCAGGGTAAATGCCGGAATTAATTAATTTTTTATTAATTATCTTAATACTTGTTAGCATAGGCGTTGCCCTTTATTTTTTCCTTCTATCCTCTAGACATCAGAAGGAAATAATCGAGGAACACAGCGTTGAAAAATATAGCATTGAAGCGCTCATAGAGCATGTTAAGGATGAGATTAACGAGATTACGCGAACTAATCTCTTTGAGCTTGGTCTGAATGAAATAGAGTTTAAAAAACAGGTAAACAAAAGGGCCGAGCTTAAAAAAGCTCTCAAGGTTTGTATGCATGGATCCATAGAGGACAAGCAGTTTATTAAAGCATTTATTTATGATATTTTGTCAGACTATATTCCTGATGAACATATTAACTCGGTCATCCCCTTTAACAATTCAAAGCTTCTATTAACCAAGGAGAAGTTCGATATAATTCTTCATATGCTAAAAAAGGATTATGGCTTTGATGCGCTGTCACACCTGATTGATTCCTTCAGTTTAGACAGGCTAAAGAAATCCGAAGACGGTGAGTTGTCCTATTATGTGTCCGGAGAAGAAATTGAAAGCATCTATGACAAGCTAGGCTATTTGCCAACCAGGGATGATAAGCTGGAAATCATAACGCAGGCTGTGTACCGACGATATAAAGGTCTGGGTGTTATTGATGAAATCAGGGATATGAATATTGACGGAGTATCCGCCGGCGTTTCAGGTGTTACAAGAGACTATTTCGAAGCTGATGCCTGTTCTTTATCGTCATCCTCTGATAAAATAATCCGTCCAAAGAGAAACTTTGAATGTGTCTGGATCTTCTATAAAGGAAAATCAATTAAACTGGATTTTTTAGGATTTGAAAGCGAAAGGGAATTAAAAAGAGTTTGTCAGATAATTTACCGTTATAATCGCGGTGGCCAGCTTTCAGAAAGCACTGGCTACAGAGTCAATGAAATGAAGGATGGCAGCCGAATTTTAGTTGTCCGTCCCCCCTTTTCAGAGTCGTGGGCATTTTTTGTCCGCAAGTTTTATATAAAGAATGTTACTCTGGAAATGCTGATTAAAGATAAGAATGCTGAATTACCTATTAATCTTATTAAATACATCATTAAAGGAAGTATGATTACCTCGGTAACGGGCCAGCAGGGAAGCGGAAAGACAACAATGCTTATGGCAATGGTAAAGCATATCTATCCTACGCTGACACTTCGTATTCAGGAAATGGCCTTTGAACTGAATTTAAGAAAGCTATACCCCGACAGAAATATTTTATCCTTTAGAGAGACCGAGACTATCTCGGGGCAAATGGGTCTGGATGTTCAAAAGAAAACCGACGGAAGCGTCAACATCCTAGGCGAGGTTGCAACCGATCCTATTGCATCCTGGATGATTCAAATGGCTCAGATAGCCTCTTTATTTACATTGTTCACCCATCATGCCAAGACACCAAAGGATTTGATATATTCTCTTCGAAACTCTTTATTAAAATGTGAGATGTTTAATAATGAAAGGATTGCCGAACAACAGGTTGTATCTGTTTTGGATTTTGACATTCATCTTGCGAGGGATTATGAGGGAAAAAGATATGTTGAGAGAATTACCGAGATTGTAAAGTTGCCTGACAACCCTATTTCGCGCGATTTTATAGACAAATCCAATCTCGATGAGAGATCCTCCTCTTTTATGAAAACCACTTATGATTACTATAATAAACAGGTTGAAAGCAGATTGTTTGAAGCCAGAAATATTGTGGAGTATAGAGATGGAGAATATGTTTTTGTAAATTCTATTTCCAACGAGCGAAAGGAAAAAATGAAAAAGGCCATGCATCCAGAGGATGCTATGAAGTTTGAAACCCTCATGAAAAGCTGCCTTGACTCCAATGAAGCTTTAAAGGAGGCGGCTTCATGAATACATATACCTTTATCGGATTAGCTAGCCTTTTATTGGCTGCAGCACTAATTGTTTTCAACCTGATCTTTTCCAAAAGGCAGAAGAACGTGCTTACACCTCTTAACAAGGGAACGGGGAACGGTCTAAGAATTTATATTTTCCTGTATCGAAATATCTGCCGAATCCCCCTGTTACGAGATTTGCTCCGGGGAATCCGCAAAAGACTGGAAATCTACACTGTTACCGACGAAAAGACTCTGCGCAAAAGAAGTGTATTGCTTCTTACAACTACTGTACTTGCATTTATTATTTTAATTTTGCTGTTCTGGCTTATAACAAAAGATCTTCTTATGCTCACGCTCTTTACTGTACTGTTGGCCTTTATAGGCGATACCATTATTGAGATTTTCATTAATAAGCTTCAAAATGACCTGTTGCAGCAGCAGCTTAGATATCTAGAGTTGTTACGCCACAAGTATTATGAGCATAAATCGGTTGAAGTAGCTAATATGGAGGCCTGCGATCAGCTTAACCAAAAGAGAACCTTTGAGGTGTATACCCAGGCCGAGAGAATTAATGATATTCTGTCGTCCCGGAATATTGAAGAAGAACTCGAGAAGTACTACGAGACTGCACCTAATAAGTATTTCAAGATGCTGGCAGGAATAATTTATATAACAAAAGAATATGGAGATTCGCTTATAGGCGAAAGCTCTGTTTTCGTAAGATGTGTCAGCTATCTTGGAAATGAAATAAAAACAGAGCTTCATAAACGGGAAAAGCTTAAACATGCCCTTAAGAGTCTTAACATCATTGCACTGGTACCACTGTTCTGCTTAAAGCCCCTGAGAAACTGGGCGGCAAATAGCTTCGCTCCATTGGAGGATTTTTATACAAGTAAGCTTGGCATTATCCTTGGAGTGATTACGGTGCTGTCGTCGGTTTTTTCTTACATTATACTTAGGAGGCTTCAGCGCTTCGACAGGCCCTTAAAGCCCGGTTATATTAAGCCCCTTGAACAGAGAATCTATGACGCCTTTCTATACANAGTAGTAGACAGACTAGTTCCCAAACCCCATACTCAAAAGGGCAATTCAATGACAAACCTGATAAAGAGTGCTATGGCACCGTTGAATATTTACACTCTGTATACCAGGCGGGCCATAGCAGGATTCGCAGCCTTCTTCCTTGGACTTCTGTTGTTTATTGGCATAAACGCATACAGTAATCATGCTGTTCTTTATAATCCTAAAATGCCCGAGGGCTTTTTAGGGGGTAAGCTTTCAGAGAAGGAGCTCAACAAGCTCCAGGAGATAGCTGATTTTGACAGAAGCATTATTTTATCTCTCGGAAAGCACCCGGATGATGAATCTATTATAAATGCTATAAATGAAAAGGGAGGGATTGATAATCAGGAAACACAGACCGCGCTTGAAAGGATTAAAGGAAAGCTGAATAGTCTTTCAAACAACATACTTTGGTACTGGCAGGTTATTCTTTGCTTTATTTTCTTTATAGTCGGCTATAATGCTCCCGTTACAGGTCTTAAAATAATGGCCTATGCCCGTAAAATTGATATGGAGGACGAGGTATCTCAGTTTCAGACCATAATTCTGATGCTCATGCATATGAACAGGGTTCATGTCCAGGAAATACTTGAATGGATAGAAACCTTCTCAATCCATTTTAAAGAGCCTCTACAAAAGTGTCTGCTTAACTTCAGTGCCGGTCCCCATGAAGCTTTGGAGGAGTTGAAAGATGAGGTCAACTTCCCTCCTTTCCTCAGGCTTATAGATAATCTTCAATTGGCATGCAGTGATATAGAGGTATCAAAGGCTTTTGAGGAACTGGAAAACGAGATTAGCTTTAATATCAACAGCCGAAAAGAAAGTAATGAGAGAACTATAGAACGAAAGAGAAATTTGGGCAGTACACTTGGTTTTACTCCCGTTTACTCACTAATAATGTTTTATTTGATTATACCAATGATAGTTTCTGGAATGGAGAGCCTTTCTTTGTTCTATAAGCAATTGACAATGATGTGATAAATCAAAAATATGGAGGAGATATCATGGAAGGAAATCTGTCAAAAGCCCTTTGGTTAGGGGTTACAATATTATTGTTTATCGCAGTGGTTACCGTAGGCTTAAGCCTATTCGGTGGAATGAAGGATGTAAGCAGTATGGCAAATACTCAGGTAGGAGCTATTGCTCAAAGTATGATAGAAGAAGAGTTTCGGATGTATGACGGCAAGGAAGTTAAGGGCGATGACGTGCTGTCGGCCATTAATGCTTATGCTGGCAGAAGTGGAGAAATAATCATCCTAGTTTCTACATTAGGCAAGGGTGGAACTCCTGTTAACATTGACCTGACAAACGCAACTAGTGTGAACATCTCAAGCTTTACCCCCTACATATCAGATACTAATGGCACTCTAAGCATTGATGAGCGATGTATCATTTTGTCCTCCACCGATGAAACCCTTCTGAAAAGTAAAAGCAAGAACCTGGTGGATGCCGCAAGAAGAGATTGTGAATCCCCTAACATGACCTCTAAATATATTAATCCCTCTGGAAAATTCATGGCACAATTAATTTATGACAGCAATATGAAAATCAGAGGTATTGCTTTTGCACAAAAGAGTTAACCATGAATACAAACCTGCGGAAATTTCTCTATCTTGGAGCGGGTATGTTGCTATTTGCCCTTGCCCTTACACAATTTTTTGTAAACTACCACAGCTACCAAGCCTATGTTGACACTAGCATTAATATGAGTCAGCAAGACAGGGTGGTAACTGTCTTAGAGGATAACCCCTGCACATATGTCCATGGTTATGATCTTATTCACTTAATTTTAGAAGAACAAAAAAGAGTCGGGTTGGAAAAGCTTAACAAGGAATACTATGATGTCGAGCCTCCCCTTCAACGCGGCTGTTCCATATGGATTGGCAGCGAAGAGGCTTACTTGACTGATCCGTCGAAGGTGGATCTTAACGCATTATACACAGTTTCTTATGAATTTGATACTCATGGAAATGTAGTAAAGGCTTATTACAACCCGAAATAGGAGGCTGTATATGGGAGAAAGTCTTTGGAAAATACTCGCCTTTCTTTTATGTGCAATATTGTTATTCATCATACCTCTGACAACCATGCTCAACAGACAGGATGACGTAGCCTATAACATGGTGTTAACAGAATGTAATAGATTTGTTGACATGTGCAGAGATACCGGATATATTACCCCTTCCTCCTACTTGGAGTTTGTTTCGCGGATAAATGCGACAGGAAACACTTATAAAATCAAGCTCCTGCACATAAAAAGGTCGGTAAATCCAATTTATGAGGACAAAAACGGAGTATTAGTGTTTACAGGCCAATATGGCATAAATCATGTAACTCAGCCTGAATATCTTATCATGGATACTCTGTTCCCTTCTGACAAAACATTGTCAACTCTCGATATAAGCAGGCGCTATAACATGACAATGGGCGACCTTCTATTTGTTGAGGTTCAAAACAACGGAAAAACTATGGCTACAGCTCTTCGTGACATGCTTTTGTTCAGCGATACAAAGGCTCCTGAAATATTTGTAAGATCAGGGGGTATGGTAAGAAATGAAGCTTACTAGTCTCGCGATAATATTTGTTATTATAATCTGTCCATTTTTGTTTATCAGCTCTCAAAGGTCTGAGGCTGCCATACAGGATCAAAGGCTNCGTTACTATTACGATAATGCAATTGATAATGCCGTTCAGGATGCTGCCTTCACCCTTTCTAAAAGTGTAGTCAATGCTGGCTACAACGGCAATGTTGATATTGAAGAAGGCAAGAAAACAGCGGCAATAATCTTTTTTGATTCTATATATTATGCCTTTAACGCAAAGGGTAATCCCGCATCCACGGCAAGGATAAATGCTTGCATACCTGTTTTGATATTTTTAGAAAACCAGGGCTTTTCAATGTATGCCCTAAGTCCCTGTATAAATGAGGACAACCAATCCGAATTAAAGCATTGCTGGTATCCGGCGCAGCATTATGTCTCGGAACCCCTTGAAGGAAGATATATTATTAGGTACACCCTGGAGAACAAAGTTTATATATACGATAGCGTTGATAATACTGAACATGAAGGAGATTATTGGGAGTTCAGTGACAAAATATCTTATTTTAGCGACGCCCAGGCCTTTGAAACGCTTCGTATCAGTGCAGTAAAGAATTCTGTGCAATTAAAACTGAAGGACTACATGAATGTCTATAATCAATGGGCCACAGGCCGCAACTTAACAGTAGAACTCAGTTTTCCTTCAATAAAGGATTCGGATTGGATACGAGCTCTTGCGGATGAGGGATTAATTGCATTTGCTCAAGGATTTCCCACCCTTGTGGGCAAGAAATATGAACACTATGCATTAGGCGGAGGACGAGTAATAAGAAAACCGCCCTTAATAGGCTATAGCTATAATGGGGTATTATATTACTGCAGTGAAGATTGTCATTACTACCATAACACGGTTATCCCGGATCCTTCATTTGATCCGGATTGCATCATATATTTTTCTGATACCTGTAGCGCAGCTAAAGAAGGATACTTCCCCTGCCCCCACTGCTCAAGGTAGCATAAATAAGCGGTTGTAGCTGATTTAGCGACAGTTCCCCAGCCCCCGCTGTTCAAAGGAGAAGTGAAATAGGGAACGGTTCTTGTCTTGCTCCTCAAAGGCTGAATTAACAGCCGATAGGTTTCCCTATCCTACTTCTCATAGGCTGCTTTAATAACAGCGGTGAGAAATTGACAGGCCTCTTCCAAGTCGGAGATTCGGATGTACTCGTCGGTGCTGTGTACGCTTGACATCCCCACACTTATATTTACAGCCGGAATGCCTGCATCATTGATAATATTGGTATCACTGCCACCGCCAGTAGCATGAAGGTTTAAGGGTATATCAGAGATTTGGGATGCCCTCTTTAACAGCTGGATAATTTCATGCGTTTCTTCGATATGAAATCCCGGGTACATTCTTTCTATGTCATACTCGATTGAGCCACCAAGCTTTTCAGCAGTGTTCTTGAAATGATTAATAATTTCCTCCGTAAACTTATCAATTTTCTCCTCAGAGATGGATCGTATTTCACCTTCTATAGAACAGGTCTCTGCTACAATGTTTCTAACCTCTCCGCCTTTGATTGTTCCAATATTTGAAGTGCTTTCGGCATCAATTCTCCCGAAATTTGGCATATCAGCTATTGCCTTAGAAGCAAGCATAATAGCACTCAATCCCTTTTCTGGCTCTATCCCTGCATGGGCAGCACGCCCTTTGAAATTTACAGTAAACCTGTTGTAATAGGGAGCTTTAACGGCTACTGTGCCTATATCACCGCCCTCATCTAAAATTATGGCATAGTCAGCAGGAGTTTTTGAAAGGTCAAGACCCCTTGCTCCATATAGTCCGCCTTCCTCCGCAACTGTAAAGACAATATACAGATCTGCAAATGGGGTGTTGTCCTCCATAAGCGACTTCAGAGTCTCCAGAATAACTACTATGCCCGCCGCATCATCTCCGCCTAAAACCGTGGTTCCGTCGGTCTTTATAATGTCTCCGTCGATAACAGGATTCTTTGATATCCCAGGCAATACTGTATCCATATGGGCCATAAGAAGAAGGGCGGGATTTCTTTTCTTACCCTTAACATGACAAATTATATTTCCTGCGTTTCCACCAATTTTTGTGCCCGTATCATCCTCATAGGCTTCAAAGCCCATGCCCTTAAGCTTAGCCATCAGGGCATCTGCCATCTTTCTTTCCTGCTTTGTAAGGCTATCTATCCTGACTAAGTTTATAAACTCATCTATCAATCTCTGTCTGTTTATCATACAAACATCTTCTCCTTCTTTTAATCTAATAAACCACTTGATCAGTTATTCTAAATATTTTTGTTTACCAGAACGGTATTTCATTCGCCAATATTTCAATCCCCCACACCTGTAGACCCAAATCCTCCGCCTCTGTCGCTCCCTATGCTTTTTACTGAATCAACCTTTATCAGATTCATTCTTGGTACCGCGGCAAGGACAAGNTGGGCGATTCTCTCACCCTTTCTGATTACGTAGATTCCCTTTTTGTTATTCTTNCTCNCAAGGGTAAATACTAAGTTCTTCGAGATTAGTTCNTCTATAAAGCTGTTTCCATCATCAATCTCATGGGGTTTTATGGGCAAAACCTTTTCACCTGCACTCTCTTCTGGGGATGTATTGCTTACGATGATTCCCAATTCATCACGATATCCGGCATCGATGGTGCCCGGTGAATTTGCTATTCGCAAGGGTGTCTTTAGGCTTATTCCGCTCCTTGGTCTTACCTGAATCTCGTAGCCTTCCGGAATGGCAAATTTTAAGCCTGTGGGTACTATTACAGTTTGCCCGGGCATGACAATTATATCCTTTGCAGCACACACATCCATTCCCGCATCATAAGGATTCTGGTAAGAAGGCAGCTTTATATCCCCACTCAATACTTCNACATAAACATCGATCATTTTACACTTACCTCCTGATAGAATGTGAGACAGGTGACGGTTCCGTTTCCTGTCTCACTCAACGCCTCTGAACCAATGGCCTTTAGTGAAGCCCTTTTCCTTAATCTGATTTATCGAATCAATTATTCTGGCATGGGCCAGGTTTCCGTTTATTATATCNCTGTAATACTTTATTATAGTGCTTCGTGTGTTGCTGTCTTCATTTGTGAAAACAAGCCTAAGATATCTAACAGGTGTTTCCTCTATAGCTTCAATATCATCCATAAAGGTGGGATGGGCATTAAAAACCTGTGTGCGCATCAACTTTGGATCCCTTACAAAANGAAACTTCTCATTCTTCCTGTCCTTTAAAAAGCCCTGTCTACCAGTACATTCATGGCATTTTCTAGTGCAAACTCTTTCCAGAGATGATGGACAGTGTTCCATTGTCATTAAAGGTATTCTGCCATACACAATTGCCTCTGCATCTAATTTTTCATTGTTTGTGGGAGTTATCTCCTTAAGTTCATTATAATTTAATTCCGGCGATAGTACAGCCGTTTTTGCACCAAAACTCCCGTGCAGGCCCTTAGTCTCACTATTGAATATGTTCATTGATGGCTCAGCACATAGAAAAAGTTCAGGTAATTCCTCTTTCACAATTTTATAAACGCCCAATTCGCCGTAGGCTACCCCGTCTATATATTGAGAAAGCTCCTTAATCTTCTCCTTAATATCCAACAATTCCGGGTCCTTCATTATAGAGGGTGCCCAGACATAAATTTCTTCGCTAAAATCCTGTCTTACACTTTTGATGCTTTCAGATACCGTAATGGGCAAATATATCCGGCTTACCAAGCCATTTAGCTCCCTTAAAGAGTCAGGAACACAATGAAAAAATGCTGTTAATTGCTTTGACTTAGTTGTCTTTCCTGCATTTTCCGCCCCATTACCAGCCTTGACTTCACCAGCCATAGCACAAGTCATGCTATCATGTTCCGTTGCCCGGTCGTATCCAGCTGAACTAAATGACGGTTTCTTGCTGGCCTGTATTCTAATGCTCTTAATCATATCCAGAGCCTCTCTACGCATGGCATTAAGAGCAGAAATAGGTATGTTGCTATTATTGTCTGATCTAATCAAAAGATTTCCCAGGTAATAAGGAGTATCTCCGGTCTTGGCAAGCTGCTCCTTTATTCTTTCTTCAGAAAGGGGTAAATTGATTGCCTCCCGGGCTTCCTCTCCAGATTCCACGGTAACAAGGTTTCCCCTTGAATCACTAACCTTCAGTACTGCAGGCTTCCCGGNCTCAATACTAAACTCCATGTTAAGAGGAACGGTGGGAATCTCTTTTCCCTCAAAGGATTTTCTCGCCTCATTAAAAAGTGGCTTTGACAGGGTTTTATACACCAAACTTCCCGGCTTTACAGGACTTTTAATGTCGCCGACCCACACCTCATTCCCCGCATCGGCTTTTCTGACATGTTTATTGCCATATAATATCGAGGTGACTATAAAGCTATGAACATCCTTTTTCGCACCCCTTATTTCGATGCCATCCCCCATATCAATTGGCCTTTTTAGCTTGACCTTGATGTATAAAGGCTTTTTATCAATAACCTCGCCCAGTAAAACCCCCTGGTTCTTTGGATGCTCAGGATATATCAGCTTTTTATAAGTGAAGTTGCCTTCTAAATATCCACGGGAAAATCCTCCCCGGTTAAAGGCCTGCATAAGTGTCTCCTTATCAGACTTTTTAACCTTATAATCTCTCTCTCCCGTACCTTCAAGCATATCTATATACTTCCGGTAGATTGAGGTCACAATTGCCACATATTCGGGGGATTTCATTCTTCCTTCAAGCTTCAGGGAACTTACCCCTGCCTTTTTTAGCTGAGGCAAGAGCTCAATTGCCATAATATCCCTTGGACTCAGAAGATAGGACCTTTCAGTGTAATTCTCCAGGTCATGTGATAAAGACCAGGGTAATCTGCAGGGCTGGGCACATAGGCCTCTGTTTCCGCTTCTTCTGCCTATAAAGGATGACATAAGGCATTGGCCGGAGTAACACACGCAGAGTGCCCCGTGGACGAATACTTCTATGTCGACAGATGTTTGTTCCTTGATGTTCTCAATCTCTTGTAATGTAAGCTCTCTGGGCAGAACAACCCTGCTTACACCAATTTTCTCAGCTACTTTAACGGCCATACTGTTGGAAAGTGTCATTTGAGTGCTTGCATGAATTTCAAGGCCGGGCATCTTTTCTTTTAAAAGCCTCACCAGCCCCATATCCTGAACAATTACAGCATCGGCTCCCTCTTTATACACAAACTCAGCAAACCTGACTGCATCAGAAAGCTCTTGATCTTTAATCAAAGTGTTAAGAGTAATGTAAACCCTGCGACCTCTTTCATGGGCATAATCGAATGCCTCAACAAGCTCCCTTTGAGTAAAATTGGCAGCGTTCACTCTGGCATTCAGCTTTCCTCCGCCTAAGTATACCGCATCGGCACCATTTGAAATTGCCGCCTTAAGTGATTCAAAGCTGCCCGCAGGAGCGAGCAGCTCTATTTTCTGATTTAATAAATTATTACGATTTTTCCCGGAGATAACCAATTCTCCTCCCTATTCATCACTAAATACTAATAATTCTAACTATTATTATTTTTCTAATCCTTGCTAGCTAATTATTCATCATCATCTATTTCATCAAGACTAAATTCTTCAACTATCTCAACAGCTTCAGTTTCTGTGTCTGCTTCGGAAATAACATCCTCAGCCTCATTTTCATATAAAGCCTTTTCAACAGTTTTCACCTTTTTATCGGTCTTCTTGCTATCTGCATTTTCCTTCGAAGAATCATCTGAATCATCAAATTCATCTTTGACGTATCCCTCCGGAACGTGCGATTCGGGACTTTCCTTTGGTATCTGTACTTCAATATTCTCAGGCTCGTCCATTCCCGCTTTATACTTGTATTTATATACCGCAGCCTCTTGGTTTTTCTTCTTTTTTTCTGACTTGGCCTTTCTCTTTTCAAATAATCTCTTTATAGCATCGACTATTTCCAGTATTGATTTTGCTTTAAGAATGATATCATTCTGGATAGTGTCAATCCCGTCTTTCACAGAAGTGGAGATGCTTCCTACTTTTTCGACTATCTTATCTATTCCCTCGAGGTTATCCTTTATTAAGGCTGTAGCCTTTTCAGTGTTATCTGTAATTTTGGGAAGATCCTTTAGGGATTTATCGATATTATCTTTATTGTCATCTATTAATTTGTTTACACTTTTAAGAACCTTTAACAGATTGGACACTGCTAATATGAGGTAAAATAACAGAATCGAGCCCAGAACAAAAAGGACGATAGTTATTAGCTCACCCCAGGTAATTATTTTATCAAACATGTTACTTCCTCCATTCAGTTATTACTTTTGTCCCTCCTGGATATGGTATTGATAGTGTTCCTCACTTCTTTCAGCTCAGTTTCTCGTCTGGTCAGTTCTATTTTAAGCTGTGACTCCCTCTCCTTAGCCTTTTCATTTTCATTCTTTAGCCTTGTCGATTCCTCTTTAAGCTCTTTATTAGCCTTTCTAAGCTCGGTAAGCTCTTCCTGCATCTTAGTCTGCTGCTCCTGTAAGCGTAAAATGTCGTTTGCCATATTGATGGAGGATAAAACAGCCGCCATTGAAGTGCTTAATAAATGGTTCTTTCTTGTAATTTCTTGAATCTTTCTGTCAACATACAGGGCAATTTTCTGTATGTGTTCAGGAGACTCGTATCCACTAATTACATACTCGCTTCCTGCAATACGAACACTAACCTTATTCTTCTCCTCCAAGATACCAGCTCCATTCAAATAAACTTTTCTTACGTAGTTTATATTCAATATTAATTATAACACGATTGACGATTTTTCAACAATCAGCGATAACAAGGTTTAAGACATATTTGTTTATCATAACTGCTTTTCATGCTTTTCTCTTAAAAAGTCTCCAAATTTTTTGTCGATACCGAGAATATGCTGTTCGAGCCATGTGCTTAAGAAATCCAAAATGCTTTCTAATGTCTCGGACTGGTTCTCATCTAGATCATTAAGATCGATAGCTGATACCTGATCTACAAAGCTCTTGTGTTGACCTATTTGTACCTTTGTATTGAATGTGTCATAGCCATGCTCTTCAAACAGAGCCTCCTCATGGCTAAAATGATATTTTGAATACTCTATCAGCTCATTAAATACTTCGACAATATTATCGTAGCGATCAATATGATCATCATATTGAGTCAGATCATTAATCTCATTAATCAGATCAATCAGCTTTTTATGCTGCTCATCAATAGTCTTATCGTAACAACTAAACTCGTCTCTCCACTTAATAATCATAAACTGTCCCCCC
>JGI24711J26586_10000317_pt1 | contig 36927 bp, 29 predicted proteins | sample BioPla3DNA1_FD_26586 | JGI IMG/M metagenome (IMG submission 26586)
GATCTTTCACTTCAACAGTAATACTACTAGAAAGCAAAGCAATAGCAGTATTAAGTTTCAATCCTTGTTTTAATGGATCTTTCACTTCAACAGCTCTTTTGGCTAAAACCCTTTAATACCAAGCTGTATAAGATTTTTTTGACGGCACTTTTTTCGCCTGATTTTATCAAAAAACATCGTTTTTTCACTGTTTTTTATGCTTTTTTTAAGTATCAACATCATATTACACCCCTTTATCTTCAAGGGTTTCAGGCTCCCCAATGCAAATTACCCAATAATTTTACATCTACATTCTTCCTTTTAATCCTCCATTTGGTATATCAGTAATATTCCTGCTGTGAAAAATAATGAATATTATGTATCTTTATTAAAATATATCACAATAAATCTTCCTTTTCAATACTACCTCTGCAAAAGTGGAATTCTGTATGTTACTACACCTAATTCCAAAAGGTAAAAACGTTTTAGCAATAGCAGTAAGGGAATTCCTCAATATTCAACTTAAAATAATTAATGATTTTTTTATCATAACAACTTATTACCCCTTTACCAGGTTAGTCAGAATTAATTTTTTCCAGATATTCTTCATATCGGTTTAAAGGATTATAATGCAAACTGCCCCCTGTTAAAAACATGCAGTTTTTTATTTAATTTTATTTCCTCCGTCATTACCTCATAACCTAATCTTATAGGGGTATCAATACTACTAATGGCAATAGGAATAGACTCAACATCAGTTATTTCTTGGCCATTACGTACAGTGACTTCAGGGTCATAATCATACGCTGAAATTATTTCAATATTTTTATTAACATTTAGTACGTGAGTTTCATTATTTATCATTATTTCAATAGAATCTAAGGACACAGATTTTTCATCGTTACCTTCAATTCTTTCAGCCTTCAATACAAACTGATAAACATACAAACCTTTATATTTTTTATTTTTTATATTTTTCTCTTTATCAGCAACTTCCGGTAAAATCTCCCACTGATATTTATCAATGTTTTCGCCATTAACTTTTACAAATTCTATTTTGTCTTTATCACTAATACAAAACATATTTGCTCAGAATTAATCCAAGATAAAAAAAGAACTGTGCACCATTCCCTTAGTGTCACAGCCCTTTTTATATTGTCCCTTTGGTATATAACCAACTTTAAAACATTATTCTGAAATCAGACTATCAAGCTTCCCTTTATCAAATCCTACTATAATTTCTCCATTTACATCAATTACAGGAACACCTCTTTGACCGGATTTATTAATCATTTCACTAGCAGCATCCCTGTCCTTTGAAACATCAAATTCCTCAAACTGAACATTTTTTTCCTCAAGATACTTCTTCGCCTGTATGCAATATGGACATGTTGGTGTTGAATAAATTTTAACGTTCATTGTAAAACCTCCTTAATTTTTGATATTACAAACTTCTTATATACTCTATGATTTTCCTGCCTGCAACGGCTCCCTGACCAACAGCCGTTGATATCTGTTTAAAAGCTCCTGTGCAATCACCTGCTGCAAAAACCCCTGGAATGTTTGTCTGTTGATTTTCATCCACTTCTATAGCATTATTGTTAGTGACAATTCCCAGTTTTCTTGCAAAATCTGCACTTGAAGGACTTTCATAAGCTACAAAAAGACCGTCAATATCTTCACTTGTTCCATCTTTAAAAAATATCTTTTGTAAAACTTCTCCACCATCAACCCTGTAAATTGGCTTGGTAGTTACATTAAACCTTTGTGCTTCTTCTTTATATTTCCCTTTTGCTTCAAGGTCTTTTCCATTTGTAAATATGGTTATATCCTTTGTAAATGCCTTTAGTTCAATTGCTTCATGTACAGCATAATCACCGTATCCTACCACACCTACTTTAAGATTGTTATAGAAAAAACCATCACATGTGGTACAGTAGCTTACACCTTTTCCTTCATAGTATTCTAAATTATCTATTCTTACTTTTTTTTGTGGCTGACCAGTAGCTATCAATACTGCTTCAGCTTCATATTCACCATCTGAAGTAAAAACTTTGAAATTTTTGTCCTGCTGTATTGAAATAACCTTATCATTAATTATTTCAACTCCCAATCTTGCTGCTTGCTTTTCTCCTTCTTCTAAAAGCTTATTGCCGCTTATCACTTCTGAAAAACCGTAATAGTTTTCAATTTTTTCTGCTTTTAAAAGTGAACTATCATTTTGCCCTATTACAAGAGTTTTTAAGTTTGCTCTTACAGTATATAAAGAAGCGGATATACCTGCAGGACCTTTTCCTATTATTATCACATTGTACATACTATTATCCCCTTGTTTATTTTTTTAATTGCTTTTAAAAACAGCCAATTATTAAACAGCCAATTATTTTATTAAACCATTAATACATTTCTTGTTAGTTATCGGCTTATTTCTTATTACATTGTATACTTATTGTATATTTTAAGTAAATGTTTTTCAAGCTTTACCAGTAAAAATAAGATGTTTCCCTTATTTCTCTGCTAAATACTTCTCCACAATAACACCTGCTATCACTCCATCCCCTGTGGCAGTAGCTATTTGTCTCACCTTTTTTTCTCTCACATCTCCTACTGCAAAAACACCTGGAATGTTTGTCTGCATATCTTCATCTGTGGTAATATATCCATATTCATTTATTCCAACTTTTCCTTCAAGAAAATCTGTCTTAGGCTCCATTCCAATGTATACAAAAACCCCGTCAGTTTCAATTTCTTGTGTTTCCTTTGTTTTCACATTTTCTATTAATACGCCATTAACAAAATTCTCTCCTAAAATCTCTTTTATCTGACTATTCCAAATAATGCTTATGTTGGGGTTTTTAAACAGCTCATCCTGTGCTGCTTTTGAAGCTTGAAAATAATCCAGTTGATGAATAAGGGTAACATGCTTTACATACCTGGTTAAAAAAACAGCTTCTTCAACAGCAGAGTTGCCCCCACCCACTACAATAACATTTGCATCCTGATACATAGCACCATCACATGTGGCACAATAATGCACACCACGACCTCTAAACTCCCTTTCTCCTTTTGCAGGAAGTTTTCTGGGTGTAGCACCTGTTGCAATAATAACTGCCTTTGCATAATAATCAGTATCTTCAGTTTTTATAAGCTTTTCTTCCCCTTCAAGATTTAATTTGGTCACTTCCTTCATATCATCTATAACTGTCCCAAAATCCTCTGCTTGTTTTTTCATGTTATCCATTAAATCTATACCTCTTACCACTCCATTTGTACCAGGATAGTTTGCCACGTGAAAGGTTGATGCCACCTGCCCGCCTACAAGTCCTTCATCTACAACTACTGTAAATAACTTTGCCCGTGCAGCGTATATAGCCGCCGACAACCCGGCAGGTCCTCCGCCTAAAATCAGTACATCACAATATACCTTTTCTCTCTCTTTCCTTGAACAAACTCCTCCAATAACATTTTCAACGCCAGCTTTAAGTTCCGGATTACTTATATATCCGTTTAATCTTGAACATACTTCCTTGCCATCCCTGAAAAAAAGCACCGTGGGGCTGCTCAATATTTTGAGTTTTTCTGCCAATTCCCTATTATGCTGACGATATATTTTCACAAACTTTATTTTGTCTGAATACCTTTCAAAAGTCCTTTCAAACACAGGAGCGAAGGCATAACATGGGGGACAGTCATCAGAATAAAAATAAAGAATCACAGGTACGTCACTTTTTAGTACAACATCTTCAAAGTCTTTAGCATTGATGTACAAAATACTATTTTTCATAACACACCTCTCCATAAATGTTATTAGACTTGCTATTTATATATTACAATCTATTTATATATTTCAATGGCTTCTAAAACAAAATCTTTATCTACCATTCCTGAAATACCATTTACAACATATCCCTCTTTGTCTATAAAATATGTTGTGGGTATGCTCCTTATACCATAGTTTTGGGCAACAACTCCCTCTGTATCAAAAAGAACTGGAAGGGTATATCCATTTTTATTTATAAATTCTCTGGCTACTTCTTCAGTCTCTCCTCTATATCCATTTGTTAAATTAACAGTTAATATTACTACATCGTCATCTTCTGTAAGTTCCTTGTTTACACTGTCAAAGTCCGGCATTTCAGCTATGCAAGGCGGACACCATGAAGCCCAGAAATTTAAAATAACCAATTTTCCCCTGTAGTCTGACAGTGAAACTTCATCTCCATTAAAATCTTTAAGTGTAAAGTCAATGGACTTAACTTTGTTTGAATTTTTATCTTCATCAGTATTTTTATCTTCATCTTTACCTACATTTGCATCTTCGTTTCCATCTGCATTTACATCTTCACCGCCAATTTCTGCATCCTCATCACCTTTTGCATCTTTAAAAAACATATCCCTTGCAACAGAATTGGCATCTCCAAGATAATTGTAAATAAAATAGGATGACCCTATTAGGATAACTAATACAGCTACCCATATAATTGCTTTCTTTTTAGCACCCATAACATCTTTATTCTTTTTATTATCCATAATACCTTCCTTTCATATTCAAAATTTTTAAAGGCTAAATCTAATTAAATCAAAAAACATTGCTACCCCAAAAGCCACCATCATAATACCAGAAGCCACTCTTATTTTGTTACTGTGTTGCTTTATGAAGTTAAAAGCACCTTTAAGGCTTTCAAACATTAGTGCAGATATTATAAAAGGTAGTCCAATCCCTGCTGAATAAACAATGAGTAAAGTTATCCCACTTAGCATAGTCTCAAGATTTGCAGCTTTGGCTAAAACTGCACCTAATATTGGTCCTGTACACTGAGTCCAGCTAAGTCCAAAAACCATTCCCAATACAGCAGAACTTAAAAATTTCAAATTATTAAACTGATAATTTAGTCTTCTTTCTTTCTTTAAAAAACTAATATTTAGTACCCCCATATAAGATAACCCAAATATAATAATTAAAATACCACTTATCTTTTGTAAAATATCATTATTCCTGCTTAAAAAACCTCCTATAAATGTGGCACTGGCTCCTAGTGCAGTAAACAGCACAGTAAATCCTAATACAAAACCTAATGAATTAATGAAAAGCCTTTTTTTGTTTTTCTCATTATTTTCTCCTTGTAAACTTGTATCCCCTTCTAAATCCGCTCCCATAAGATAAAAGAAATAAACTGGTATAAGAGGTAAAACGCATGGGGATATAAATGTAGAAATCCCTTCTATAAAAGCTATTAAATAAAATTTAATCAATAAAACTCACCCTTTTAAAAGTTCTTGCTAGTTACTCTCTAAACATTAGATACCACATTGTCTGTATTTCTAACATCTTTTATTTTAAAAAATATTTAAATAAATGATGTTCTAATTATACATGGTGTCAAATATAAATAAAACAAATAAATGCTTTTTTAATACGTTATTTTTTTACATGGAAAGGATTGATTACATGAATGATTCATTTAATAAAAAATTATCAGAACTTTTAGGGAAAATGGATGAAAAAATACTGCAGGCAAAAATAAGTTCGGCTCTTGAAATGTTAAACAATGGTGAGTATGAAGAAATCGCAAAAAAGATTAATAAAATGGACAAAGACGAATTAATTGAAAAAATTGACACCTTTGATGAGTCAAAATTAAAAGGCTTAAATATCAACAAAGAAGAAATAAAGCAAAAAATTAATTCTGCAGATATTGATAGACTGGCCATGCTTATTGGAGAAAAAGGGGATATACTTGCAGAAAAATTTAAAAACTTATTAAATAAAATTTAATTTTTTTAAAAACGTACCTTTATAGGAGGCGGATTTGTTCTATGAATGATAATTTTAACAATAATATAAAACAACTAGGGGATATTTTAGCCAATGAAAATATATCAGAAAGTTTAATAAATATACTTTCTCTTTTGGCTAATACCCCTAAAAAAGAAAAACCTCCTGAAGAGACACAAAAAGAAAATTCATCCCATGAAGGTCAAAATAATCAAAAGAATAAATCAGATGAAGATATTTATAATAATGCTGATTTAATGCGTAAAGTAAAAAGCATAATGAATGATGCTAAAACCCTTGACGATCCTAGAATTAATCTTTTAACTGCTATAAAACCTTTTTTAAATAGTAACAGACAAAAAAAAGTGGGGGATTGTATAAAATTATTTCAAATGTTTCATCTAACTAATATGATGACAGATATTGAAAAAAGCATGTGAAAGGGGGACTGAAATGATATATGGCATGGTTCCCAAGTTCAGGAGGTATCCTTTAAAACGGCCGCGCAACTTTGCATATAATAAATCCCCCAGCAGCAGCATAAAATCTGGCGGCAGTATAAAATCTGGCGGCAGTATAAAAAATGTACAGGATATTCCCCTGCCCAATGAAGTTGATACCGCTAGAAATGAGAAAAAAAATCAGCGGCTATCTTTAACAGATTTTATCTCAAAGCGCTTTCAGATTGATGAAATAATATTGCTTGGATTAATTTTTTTGCTTTTGGAAGAAAGAATAAATGATGATTATTTGTTGATAATACTCACATACCTTCTGATTACTGGAATGGATTGAGAGACTTATTAAATCTAAGTCTCTCCTTTTTTATCTCCTTTGTTTTTGCATTTATAATAATTTAACTTAAAAATAGACAAAATAGATATTGCAAGTAATAACAAAGGAGGATGGTTTTTTTGCGCAAAAAAAAATTGTTAATAAGTATGATACTTATCTCGCTAACACTTGCAGGTACACTATATATTTATAGAAATGATGTTTCTAAATTATACAGGTACAGCCGTACTGTTGTATCCTACTATGGTACAAGAAGCCAGGAAGTTGTGGAAGTCCAAACCCGGCTGAAAAAATGGGGATACTATAATGGAAAAGTAGATGGAATTTTTGGAATAAAAACCTATAGAGCAGTAAGAAAATTCCAAGCCAAAAACGGTTTAAAAGTAGACGGAATAGTTGGTTCACAAACATTGGCAGCATTGGGCATCCCTACAGGCAACACTGGTCAAAACTCAGACAACAATAATTTAAATCTTTTAGCACATATAATAAATGGTGAAGCAAGAGGTGAGCCATATGTAGGACAGGTGGCTGTGGGAGCAGTTATATTAAACCGTGTGCGGGACAGCAGATTCCCTAATACCATCGCAGGAGTTGTTTACCAGCCTGGAGCCTTTGATGCAGTGGCTGACGGGCAGATTAATCTTCCTCCTAGCAACAGTGCATTCAAGGCTGCTCGAGATGCTTTAAATGGATGGGATCCCTCTGGGGGAGCAATTTACTACTACAATCCATCAACAGCTAAAAGTAAATGGATATGGTCAAGACCAATAATTACAACTATAGGAAAACATAATTTTGCCAAGTAAAATGTTTAAAAAAAGCAAAGCTTTGATAAGTAATTAGAAAGCAAACAATAGAAAGTAGACAACCTAAAGAGTGCTTTTCTCTTTAGGTTGTTTTTGCCACTATCCTCTTTTTAAATTGTTGAAACTTAGAAAATACAAATACTATAAGTGTAGTAAACAATACCGACTTTACAATCCAATTTAGTAAAATTAAAATTAGAAATCTTAAAATCCCTATTCCCTGACCACCTATCAATAGGGAATTTAAAAATATAAGCATACTCTGAAACAGCCAAAAAACTATGTCAAAAATTGCTAAAAAACAAACTATTTCCCAAAAAAAAGTGTCTGCGGCCTTTTTCCCAATTGCAAAAATTTTTCTTTTAAAATTAAAAGCTGCAGGATACCAAAACAATATATATGTTCTATAAAACATAAATCCAAAAAACAAAACAATTGCAGTAATTACCGTCAGCATAATAGCTAAAGGTAAAAAATCAATTTTCCCTTCCATCTGACCTCTTAAAACAGCCACAGCTGGAATTGTTACAACCACCATAAATGCAGTAAATAAAATGGTGTACAATATTGTAAAAGTAGATATAAATGTCATTTTGCCAAAATGCTGTTTTACACCTGTCAAATACTGACTTTTTAAAAATTCAACTTTAAAAATCCCGTCTTTTGGATGAGCTTTTTTGGAGAAAAAATTATTTAAAGAATAAAAAACTGCTGAAAATACTACCCCAAACAAAAGACCAGATGCTATAATGCCAATTAACCCATATATTAAGTATTCAACCTTAAATAAATATTTAAATGCAAATTGAATAACATAAATTACAATTTCCAATATATTTCCACTTTTAAACACTGATAAACTTAAAACAACCGGGAAAAAAACATAATACTCTATAATGCAGTAAATCAATGCCATTAAGCTGAAAATTATAATTAAGTCATACCGTTTTAAAAACGGTTTAATTGCAGTTAGTAACTTATTCATAAAATCTCCCCTAAATATCTTCTGTCTAAAAAACTAAACTTAATTATATCACACCAGGAGGTTACCTGCAATGCTTCATAGACAGAGATATTCTCTTTCTTTTTACATCAACCTCAATTACCCTTACATTTACAATATCCCCAACAGCCACTACATCCATGGGGCTTTTAACATATCTGTCACTTAATTCAGAAATATGCACCAAACCATCCTGATGAACTCCTATATCAACAAAAGCACCAAAGTCAGCAACATTTCTTACAGTGCCTGTTAATTCCATACCAGGTTTTAAATCTTCAATATTAAGTACATCTTTTAAAAGTATTGGCTTTGGAAGTTCATCCCTTGGGTCTCTTCCAGGTTTTAAAAGTTCATCCACTATATCACGTAAAGTAGGAATCCCTGCTCCTATTTCATCTGCTAGATTGGATATTCCTCTTTTATCCACTTCTTCTTTGAATTTAGTAAGTCTTTTCTTTTTTACATCTTCTAAAGTGTACCCCATTTTTTCAATAAGTTCTTTGGCAAAATCATATGATTCCGGGTGTACAGAGGTATTGTCTAAAATATTATCCCCATCTGTTATTCTTAAAAAACCAGCACACTGTTCAAATGCCTTTTCCCCAAGTTTTTTTACTTTTTTTAGTTCTTTCCTGTTTTTAAATTTTCCATTGGTTTCCCTATACTCTACTATATTTTTTGCAACGGCTGAATTAATACCTGAAATATAAGACAATAGTGAGCTAGATGCTGTATTTAAATCTACACCAACGCTATTTACACAATCTTCAACTACCCCTTTTAGCTCTTCTCCTAATCTTTTTTGATTCATATCATGCTGATACTGCCCCACGCCTATTGCCTTTGGATCTATCTTAACAAGTTCTGCTAAGGGGTCTTGCAGCCGCCTTGCAATTGACACAGCACTTCTTAAGGAAACATCAAAATCTGGAAACTCTTCTGCCGCAAGTTTTGAAGCTGAATACACAGAAGCACCTGCTTCGCTGACAACCATGTAGTATACTTCCCTGTCCAGCTCCTTTATAAGGTCTGCCACAAAAATTTCCGACTCCCTTGAAGCTGTACCATTTCCAATGGAAATCAAATCAACATCGTGCTTTTTTATCAAATGCATCACAACTTTTTTAGACTCTTCTATTTTATTTTGGGGAGGTGTAGGATAAATTACAGCCACATCCAAAACCTTCCCTGTGTCATCAACAACAGCAATTTTACACCCTGTCCTATAAGCCGGGTCCAATCCCATTACTGTTTTTCCCTTTACCGGTGGCTGAAGAAGAAGATTTTTTAAATTTAGTGCAAAAACCTTCATAGCCTTTTCTTGAGCAGTTTCTGTAAGCTCATTTCTCACTTCTCTTTCAACTGAAGGAAAAATTAAACGCTCATATGAGTCCTCTATAGCCTCTTCAACATATTTAGAAGCAGGCACAGGCGGGTTTTTTATAACATTTCTCTTTAAATAATCAATTACCTTTTCACTTGGTACCTCTATCTTCACTTGTAAAAACTCTTCTTTTTCTCCCCTGTTTATAGCAAGAACTCTGTGTCCTGCTATTTTAGAAACAGGTTCAGAAAAATCATAATACATGCTATATACAGAATCCTCTTCCTTTTTGCCCTTTGAAACAATTAATCCTGACTGCATAAATATTTTTCTTATATCTTTTCTAAATTCAGCATTGTCAGAAATCTCTTCTGCAATTATATCCATTGCACCCTTTAGTGCTTCTTCAACTGTGTTTACTTCTTTTTCAGCATTTACAAAAGTCTTTGCAACATCTTCAATGGATGCATTTAAAGGCACCTGATCAAAGATAATATTTGCCAAAGGCTCAAGACCCTTCTCCCTTGCCATTGTGGCACGGGTTCTGCGTTTTGGTCTAAATGGTCTGTATATATCTTCAATTTCCTGCAGGGTTACAGCTTTTGAAAGATTCTTTACAATATCCTCTGTAAGCTTCCCCTGTTCCTCAATTAATCTTTTAACTTCTTCCTTCCTTGCTTCTAAATTTCTTAAATAAATTAACCTTTCATGAAATTGTCTTAGAACCTGGTCATCCAACTCACCAGTCATTTCTTTTCTGTATCTGGCAATAAAAGGAATGGTGTTTCCATCATCTATTAACTTAATTGTATTTTCCACTTGAAAAGGTTTTAGATTAAACTCTTTAATTAGTGTTGATACAATATCTGCTACTAAAATATCTGTCATTAAAATCCTCCGTTATTTTATTGTGTCCAAATTGCTGCTTTACAACAATTCTAAAAAATTATATCACAAATTTATATTTTGGAAAAGCAAGTTAATTTACGATCTTTTTGAATTTATAATTGTTTTTATTTTTTCTATATATTTTTCAGATATTTCCTCTGCAATTTCAGCATTTTCTCCTTCTGCATAAACTCTGCAAAGAGGCATATCAGCATCTGGCAGTACAAGTGCCCATCCCTTTTCAAAAATAAACTTAACCCCGTCTAATAATTCAACTTTTTCCCCTTCCTTTTCAGTTATAAGGGTTCTCATAACACGTCCCTTTAATTCCCATGGACAGAATATCTTTTTCTTGCTTAAATAAAATCCTGGGATTTCCTCTAAGGAATCTGTCAAAGTTGTTTCTTTTGTACACAGATATTCAATTATTTTCACAAGACCTGCTAAGGCATCAAAATTAAGCAAAAATTGATCCATGTCTTTTTTGTTTTTAAATAAATTATGATTAAGCATCTGCTCCATTACCGCCTGTGGGGAAGTCTTTGTCCTAACTACTTTTCCTCCAAACTTCTGTGCTATAATTTCAATTATAGATGGAGCAGTAATAGGTACAAACACTTTAGACTCTGGAGATGTTTTAAATATAATTAAAGATGTCAGTGCCAAAAACAAATCATCTTCCACAATGTTTCCATACTTATCTATAAGAACAAGGCTTTCTCCGTTACTGTCTATATATGCTGCGAAATTGGCATCAGAGCTGTTAATCTCATCTACAATGGCAGCATGTTCGTTTAAATTTGCAGAAGAAAAACTGACAACCCTGCACCCTAAGTCTGTCAGCATTGGCACCATAGTTGATATCACAAAATCAGAAGGAGAAGCAATACAAAGTTTTGGTGGATTCTTTCTAATGGTTTCCACATCCACTTCATTTAAAATGGATCTTACATAGTAGTTTTTAAAATCAGTTATATTGTTAAGTCTGCTAATTTCTTCTCCTGAACATCGCTTAAAGTCTTCACGGAAAAAAGAATTTTCAATTTTTCTTTCCATTACTCTGCTTATGCTGGCTCCCTTAGAATCCATAAAATCCACTTTTAGCTTGTTGGGATTGTCATCACCATTTTTTATATGTATTCCACCTTCTACAGAAAGAAAGCTTATTGCATGACGTGATATAGGCGTAAGCAAACTACTCAAATTAAAAACTTCAACGCCTACAGACAAAATACCTGATATAAAAGCGTGCTTAAACATTCTGGCTGAACTTGATGTTGTAGAACTTACAACAACTTTTGAGCCCTTTTTCAATACAGAACCGTAGGCAGCTCCAAGCCTTGTGGCAAACTCCGGGGTTATATCCACATTAATTATGCCGGAAAGACCGTTTTCTCCAAAAATACCCCTGGAATACTTTGAACCCCAAATTATATTTCTATCAACCACTGCCAAAGGCTCTACAGTTTTTTGAGGCCAAATTTTAACATTAGGCTTTATAATTACTCTTTCATTGATGGTGGAATTATCACCTATCACTGCATTTTCAAACACATGGACATAATGTTTAAGATTGGACTTATTACATAATATAGCTCCTCTGATTTGAGAGCCCCTCTCTATATAATTGCCATCCCATACAATGCTTCTTTTTAAAGAAACATCCTCTTCTATAACGTTATTATTTCCTATAACACATAAGCTGTCCACTACAGCTCCTTTCTCTATCTGGCAGTTGCCGCCTATTAAGCAGGGGGCGTTAATTGTTGCACCAGGGTCAATTATAGTTCCACTTCCTACAAAAACTCCTGGTTTTACCTCTTCTGCATCTATATCAATATTTATCTTTTTTTCCAAAACATCATAATGAGCTTGAAGATATGCTCTAAGGTCCCCTATATCACACCAGTAATCATCCATAACATGCCCAAAAAGAGGTTCTTTTTTCTTTAAAAGCATGGGAAATAAATCTTGACTAAAGTCTGTCTTTTTATTTTTTTCAAGATATCTTAAAACTCTGGGCTCTAAAATATAAGTTCCTGTATTAACAGTATCACTGAAAACTTCTCCCCAACTGGGTTTTTCTAAAAAACCTTCTATATTGCCATTTTCATTGGTTATAACCACCCCGTATTCTAAAGGAACATCAACCCTTGTAAGAACTAAAGTAGCTAATGATTTTTTGTTTTTATGAAATTCAATTGCTTTTGTAATATCCATATTGGTAAGAGAATCGCCACTAATTACAATAAATGTTTCATCAAGAAATTCCTCGGCATTTTTTACGCTTCCAGCAGTTCCTAAAGGAACATCTTCAGTAAAATAGTGAATATTCACTCCAAAATTAGAACCATTACCAAAATAATCTCTAATTTTTTGGGGCAAATACATTAAAGTAACAGCAATATCTTTAATTCCATGTTTTTTTAAAAGGTTGATAATATGTTCCATAATGGGAACATTCATTATAGGAACCATGGGCTTTGGAATATCGCAAGTAAGAGGTCTCAACCTAGAACCTTCCCCACCAGCCATAATTACAGCTTTCATCTTAATGTTCATCCTTTCACTCTTCTGTCCATTATTATAAGACAATATTTATCATATTTATTTAGATATTTATAATTTACTAGAACGGACAAAGTGGAATATGAATATTATATTCAATAAAACTCAAAAAAATCCTTTTTTGTTAAGATAAAAATTTGTGTTTATTTTGCCAATTATACTTTACTTATAGCTGATAATTTTATAAAATATACAAGTAGGTTCGTTTTACTTACTTAACATATACATGAGTTAATAGTTAAATACATATTTTTTGTGTTTATTATATTCGCATAAGATGATACAATGTTATTGTTGAATTCTTCAGACTACATTATTTGGGGAATTCAGGCAAAAAGTATAAGATTAATTCTTATGCTGCAAAAGAAGAAACCTACTACTTAGGCTGGTAAGTAAAACACAAAAAGGGGGGATTATCTTTAATGCTGAAAAAATCTGTTCTGGTTGTAGTGGTCTTGTGTGTTTTAATTTTTAGCCTTTCTGCCAATGTCCTGCATGTTTCTGCTCAATCCCGGTTGCTTAAAGAAGGTATGAGTGGAGATGATGTTACAGCATTGCAAAGAGATTTAAATACTTTAGGATACTTAAATGTAAGTCCCACAGGGTATTTTGGTTCTCTTACAAAGGCTGCTGTCATAAGGCTGCAGGGAAGGTATGGAATTGATCAAGACGGAATTGCCGGTCCTGTGACATTTTCTTTAATAAGCAGATTGATAAACGAGCGGACCAGCGCTACAAGATCCGGTGGCAACACCCTTTTAAAAGAAGGTATGAGTAGTTCTAGCGTTACTGCTTTGCAACAGGATCTAAAAACACTGGGGTACTTACATGTAAATCCAACAGGATATTTTGGTTCTCTTACTAAAAGTGCCGTAATGAAGCTTCAGGCAGACAATGGCATTGCACAAGACGGGGTTGCCGGTCCCGTTACAATGTCTGTAATAAACAGGCTTTTAAATGGAACAAGTGCTACAAGTCAAACTACACCAGCTACAAGATCAGGGTCTAGGTCAGAAGCAAGAGCCGATTATTTAGTTTCATGGTTTGGAGGAGCAGAAAACATCCTCGCAATAGGAAGTACAGCACAGGTTTATGACATTTGGACTGGGCGCACATTTAATATAAAAAGAACATATGGTTATAACCATGCAGACGTGGAAACACTTACGGCAGAAGACACAAAAATAATGCTGCAAATATACGGTGGAGCGTGGAGCTGGGCTAGAAGACCTGTTATCGTTACCGTTAATGGACGCAAAATGGCAGCTTCCATGGCAGGTATGCCTCACGCAGGTGTGGACAGTGTAACTGCAAATGCATATATACAGTCTAGAAGCGGTGGATATGGTGCAGGCTATAACTTAGATTCAGTAAAGGGCAATAATATGGATGGAGTATTTGATATCCATTTTCTAAACAGTAAAACCCACGCAACAAACAGAGTTGACACCAATCATCAAAATGCTGTTAAAACTGCAGCAGAATGGGCAGAAAAAAATAATTATTAAGTATATATAAAACCTATAAAAAAGGCACCTAAGGTGCCTTTTTTAGATATTTTTTTATCTTTGGTATCTCCATTTATGTTTTTATATTTTTAGGTGTGGTATATAATAATCTTTAAGCAGGTATATTTTGCAGGTATATTTTGCAGGTATATAATCTTATGACGAGGTGATATTTTTGCGTTACGTAATTTTAGGCAATGGTGCTGCAGGAATCTCTGCCGCAGAAACACTTAGAAGTTTAGATGAATTAAGTAAAATAACTATAATAAGTGAAGAAAATGTACCTACATACACTAAGTTTTTGCTTCCTGATTATGTAGGAGGAAGACTTACAAGGGAAAAACTTTTTTTACGAAGCACAAAAAATTATGAAGATAATAAAATCAATCTTATGTTAAATAAAAAACTTGATGAAATTGATGTAAAAAATAAGTGTATAAAACTTGCCTGTGGAACTAAAGTAGAATATGACAAGCTGCTTATAGCCACTGGTGCAAAGCCTGTAATTCCTAAAATTGATGGATTGGAAAATTCAAATTATCTCACAATAAACTCCATTGCTGATGCAGATATCATGAGAGATAAGGCAGCTGAAGGAAAAAGCGCTGTAATAATTGGTGGAGGGCTTACAGGTATTGAAACCGCCTATGCTTTAAAAAATCTTGGCATGAATACCACCATTGTAGAAAGGGAAAATTCAATACTGCCCCAGCACTTAGACAGCATGGGTTCAGAAATTTTTATAAATCAAGTACAAAAAGACGGTATAAAAGTTTTACTCTCTAAAAACATCATATCAGTAACTTCTGGAGAAGAGTATTTATTGGAGTTTTCAAATGGGGAAAAATTAAATTGTCATATGCTTGTTATAGCCATAGGGACAAAACCCTGCCTTGACATTTTTGAAGGGACAGGAATTAAATGCCAGAGAGGAATACTTGTAAATCAATATTTAGAATCATCAGTTAAAGATGTATATGCAGCCGGGGATGTTGCAGAATCCCCAACTTATAAATCAAAGGGATATATTTCCGGATATATATGGTCTAATGCCCTTACACAGGGAAAATACGCTGCCTTTAATATGGCTGGACAGCCAAATGAGTTTTCAAGTTCTAAAATTGTCAGCAGCGCCATAAGGCTTAGAGATGTGCCCCTTATTTCAATGGGACTTGTAAAACCTGATGAAAAGGATTTTGAGGTGATAGTGGAATTTGATAGGGAATCTAATATGTACAAAAAAATAGTATTAAAAGATACTAAAGTGAAGGGAATGATTTTTTTAGGTGATGTAAAAACTGGAAATATAATTGCAGATTATATACGAAAAGATAAAGATATTTCTGACATTAAACATTTGATTTTTTCTGAAAGCAATTAGTCTTTTATAGGCAAAAGTAATAATAAAAGAGTTTTTAAAATAAATGATAAAAGGTGGTATAATGAATTTTTACATTTTACCACCTTTTTCAAAAATATTTGATATACTTTATATGCTTTTAATAAAGGGTCAGGACTTAGATGACAGTATTTCTACCGCTTTATAGTATTGAAGGTCTGGTGCAGGTATAATTTTTTGAAACTTTGCATTTAAAGCTTCCTGGGTTGAAAAGTCCAGCACGCCGTAAGGATAAAGACCTGAATCCTTTTGAAATTTGGCAACAGATTTAAAAGTTACCTCATCCATAACAGCATCCATATTACCCACTTCATACCCACCTAAAACCAACATTTTTTTTGCATTATATACATCAATGCTTTCTGAACCCAGCCCTGGCTTGTCAGTTTTACTCAATAAACTAATTGTACTTACATCAACATCTTTTATTACATTGTTTACAAATACGTCTGGTGCTAAACCTTTTCCATCTATCATTCTTCCATTTGGAGTGTAGTATCTTCCCACTGTCATTTTGCTCCACCCTATTATCTCATCATCTGATGGATAAACCTTATGTTTTGTCAATAAGTCATAGCCGTTTATAATACTTACCCCCAGCTCATCTTTGTATTTCTTATAAGCTTTTGGTGTTATAATTGGGAATACACTCTGGACTTTTGCCTTTCCAAATGTCTTTGTTCCAAGTAAAATTCCCGCCTCTCTGTCCTGTATAGCCCCAGCTAATATTTCAGATGCACTGGCACTCATTTCATTTACCAGTACCACTAGATTATACTTTGACTTCAATAGTTTTGAAGTATATATCTGATCCCTTTCAAGTTCTGATTTAAACTCTAACCGAGTAATAACACCAAAAGGCACAAATTTTTCTGCAATTGCAACTGCCTGCCCCACTTCTCCTCCTGGATTGTCTCTTAAATCAAGTATGATGTTTTTTATATTGTTTTTGTCCATTTCACCTAGAGCATGGCTAATAAAATCATTTGCATTGGAGTTAAACATTTCAAGTTTAATGTAACCAATGTCATTTTCTATCTTGTATTCACCAGGATGTATTTTTATTTCTTTTCTTACAACTTCAATTGTAATTAGCTGGCTGGCATTTTCTCTTACTATCCCTAATGTTACTGTTGTTCCTTCTTCGCCCCTTATCATTGAAGCCACTTCATCATCAGATTTATTTAAAACACTCACACCATCTACTTCTTTAATAATGTCTCCTTCTTTAATTCCTGCACTTTCTGCTGGTGATGATTGAAATACTTTTACAATGATTATTTCTCCATCAACTTTGGAAAAACTAATTCCTATGCCCTTATAAGAACCTTCAACATCACTTAAATAATAGTCTGCTTCTTCCTTTGTGAAGTATACGGTGTAATCGTCCATGGTGTCAAACATGCCTCTTAGGGCACCTTCTAAAAGTTCTTCTTCAGATATATCCCCGCTGTAGTTACCCTCTATCATCTCCATAACACTTTTAAAATAATCTGACTCTATGTACTCGTCTTTGGCAAAATTTATGCCTGTGGTTACAAAACAAATTACTACAATTAACACAATTAATCTAATTTTTTTCATATTAGTTCTCCCCCTTTTTTGTTATTTACAATATCCTAGTAATTTATTAACCTTTCCCTATAATCTTTCTTCAAATCTTCCCTCATATAATCTATATATTTATTAATAATAACTGCAGCTCTGCCTTTAGTAATATACTCCATTGGTTTTAAATATCCTCTTTCATCTCCTATTATTAAACCTATTTTTTGAGCAGTATAAACTGAATTTCTTGCATATTTAGGAATATCGCTATTATCTTTAAATGTAGTAATTATGCCATCTGAGGGGGCAAGACTCTCTAGACCTAGGGTACTAATTATAATGGTTATTGCATCCGCTGTAGTAAGATAATCTTCAGGATAAAACCTTCCATCCCCTCTTCCGCTTATTATTTCTCTGTCAAAAGCGCTGTTTATACTCTCATAATACTTGTGACTTTGGGAAACATCAAAAAACCGCGGTACTGTTTCCTCATTAGCATTGTTGTTAACATTGTTAACACGCCTATTTGCCCTTGGATCAGCTAATGCTGGATCTTTTGGAACCTCTCTGGCTGCTCGTATAATGGCATCTGCAAATTCTGCTCTGGTCATAACTTCTTGGGGATTAAATTTTGAAGCCTCATCTATAAACACCTCAAGACTATAAAGTGCCATTATATCTTTATACGCCCAATGCCCTCTTAGATGGTTTAAGTCTGGAATAAGCAGCCTTTTACTTGAGGGAAATGTTTCAATTTGTAAACTGTCCTTTGTTTCAACTATTCTATCTGTAGATATTCCCTCTAAATCAAATTCAGGAAGCCTTGCTGTATATTGAAGCACACTGTTATTGTGCTGGGTTTCAAGAAAGCCTCCTTCAAAACTTATGGTCTGGGGCTCATTTTCAACATATCGTATGTTTTGGCTTGTTGTTGTGGACAGGGTTACATTTGCAGTGCCACCCCATTTATCTGTATAATCACCTGCTGTACTTTGATTTTGAATAACATAGTTTAATATCTGGGTTTCAGCTGTACCCCAGTACTGATTATATCCATAAAACTCACCTGTAATATCCACTGTAACAGTGCGGCCGCTGGTGCCGTTTCCTGTACGGTAGGTCTTTCTGCCCCACATATTGCCTGCATAATAGTGGACAGCAGGTTTTGAATGTTTAATATTTGTCTTTGTATAATCATAGTTTTCAAGCCTGTATATTTCATTTCCAATTCTTACTACTTCGCTATATCCATCATTTAGCATTGTTTCTTCTATTGTCTGCCCTTTTTCCTTCTCACTTAATGTGGTGCTGTGAGATAAGGTTCTATTTAAAGTTGCAGCATTTTTTGCATTGCTAAGCCTGTAGGTATAATTTGAAGTTATAACATTTTCCCCTGTATTCCTGTCCTGCCTAAGGTTTTTGGTAATTGTAACAGTTCCCTCAAACACCATAGGTTCACCTGTTATAAATACCACTTCTTTGTATTCAAAAGTGGTCCTCCCTGGTGCCTGACCGGAGGAAATTCCCCCTTCATAGCCAGAATCCCCTATTCTGGCATATACTGTATCTATTGTACCAAATAACAATACTATAAGCAAAACAGTACTCATTAGTTTTTTTAACATATTACATCTCCTCTTTATTCCACAAATATAATATATCCATCTTCATTATCTTCAGTTTTTAGCACCCTTACCCTGTCACCCTTCTTTAAATCTGATGCTTTTAAAATGCCATTATTCTTTAAAATAATGCTGGTGTTTAAAATATTGATATTGGTATTTGTCCCATCTTCCCACATGAAGGATGAAGGATTGTATTCTTTTACATCAATTAATGTAACTCCGTGGATCTGCTGTTCCCCCACCTCTTCCCCATCTTCATTTACCGTCCTGTCGGATACTATTTCATATATTTCACCTTTTATATTTGTATTTCCATATGGTGCGGTAGTTATAAGCACTGCATCCGTTCCCTCTGCAAGTATATAAACAGTTCTCTCTTTAAAACTAGAATCTCCAAAATCTAAGAAGTTTCTCTGACCAATTATACCTTCATCATCTACAATTTTAGTGTCATATGTAATTAAAAATGTTTTTGGCGTATTATAAAAATCCCAATTTAATCCATCAAATCTTGAAAAAGACTCAAGAGTTACACTGGTATTTCTATCTATGGAAGCTATCCTTCCACGGTAAATATCAATAAAGTCTGGATTAAACCTGTCATTTATGGCAACAATCCCTGCATAATATTCTCCATCATCAAAACCTCTGTTTGCAACCACATATGCCGCATCATCCTTAGACACACTATTTACTGAAACAAGCCTATTGTCTTTTATAATTATGGTGCCTTTATTATACTTTATGTTTCTGTATTCCCTCTCTAACACAAACCCTTCAGATGTGCTCTTTGAAATGGTATCATCAAAAACAGCAGCTTCCCTGTCAGAGGAATTTCTAAATGAAACAATCACAGCTTTTTCTTTTTTGCCATAATCTTCTTTAGCTGCTATATATGCTTCTCGATCTTTAAATAGTTTTTTTACATCATCTTTATTTAAACTTTTGTCATTATAAACAAAGTTGCTGTCAGCATCTAGTTCCATAGAGTAAAAACCTTTTTGCTCTGTCCTTTGCCATTTCCCATTTTGAAAAATCTCTAAATTTCTCAATACAAGCCTTCCTGTAACCTCATCTAAACCTTCCACTATACCTTTGTATATATTGGAAATATAAAGATCGCTTCCATCAATGGTTATTTGTTTTACATGGGTAAATTGGTCGGTAATATTTAAAATAAGTTTTACCCTGTCCCCTTCTTTTAACGCATTATAATCTGCAACTCTTTTGTTTAAAACAATAAGAGCATCATCTATTTCTAATATTTGCGAAATTCCTTCATCATACATCACCACTATGCTATCAGGTCTTTTGGATATAATTTTCCCATACTTTGCTCTGTAATTATCTACAGCACTTATTATTTGAATATTGCCATCATCATCAAGTTTAATATATGCCGAATCCCCAGGCTCTATATCCTCAATTTCCGCTTCTTTTCCATTTTTTAAAACTTCTATGTCCTTTGGATTTTGGTAACTGTATGTCTTTAGAAAATCAATTTTTTCTAAAGGAGGCTTTCTAAGGTCAAGATTTGAATCATTGTAAAGGGTTATATATCCTAAATAAGGGTTGTTTTCCTCTACAATCCCATTTACCACTCCCTGCTCTTTAAATCTTAAATCCACGGTTTTTATTTTTGTAACTATATTATCCCTTAGTGAAATTATTGCATCTTCACCACTTTTAATGTTTTCTATTCCGCTTATTCTGTCATCAATATAAACTTCCAAATTATTACTTAAAGTATAGGTTATATCCACATCTCTGCCTTTTTTATTAAAAGAAAAATTTCTGCTTTCAATATCCACTGTAGGATAATTTAAATCAAAAATTTTGGATATATTAATGGTTCCATCCTCTATAGTGTTTATTTTACCAACAATATAATTTGTATCTGTTGTGTTTGAAATAACATTTACAAACTTCACTTTCTCATCCAATGAAATAATATATTCAATTCTGTCTCCCTCTACAAGCAAACTGCTATCTCCAATTACTCCATTTCTATAGACAATAACATCCCCATTTTCTCCTCTTATAGGAACCCCAGTGTGTTCATTTATGCTTCCTCTTCCATCTGAGTATTTTGCAACTATATGATGAAGACTGCCGTTACTGTTTCTTATGTTAAATGTGTTTTTAAGTACACCATCTCCATAGGTAAAATCCCTTGAACTTTTTACACTCTCTATAGTACCTATTTTCTTTTCATATTCTAAAACAGGGTATATAACAGAAGAGGAGTTTTTTATTATCTGAGCCATTTGTTCTCTTGTAATTGGAGAAAGAGGTCTAAAATATCCATTCCCCATCCCACTCATAATATTATTTACCAGTGCAGCCTCTATGTAGGGTACCTTGTGAGGGTCGGCAGCTGTCCAGTCTAAAAAGTTATTGAATATTTCCTGCTGCTCATATACAGGCTGCATTCCAAGTGCCATAACCATCCATCGGGCAACTTCCTCCCTTGTTGCAGGACTGCTGCGAAAAAAACCTCCTTCTGAAATTTCACTTTGTTCTGGTGTTGTAGCATCCTCATAATTCTGCCAGGTTATCAGCCCGTCTTCTGCCGCAAGCCTCAAATAGCCAAGAGACCACATACTAAGAGCACTTTTCTCTCTTTCCTCCTGATTCTTTACGCTGTCCAATGTTTCTGCTACCCTTTGTGCCTCTTCTTCTCTTCCTGCTGCCCTGTAAATTATTGCTATGGCTTCTTCTTTTGTTACACTGTTTCTGCGCCCAAAATATCTATTGCCATAACCTTTTATAATCCCTAATGCACTTACTTCATAAATTGCCTCTTTAGCCCAGGTTCCAGAGTTTTTAACATCATTAAAATCAATATTATTTAAAACAGCCAGAGCATTTTCAACACCTTCAAAAACCCTCTGGGGTGCTTCCTGAGAATATGAACTAAAAGGAAAGATCAATAGAATTATTAATATTAAATGTAGTTTTGCTATTTTTTTACGCAAATACAACACTACCTTTCTCCTCAAATGTTACCGAGCTTTTTTAAATACAGTCCCATTTTTTATATCGGCTAATTTTTACGAATTTTTATTAATAATTTATTACATATTAAAACATTATACTTTTTCCCTTTTAAAATTGCACAACCTCTCTGCGTGTGGTAGAATAATTTTAAAGTGTTATAAAAAACCAAGGGACGGTGAACGCCTCATGTCAATGGTCAGCAATTTAAAAAATCTTCTTTCTAAACAAAAAGAAAATCTCTCAAATATAGAAAAAGAAATTCTCCAAATAGAAAAAAATGATTTAGTAACTGAAAATGAAAAAATAAAAGATGAACTGTCAAAATATAAATCATCTTTAGAAAAGGAAAAAAGTGAGAATTTAAAACTATCTGATGAAAATAAAAAACTAAAAAATGCACTATACCAACAGCTATACAATGAAAAAACCTATATTTTAAATTCAGTACAAAAGAGAATGGATGTTTATTATAAATCAAAAGTCCAGGGAGAACGCAATAGATTGCAGCAGCTAGAAATTTCAGTAAAGAGGCGTATTGACGAAATGACCAACATACTAAGGGCAAACAGGATAGACACTCAAGATGAAATATATACAAAAATTGAAGAACTTAAAACTCTTCTTAATGTCAAAGTAGCTGCAGCCCGCCAGGATTTAGAAAAACAAGAGGCAGTTCTTTCTCAAAACAAATCCGAGGAATTTTTTAAATTAAAAGAAGAACAGCTGACAGAAGAAGAAATTCAAAGCCGTATAAAGCAAAACAATATTGAATCTTTGATAGGTCTTAACATTATCAATAAATTAGGAATTTTACTTCTTATAATAGGCGTTATTGCCGCATCTCAGTTTACATATTACAGATTGACTGATTCATTAAAAAGTGTTTTTATGTTTGCAATAGGATTTGTACTGCTTTTAGCTGGCGAATGGTTAAATCGTAAAAAAACAAATGTTTTTTCTCTGGGTCTTACCAGTGGAGGCGTAGCAATACTGTATGTGGCGCTGGCATTAAGTTATTTTAGGTTTAATATACTTAGCATGTATCCTGCTTTAGGACTGTGTGTCCTTATAACAATAGGTGCTTTTATTCTTTCCCAACGCTATAACTCTCAAACCATCGCTGCTTTTGCAATGATTGGCGGATATTTGCCCATTTTTTCTATATCTGGCAGCAAAGCAATTGTCTACGGCGCAATGGTCTATTTTGTAATTCTAAATATATTGGCTCTTTCAATATCCGTCAATAAAAAATGGATTGTATCAGCATTTATCGGTTTTTCCCTCAATGTACTGGGTTCTTTATACATTTGTTCAATTATGTATGATGAAACACCCTTTTATCCTGATGGCTTAATAACCATACTTTATCTCATATTTGCATTTATAACATATACACTTATCCCTGTCATTGCCTCATATAAGAAACAGCTTAATTTTAAAAGGTCAGACACGGTACTTTTAGCACTGAATACATTCATAAGTTCTGTTATTTTGTACTCTGTATTCTATGCCTTTAGATTAGATAAGTTCACAGGTCTTCTTACCGCTATATTTGCAATTATTTATACGGCGCTAGGAAGATTTATAGAAAAGTTTATGCCAAAGGAAAAAACTACAAAGTCACTTTTTTATATTACAGCAGTAACCTTTGTAGCACTTATAATTCCATTCCAATTTGACATAATGTGGCTGTCTTTAGGCTGGTTAATTGAAGGGGTTGCACTGCTTAGCTATGGTATATTTAAAGAAATAAAAGGATTTAAAAAATCAGGTATTGTTATTACATCCCTGTGTTTTATGTCATTTTTGCTTTTTGACATGTCAGAATACCCTGACAATCTCTTTACTTTCAAATACTTTTCAATAACTGCAGGAAGCATCATCATTTTAGCATCCCTTATATACAAAAAAAATATAGAAAGCACCAGAACAAAGTTGTTTAAATATCTTTCTGTTATTAATCTGTGGTTCTTTTCTATATACATTGTTACCAATGAATTTAAAAAGGTTTTGTTAAACACTCTATCTGACAGCAATAATTTTAATATTGATTATTTAATTACTGCAACAGTTATTGTAATAAGCTTTGTATTTGCATATGCCATTCAAAGGATTGCTGTAATAAGAGACAAAATTACAAAAAATATATCCATTATAATTTATGCTATAGCATTAGTAATACTGTTTTTCTTAAATTTTACTTCACCAATAAAGGGTTCCTTTAGTGAAGTACCATTATCAATAAGTATAACAGGTACATTTTTGCTGGTGCTTATCTCACTTCTTTCAATTTTTGCTCTAAGGGATTTTGTGTTAACTCTTGTTCTAGACAAAATGTTTGGTGTAGAATGGTATCCATTTATAATTTCTTTCTATTTCGTGGTGATACTTACACAGNACTTGATATCCCAATACAANTTAGGTTTTAATAATGCGGTAATAAGCATTATCTATTTAGCTACTGCTTTTGCATGGATTACCCTTGGCTTTATAAAGCGTTATACATTTATAAGGCGTTTTGGGCTTGCACTGTCAATTTCGGCGGTAATAAAGCTGTTTTTAATTGATTTGTCATTTTTAACGGAAGGATATAAAATTATATCATATTTTGTATTTGGTATAACGCTCCTTGCAATATCCTTTGTCTATCAATATTTTAGCAAAAGAATAGAAAGCATAGGTAAAATAACTCCCGATGATAAAAATGATAATCAGGAATAACCCTATAATTATATATATCTGTGTTTTTTCCTAAATTCCAAAGGAGTTGTGTCTGTATGCTTTTTAAAAACATGGCAAAAATACGGGGTATTGTCAAAACCACATTGACGGGAAATTTCAGAAACTGGATGACAGGTTTCTGCTAAAAGTTTTTTTGCCTTATTTAGTTTAACCTTTAATATAAAATCATGGGGAGTCATCCCTACGTTTTTAGTAAAAACCTTATGAAAATGGCTTGGACTTAAATTTGCAATTTTTGAAAAATCACTTAAAAGCAGTTTTTTATCTATATTGTCTTCAATATATTTTATAACATCTTTAAGAGATTCAAAATGGTGAGACATAGGAATAGTGTTGTTTTTAAAAGGATCTGTAGAATTCTGATACAGATAGCACATTAACTCTAAAACTTTTGTTTTAAGACTCAAATCAGATATTTCTGTAGGTGTAATAAATTCTTTAAATATTGTTTCAAATAAATACCGAGTTTTTTCTTTGTTTAAAGGTTGGAAAATTTGTGGAATTTTTTCAAGTACATCATTTATACAATAATTTTGAAAATCCTGGCGATTATACACATAATAGCTGCTGGGACTTTTACGAGTGTTATTAAGCATGTCAACAGCAACTAGATAGCAAGTGTACGGCATAAACCCCTGGGTATACTGACCAGGTTTTCTATAAATAACATCTCCTTCTTTAAGTTCATAATGTTTGTCATCAATTATCATAGAAGCGCCGTCACTATATAAAATAAACTCAAATTCATAATCATATACATATCGTTCTTTTAACGCATACCCCTTTGGCATCTGCTCAACCCGCGAGAATAAAGCTGCTGTAAGTACCTTAGGTGAAATCTCCTCATTTTTAACCTTTACTCTTTTAAGCTGAATACCCATATATTTATCCCTCCAAATACAATAAAAGCTTTGGGTGCATAAAGCACCCTCACTTTTAAAATCTGTTGTTACATCTTTTCTGGGGCATTTATACTAAGCAGTTCTAAAACATTTTTTATAACAATCTTTGTGCTTTCAACCAGTATTAATCTTGCCTTCATTATTTCTCCTTCTTCACCTCTTACCCTGCAAGCATTATAAAAGCTGTGAAATGCTGCTGCAACATCTAAAACATAACGGGTAAGTCTGCTTGGCTCTAGCGTCTCCGCAGTTAATCTTATTTCTTCCGGGTACTGGGCAAGCCTTCTTAAAAGTTCAATTTCTTCTTCTTTATCCAGTAAACAAACATTTGCAATATCAACATTAGGAACTTTTATTCCATCACTTTCTAAAAGTTTGAGCATACTGCATATTCTTGCATGAGCATATTGAACATAGAAAACAGGATTTTCATTTGATTTTTTAACTGCCAAATCCAAATCAAAATCCAAGTGATTTCCTGATGCCTTGGTGTTAAAGAAAAATCTTGCCGCGTCTCTTCCCACTTCCTCTAAAAGATCCGTCAAGGATATTGCCTTACCTGTCCTTTTTGACATTCTGGCTATTTCACCATTTCTATAAAGGCGTACCAATTGAAATATTACAAAATCAAGCTTGTCCGGATTAATTCCAAGAGCCTCTACTCCGCATTTCATCCTAAAAACATGTCCATGGTGGTCAGCACCTAAAAGATTTATCACCCTGTCAAATTTTCTTTTTAAAAACTTATTTCTGTGATAGGCAATATCAGCAAGAAAATATGTAGGAACCCCGTTATTTCTTACTATAACATCGTCCTTTTCAGCTCCAAACAAAGTAGCCTTAAACCAAAGTGCTCCTTGTTCTTCCTTGGTATAACCCTTTTCTTTTAAGTATTCAAGGGTTTCTTCTATTTCACCGCTGTCATATAAAGACTGCTCTGAAAACCAAACATCAAATTTGACTCCGTACTCTTCTAAAGCTTTTCTAATTCTTTCAATATTTTTAGGAAGAGCATACTCCACAAGGACTTTTCTTCTTTCACTGCTGTCAACATCAATAAGCTTGTCCCCATGCTCTTCTATATAGTTTTTCATGTGCTCTATTATATCTTCTCCATGATATCCGTCTTCAGGAAACTCAACAGCATCTTCCCCTTTTATAAGTTGAAGATATCTTGCTTCAAGGGATGCACCAAATTTTTCTATTTGATTTCCTGCATCATTCACATAAAACTCCCTTGTAACATCATAGCCTGCCCTTTCAAGAACACTGGCTATACAGTCTCCTAAAGCTCCTCCACGAGCATTTCCCATGTGGAGCGGCCCTGTGGGATTTGCACTAACGAACTCAACCATAACCTTTTGGCCGCCCCCTACATCTATCCTTCCATATTCTTCTCTTAAACGCTGTATATCCCTTAGGGAATCATATAACCAATCATTGTTTAAATAAAAATTTATAAACCCTGGTCCTGCAATTTCAACTTTTTCAATGTATGTACTTTTGAAATCCATATTATTAACAATGATTTCTGCAATTTGCCTTGGTGCCTTTTTGGCAATTCTAGCTGTTTGCATCGCAATATTTGTAGAAAAATCTCCATGTGACTTTTCTTTTGGAGCTTCTACAGTTATCTCCTCTATTTTAAGCTCTGGAAGTTCCTCCTTTTCCACAGCCTTTGAAATAGAGTTTTTCACCACTTTATTAATTTGTTGCCTTATGTTCTCCACTATATTCGCCATCAAACTGCCCTACCTCTCTTATAAACATATGAAAATCATTTTGTCCGGATTTATTATCATCTATATCCAATTGATAGTCAACCCTTACTTCTCCACCTTTATCGTCAATATCAACCCGTACAATATTTGTGGTTATTCCCACTGTAAAAGTACCGTACTTAGTGTCATAATATGACATATGCTTTTGTCCCTGCTCAAATATAAATTGGGTATTCACTGAGCCAAATCTCATTAAAGTAACTACTCCATCTTCTCCAATTTTCAAAGTTGTTGTAGTTCCTTCCATTCCTGTAACTTTGCTTTCCTTGTAGGTAACATAATAAGTGTTGCCTTTTTTATAGTATTTGCCTTCTGTAACCAATTCAAGTGTATTTACAACTTTATTTCCTGAAGTTTGAATCCCTTTTACAGAAATAATAACATTTTTATTCATAATGTATCTCCTCCATTTTAAAAAGGTGCACGCCCTCTTAGTTTAATACTGTCCTGCATGCCTATCCATTGCTTTCTTCATTGTTTGCTGCATAGTAATNCTTTTTAGTATCTTTCAATATCCACTCTTTCAGCAGAATGTATCTTTCCGTTCAAAATGGAATTGCCTAGAGATTCAAACTTTTTTACACTATCACTTGTATAATACCTGTATACTGGCAAAATAGTATTGTCTCTCTGTATTCTCTTTACATCTATAACCTCCTTTACCACCTTGGCAACTTCCAAGGCTGAATTTACAAGTTTAACACCATCCCCCATAACTTTTGAAATGATATTTTTCAAAAGAGGATAGTGGGTACATCCTAAAACCAGTGTATCAATATCTTTTTCCTTTAAAGGTTCCAAATACTCCTGGGCTATTCTGTATGCAATGTCATTATCCCACCAGCCTTCTTCCGCCAGCGGGACAAACAGCGGACACGCCTTTGANTAAACTTCAACATCTGAATCAAGGCGTTTTATGGCCTTTTCATATACACCACTTTCAATTGTTGCAATGGTGCCTATTACTCCAACTTTCTTGGTTTTTGTCTCATTTACAGCTGCCACAGCCCCTGGCTGGACAACCTCTACAACTGGTATGTCAAAATTATCCTTTACCAATTCAAGACTGCATGCACTAGCGGTATTACAAGCAATTACAATCATCTTTATATCCTGGTTCAGAAGAAAGCGTATGTCTTGAAATGTGTACCTTATAACAGTTTCTTCTGATTTAGTCCCATATGGTGCTCTTCCGCTGTCTCCAAAATAAACTATACTCTCTAAAGGAAGTAAATTATTTATTTCATTTAAAACTGTTAACCCGCCTAATCCTGAATCAAAAACACCTACTGGTCTATTATCCATGTATATTCCCCCAAAATAAAGTCTCAGTACATCCAGCTCTTTTGATATTTAAATCTTTTTATGCATCTACCTGCCTAACATTATCTTCAAATCTTTCTATTGCCAAATCAATAAGCTTTTCAATAAGCTCTCCATAAGATATTCCTGCTTCTTCCCAAAGAACAGGATACATGCTTATATCTGTAAAACCTGGCATTGTATTTATTTCATTTAAATAGATATCCATAGTTTCCCTGTGAACAAAAAAGTCCACTCTTGAAAGTCCACTGCAATCTAGTGCTTTAAATGCCCTGACAGCATACTTCCTTATTTTTTCCATAACATCCTTTGGAAGGTCTGCAGGTATTAGTATTTTAGATTTATTATCTATGTACTTTGCCTTATAATCATAAAAATCATTGCTAGGCACTATTTCACCCACAGTTGATGCCATAGGCTCATCATTTCCTAGTACTGCACACTCAACTTCCCTTCCATTTATAAACTCTTCCACCATTACTTTTCTGTCATACTTTGCTGCATAATCTAATGCTTTTAAAAGCTCATCCCTATCCCCTGCCTTTGAAACTCCCACTGATGACCCTGCATTAGAGGGTTTTACAAAAACAGGGTAGCTAAATTTTTCTTCCACCTTTTGTACAATATCTAAAGACTCTTTGGCAATTTCTTTCCTTGTAAAGTACAGATAATCTGCCTGGGGTATCCCGGCCTTTTCAAATATTATTTTTGCATAAACTTTATCCATTCCAACAGCAGAACTTAAAACTCCACATCCTACATAAGGTATTCCCATAAGTTCAAGAAATCCCTGTATAGTACCGTCTTCNCCATTGCATCCATGAAGAACTGGAAAGACAACATCAATTCCATTCATTTTCTCATCTAAAACAGCTTTTCCATCTCTTACTAAAATATTACCCATTACATGGTTGGTTGAAACATTGTCCCTTGGTAAACAGCCTGTTTTATCATTATACGCTATTTGTTCCCACTCACCAGAAGAAATCTTTTCTATTGGTCCTTCATATGGAAGCCATTTACCTTCCTTTGTTATCCCCATCATAAAAACATCAAATTTTTCACGATTAATATTTTTTAAAATCGAAGTTGCTGATATTCTTGAAATTTCATGCTCTGATGATTTACCACCAAATATAACTAAAACCTTTTTTTTGTGGTTCATTTAAATTCTCCCCTTTATTTATCAATATATCCCCCGATAAATATATATTTTTAATTTTACTATTTAAGTACGTTAACTTCAAGTTTTACTTTAAAATTCACTAATCTAATATTATTTCTAATATTAATATCGGATTTTTATTAAAAAAAATACAGCGCAAATTAAGTTTAGGATAATCCTTCCAATAAAGTTAATTTATTTTTTAAAAAAAGAAGCTGTATACTAATTTCTTAGTCAAACAGCTCCTTACTATAACTTTTCTATTTAAAGAAAGTTTTTGATAAAGTGATTTGGAAAAACTATTCTGTAATTTAGTTTTCTTGCTAATTCTAACAATTCTTCTTTATGGGCTGGTTGTTGTTTTGCTAGTGCCAACAAAATAGGCAATTTCTCAGTAGGATGTATATCTATTTTTCTTATATCTTCTATAGTCCACATTTGTGTTCCCATAAGATATTCTGCCACTTTCGTGCCATTTGTACCATAAATATCTTGTTCTTTATATTGCTCTGCCGCATAATTAAGATACTCAGATGCTTTATCAGGATTATTTTCTGCCAGATAAAGCAAGAGAAAATAATAGCCTCCCAGCTCATCATTTAATGCAATATCCGCTGCCTTATCATAATCAGCTTTAATAAATGCATTTTCAAATGCTAGTTCACCAGTCTCTCCGCCTATCTTTTCAATTGAATGTGCATAAGTTTGTACCTGACCTAAGCAATAAGAAATTATTCCTTCTAAGTAATCTTCCCACATTTGAATTGTATCGCTGTCACTTGTTTCTATCCTGTTTAAATAATTTAAAATAGCTCCTCTTGCAGCATCAACATCACCTTTATACATGTGAAAAAGCACTTCTTCAAAAGCCAATGTGCCATTATATGGGTCTTTTTGTTGGGATATTCGGTTTCTTTCTAATAAGTCATCATACATTTTAAGAGAAAGCATAATATCTTCCATAACATAAACAAAACTTTCTTGATTCTTTCTAATTTTTACAGCCTCTTTTACATAATCATAAGCCTTTTCAAAATTTCCCATACATTGATTTATATAACCCAATATATAGTAACCAAAAGCCGAAGGATTTTCACCTTCTATGGATCTTTCCAGTAAGTCTATTCTTTTATCAAGATCATCTTCAGCTCTACTTAAAAGATAATAAAGTTCATTATTATCTTTTTCATTTTCTAAATATCTGGTATATTCTTCTTTTAAATCATATGAGGGGTCATATTCCTCCATAAGATTTTGGTAATAAATATGTAAATTTACCAATACAGGTCTGTCTTCTAATTTACTTCTAAAAAAATCAATACAGCTTTCTTCATCTGAATAATATGTAAATAATTGAAGACTCCTTTCATCATCAGGGTTATACATAATTTTTGATTCTATATGAGAAAGAGCCTGCTGATATCCAACATCATCTAAAACATCCATATACTGCCACATAGGGTAAATGTCTTCTATATGTGCTAAACGTGTTCTTTTCACTTTATCTAAGCTCATTTCAATCTCCTCTGGAAACTCTTTAAATAGAAAATTCACCCTATTCATTTCATAAAAATTATTACCTGTGTAATATTTATATGAAAGGTCTTCATGGGATAAGTCCACTTTATAACCATCTTTCACATATATTGTTTCGTCCCTTAAAAGCACAGCCACTTTGTCGGGATTTAAAATATATAGCTTCTTTATAAAGGGTCTTTTCCAAAATGGAGTATTAATTTCAAACTCAAATTCTCCTTCAATTATGTCAGAGTCCACAATACTTACCTTTTTAGTTCCTTCTGAAACTTTAATTTTTTCTATACCCTTAGGCGGCAGGTTTACTTTATCTCCATCTATCTCAATACTGTAGGAGGTTTCCAATCCATTTACCACATACACACTTCGGAATAATCCCATAAAAAATGAAGCACTTGCATATATTAATATTAGAAATAAAATCATTATTAAAGGTACAAATTTAGGAAGTGCAAATGAAAAATTTGAACCTTCTGTCTTGCTTGTTTTTGTAGGAATTAACTCTCCTTTAACACTCTTATCAGTATTATAGTATTTTTCAGATTTTTTTCTATAATTTTTTAGTTTTTTATCATTTTTCATTTCTGGAAAAACTTCTTCCACTTTGTCTATTAGTTCTAGTGCATTGCTGTGTTCTCCAATAAACTGATAGGATTCAATAATTAAAAAAACATAATAAAGTTTAGAATCATTGGCAAAATCAAAAATATGGGTAAGTAAATTTCTAGCTTTGTCAGGCTTAAGATTTTTAGCCAGTATTTCAGCTAATTTTTCCCTTACTATTATATCTCCTTTCATGGAAAGTAAAGCTTCAAAAACACTTTCTGCTTCATCAAGCTGATTAAAGAAAACAAGCGCATCCCCTAAAAGGGCTAATATTTCAGGGTTATTTATACAACTGTTTTTCATATCCTGTTTAATAGAATTTAATAATTCAACATTTCTAAATAAAATTATTGTTTCAAGAAGCTTTCTCGCTTTTTCAATATCATTTGGCTCTTGAAACCATAAATTATATGATTCTTCCGAAGCTTCTATTTTCATTTTCTCCCACTGTGAAAGCTTAAGAACATGGTGTCTTCTGCATATAGAACATTCATCTATTACTCTCTTTTTACCTAAGGGAAATATTGGAATATATGCAATTACAAAATACTTAGTTGTATCGTAAGACCTTAACGTAGTATGTCTAGTACACGACTCACAGTTCCCTTGATGTTCATGCACATTTTTCTTCCCATAGTACATAGTACCAATACCATTATAGGTAGATGGCATGGTGCAACACCTCCACAAAATATTCATCGACATAAAAATACATTTTTCATAAATTATAATATTTATTTAATTATAGCTTTAAATTTAGATAATTCCAACAATTTTTTTTTAAAATGTTAACATTTATTTTTTTATTTTAAAAAAACAATTTATTTTAAACCNCATAATAAAANCGAGGAGCCTTATGCCCCTCGCCTTTAACTATCAATAAAATTTTAGTTTATTATATCGTCCATTGATTGTGAATAATCCCTACCAGATACCAATTATCCTCATATTGTTCAAACACCAGGCGAAGACTCTTCCAATCCATGCCTTCATATTCAGGATTAAATCCTGGGAAGTAATACTCTACTATGATAGGATTATCATAAACTTCAAACTGGTTTTCAAGCATATTTCCAGTGCTTAATACCTTGTTATATCCAATCTCGTTGGCATTTTTAAAGTCTGCAGAGTATATAAACCTTTCATAATATTTACCAGGAGTTAAAGAAATATCATCTCCTATGCCGTCATAAATTCCCCATACATATACTTTTTCATCATTAAAGAAATTTTTAATATCTTCTTTATTAAAGACCATATCATCTTCTAATGAAACATAGGTGTAAGGAGTAAATCTCACGCCTTTAATCGGGTGTGCCAATTCTGAAACAGTTTCAAAATCTTTATCCTTTATTGCATCAATTAGCTTGTCCGCTGTTCCCTTAATAATTTCCTCAGCCTCTTTAGATTTTATAATTTCTTTTTTACCTTCAATATCGGTTAATTCAAATTCAATTACAGTTGTTAGCTGGCTTTCTTCAATTTTTTCGCTGTTTTCCTCTGGTATAACCATAATATCAATTTTTGCTTTATACTTGCCCGCTGTCAGCTTATTTCCTTCTTTATCTGTCATATCCCATTCATCCTGCCATTTTAAAGCCTCTCCTGGGTTTATGGTTTTTGGTACAATTGCTAGTGTAAAGAATTTTCCTTCAGAAAATCTGTATACCTCTTCCTCTTTTTCATCGGTTATAACCAGTTCAAACTGTTGACCGGAGCCAAAAAGCAACTCCTTTGGATTTGTATAGTAGCTCACCAATTCAAAATCAAATACCACCTTGCCATCTGTTATTTCATAGCTTCCCCGTGTCTCAAATTTTTCCTCATCTATGGGCTGGACATCAGGCTGGTTTTCTTTTTCAATAGCCTCAGCTGTATTAAATATTAGTGCCGCCAATTCTCCATATGTAACATCTGACTTAGGAGCAAAAATGCCTTCGCCTCTGCCCTTGGCTACATCTCTCATATAAGCTACAGTTATTGCATGATTATATTTAGGATCGATTTTTTCAGTATCTGAATAGATAATCATTCTTATAGTTGCAATTTCATCCAGATTCTGCCCTGTTTTATCTGCCCAGATTTTCATAAGTTCATATACAACAGCTTCTCTAGTCATTGCATCTGGTGTACCATTGTACTCTGCGTCCAATACCATCCTTACTATATTTTGATAATCCTCGGCTTTAATAGCTGTATTAAGGTCTTTCTCACTAAATATCGACTCCACATTATAATCCTTTGACAATTGGTCTATGAATACCTGTGACCAATGCATTCGATAGGAAATAGGAATAATTTTAGCGTCTTCAGCGGATATAGGTGTAACTTGTGTAGTTTGTCCTAAAGATGGAATTATTAGTGCCGATGATAATGCAACTGTTAAAATAGTGCTTCCAATTATTTTTTTTCTCATAAAAACATCCTCCATTTTTTTGTGCTTTTTATTTTAGACGACAATAGAGTTAATTATGTTCCTTATGAGATTTTTTTATTATGAAGAAATAAAAGGTATTCTAAATTTTTATACAGATGTTTTTGTAACAGCAATCAAGGCACTTACTTTTTTGTTTTGTTGCTTCAGGATAGTATCCATCCAAAATTTTTTTATATTCTTCAATATAAGAGTTGACCTTTTCCTTATCCTCTTTTGTTATATCAATTTCAACTAACCTGTTTTCTTCTCTGCAATATACAATAAACCCTTTTTGAACTTTTTTGTTAAAAACCTCTTCAATCATTAATGCATACATAACCAGCTGGTTTCTATGGGTTTTAAAAATTCTTTGGTCATATCTGGTAAATTTATAATCTAAAGGTGCCATTGTTCCATCTTCAAGGGTGTGAATTTCATCAACATTTCCTATTATCCCGTATTTTTCTGAGATCAGGTTCACCCCTATCATTTTATTACATGAACCAATCTTCTTTGGCAAATAGTCCTTATTTTGAGTGGCTCTTTTTTCGTGGATTTCCCTTCCCATCATAACCTTAAAACGCTTCTCTTCATTTTGGCTAATCCCAAGACATTTCATATAATAAATAAATCTTTTGCAATATAAAAACTCAATCATATCGGAAGGGGTAATATAATACTGATATTCATTAAAAAAACTTTGAGATGATTTCATCGGTTACCAACTCCTTATCAAAGGCTTGTCCTAGTAAACCTGCTTTATTTAACTCGCTCTTGCTCATGGGAAATACATAAACTGAATCTTTTTCTGTATTTATCATGCTATCAAGTTCTAATACTAACTCGTCAAATTTATTGTCTTCTAAATCTCCAAGAAATACGCTTTTTTGCACTCTATAAAGACCAACATTTTTACACTTTCTTATAACATTATTCCGAATTTTATTGGAAGTGATATCGTAAATTACCCATGTTAACATTTTATATCCTCCTTCAGTATCCTGTTTGCAATTTGATGGCAGTCATACTGAATGATATTGGCAAATTCTATTCTTCTGCCTCTGTAATTCATTTTTACTTCCAGTTCTTTATTATACTCTGCTATAAGTGCCTGTTTTCCCTGTTTGTTAAGATAACAGCCACCTTCTACATCATCAAAAAAATCATCCTGTATCTTTTTGGTATTAAACAGTCTTAAAACTATTTCATCCATATATCCTCTATACATTTCAATTATGTCATACACCAAGGCTTTTTTATTGTAATTATCGGTATGCATAATACCTATATAGGGATCAAGACCTGCAATTATACATGCTTTCTCAACATTAGAGTATAAAATCCCATAGGAGTAATTAAGCATACAATTGAAGGGATCTTTTGCAGGATTCCGGCTTCTAGATTCAAAAGCATATTTTTCTGGTACCAGCTGACCAAGGATAGAAAAATATGCTCTTCCAGCAGTGCCTTCATAACCAAGAAATGAATTTCTTACATTGTTTATTACCTCATCGTCTCCTACTGACATGATATTTTTCCTTTGTTTTTCTATTTTTTCTATAGCATCCTTTATTAGATCCCGTCTTTCTTCATCTCTTCGGTTGGCAGCAAGTTTTTTTAGCACTCTTATTTTATTATCCATCTTTTCTGTCAGCCATTCTTTTACAAGCTGTAGTCCTAATGGACTTTCCTGAAGGAATAGCTGCTTTCTTCGGATTGTGCTGATGCTTCCAAGTTTAGAGTGCCAAACACGTCCCATAGGTCTGCCGCTTCTTTTTAAAAAAATGATATCAATGTTGTTTTCAAGAGCAAGTTCAATTGCATCTGTAGTAAGGAGTGCCTGAGTGGTGATTAAAATTTGTTCCACCTTTATTGCAGCTATTTCGTGTTTTTTATCTTCCTCCTGGATTTGGAAGCACTCACCTCTTTTGCGAAGGTAAAGACCAGGTGTATTTAAAATAAGTTTCATTTTAGACCTCCTTTTAGTAAACATAGAAACAGCCAGCATTATTACTAGAATATTTTTTTAATATAGTTTTCACTGTTTTAGTGGTTTTTCCTTTGTAACCGAAATTCCAAAACCTCATTTTTCTCTTACTGCAGTTGTGTTTCAACCCTTGCTTTAATGGAACTATCTCTGCAACCGGAAGGTAAATCATTCATTATTGATGGAAGAAAGTGTTTCAATCCTTGTTTTAATGGAACTACCTCTGCAACACATNCCTAAACTT
>JGI24711J26586_10000319_pt1 | contig 36826 bp, 28 predicted proteins | sample BioPla3DNA1_FD_26586 | JGI IMG/M metagenome (IMG submission 26586)
GCCAATGTGTTCTACGGTGATGCTTATACCTCCTTCCTCGGACTAACCCTAAACGGAACAAACTACGGCTTGTTTGGCCCTGCCGGTTCAACCTGGAGCGGTTTAGGAACCAATACGCTCACCTGCAACCTGCCTTCTGGCAAAAATTACTTTGTAATAGCAGTATTACCCGATAATTCCGAGTCCACTTTTAGATACTATCAAGCCCGGGCATTTGCCTTTGTAACAGACACAAAAGTCAGTTGGAATTACAATGAAAATGACAGTACATTGACTACTGACTACATAATTACCACTGAAATAAAGGAAGGTTCAAACAAAGACACAATACTTGCTCTCTACCCTCACCAATGGAAGAACAACTCCTCAATATCACCCCTTCCTTATAGTTATACTACTGTAAGAGGATTAATGAAGACCATATCGGGCACATCCTTCAAAACAACTTACAAATACCAGGGTATTCTCCCCTCGCTGCCGGATAAGGGGTCCTACGATAAAGCAACTTTAAACAGCTATATAAATGAACTAGCAACTAACCCGGTGAGTGATGCAAACGATACATATTGGACAGGTAAATTCCTTGGCAAATTGGCAAATGCACTTCCTATTGCTGAACAGGCACAGAATTTTTCCGCGGCTTCTAAGTTTACCGATATAATCAAAGCAACCCTTGAAGATTGGTTTGTAGCGGGTTCCGGCGAAACCTCCAAGCTGTTCTATTATGATAAAAACTGGGGCACTCTAATAGGATATCCCGCCAGTTACGGTAGCGACGAAACACTAAACGACCACCATTTCCATTATGGATATTTTATTCATGCCGCTGCACAAATTGCCCTAAGAGATCCTGTTTGGGCATCCTCCGAACAGTGGGGTTCAATGGTGGAGACTGTTATTAAAGATATTGCAAACTGGGATAGATCAGATACAAGATTTCCATTCTTAAGAAGCTTTGACCCGTATGAGGGTCACTCCTGGGCATCAGGTAATGCTGGCTTTGATGACGGCAACAACCACGAGTCCTCTTCCGAAGCAGTAAATGCTTGGCAGGCAATAATATTATGGGGAGAAGCAACTGGCAATAAAACCCTTAGGGACTTGGGTATTTATCTTTATACAACTGAAATTGAAGCAATCAATAACTACTGGTTTGATATAGATAATGATATATTTCCTTCGACCTATCCCCTCAATTATGCTTCTATGGTATGGGGTGCAAAACACTGCCATGAAATTTGGTGGTCGGGTACAAATTCAGAAGTGCATGGTATTAATTTTCTTCCAATAAATGCAGCCTCCCTTTATCTTGGCAAAAACCCATCCTATGTAAAACAAAACTATGAAGAAATGCTAAAAGAGTGTGGGTCAAATGAACCTCAAAATTGGAAGGATATTCAATACATGTACTATGCCCTGTATGACCCTGCCGCAGCAAAGGCTAAGTGGAACGACAGCATAATACCTGAATCGGGTGAAAGCAAAGCACATACCTATCACTGGATATATAATCTTGACAATATGGGCTTGCCTGATTTCAGCGTTACCTCCAATACACCTTTGTACTCGGTATTTACAAGGGACTCAAAAAAGACTTATGTTATATATAACGCGACCAATGCCTCTAAGTTAGTCACTTTCTCTGACGGTAAACTCGTGTCTGCCTCTCCGAATTCGTTTACAATACACTCAGAAACAGATTCAAATTCCACCCCTCCGCCAAAACCACCCTATATTATAGGAGATGTGGACGGAAACGGATTTATAGATGCCCTTGACTTTGCATCTATGAGACAGAGTTTACTCGGAATTCGTACATATTTCCCCTATGAGTACGGAGAACAGGCGGCCGATGTTAACAGGAACGGCTTTTTCGACTCAATTGACTTTGCATATATGAGAATGTATCTTTTAGGCATGATAACAGAATTTTAAGGGTCAAGGATAATTAAAAAAACAGCCCTAAGAGCTTAAATTGCATCTTAGGGCTTTATAATCAAATATTTGTCCTTTAACCTTTCAAGCAATGCAGTCTTTTCATCACAATCCTCACAATTGTATAGGAAATCTCTCCATGAGTCTTTCATATCTTCAGATGTTGGTGACATAATTTTAATTAATTGCTGATATTTATTTTTTAGCAGCTCGGTACATTTCTTATTTATATCATCACTTTCAGGAGGAATTTCAACCATACCCATATCATTTTGACCGTATTCGGATACAAAGACAGACTTTTCATCATCCCATTTAAATATAACCCTCTTTGTTCCCTCTATTGTTATCTGACCGTGCTCATTGGCAATATCCATATCCATCATATAAAACTTTCTGACCTTGTAATTTACTACGATACTCATATCTTCACCGGTATTTAATTTAATGTTATTTGCAGTCAATTCATATCCCCTATAAGGCGGCTGAATAAAATCATAATAAGGAAAACTGATAACAAGTTTTTTGCCTTCATCACTCAATGTATACCATTCTTCAAAATTCCTCTCCTCACCTGTCCCATGCCCTCTGTTTTTCCTTCCTACAATAAATATTTTATCTCCGACCTTTTCCAAACGGTACTCAGTTCCAGCAGTTCTATGTCCATAATCTATATAATCAATAAACTTGTCTTCTTTAAAGAATAAAAGCCTTAAGTTAATATCATTACATAATTCCAAAACAGTGTAAGGTTCTTCCCCACTATTTAAACTCTTCTTATGCTTTTCTACTCTATTAGCTTCTCTCCATCGCCAGCTTTCAATACCAAGGTTTTTGCAGATATAATCCATATAGTAAGGTGTCTTTTCATTGAACAATGCTTCAATTTCATCAGGGGTCAAATTCTTCGATTCTTTTGCATTTGTATCAAAAACATTTTTAAAAATTCTGACAAATTCACCATCAGCTTTAAAATCAATTATTGAGCTATTTAAATATAGTTGATAAATCCCTGGCTTTTCTATACACTCAGACAATACAATATATGAGGCAGAAATCCATTCATCATAATCATTATCCGAATCCACTTTTATGTAACTGCCATAACCACCTATGTTTTGAATTATTATTGCCCTTGTATTTTTCCTAGCAATTTGCTTCTTCTCCTCCATTAATTCATAATCATCTACTCTTTCGTACTCCACAATTTCAACCTTCTGGCTACAAAAACTCTTTGCCACAAATTCATATAATTGTGAATATACTTCCTGCTGATTGACCTTTGTACTTCCCCTGTCAACCATCTCCAAATCAAACTCGGCTTCGGGCAAATAAATACTTGCAGGAAGTTCAATTTGTTGAGGGTCCAAAACCGTACCTTCATAAAAGTGTTTAATATTATCAGATATCCAATTTTCTATCTCATAATTGCCACTTTCCAAAACTTTGTTTCCTATCATCATTTTCTCACTAAAAGAAACCACATTCCCCATAAAACTTATTTTCAAAACCGGTTCCCCGCCATCAAAAATCTCCGCTTCATATTGTGGAATGTATGATTCATCAATTTTTGTAAACTTCATTTCATTAAGAAGCTCACAAAACTCCCGGATTATACCATCTTTAATTAGAATTGAATCTAGTCCGGTATTTAAGTCTTTAATATTAATGCTAGAGATATTAATTCCGTCAATATTTATTACATCTTCAGACTTTGTAACTGTCGGAAGTACATTTTCATTACCAGTCTTGTTTGTATCTTCATCACAAGCTGTAAAAACAAGAAGCCCCACTAAAGCTGCTATTATCAACTTATTCAAATTAAACACCCCGCCAAACAAAATTATACTGTTCTTGGCATAACTATACCAAAGATCGATGTAAAGGTAAAGCAAATATTCCAAACTCTGATTAATTCTGATATACTAATTTTCGGGAGGTGTATACCATGAATGATACAAAAAGATATTTTTATGACTACGAGGATTATGAGGATGGTGGCAAGGATGCTAGTACATTAGCTGAGGAGATAATAAGTGATCCAGACTTAAGCTCTATTAAGGCCATAATTGTAGGATGCTGGGGAGAATCCTATGATAATAGCTGTCAATCCATTCTAGATCTATTCTCAGAAAACAGTGACAAACTCTCTCATATTGAAACCCTTTTTATAGGAGACATGGATTCTGAAGAATGTGAAGTTTCATGGATAGAGCAAGGAAATTACAGTGAGCTGTTAAAGTCGCTAAAAAATCTCAAACACCTGAAAATTAAAGGAAGCAACAATCTTAGTCTTGGTGAATTAAAGCATACTGAGTTAGAATCCCTTGAAATTATCTGTGGTGGGCTTCCTAAATCAGTGATTTTAGAAATCGCCAATTCCAACTTACCTAAACTTAAGAAGCTTAATTTATATCTTGGAGTTGAGGATTATGGATTTGATGGAAGTATTGAAGATATTAAAAAGCTTATCGAAAATAAGAATTTCACAAGCTTAGATTATCTTGGATTAGGTAACAGTGAAATTCAAGATGAGATTGTTGGACAAGTTTTGAACTCTGATATTATTTCAAATCTTAAGGTATTGGATTTTTCCAACGGAAACCTTTCAAATAAAGGTGCACAGCTTATAATAGACAATGCGGATAAACTTAAGAATCTAGAATTATTAGACTTACATTATCATTTCATTACGGATGATTATGTGAGAAAATTAAAAGGACTTCCTATAAATATAAATCTTGAGGAACAGATGGAAAATGACGAAGAGTATGGGAATTATCCCATGCTGACAGAGTAAGGATTTTTGGGTTATGAATATTATTCTTATAGGGCAACCAGGAACTAAAAGAAGGGACTATTTCTTGAAGGCAGCACAAGAGTTAGGTGCAGGGGTCAGTTTTTATGAGATTGGTTCATCCCTTGTTCATGTTGCAAAAAACAGTATCGTGAAAATAGATCCACCCCAATATGAGGATTGTGATCTATCCAATCTCAATATACTGGTAAAAGGATACACTTCTTATTTAGAAGACATTGGCAGCAACAAAAAACTGACTTTTCTGAACTCTCCTGAAAGTATCATTGATACTCTCAATAAGAGAAAGTGTAAAGACATTCTTGTGAAAAACAGGATTTCTGTAACTCCTTTAGTTAACGAAATATTTCCTGATATAGATGCCCTAAGGCGATACATAAGAGAAAATAAAACCTACAGTTTATTTATAAAGCCATGTTTTGGCTCGGGTGCGGCTGGAATAATAGCTTATAGATATCACCCCAAAATATGCTCGGAGTTTATTTATACATCTATTAATAAAATAGACGGAAAGTTTGTTAACACAAAAAAAACACTTAGAATAGACCAAATTGAAAGAGTTGAGGAACTGGTCAATTTTATTTTTTCTCAGCCATATATCATTGAAAAATGGATACCAAAACCAAAATACAAAAACTTTAATTATGATATAAGGGTGGTTTATCAATTTGGAAAAATAGACTTTATGGTTGCAAGGTGTTCAGGTTCTCCTATCACAAATCTACATTTAAACAACAATGCCTTGGATATAAATTTACTAAAACTACCTCAATCAGTAATTTGCAAGATAGGATATGTGTGCAGGGAGGCTGTAGCTTGTTTTAATGGACTAAACTATGCAGGAATCGATATACTTCTAAGAGGAAAAAATCTAGAGCCTGTGATTATAGAAATGAATGCTCAAGGAGATTTGATACACCAAGATATTTATAATGAAAACAGAATTTACAAAAATCAATTAATCAGGATGGTGAACTATGGCTAAGGGAAGCAAGGAAATACCAATGGAAATCTTAGGAGATATTACAAAAGCCAAATACTCAGTAAATATGAATGAGATAGTAGGTACACATGATATTTTATTTGTTTGCCTAGATACTTTAAGATATGACGTAGCCTTTAATGAGCAGGAAAAGAACGGTACTCCAAATCTAAACAGGTACGGTAAATGGGAAAAGCGTCATGCACCAGGTAATTTCACTTATCCGTCTCATTTGGCAATGTTTGCAGGATTTTTGCCGACTCCTGCAGAACCAATGCCGATGTTTGAAATGGAAAGACTTTTTATACCTAAGGATATGGCTGCCAATACGCCCACCCCTAAGGGAGCTTTCTTATTTGAGGGTGCAAGTTTTGTAGAAGGGCTTGAAAAAGTAGGCTACGAAACAATATGTGTTGGTGGAGTTGGCTTTTTTAATAAAAGAACGGAAATAAACAGAGTTCTTCCAAGCCTGTTTAAGCGTAGTTACTGGCATCCATCTTTCAGTTGCCACATAAAAGATAGCTTTGAAAATCAATTAAATTTTATTGAAAGAAAACTCAAAGAATATGATAACAATAAAAGAGTTTTTATGTATTTGAACATAGACAGCATTCATTATCCGAATTATTTCTATCTTGAAGGGGCAAAGGGAGACTCGGTAGATACCCATGCAGCAGCACTGCAATATGTAGATAACCATATTGAGAGGCTGTTTGATTTATTTAGAGCAAGGGGCAAAACATTTGTAATAGCCTGTTCGGACCATGGAAGCTGTTACGGAGAAGATGGTTACCATTTTCACTGTTTGTCCCATGAAATAGTTTATACTGTTCCTTACAAGCATTTTATATTGTAAGAAGGTGAGATTTTGGTAATACATAATGCATATAGGCGTTATATGTATAGTTATCCCCATAAGACTGCTTATCAATATATTGAAAATTTACAGTTAAATGAGTGTAGCTCAGAATTAGTCAAAAGTCCTACAACTCTATATTTTCATATACCCTTTTGTGACAGTAAATGCGGATACTGCAATTTGTTTTCCATACCCTGCAAAAGTGCTGAAAAAATAAATAGTTATATTGAGGCAGTTAAACGCCACAGCAAAAACTACAGGGAAGTATTGAATTTTAAAGGTGCTCAGTTTGATTCATTGACTTTTGGTGGCGGGACACCACTTATCCTTTCCATAAATCAATTGGAGAAGCTGTTTGATATAGCAAAGTATGATTTTGGAATAGATTGGGATAAGGTTAGTATATCTGTAGAAACCTCACCTAACCAGACTACACATGAAAAATTGGCATATTTAAAGTCTAGGAAAGTAAACAGGGTAAGTATCGGTGTTCAATCCTTTGTACAAAAAGAATTGGATAAGCTAAAAAGATTTCATAGTGTGGACAAAGTCAAGAAAGCCCTCAAAGATATTAAACATGTAGGTTTTGATAGCCTTAATATTGACTTGATATATGGGATTAGTTCTCAGACTTTGGAAAGCTTAAGATATTCCTTGGATATGACTGTCTCCTATGAACCAAATGAGATATTTGTTTATCCTCTATATCAAAGACCAAATACAAGCATATATAGAAATTTTAATTTAGATAAAGAGCTTCAATACAGAATGTATTTTATGATATGCGAATTTCTAAAAGATAAAGGATATTTCCAAACTTCTATGAGAAGATTTGTAAAAGATAAACCTTCAGAAGAAAACAGCTGTGGATTTGACAATATGATTGCCCTTGGTTGTGGAGGAAGAAGCTACATTGGAAATCTGCATTTTTGCGAAAAGTATACCTCGAAGCAATCTAAATGCAGGGACTCTTTGAATAAGTATATAAAGCAAAATGAGTTTTTTAAAGGATTAAGCTTTTATAAACTGGACAATGATGAAATGAAGCGGAGGTTTTTAATTAAAAATCTCTTTTACTATAGAGGAGTGCCTTTGTCTGACTATAAAGAGTACTTCGGCACATGTCCATACGAGGACTTCCCTGTATTTAATAAATTCCAACTAGAAAAGTGGATTACAGAAATCGATGGAAGAATAAAACTAACACCTCTTGGTCTTTCATTGTCGGATTATATTGGACCTATGCTTATATCTGATGTGGTTGCACAGAAAATGGAGAGATTTTGTGATGATTGAAGATGTAAAAAACATATATTTTAGAGGCTTATTGTCTTCCTGCAATTACTCCTGCTCCTATTGCTGTTTTGCAAAAAAAGAGCCTTGTAAAACTGAGCTTTCAAAGGACAAGGAGTGTCTGAATAAATTTTGTGAGTTTATTGATACTACAGAGTTTAAAAATGCTGTCTCAATTTTTTTTACGCCCTACGGGGAAGGGCTTATACATGATCATTATGTAGAAGCTATTGGGAAACTTGCTATTAATCCAAAATGCAGGTATATATCTTTTCAAACTAATTTAAGTTTTAATGAGTATGAGTTTTTAGAGAAATTAAGGGCATTAAAGGTTGACTTATCAAAAGTCAAGTTGTGGGCTAGTTGTCATCCTGAAATGGTTTCTATTGATGAATTTGTAGATAAGGTAAAGCTGCTGAAAACCAGTATTGATTTATGCGTGGGAATAGTTGCAATACCTGGGGATCTGGAAAATGTGTTTGAACTTCGTAAACAATTACCCCATGATGTATATATGTGGATTAACGCAAAGGAGAGAGAGAAAACAAGATATACAGAATCTCAGATTAAATCTTTGATAGAAGTGGATCCTCTTTTCTACAATGAGTTGCAAAGAAACAGGGTTAGGAACAATTGTTGTAGTGCAGGAACTGACAGTGTTTTTATTAGGGCAAATGGGGATGTTTTTGCCTGCCACATTAACAAAAACAGGATGTTTAATATATATACAAATCAAAGTGTGATAGAGCCCTTAAGTTGTGACAAAAGATTTTGCGACTGTTATTTGTCTTATTCCCATAGGTATGACCTAAAGCTTGAAAGATACTTTGGGAAGTATACGCCTATACGAGTTCCCTTTAAAAAAGATATAGAGGTCATATTTATTGATGTTGATGGCACTATAACTAATGAATTTGGGGTAGTAAATGAAAAGGCCATAGAGCATATACGATTTCTAAAGGATAAAGTCAGGATTTATCTTGCTACATCGCTACCTTTACATACTGCATTAAAAAAGTGTAATCCAATAAGAAATTATATAAGTGGCGGTGTATTTGCAAATGGTGGACAGGTAGTTGACTTTAGTTTGAATTATAAAGAGATAGTAGCTCTGAAAAAAGAGGCTCTAGAAGTATTGTCGGATATACCGAAAATTAGAGTATATAAAGAGAACGATTCGGTATATAAAGTACTTGCTTTTAAAAAGAATATTCCGGCAAATATAGAGTCAAATTCTATGTTGAAAGTAACTTGTGAAAAGGATATTGTAAATATAAATTCTAATTATGCTAGTAAGCTTACAGGCGTACTTAAGATATGTCAGCTAAATAATTTTTGTGAGGATAAAGTATTTGTCATGGGGAATAGCCTGAATGATATGGATATGATTAGTTATTTTAGGAATTCAGCTGCTACAATAGATTCAGAAAGCAAGGCTTTGAAAGAACAGGCTGGATATGTGTTTAATATTGATCATTTAGCAATGTTTGTTAACTGATTATAATGCCCCCAATTGTCAAGACAATTTTTTTCGTTGGCTTAGTTTATAAATTGCAAGTTTAAATGCCGTACATTTTTTGGCAATTCCCTTATAATGTATATTGTTAGTTACTTAGTCGGGGGATGTCAAGGGCGAGCGAGTTTTGCTCGTTCATTGGAGGCGTAGCCCATCCATTCACCATTATCCTTTTGTTTATGGTCTGTTATGACAGACCGGTTGCCTTCCGGCGAGGACAGGGTTTGGGGCAGTGCCCCAAGGTTTTATCCCGCAACGGGTAAATCTCTTAAATTTCCTAAATAATATTCAGCAGGTGTCTTATAGTTTAGTGATTGATGAGGTCTTTGGTTGTTGTAATACTCTATATATTCTTGAATGATATGTTTCAACTCATGACCGGTTTCATACTCTTCCAAATATAGTTTTTCCCATTTAAATGACCGGAAAAATCGCTCTATTCTTTGATTATCTAATGCACGTCCTTTTCCATCCATTGAGATTTTTATACTATTTTCCTTCAATACACTTATATATTCATCACTTGTAAATTGCGAGCCCTGGTCACAGTTCATTATCTCAGGAGCTCCATATTTTTTAATTGCTTTCTTGACAGTTTCTACAACAGATGTCTTCTCTAACGTGTTAGTTACCGAAAAACCAACAATATAACGTGAATACCAATCTATTATTGCTGTCATATACATAAATCCATGTTTCATCCTGCAATACGTTATATCTATAGACCATACCTGATTCGGACGATCGATTTTTAAACCTCTTAAAAGATAAGGATAAACATACTTGCCTCTTAAACGTTTACTTAGATTTGGACCTGGACAAAAACCGTGATTCCCCATTTCACGCATATATCTGCGTGTTTTTTTTGATTAATTCCAACATGATAATCCCTATTTAGTATAGTTGTCATCCTTCGGTAGCCATAATCAGGGTGTTTTGTGTAGAACTCATCGATTATTTGCTTTATTCCTAACTCTTCTTGGCTAATAGGAATAGGTTTATAATAAACTACATTAAAAATGTTGATTTAGCTTTTTAATGTAGTTTTTATTTACTATGGAATTTTTAGTTCTTTCTTTATAGAAATATACCGTTCTTGGGATAATACCAATGAACGGTATATTTTAAAAATAATTTATTTAAATAGTCCATTCACCATGTGCAATACATACAAGATACCACTGACCGTCATACTTTTCAAAAACCAACTTCAAGCTCGCCCAATCCATACCCTCAAAATCAGGTTTGAAGCCGGAAAAGTAGTAATCTATGAATTTACTTTCAGGATAAATATCCGAAATATTGACAATAGTATTGCCCAGTTGCTGTACTTCATTATATGCTATTTTTTCTGCATTCGCAAAATCCTGATTATATATAAATCTATCAAAATACTGCCTAAAGGTTAACTCAATCGGATGACCTGATCCGTCATAATCTCCCCAATTATACACTTTTTCCGACTCCAACAGGTCTTTTAATTGATCCTTTGTAAACACTTTATGCTTCTCTAATTCAATGTAGGAATAGGGAGAAAACAGTACGCCTTTAACGGGATGTACTAACGAAGCCAGCTTTTCCATATCCTTTTCCTTAATTGCTTTAATAGCTATTTGAGATCTAGCTTCAACTTCAGCTTTTATCTCGCTTGAACTTTTCTCGATAATATCATCATTTCTTTTAAAGGGCTCATCAAATATGGCATGTACGTATACTTCTTCCTTTTGTCCTTCAATAAGAAACTGGACTTTATCAATATCAGGAAGCTCGGTCATTGTATTAATTATTGAGTACAAAGTCATTAATTCTCCTGCCGTTCCTCCAGGGCTGTTATCCACAAACTCCCTAGAAAGATCAAGAGTGCAGATGCCGCCTTCGGTTGATGCCGATAAAAGTTTTGTCCCCTTAGGAATTGGTAAATATAAACCTTCAGTTTTTGGGGCTTTTTGCAATTCTTCAAACACCAATTTTTCTATTTGTGTGTCTTTACTTATTTCAACTTCCCTTTTCTCAGCAACCACTTTGTCTGCATTAGAATTTGCATAATAAAGAGTAATTAGTTTCGTTTCCACAGGTTCTTTAGTTACAGCGTTTGTACTTTCAGGTAAAACAGCCGGATTAGTATTTTGAGGATGGTTAACGGGGTCGGTTGTACTAGGTCCTACACTGCTGGGATTATAAATCAATCCTCGTAAACTGCCAAAATTCGCTACACCCAATAACACCACAACTGCTGCTGTCGCTGCTAAAACTGGCTTAATAGCAGGTATTGCTCTATGAAATGCACCTCCCAGCCAAAATTTCTTATTCTTACTGTATCTATTCACATCTATCGCCTCCATTACATTTTTACTGATGCTCTCACTCACGGGTAAACTGTCTTTTGCATAGGTTTCCGTGAATTTCAACACGCCATAGTTTCTTTTACATTTCTCACAGGAATTCAAGTGTTCCAAAACTCTCTCTTTATCTTCATCCGAAAGCAGATTTTCAGTATATTTAATTAAGTCTTCAACATTAAAATTGCATTTCATTTTCATCTACCCCTTTCTTGCAATTTTTCATACTTCCTGCAAATAGACTGCTTAGCCCTTTGTATCTTCATCTTTGCAGCATCAGGTGTTATTCCTAATATATCGCCTATTTCTTTAAAAGAAAAATCCTGCATACAGCGTAAAAGCAATGCGGTTTTCTGATCTTCTTTTAGTTGGTCAATAAGCTTTATAATTTCTACACTCTGCTCCTTAATTTCATAGGCTATCTCAGGGTAATCGCTAAAATTTGCAGGCAGCTCCGGTATAGTAGCGTAGTAATCAATATCTTTGTTATTTTTTATTTTTCTGTACTCGCTCCTCAATGTATTTATGGCTATACGATATATCCAGGTGGAAAAACTCCATTTATTATTGTATTTATATAGGTTCTTATAAACCTTTATAAACACTTCCTGAGTTATTTCCTCTGCGTCCTCTCGTGATGCCGTCATTTTTGAAAGGAAATTGAAAATCTTTACCTGATACAACCTTATTAACTCCTCAAAGGAACTTATATTGCCTTTCAAGGTGTTTTCAACCAACATGTTGTCTCTTTCTTTGTTCATAGTTAACACACCAATCATATCCTATTCTCCTCAAAAAAACCTGTTTTCTAAGTCCAAATCATTTTACCCAAAAGTCTTATATCTTAAGCTATAAGACACTTTTTGAAAAGATATAGTTCATTTTTTAAATCGTACGATTCTCATCCTAAGTGATTACACGAATCCTGCTATTTCAAAAAATCGATTTTATGACCTTTGAAATACAAGTGTTTTATTTTTTGAAATAGTATTATATGATGCTTTATATAATTATACTCATTTAATTGTACATAGTAACGGTCAAAAAGTATTTTTTAAATTATTAACATGAATTCAATGTACATTATAGACATATTCAGAAGATTCCTTATTTCTTCAAACAGGCTTTTTTTAATAATAGGCATTAATGTGTAATTATTTTTCAAACAAATCTCTGCTTATCCTTCTTCAGCTCTAAGAAACAAGAAATACCAGGATTCAAGTATTAAAGAATCCTGGTATTTCTATTACGCTTCTTTCGAACGAAGTGAAAGAGACAAAAACGGAAGGGCTCGATGGTCCAAAACTTTATTGCATTAAAATCAGCTTACCTTTGAAACTTCAAATTGGCTGTAATAAAGGTTTGCATAGAAGCCACCCTTTGCTAACAATTCGGTATGATTGCCCTGTTCAACAATATCACCGTGGTTCATAACTAATATGACATCTGCATCACGTATTGTTGAAAGGCGATGTGCAATTACAAAGCTTGTGCGGTTTTTCATAAGATTAGTCATAGCTTTTTGAATCTGCACCTCTGTACGGGTATCCACCGAACTTGTCGCCTCGTCGAGAATAAGTATTTTCGGATCGGACAATATGGCTCTTGCTATTGTTATTAATTGTTTTTGTCCTTGTGATACATTGCTCGCTTCTTCATTTAGCTCCATAGCATAGCCATTAGGGAGCGTGTGGACAAAACTGTCAACATGAGCGGTCTTCGCTGCAGCAATAACCTCTTCATCGGTTGCGTCAAGACGACCATAACGGATATTTTCCATTATACTGCCGTTATAAAGCCATGTATCCTGTAGTACCATCCCAAACATTGAACGCAGATCTTCACGGGTAAACTGTCTTATATCATGGTCATCAATTAGAATTGAGCCTTTATTTACATCATAAAATCTCATTAATAGCTTGACCATTGTTGTCTTACCAGCACCAGTTGGACCAACAATAGCTACCTTGTACCCAGGTTTTACAACTATTGAGAAATCATTTATTATAATCTCGTCCTTATTGTATCCGAAATGAACATTTCTAAACTCAACTTTACCATCAATTTTACCTGGCTTAATCGAATCAACAGCATCCTGCACCTCTTCCTCTTCATCTAGAAACTCAAATACACGTTCCGCTGAAGCTGCTGTCTGCTGAAGAATGTTAGATATATTCGCCAGCTGCGAGATAGGTTGTGTAAATTGACGCACATATTGTATAAAAGCTTGAATATCACCAACTTTTATAACTCCCCTTGCGGCATAATAACCACCTAAGATACAAATTGCTACATAACCCAAATTTCCTACAAAACCCATAAGAGGCATCATAATACTAGTCAAAAATTGAGATTTCCACGAGGAGCCATAGAGCTTACTATTAAATGTATCAAACTTTTCAATACTCTTTTTTTCTCCATTAAAAGCTTTAACTACTATATGCCCTCCATACATTTCTTCAATATGACCGTTTAAATTACCAAGAAAATCTTGCTGTTGTTTAAAATACTTTTGTGATTGCTTTACAATAAGCATTATAAGTATCATAGACAAAGGTAAAACTCCAATAGCTACCAAAGACATCCTCCAACTTATTGTAAACATCATGATAAGTACTCCCACCACAGTAGTAACAGAAGTGATTATCTGTCCAAGACTCTGGTTGAGAGTCTGACTAAGTGTGTCAACGTCATTGGTCACTCGGGACAATACCTCACCATGATTTGTAGCATCAAAATATTTTAAAGGCATACGGTTGATTTTTTCGGAAATGTCCTTTCTGAATTTGTAGCTCACCTTCATTGATACATCAGTCATCAACCATCCCTGTACATATCCAAATAATGCACTTAGCAAATACAAGGCAACAAGTTTTATTAATATCCATCCTATTTGATTTAAATCAATGCCGCCTGTTCCAGCAATTTTCGCCACAACTCCCTCAAAAAGTTTTGTCGTAGCTTGACCCATAATTCTCGGACCAACTATTGAAAAAGCAGCACTTCCTATGGCAAAAAGTAGCGAGATAAATATAGCAATTTTATAAACACTTAAATGCTCTAGCAGCTTTTTCATCGTGCCCTTAAAATTACGTGCCTTTTCACCTCCTGCCATCATAGCTCCAGGACCATGCCCCATTCTTCCTTGCCTTGGCGGTCTCTTAAACTCCGACGGTTTATTGTGATTTTGACTCATGCCAATTCCTCCTTTGACAGCTGTGATAAAGCAATTTCCTGATAAGCTGTGCAATTTTTCATTAATTCTTTATGTGTACCTTTTCCTACAATTCTTCCTTCATCAAGCACAATTATCTGCTCTGCATCCATAATTGTAGAAATACGCTGTGCAACAATAAGAATAGTAGCTGATTTGATTTTGTGCTTCAAAGCCCTCCTTAGTGCTGAATCGGTTTTAAAGTCAAGAGCTGAAAAACTGTCATCGAAAATATAAATTTCCGGCTTTTTCATCAATGCTCTTGCGATGGACAGCCTCTGCTTCTGACCCCCGGAAACATTACTTCCTCCTTGTGATATGTCTGATTTTATACCTTCGGGCTTTTCATCCACAAATTCTTTAGCTTGTGCTATCTCTATAGCTAATTTGATATCTTCTTGAGAAGCGTTCTCATTTGCATACTTCATATTTGATTCAATAGTCCCACTAAAAAGTGAGCTCTTCTGAGGCACATAACCGATTTTGTCCCTCAAATCATGTTGTGTAACCTCCCTTACATCTATTCCATTAACTAAAACCTGCCCCTCAGTTACATCATAAAAACGCGGAATCAAATTGACTAGAGTTGTTTTACCCGACCCTGTAGAACCGATAAAAGCTGTTGTCTGACCGGGCATTGCCTTAAAGCTTATATCTTTAAGCATATTTTCTTCTGCACTGTTATACTTAAAAGACACGTTCCTGAATTCAACAACACCCTTCTCACGGTTATTAAACTTCTTTGCATCTTTCGGATCTCTTATTTCAGGCTCAGTTTCTAAAACTTCTACTATACGCTGAGCAGCTACAGAAGCTCTAGGTACCATAATAAACATAAAGGACATCATGAGAAAAGAGAACATTATCTGCATAGCATATTGTATAAATGCCATCATATCTCCTACTCGCATACTTGAATTAGCTATCTGGTTTGCACCCACCCAAATTATTAGTAGAGTAATTCCATTCATTATAAGCATCATGCTAGGAAACATAACAACCATAACCCTGTTTACAAAAAGATTTGTCTTTGTAAGGTCTTGATTTGCCTTATCAAATCTATCTTCCTCAAACTTTTGAGTGTTAAATGCTCTAATAACCATCATACCCGAGAGATTCTCACGTGTAACCAAATTCAGTTTGTCAACAAGTTTTTGAATTAGCTTGAATTTAGGTAGTGCAATAGAGAACACCGCAAGAATTAAGCCTAAAATTGCAATTACCCCCACCGCAATAACCCAAGTCATAGACTGACTCTTTCCAATTGCTTTAATTATACCGCCTATAGCCATTATTAGTGAATAAAATACCATTCTTATCATCATCATTACAAGCATTTGTACATGATTTATATCATTAGTAGTTCTAGTTATAAGAGATGAAGTCGAGAACTTATCCAGCTCTGTATTGGAGAAGCTTTCAACTTTTGTAAATACATCTCTTCTTAAATTACGTGCAAGCCCGGCTCCAGTTCTTGAAGATAGGTAACCTACAAAGACCACACATATTGCACTTAGAAGTGAGACTAAAAGCATACTAACCCCTATATTGACAATGTATCTGTTTTGAATTTGATCCACATTCATACCTAATGCTTTGTACTCCATTTTGACGCTGTTTATGGCATACTGAACAACTGTATCCTCATCCATAATAGCAATTAGGTCATTCATACCCTTGTTCTTCTCAGTGAACTGCTCCTTTGTGATATTTTGTTCGTTAATTTCAAGTTCTCCATACTTTACTTCTTCTTTAATTTTTTCAACCTCTGAAACTGCAACAAATGCTTTTCCCATCACCAGATTGAGCTTCTCAATTTCAGCATTTTCTTTCAACACATATACAGGTTCTTTGTCTAAAACCGGGTATTTCTTAACATAAGTAGGATAGTCTGTGTTTGACTTATCAATGAGTTTATAATTTTCAACCACTTTTGGTCTATCTTTTTCACCCACAAACATTAAAATTTTCTCCATCTGGCTTGCCCTTACCGCTTCAGGAACTGCATTTTCAATGCCTCCATTTTGAATACCGATATTAACTATTTTTGACATATAGTCTGGAAGTGCAAGATCTGCCATTGCCTGACCGAAAAGAAAAACTATAGCAAGAAGAATCAATCCGGTAAAAGGCTTTAAATATTTGGTTAATTTATGCATTATAATATCTACTCCTATTCAATAAATTATTATATTGTTTTTTCTAATAATCCTATTAATATTTCCAAGCCCTCAAATACTTTTTTTACTTCGTCCTCAGTAGCTTTATCCATTACATCTTCGAATTTCTGCTCTATAACTTCAAATTTGTTTTTAACAAGTGCTTTATGCTCTGAAGTTACATTTACCCGAACCACTCTCCTATCATTACTACTTCGAATTCTTTCAACAATTCCCTGTTTCTCGAGTCTGTCCACAATTCCAGACACAGTACTATTAGATAGACCCATCTTTTCGCTTAAATCACTAATTTTCATCTCTCCATAATGGGCTATGATCCCTAAAAGCATTGCCTGTGGTCCCGTCAGGTTCATTTCATTGCAAGGCTTATGTGCATTCTTAAGAAGTCCCATAACTTGTTTTAGTAGTCTAACTACTTCTATGCCCTTACTCATATCCTTCATTATCTTGCTCCTTCCCTCAAATCTATCGGTAATATCATTTTCGTTAAGAAAACAATAGTATTTCGCATAGATATATTTCGCATGCTAAATATATTACTATTTATATTTATGTTAGTCAAGTATTTTTTGCTAAAAAAACTACGGGGCATCCAACCCCTTCGTTTTGCTCCTTTCATTTCACTCTAAGGAGCGTAACAATACAAAAATCAGTACTGCGAATTATTCACAGAACTGATTTTTAATATGCTTTTATATAATTTTATTTACTACTATTCTTTAAAAAGCCCGGCACTAAAGTAACGTTCTGCTCTGTCTACAAGAATTGTTGCTATCACCTTATCTTCTCCAAATTTCTCACCCATCATACGGCTTGCCCAAATATTTGCCCCTGACGAAATACCTGCAAGGATACCCTCCGTCATAGCAAGTTCTCTAGCAACATTGATAGCATCCTCATCATCCACTTCAACAATTTCATCAACGATGCTTGTATCCATAATTTGAGGTATAAAACCATCACCAATACCCTGAATTTTATGAATACCTGGTCTGTGACCTAAAAGTGCAGAAACATTCTTTGGTTCTACAGCAACAATTATGCAATTAGGATTTTTTTCTTTCAAAAAACGACCAACACCCGTAATAGTGCCTCCACTGCCAATCCCTGATACAAATACATCTACTTTACCTTTAAGCTGTTGCCATATTTCAGGTCCTGTTGTTATGTAATGTATTTGGGGGTTATCATAATTTGCAAATTGTTGCGGAATAAACACAGAACTATCACTTTTCGCACGTCTTTCCACTTCCTCAACCGATCCGCCGATGCTCTCTTGTGCAGGCGTAAGAATCAGTTCTGCACCCAAACCTTTTATAAGTTTTTTTCTTTCATCACTCATGTTTTCAGGCATTACAATTACGACTTTATACCCCTTTTGTACACCTACAAATGCAATTCCTATTCCAGTATTACCCGATGTAGGTTCCATAATTGTCATGCCCTTTTTTAATACACCACGTTTTTCGGCTTGTTCAATCATGTATTTTGCTATTCTGTCCTTTATACTTCCTCCAGGATTTAAGAACTCCGCTTTACCATAAATGGACATACCAGTTAGCTTTTTCAAGGAAATCATCGGGGTATTTCCAATCAAATCAATAGCACTATTAACAATCATATCCAAGACTTCTCCATTCTAATTAGGTGTTTCAAAAAAACTGGTTAATGGGTGTTTCAAAATTTTGAAACACCTTATTGCTCAACTTAATTTTATCTTTCTTCAATATCTATATACTCACGTCTTTGGGCAACGCTTTTGTAAGCAGGTCTGATTATCTTTCCTGCATTTACAATTTCCTCAATACGGTGAGCACTCCAGCCTGCAATCCTAGATATTGCAAAAATCGGTGTAAACATTTCATTTGGAATACCTAGCATTTTGTACACAAAACCAGAATAAAAATCTACATTTGCACTTACACCTTTATACATTTTACGCACTTCTGCTATTACTCTAGGTGCCAATTCTTCCACTTTTGAATAGAGATTAAACTCTGCTTCAAGCCCCTTTTCTTTTGCCAGCTCCTGTGCATACTCTTTTAAAACTAAACAACGGGGGTCTGAAATTGAGTATACCGCGTGTCCAATACCATATATAAGTCCTGAACAGTCAAAGGCCTCTTTCTTGAGCAATTTCATCAAGTACTCCTCTATTTCCGTGTCGCTATTCCAGTCTTTTAGATTCTTTTTCATATCGTCAAACATCTGAACTACTTTAATATTTGCTCCTCCATGTCTAGGTCCTTTTAATGAACCTAAAGCCGCTGACATTACAGAATATGTGTCGGTTCCTGATGATGTTACTACATGAGTCACAAAAGAGGAGTTGTTACCACCTCCATGTTCTGCATGAAGTACAAGGGCAAGATCTAAAAGTGTTGACTCTAGCTTTGTATATTGACTATCAGGTCTTAACATATGCAATATATTCTCTGCAGTACTCAATTCTGGTTTCGGGCTATGAATAAACAAACTTTTGTTTTCGTGATAGTGGGAATACGCATGATAACCATATACCGCAATAGAAGGAAAACATGCAATCAATCTAATGCATTGTTCAAGTACATTTGCAATAGAAGTGTCATCAGCACGGTCATCATAACTATAAAAGGTGAGAACACTTCTAGCTAGTACATTCATCATATCTTTGCTTGGAGCATTCAAAATCATATCCCTTACAAAACTATCAGGAAGATATCGGTAATCAGCAAGAATTTGTTCAAAATCAGCCAACTGTTTTTTATTAGGCAAATTTCCGAACAATAGCAAATAACAAGTTTCTTCAAAACCATTTCTTCCGCTTTTAATAAAACCATCGGCAAGATCAGTAACATCTATTCCCCTATACATGAGCCTTCCTGGAACGGGAATCATCTCGTTTTCATCAATAATATAAGAATGTACTTCACCAATCTCCGTCAATCCGACAAGTACTCCTTTACCGTCAAGGTCTCGAAGTCCACGCTTTACCTGATATTTGAGAAATAGTTCTTGATTAATCAAACTGCTCTTTTGTGCTAACTTGCTTAGTTCTTCAATATCTCTTTTATGTTCCTTAAGTTTAAAATTTCCCATAATACTACCTCCTCATATTGAAAACTTTTTTAACAAACTATTTCGCAGTGCTAATATATGTAGATATAGCTAAGTTGAACAAAATAAAGAACAGTAAATAATTCTGATTTTTATTACCATTTTACATAAATTACAATTAACAAGCAATATATTTACTATAATTTATCAAGCAGGTTTGGTGCTATTTTCAAGTACTTCAAGATATGAATAGGCATAGGAATTCTCTGTACCACACATTTCATGTGATGGCTTCAAACTTAAACAGACAGCAGGTCTCTCATTTTTCCCAAATAGTTTACATTTGTTATCGTCTGTCAATTGAACACATCTTACACCAGCTGGTTTTCCTTGAGGCATACCTGGTATTGGTGATGATATGGATACAACAATACAACAAGCAGCACAACCTATTCTACATTCCATTCCTATTGTCCTTTCAAAAATACTTAATAATATTTATAAAACCCCTTTAGCAAAATTAAATCCATAAGCTTATGAATTATCACTTCAAAAACTATATCTTTAGAGCATTTTGTTTTTTGAATATTCAATATATTCGCTTGCAAAAATCAAATAATACTAATATAGTTAAAAAGATATTATATCATTTTTTTCAGCATATTTAATAAAAATTTTTATAAAATCTAAAATGTAATAAAAACCATATAGATTTACTATAGAAAATAGCTATTTGTCCAAGTATTTTAGAATAAATTTAACACAAACACCAAAAAACGACCAAGCTTGTCCTAACATAAATTATTTGAACTTTTTTGCATATTGTCTTTATACCCAAATAGTCTTAGAATTAACAAGGTATGATTTAGGATTTAGTATAAATTCTGATAAACTAACTTTTATTATCAGTTTATCAAAATGCTTTCTCCGATTATAACTCTATGTTTATAATGCTTGTTTACTTTTCTAATAAAGGTAATTGCAAAAGGACTTTGCAATTACCCTTTCAAAGAAAGCAAGTTTATTGAACTTTAACCTTAGCATTGATTACTTTTGAATCAACTTAATAGAATGGAGTGAAAATAATGATAAATGAATACGTAAGAGACCTCAAGCAAGAGTTTAAAGGTTATAACGCCAATAAACTCAAACAAGATCTGCTGGCAGGTCTAACTGTCACGGCAGTCGCTCTGCCACTTGCTCTTGCCTTTGGTGTAGGCTGTGGTGCAACAGCGGCAGCTGGTCTTATTACCGCGATTATTTCAGGTTTTGTGATCGCCTCACTTTCAGGAGCCTCCTTTCAAGTTTCAGGTCCTACAGGTGCGATGACAGCTATCCTCATATTGCTTTCACAAAAGTATGGTCTTAACGGAGTTTGGCTGGCAGGAGCGATGTCAGGGGTTATACTTGTAATAGCAGGACTATTGAAATTTGGCAAGATTGTATCCTACATACCAGCACCTGTTGTGACAGGCTTTACATCAGGTATAGCATTGATTATCGCCATTGGTCAAATTGATAATTTTTTTGGAATAAAATCAGCGGAAGCTAGTTCTACAGCAATAAAATTTATCAACTATTTCAAAACCGGTATAACCCCAAACTGGTCTGCTGTGCTTTTAGGGTGTATTGTAATTGCAACAATGCTATTATGGCCGAAAAAGTGGAATGCCATAGTACCTTCATCCCTTGTAGGGCTTGTGGTTGCACTGGTGGTACATTTGATTTTCGATTTTAATGTTGCAGTTATAGGTGAAATTCCTAAAACCCTCTTACCTGAAAGTAGGTTAAATCTTTTAAATATTGATGTATCAAGTCTAAAGGGAATGGTTATGCCTGCATTAAGTATTGCTGCTCTTGGAATGATTGAAAGTCTCCTTTGCGGTGAAGTAGGCAGTAAAATGAAAGGTGAAAAGTTAGATGCCAACCGTGAGTTAGTAGCCCAGGGAATAGGTAATATAATAATACCTTTCTTTGGAGGAGTTCCGTCAACCGCTGCCATTGCAAGGACAAGTGTTGCAATTAAGTCAGGCAGTCAAACTAGACTTGTTAGTATTTTTCATTCGGTAGGTCTTCTTATATCGATGTTTATCCTTGCACCTGTTATGTCCCAAATCCCTTTAGCTGCTCTTTCCGGTGTACTTATGGTTACAGCCTGGCGTATGAATGAATGGGAAAACATTAAATACATTTTTTCCAAACGTTTTACAAGTGCTATTCTAAAATACTTAATTACAATGTTTGCTACCATAGTATTTGATCTGACTCAGGCAATTATAATAGGAGTTGTATTCGCAAGCTTTATGTTTTTGGTCAAAATCTCAAACATGGGAATCAGTATTCATGAAGTTGATAAAGAAAGACTTAGCGAAAAAAGCGGGAAGTTTTTAGACAAAACCTTAGCACATATACGCGTAGTATATTTTACAGGACCCATTTTCTTTGCAACGGTAAAACAATTAAACTCACAACTGTCTGATATAGATAACATAGGAGTTCTTATTCTATCTATGCGTGGTGTTCCTCTGATTGATACTTCAGGCGTTCAAGCCCTTGATGAACTCTATCATCAATTGCATCAAAGAAACTGCCAGCTTATGTTATGCGGACTTCAACCAAATGTAAAAGATATGCTTAAGAAAAGTAATTTAGCAAACCATATCGGTAAAGGTATGGTTTTCTGGAGTGCAGATCAGGCAATTATTGCTGCACAAGATATGGTTGTAGCCTAAGACTAGCGACTAGATGAGATGTTGTAAAGCTTGTTTATATAAGCATAGGAATTTTGAAATGTCCTAAATAGTACTTTAAACTATTGCTATATTGATTTATAATGATTATTATGAGTGCTTGATAATATTAACGCCTCTATTTCTCCTATGTGCTATTTTTTTTAAAATAGTCACTAGTTGAATTTCTAGAGGCGATTGTTATTTTCAAAACCTTAATATATATTAATTTTTTAACAGGGGTGATTTTTTCGTGGGAGGACTTTTCGGGGTGGCATCAAAAAATGATTGTGTGACAGATCTATTTTTTGGTACCGACTACCATTCACATTTAGGAACAAGTCGTGGAGGCATGACAGTATGGAACGGTAATGGATTTACCAGGTCTATTCATAATATTGAAAACACTCAATTTAGGACAAAATTTGAGAACGACCTTCCTGGTATGTCAGGTAATATAGGTGTTGGATGTATTAGTGATAATGAGGCACAGCCGTTGTCTATATTTTCACATCATGGTAATTACGCAATAACAACAGTAGGACGTATTAATAATATCAATGAGCTCGTTAATAAAACCTTTGAGAGACATTATCTCCATTTCTCTGAGATGAGCAAAGGTGAAATAAACCCTACAGAAGTAGTGGCAGCTCTGATAGATCAAGAATGTACTATAAAAGAAGGTATCAGAAGGTCTCAGGAGGAGATAGAAGGCTCCTGTACAATGCTTATACTGACCTCTAAAGGCATTTATGCAGCTAGAGATTTCTATGGCAGGACACCTTTAATAGTTGGGGAAAAAGAAGGTGCTCTTTGTGTGGCATCCGAGTCTTGTGCTTTTCCAAATTTAGGTTACAAGATAAAATACGAACTTGCTCCAGGGGAAATTGTATTCTTATCACCTGACGGTATGGAAAAAATAACACCTCCCAGTGATAAAATGAAGATATGTGCCTTTTTGTGGGTCTACTATGGTTATCCATCTTCATCCTATGAAGGTATGAATGTTGAAATAATGCGCTATCGCAATGGTGCTGCATTAGCCCGTAGAGACTCTCTCGACATTGACCTTGTTGCAGGTGTTCCCGATTCGGGAGTGGCCCATGCAATCGGTTACTCTAATGAAGCTAGAATTCCCTTTGGCAGACCATTTATAAAGTACACTCCAACCTGGGCAAGGAGTTTTATGCCACAAGATCAAGAAATCCGTAACTTGGTCGCAAAAATGAAACTCATTCCAATTCCCGAACTGGTACAGGGAAAAAGTGTACTATTTTGTGATGATTCCATTGTCCGCGGTACGCAGCTTCGTGAAACAGCCGAGCTACTCTATAACTGTAATGCTAAAGAAGTTCATATGCGTTCAGCATGCCCACCGCTTCTCTATGGCTGTAAATATCTAAACTTTTCAAGATCCCGTACCGAGTTGGATTTGGCTACTCGTCGTGCAATTGTAGAATTAGAAGGCAGCGAACCTGCTTCCTTTGATGAATACACCGATTCCTCCACTGAAAAGCACAGTTGCATGGTGGACTGTATACGCAAGCGTTTGAATCTTACAACATTGAAGTATCAGAGACTTGACGATATGATAGATGCAATAGGCTTGCCAAAAGACAAAGTATGTACCTATTGTTGGAACGGCAAAGAGTAATACTTAGTAATAATGAAAAACACTTAGATTTTGCTAGTTACTCTTAAAAAGTGGTGAAGGAAAAAAAAGTTATTTTTCCTCACCACTTTGTTTACGTTTTATGTAATACTAATCCGTTATGCTTTCATTTTTCACGATATGTTTAAAAAAACATCAGCATATATGAAAATTCACGAGCTTATTGTTTCTAACTAAGTGCTCATATAGTTTTGCAACCTTTTTACTAACATCAAGAATGATTATACTTTCTAAAACAGCAAGAACATTCGCATACCCAATAAATGAATCTTCTGTAAATAGTGCAAGTATTTCTCCATCGGATACTTTTCTTAAATCAGATTTAGGAACACATATCAACATACAAAGCCCTCCTTTTTATTTANTGTTTGTAGAGGTATAAATATTGTACTATTATTATTCCCTAAAGACTTGTAAAATAACCATATTTCATAGTACGAAGGGTATTTTGTCTATATTAGAAGTCCATTTTTTTATTATTACAAATGCCAGCTATTTAAAAATCACCTAGATATTACCCTTACAATATTATATTATGATTCTAGTCCAAAGTTGACTTCAATAACTCCAACTGAAGATTCAATACTAATCATAAGAGTTGGTACCGTACCCATAACAAAAAATATATCATGACCCATTATGACAGAAGGTGGAGTAATATCAAGATCTCTAAAACCCTTCAACCCCCCTACGGCATTTCCTGTAATCATGTTTGCCAGCTCTGCTAAAGCACTTCTTTCAAATTCTCTTAGTTCTGTAACGGGCATTCCAACCATGCACGAAACTATTTTTATAGCAGTCTGAAAGTCAAAAGAGTAGAAAACATTACCTTTGACCTCTCCAACTATTCCAAGAAAAGCTGTTATATCTCTATCAACATACATCTCATCTTTTACTTTTACTTCTCCCTTTTTGATGTCACTGATACCTAGCTGACCTAATACCAATTCAACGGCTCGTAAAAACGGGTTTACATGATTAGCATCCAACTACTCCAACCCCCCCTGAAAACCAATGTTAAGCTTTATTTTTCCGGAGGCTGTATTACACAAAAAAGATGAAGAAATTACTTTTGGAGTTAAAAGAATTATACTTTTTCCAGTATAAGCAACAGGAGTAGCCAGACGAAGATCTAAAGAATGAGTATCATTTATATATGTATTTGCATCCCCTGCAATAATGCTGCTGAGTTCAGAAATTGCAGCTATGAATGCCCTGTCTTTCAAATTAAAGCACGGTCTTCCAAGCATCTTCGATGCTATTTTACAAGCCAAATCCACTTCTAAGTCAATCATAAACCTGCCTTTTATCTTGCCTGTAAAATTAATTATAGAACCGACACCATAGGAAATTATTTCACCGTTCTCTAACTCTTCATCTTTACATTCATAAATATCTATACCTACCATTCGCTTAATTGTATTCTTAGTACTAGATAAGTATGGTTCTTCCAATCTCTTATCCATCTTCTCCTCCTCTCAAAATGCATGCTTTTGTAAAAATATCTTGCATTTTTTCTTCTATCTATACAAGCCATGTACATTCTTTGTTGTTCTTTTCGTGTGCGATATTATGACTTTATATCCCAAAACTGTATGTATTACCGTTTTTAAAATACCACAAAAAAACAGTAAGTACTAACAGAAAAAAGATAATTATATTTATAGAAACGACATTTGTAAATTTTTAGACATCTATTAAAGAAAGAATTGTTATGTAAATTTATATACGTATTTATAATATTCGACTTTTTCTTATAAAAACCTTTTTTAAATCTTTTTTTATTTATTTCATTAGAATATTTTTTAATATCCTTTGCAGGTTCTAAGTACAAAGTCCGTCAACTCAAATTTCTAAATTTTCTATTGACTAGTTCTTTTTTTAATTACATATAATATATCGACAATTATTATTATTTTTTTAATATACTTCATATCATGAAAACGAACATGTACACATACTCAAAGAGCAAAAAAGAAGGTACTCGTCACCGTGCAAATGCATATTATGGAACTTTATTTTTTAACCAAAATATTTTCTTAGGTATCAAAAAAGAAACAAGGTATATACACCTTGTTTCTTTATACTTTAGTATAACAGAAATAATGTTTATTAACGCTCAATTTAGCGTATATTTTTGTGGTATTCTTGAAGAGATTTAATTGGTACAACTTGTTTTTTACTCTCTTTAAATGCAGCAATACCTTTAACCGAAGCATTTGCAGCAGCCATAGTTGTTATATAAGGTATTTTATATTTGATAGCTGTCTTACGTATATAGGAATCATCATCTTGACTCTTTTTCCCGATTGGGGTATTTATTATTAATTGAATCTCTTTATTAGTTATAGCATCTACTATATTAGGTCTTCCCTCATTTATCTTATTTATTACTTCGGCTTCAACATTGTTTTGTGACAGATATTTTTGAGTCCCGGAAGTTGCCTTGATTTTAAATCCTATTTTTACAAATTCCTTTGCAACTTCAAGAGCTTGTGCTTTATCTCTGTCAATTACACTTATCAAAACAGTACCCGTTTCGGGCAAAGATACCTGTGTAGCCTCCTGAGACTTGAAAAAAGCAAGACCGAAAGAATCTGAAAGACCTAAAACTTCCCCAGTTGAACGCATCTCAGGTCCTAGAACAGGATCTACTTCTTGAAACATATTAAACGGGAAAACTGCCTCTTTTACACCATAATGGGGTATATTAAGCAACTTGAAGTTATAGTCGGAAAATTTCTTTCCTTCTGCTATATTTGAAACCATAAGCTCTGTAGCAATACGAGCCATTCTAATGTTGCATACCTTTGAAACTAGCGGCACTGTTCTTGAAGCACGAGGATTCGCTTCTAATACATATACTTTGTCATTTGCAATGGCATACTGCATATTCATCAAACCTATAACATTAAGTTCTCTAGCGATCTTCTCGGTGTATTTGCGTATAGTTGCAAGGTGCCTGTCTTGTATACTGATAGTCGGGATAACACAGGCAGAGTCCCCAGAGTGAATTCCTGCAAGCTCTATGTGCTCCATGACTGCAGGCACAAATACTTCTTTTCCGTCAGAAATAGCATCGGCTTCTGCTTCAACAGCATTATCGAGGAATTTGTCAATTAATATCGGTCGTTCGGGAGTAACATCAACAGCAGCTTCCACATACTGCTTTAGCATTAATTCATCATAAATTACTTCCATACCACGCCCACCTAAAACATATGACGGACGCACCATTAATGGATATCCGATACGATTTGCAATCTTGATAGCCTGCTCTAAATCACTTGCCATACCTGCTTCAGGCATTGGAATATCAAGCTTTTTCATCATTACACGAAATTGATCTCTGTCCTCTGCAAGATCGATAGCATCAGTACTTGTCCCTAGTATTTTAACTCCTGCCTTAGCAAGTTCTGCTGCTATATTAAGTGGTGTCTGACCTCCAAACTGAACAATTATACCTAAAGGTTTTTCTTTTTCATAGATACTCAATACATCTTCAACGGTGAGTGGCTCAAAATAAAGCTTATCCGATGTATCATAGTCAGTAGATACGGTTTCAGGGTTACAGTTTACCATTATTGTTTCATATCCCATATCCCTTATTGCAAAGGCAGCATGAACACAGCAATAATCAAATTCGATACCCTGACCTATTCTATTTGGTCCTCCTCCTAGTATCATAATCTTTTTATTGCTGCTAACTGGAGTTTTGTCTGGGGCATTATAAGTGGAATAATAATATGCTGCATTTTCCACTCCGCTGACAGGTACCGGTTCCCAACCTTGAACAACACCAATTTCGACACGTTTGCTTCTTATCTCAGATTCGTCAACTGAAAGGAGCTTTGCTATATACTTGTCGGAAAAACCATCTTTCTTAGCACGAGTAAGCAAATCATCAGGCAAATTTGTGCCTTTATATTTCAATATTTCTTCCTCAAGCATAACAAGTTCTTTCATTTGCTCAATAAAATACTTCTTAATATGTGTAAGCTTGTGTAGTTCATCAACTTGTGCACCTTTTCTTAAAGCCTCATACATTATAAACTGTCTTTCGCTAGTTGGCTCTGCAAGCATTTCCATCAACTCAGGAAGTGTCTTTTTATTATAGTCCTTCGCAAATCCCAAACCATGTCTTCCTATTTCCAATGAACGAATTGCTTTATGCAAAGCTTCCTTATAAGTCCTACCTATACTCATCACTTCTCCGACAGCTCTCATTTGAGTTCCAAGCTTATCTTCTGCACCCTTGAATTTTTCAAAGGCCCACCTTGCAAACTTGACAACGATATAGTCCCCAGAAGGCGTATATTTGTCAAGAGTTCCACCCTTCCAGTATGGAATTTCATCAAGGGTAAGCCCAGCTGCGAGCAGTGCAGAAATTAAAGCTATAGGGAAACCTGTAGCTTTAGACGCAAGGGCGGATGAACGTGATGTTCTTGGATTTATCTCTATAATTACAACTCTGTCTGTCTTAGGATCGTGAGCAAATTGAACGTTTGTGCCTCCAATAACCTCAATTGCCTCTACAATAGAATACGCATATTTTTGCAATCTTTCCTGAAGTTCTTTACTGATTGTCAACATAGGTGCCGAACAGAAAGAGTCACCTGTATGAACCCCCATAGGGTCAATGTTTTCAATAAAGCAAACGGTAATCATTTTGTTATTTGAATCACGAACCACTTCAAGTTCTAGCTCTTCCCAGCCTAAAACCGACTCTTCTATAAGTACTTGTCCCACCATACTTGCTGAAATTCCTCTTCCTGCTATAAGCTCCAGCTCCTCCATATTGTAAACCAAACCACCGCCTGTACCGCCCATAGTATATGCAGGTCGAACTACTACAGGGAATCCAAGCTTTTGAGCTATTTGTTTTGCTTCCTCAACAGAGTATGCAGGTTCACTTCTAGGCATTTCTATACCTAGCTTAGTCATAGTCTCTTTAAAGGCAATACGGTCTTCTCCACGCTCAATAGCATCTAGCTGTACACCTATTACTTGAACACCATACTTGTCAAGTATCCCTGCTTTTGACAATTCCAAGCATAGATTTAATCCCGATTGTCCTCCAAGGTTTGGAAGTACTGCATCTGGACGCTCCTTGTCGATTATTTCAGTTAATCGTGGTACGTTTAGCGGCTCTATATATGTTGCATCGGCCATCCCCGGATCAGTCATTATTGTTGCAGGATTTGAATTTACCAGTATGACCTGGTAACCTAAATTACGCAGTGCTTTACAAGCCTGAGTGCCTGAATAATCAAACTCACATGCTTGTCCTATGATAATAGGTCCTGAACCGATTATCATTATTTTGTTAATATCGGATCTTTTTGGCATAATATCTACTCCTTCATTGTGCTTGCTCATAATTGAGCTCTGCGAAATATTATATAACAAAACTTGCATAATTCATAATATTTTTTAATTAATTCTGATAATAATTATTAGCATACCATAAAATAGAACATTCTGGAAATGAATGATATATAGTAAAACTCCTTCAAAAAATCTCCTAAACAAAGCGCCTCTTATTTTTGAAGCCAATAGCTTCACAACAAAAGGCGCTTATATTATTCAAATTTATACGTACATACTCTTTCTCATAGCTGTAAGCTCTTCATTCTCAAGATACTCATCATAGGTCATAGTTCTATCTATCAAACCCTTAGGCGTTATTTCAATTATCCTGTTAGCTACAGTCTGAACAAATTGGTGGTCATGGGATACAAACAATATTGTTCCCTTATAATTTATCATACCGTTGTTGAGTGCAGTAATAGATTCAAGATCAAGGTGGTTGGTAGGCTCATCGAGTATAAGCACATTAGCACCAGAAAGCATCATTTTTGCGAGCATACAACGTACTTTTTCTCCTCCCGACAGTACTGATGCTTTTTTTAACGCCTCTTCTCCAGAGAAAAGCATTCTCCCTAGCCATCCCCTTAGAAAAGTCTCAGTTTGATCTTTAGAATACTGTCTTAACCAATCTACTAGATTCAAATCAACTCCATCAAAATATTTCGAATTGTCTTTTGGGAAATATGCCTGAGATGTGGTTACGCCCCATTTAAAATCTCCACTGTCCGGCTTAATCTCTTCCATAAGAATCTGGAAAAGAGTCGTCTTAGTAAGACCATTCGGCCCCACAAAAGCAATCTTATCACCCTTGTTAACCGTGAAACTTACTTTATCAAGCAGCTTCTCACCGTCAACTGTAATACTTAAATCATTAACCATAAGAAGGTCATTTCCTGCTTCCCTATCGGGCTTAAAATCCACAAAGGGGTACTTTCTAGAAGACGGCTTTATATCCTCTAAAGTAAGCTTTTCCAATAGTTTTTTCCTTGAAGTAGCTTGCTTTGATTTTGAAGCATTCGCACTGAAGCGTTGGATAAACTCCTGAAGTTCCTTAATCTTTGCCTCTGTCTTTCTATTCAAATCTCTTGCCTGTTGGAGTGCTAATTGACTTGATTCATACCAAAAATCATAGTTTCCAACATATAATTGTATTTTATTATAGTCAATATCCGCAATGTGGGTACAAACCTTATTTAAAAAGTGTCTATCGTGAGATACAACTATAACAGTATTTTCAAAGTTGTATAGAAAATTCTCCAACCAACTTATCGATTCTATATCTAAATGGTTGGTAGGCTCGTCTAAAAGCAATATATGTGGATTTCCAAACAATGCCTGTGCTAAAAGCACTCTAACTTTTAAATTCGCATCAATATCCTTCATTTTTTTATAGTGAAAATCTTCACCGATGCCAAGACCATTTAAAAGAGTTGCTGCCTCCGATTCCGCTTCCCATCCGTTCAATTCAGCAAACTCTGCCTCAAGCTCAGAAATCTTTATACCATCTTCTTCAGAAAAATCCTCTTTAGCATAAAGCTTTTCCTTTTCATCTATAATTTCACACAATCTTTTGTGTCCTAACATAACAGTCTTTAAAACATCATGTTCATCAAATTCATAATGGTTCTGCTTTAATACCGCTAGCCTTTCTCCAGGAGTTATAATTATTTCACCTTTGTTCGCTTCAACTTCTCCAGAAAGAATTTTTAAAAACGTTGATTTCCCCGAACCATTTGCACCTATAAGCCCATAGCAATTCCCGGGTGTAAATTTTATATCCACATTTTCAAATAATGCACGACCACCATATCTAAGGGATATACCACTTGCATGAATCATATATACAACCATCCTTCATTTATTTTACGGCATATTATAACATATAGAAAGTAAAGCTGCAAACAAAGCAACTTATTAGTGTACAAAAGTATGAAAGGCATTGCAGAAGCTAAATTCTACAATGCCTTTATTTTGTTAATATTGTTTTTTTAAATGCTTTGGGTATGCTCAAATTCGTATTATAACTATATAAGTCCATCCTTTTCCTTTTGATAGATAACCTTCAAAACACCTTCCTCTGAATTAGCAGGAGCTACAAAACGAGCCTTTGCTCTTACCCCTTCAGGAGCATTCTCAACCGCATAACTGTAATATGCTTCTTCCATCATCGGTACATCATTAAAATAATCTCCAAAAACCATAGTTTCATTATATTCCACACCAAACATACCCTGTAAATTCTTTATTGCAACGCCCTTGTCCACATCCAACCTTCCAAAATCCATCCAATGCTTGCCTGAAACAATTACATTTGTTTCTTTACTCCATTTGCTAGCAAAAATAGGATATGAATGTTCCTGGGCATCAATGTAATCATAAAGGGCAATTTTGAGTACGTCATCTTCTACACACAACAAATCCTCAACTAGTTCACATCTATGATAATACTTTCTAACTTCAGCCTCAAATTCACTATTAAGCGTCTCAACATAGGCACTTTTTTTCCCACAAAGCACTATATCGCATTTATCGGCTCCTCTAATATCTCTTATAATGCCTTCTACCTTTTGTCTTTCTAATGAACGAAAAAAAAGTTCTTTCCCTTTATGCATTACAATCGAACCATTTTCTGCTATAAACACAAGCTGATGCTTATAAGGCTCAAAATCATTAATTAGTGTGTGATACTGTCTCCCACTTGCAATTGCCACATACACCCCTTTATCTACAAGTCTCAGTAATAATTCCCCAAACCCTTCCGGTAATTTGCCTTCTGCGTTTAGTAAAGTTCCATCAACATCTATAGCTATTAATTTAATCATATTCAACACCTTTACTTTAATCATTATTACATACATAATACATAAAGCATTTTACATTAATTACTTAGCTTATACAAGTGCATCTTAATTATCACAAATACTTTTCTATATTTTGTGCTATAAACATCTTTATAGATTCATATGTTGCGAAAAATTCGGCTTCTGGACTAGAAATACTGATGCTTTAACTGCACTTACTGATCCAAAATCTTTTTCGCAACATATATTAGGATAAATCACTACCTAAATAGCCTTTTTGCTTTCACCCATATAATTTATTGAGCAAATAAAATACTTTTTATCGTTTATAATCATTCTATGATTTCTTTTGTTTATTTCAGACACATTTACTGACTTATTCTTTCTATCCGAAACATCATATAAGTCGATCTTTGAATCTGCTTCAATAACCTTTGTAAAAAACATATCCGGCCTTTCACTCTTAAAACAACGCTTTCCTATCAAAACATTTCTAACAGGAGTAACCTTTAAAATAAACATTAAATAATCACCCTTTCAACTTACTTTGAATTTTTTGCTGTATCTGTTTGCATAACTGCTTGCTACGAAGGAATCGGGTTTTATCTTTGCGTCTATACCTATACCTTCAAAATAACCGACCATTTCTCGTATAAGCTTTCTTGTTTCTCCTTTCGTTCCTACATCTATATGTGCTTCAAGTTTACAATCAAAATTTCTATACCTTACAGTAAAATCATACATTACACCCATTAACTGTTCGTTTAGCATATATACCAATTCATAGGTCATCAAAGTTTCCTTAGAAATTTTTTCTTTTAGATTTACATATCTTTTATTCTCAACCACTTTAGTTACACAGCACCAGGCACCTTGCCCGACTCTATGTACATGTATTCCAGTTACAAAACAGGTATATCTTCCCTTTACCTGTGAGTCAGTTCCCACTGCAATCCTATAATGACAATCAGGATTTGCCTTAATAAAATACCTTATACTTGCAACTACATCTGCAAAACTCATATTCTTTTGCATTGAATTATAAAATCTCATCCTTTTCACCAACTTCTGTAATTATTCTTTTTATTAAATGCACCTTTCACTTCGTTCGAAAGAGACATAACAAAAAGTGGTTAAATCCATTACATTGGACTTAACCACTCTATTTTTATTAAATGCTTATATAACTTTAGTCAAACATTAAGTAATAATGCCACCAAAATTGCTAATACTGCATTTATATAACAGAGGACCAGACCAATGTATATTATCAAAACCTATACTTTGTCTTTCTGATAATCTTGCTTCTATATTTATTTGTTTAAATTCATAGGGTCTAAAACAATACATTGTAAATCCTCCTTTCACATAATCATTAGAATTAAAATTTCCTTAAACACATAATAGCTTTTTAAATAGCATTCTCTAAGATACAGCAAGTATATGGTAACACAGCTACACTTGCAAAGTCAACCAAAATATAGAATTGAAACATTTTTGTAACATTTCCTTTTTTTAATATTTATCGAATTCTGTATCACTTATAGAAATATCCATTTCATTAATGAGTTTCTTTTTTGAATTAGCCTTTTTATTCTTACCCGTCTCTTCTAATAAACCCATTATTTCTTTGTCTATGCTTTCATATCCCGATTTTACATTCCCACTGTTTCTCACCTTAAATCTGCTTACAATATCATTAAGGGTATCTGCCTGACTGGACAACTCCTGACTTGAGGCAGCACTTTGCTGTGAAGTTGCTGAATTTGTCTGAACAACCTGTGAAATTTGTAATACCCCTTGATTAGCTTGAGAAATTCCTGTTGCCTGTTCATTAGATGAGACCGCAATTTCACTTACAAAGTCAGTTGCTTTTGTAACTCCTTCAACAATCTTTTTAAGTGCTTCTGCAGTATCTTTTGCTATATTCATTCCATTTTCAGTTTTTTTGACGGTTCCCTCTATTAAAACAGTTGTCTCTTTTGCCGCTTGTGCACTTCTGCCGGCTAAATTTCTGACTTCATCAGCCACAACAGCAAATCCCTTTCCATGCTGTCCTGCTCTAGCTGCTTCAACAGCAGCATTTAACGCAAGAATATTAGTCTGAAATGCTATTTCATCTATAACTTTTATTATTTTAGAAATGCTTGTTGATGCTGTGGATATTTCATCCATTGATTTTAACATTTCCTTCATTTGTTCATTACCCTCAACCGCATCTTCTTTAACTTCCATCGCAAGTTCACTTGTCTCTTGGGCATTAGCAGCATTCTTTTTAGTTTGATTAGCTATTTCATTCATAACAGCTGTCAATTCTTCAATTGAACTAGCCTGTTCTGTTGTGCTCTGTGACAACATTTGTGATGAGTCTGCGATTTGCCTTGAACCCGATGCCACCTGAAATGCTACCACTCTCATCTTATCTAAAACATCATTGAATACTGATAAAATATTATTGAGAGAATTTTTTATCTCGATAAAATCACCTTTAAAATCTTTATCTATAATAATGTCTAAGTTTCCATCAGACATTTCATTAAGTACTTGGCTAATTTCACTTATATAGTCCTTCAAATTGAATATTGTCTTATTTAGAGCCTCTTTTATTACCGCATGTTCTCCCTTATAATCTCCTTTAACACTGACCTGTAAGTTTCCCTTCTCAAGTTCTGAAAGTACGCTTGTCGCTTCATTAATTGGCTCAATAACCGCATCTAGCGTTTTATTTATTCCTAAAATTATTTCACGATATAATCCTTTGAAGTTTTCTGCTCTTCCTCTATGGTGAAGTTTACCTTCAATTGCTGCTGAGGTTAATGTATTCACTTCATAAACTAGTCCCTTTATCGCCTCAGTGGTCTTTTGAAATGCGGGTCCTATCTCATCCCTATCATCTTTTATCAGTAGCTCAAAATCAAAATCACCTTCTGCTATTTTATTCAATGCACCTACTATGTATTTTTGAAGATCATCAGCATATCTATCCATAGAGTCTGCAAGCTGACCGATTTCATCCTTTCTATTTAAATTTTGCCTCATTTTCAAGTGACCTTTCTCAATTTCTTTAATTTGTCCTACAAGCGAAACAAGCGGATTAGAAATGTCTTTAATCACCACATAACCTATGAAAGTAAGAATAGCCAATAAAAGTATCACTCCTATTGAAATGTTAGTTAAAACGAAAGTTCTCTTACTATCGTATTTTTCTTCATTTAGATTTACTGCTTCATCAAGCAAATTTGTTATTTCGTCTAAATATTCACGTGGTTGGTTAAATCCCTCTTCCCACCCTTTATCAAAAGCCTTATTGTCTATAGATAAAGTAGAAACTTCAACCCATTCATCTATCCCGGGGATTATCTTATCAAACAATTCAAACGCTGTTAAATTACTAATTTTCCCTTTAAATTGTATCCAATCGTTTTTTGTAGAATCCATTTCATTTCTTGATTCTAAAATTCTTTCTTTTGCAGTTTCAATGTTGTCATGGAAAAAAGCAATTTCTCTATCAATGTCCTCTTTTGTGCTATCCGTTAAAACTAGTTTTTGAACTGCTGTATATGCCTGGTATAAATCTCTGTCAGCATTTAATATTGACTCTTCTGCTGCACGTGCTGATTTTAACATTCTAGTTTCTTCATTTTGTATATTACTACTCCACTTAACGGCAAAAACTGCAAATATTGCAACACCAACTACCATTACAATTATGAACAATAAGATCTTGTTTCTAATTGACAAATTTGAAATCCATTTCATCATTTTGACACACTCCTTTTAATACTAATAATTTGTCTCTAAAAACTCTGAACCGAAATATAGGTTCTTTCTATAATAATTTTAAAACAGAAAAAAATCCTTTCTATTTCATATTTCGGTATATTTTGAATTTTCCTTATAGATATTTTACGCCTCAATAATACCAAAACTAACAAACCAACACAAAATCAGCCATTAATAGCATAAGCTTCATAATTATAAATCATAAGTTTCAAACACACTTACAAAATTGAAAGATCTCCTATTCATATTTTTGTTAATTCTACAAATAATATAAGAGTATCACAATAAGTATTATTATC
>JGI24711J26586_10000320_pt1 | contig 36813 bp, 28 predicted proteins | sample BioPla3DNA1_FD_26586 | JGI IMG/M metagenome (IMG submission 26586)
ACGCACATGAGAGACAGAGCGTTGATTGCACGCTGGTGTTTAGAAAGAGGAAAAGATGAAAAAGTGATTGAGATTGTTGTGAGAGATGGTAAAAAATATGTCAAAATCAACGATTACGAAAAGCTAAGAGGCTATTTTGGTGAGCTTTTAAAGATGGTTCAGGATATCAAATCGTATGGTAAACTGGCAGAAGCTAAGAAATTAGTAGAAACCTACGCCATTCATATTGACCCGGATTTACACAAAGAGGTAAAAGATCGCTATTCATTATTGGATGTGCATCCTTACAGCGGCTTTATCAATCCAAAATTCCACCTAATAAAAGAGAATAACCAAGTTATTGATATTGAACTTGATTATTCTCAAACTTATATGGAGCAAATGCTGGAATATGGTAAGAAATATCGTATCCTTTTTTAAGAATTAAATAAAAAAGGGGGGAAGGTTATTTCTCAACTCTTATTCTCGCATCTACCGCAATAACATATTCCGGAGTTCCTAACAAAGGATTGAGGTCCATTTCAGCTATTTCAGGCGCCGCTTGAACCAATGCCGATACTCTTGCAATAATCTCGGAGTAGATATCGAGATTCACCGGTTTTTGTCCACGTACACCTTCCAGGATCTTATATCCTCTTAGGTTGTTGATTAATGAACGTGCTTCGGGCTGACTCACCGGAACGATCGCAGCTTGCACATCTTTCAACACTTCGATGAATATACCACCCAAGCCAAATAGTACCTGATGTCCAAATTTATCCTCTCTGGATGCACCGATAAAAATCTCTGTTCCTTGATACATTTTACAAATCTCAACTGCGTAAGTTTCAGGTATTTGTATCAATCTGTTAAACTCTTTCTTTACTGTATCCAAATCTTTCACGTTGAGGACTACCCCACCCACGTCAGACTTATGAACAGGACCAACCACTTTCATCACCAATGGATATCCTATCTTATTGGCTGCTTCAATAGCTTCTTGTTCTGAACGCACTTCCTTCTCCTCTTTTCTGGCAATTCCTGCTGCATCCATTAAAGCTGCAATCTCAGCTAATCCCAAATAACCATTTTCAGCTTGATCAATAACCGAACGAATCGCTTTCACATCAATTTTTGGACCTTCAAATTGCAATGGTTGTGGTTTTGGAGTATTTACGATTTTAGCTAACGCATTACCAAACACACACTCTTCGGGGAAGTTGATACGTCCTTTATTGTGAATAAAATCGTGAATTTCATCCTTAACATTAATAATAGAAGGTAAAATTGGGAAAATCGGTTTTTTCGATGTTTTCATCTTCTCGTGCAACAGCTCATATACATCCCAGTTAGGGAATAATCCAGGAGAACCGAAAATAACAGCCATAGCATCGATATGATCAAAATCATCGTTACAAGCATCAATGATATAACCCAATTGTTCTGCTGTTCCTGTAGCTAAAAAGTCAATGGGATTGCCAACTGAAGAACCTGCAAACAGTTTACTCAATAAGCGATCAGCAGCTTCTCCTTCGATTGGAGGAACTTCCATTCCATTATTGGAGAGTGTGTCTGTCAACATCACTGCGGGTCCGCCTGCGTGTGTAATAACGGCTACATTCTTTCCTTTTACTTCAGGGTGCATAAAAATAGAGCAAACTGTTGTCAACTCTTCACGATTAGCGCAACGCACAATACCTGCTTTTCTAAAAAGTGCTTCAACAGCTACATCGGAGGTTGCCAATGCGCCGGTATGTGAAGAAGCGGCTCTACTTCCTGCTGCCGAGCCACCCGATTTAATCGCAGCTATACGACAACCTTTATTGTATAGCGATACGGCATGTTTCAACAATTTATGTGGATTGCCAACATTCTCCATATAGAGCATAATCACTCTTGAGCTTTTTACGGGATCAAAAGTCAGGTCGAGATGTTCCAACACCTCTTCAATCCCTGTTTGAGCTGAATTTCCAACTGACCATACTGAATTGAATTTCAATCCGTTAGTTATTCCATGCTCTGTAATAAAAACAGCAGTTGCACCGGAACCGGTAATAAAATCAACACCATGAGGATCCAGTGGAGGAACCGGCTCAGCAAAGTTACCACAATAGTTTGTGTTCAGATATCCGGTACAGTTGGGTCCAATCAACGTTCCATTCACACTATTGATCGTTTCCACAATCTCTTTTTCCAGCGCTGCACCTACTTCATTCTCCTCTGAAAAACCGGCAGATAAAATGATAAAACCACCTGTTCCTTTTTCTTGAGCCAGTACGCGTACTGTATGAGGACAATATTTGGCTGCTATACCTAAGATAGCACAATCTACCTGAGGTAATTCTTCAACCTTAGAGTAACAGCGAACCCCCTGAACCTCTGTTTCTTTGGGATTTACTGCCATGATTTCCCCTTTAAAACTACTACCCAGCAGGTTTTTCAACACCTTTCCACCTGGTTTTTGGACATCATTGGAAGCCCCAATCACAACAATAGATTGAGGATTAATTAATTTAGGATTAATCATAAAAGTTATTATTTTTTAAGTTAATTGTAAAGATTCGATAATTTTCTTGAATTTATCATCCAACTTTTTAGCTACATGCTTAAAACTACTCACAAAAGGAAGATCCATTTTTGCAGAGAAATAGAACTTAATTTTGGGTTCTGTTCCGGAAGGTCTGATGGTAATCTTGGTATCATCTTCTGTAAAGAATTGTATTACATCAGAAACCGGATATGGCATTGGTTGTACCTGACCCGTTCTCAAATCGGTAGATTTTTGATTCAGGTAATCCTTAATCATAACTACTTTAGATTGATTGATTTCAGTGGGAGGATTAGTACGGTATTCAAGCATCATTTTCTTGATTTCATCCAATCCTTCTTTACCCTCTTTAGTCAATGAGAGCAATTTATCTCTGTATAGACCATACTCTTTAAATATTTTCAACAGTTTCTTATATAATGTTGTTTTTTCTGTTACAGCTTGTGCAGCCATTTCAGCAACCATACAACAAGCAGATACTGCATCTTTATCTCTTACAAAATCACCAACCAAAAATCCATAGCTCTCTTCACCACCACAAATAAACTTTTGTTTTCCTTCTCTTTCTCGGATAATTTGCGCAATATATTTAAATCCTGTCAGCACATCATCACATCCTACATTATAATCTTTTGCCATCAGAGGTATCAATTCAGATGTTACGATTGTTTTAACAATATACATATTTTCATTCAATTCCCCTCTTTTTTGCATTTGCTCCAGGATATAATGGATCAGTAAAATGGCCGTTTCATTACCATCTAACATATAATATTCGCCTTTTTCCTTACGAATTCCAACAGCCAAACGATCTGTATCCGGGTCAGTTGCGAGAATAATATCTGCATTTACTTTTTCTGCTTTATGCAGTGCCATTCGCATAGCATCTTTTTCTTCCGGATTGGGCGAAATAACAGTGGGAAAATTTCCATCCGTTTTTTTTTGTTCTTCAACCAAAATTACATGTCTGAAGCCAATATTGGTCAAAGCTTGTGGAACCATGGTAATCCCTGTTCCATGGATGGGAGTATAAACTATTTTGAATTTCTTTCTCTTCTTTATAGATTCAGTATTAAAGGATAACGCCTTTACCCTGTCCAAGTATTTTTGATCTATCTCCTCCCCTATCATTTCCACATAATCAGGATTTCTAGTCCATTGAACCTGATCTAAACTTTTAATTTTGTTCACATGATTGATCACCTGCTCATCATGTGGAGCAAGCAACTGCGCTCCATCACTCCAGTAGGCTTTGTAACCATTATACTCTTTAGGATTGTGAGAAGCAGTAATCATCACACCTGCCTGACATCCTAATTCTCTTACTGCAAAAGATAAAACAGGAGTAGGTCTCAATTCTTTATAAAGATAAACCTGGATTTTATTTGCAGAAAAAACATCGGCAGTAATATCTGCAAAATAGGGACTATTGATACGTGAATCGTAGGCTATAGCCACTTTAATCTTCTGTTTTGGGAAGCTTTTTTTCAAATAGTTTGCAAACCCTTGTGTTGCAGCACCCACTGTGTACTTATTCATTCTGTTGGTACCCACTCCCATAATCCCTCGCAAACCACCTGTTCCGAAAGCTAAGTTTTTATAAAATGATTCGTACAACTCACGTGGATCCTCTTTGATCAGAGTTTCAATAGTTTTCTTGGTTTCTATATCATAATCACCTTCTAACCAAGCGTTAACCTTACCTTTAATTAATTCATCCATACATCTTAAGTTTAAGATGCAAAGATAAGGATTTTTTTTAATATTTGTTAAAATTTAGAGAGTTTTTTCGCAATTACACTCACAGCGAAAGTTTGGCATCTCCGGATACGGAAGATGAATCAAAGATTTATAATATTTTTTCCTTTTAACTTTGGATTTAATCAAATATTTATTTTTGTAATCTATTATATAGTAAGAGACTAATTTTGTTTTGGGATCTAAAAAGGAGACCCAATAGCTTCCTTTTTTATCTTTAGAAAGCCATTGTGGAATCAATTCTAAGTCTGAATACACAATCTCAACTTTTCCTTCATTTTGGAGGTTATAAACCGTAATTTCATTTTTAGAATCTTGTGAAATTACAAAAAGAAGTTGTTGCAACGTATCGATAAACACCAGATTTCCATTCAAAACCTCCCAACCTCCTTTTTTATTGACGATGATGGTCTGGTCTTCCTCATTTCCATATTTGGTCAAAAAAACAAAGTTCGGAACAAGCTGATCATGAAGGTAAAGCCCATAAGTTCCTTCTTGAACTATATTTTGATAGGCAACCCCTCCCAAAGATTGTCCATTGTTGAACAGTTCAAACTCTGCATTACAAACATAGTTAGCAAAATTCCGAACATCTTTATGATTCCTAACCTCTATGGTCAATGCATCTACAGCTACCACAGTGGTACATGATTTTGTTGAATAAATCGAGGTTTGAGCCTGTACTGAAGATAATCCGGTTCCTATGAAAACAAGGAACAGAAACAAGAAAAAAAGAGACAAGTTATAACGCTTCATTATGATTAAACCTTAGAGGAATAATTAATTGCTAGCAATAACAATGTCACCAATTTTAGAATTGACAACACTCATTGTTTTTGAGTAATTCAATATATTTTCTATTGTCTTCTTTTTAGGTGTAAACCAAAGATTAGCAAAATACTTATTTGAAATAGTAAAAGTTTTCTTCATAGGCACTCCTTGTTTATTTGACGAATTACCTATTTAGAACGTGACATTAAATAAGATATTGCAGGAAGAGTAAAAAAAATCAACTAATAATTACATTATTCTCTTTGATCAATTTTCTCAGATTGATCAAGGCATATCTCATCCTACCCAATGCAGTATTAATACTCACGTTGGTTAATGCGGCAATCTCCTTAAAACTGATCTCATCGTATATTCTCATTTCAAGTACTTCTCTTTGTTCATCGGGAAGTAATTGAACCAGAGATTTAACATCATGATTAATCTGCTCTTCGATCAATTTTTGTTCAACAGAAGCATCGGTTCCATTTAACACATCGAAAATATCAAAATCATCGCTGGATTCAAAAGTAGGCATCCGTTGTACTTTTCTGAAATAATCAATTTTCAGATTATTGGCGATTCGCATCACCCATTGGACAAATTTACCTTCCTCCTTATAGTTTCCGGATCGAAGGGTGTTAACTACTTTAATAAAGGTATCCTGGAAGATATCCTCAGCCAACTCTCTATTATTAACAGAAAGTAAAATGTAAGTGAAAATTCTTTTTTGATGCTTTTCTATTAACTCTTTTAAAGCAGATTCATCACCATTTAAGTAACTAGAGATAAGTTCATTATCTTCTCTTTCAATCTGTCTCATAAGATCTCCCTTCTTTTAATAGATTAATACTAAAAAACAAAGTGTAGAAATCTAATCAATACGCGCCTCTCCTTATGATTTTAAAGTGATGAATAATTATACTAGTTTCGATGTGCAAATATACATCTTTTTTTTCACATAGAGCCTATTTTTTCTCTTTTTTTTCAAAAAAACATCTATAATATTGACATTCAGCTATTTAGAAATTACAAAATGGTTTTAAAATACTCAATTGTGCGTGATAATCCCTCTTCTAAAGGTGTTGTAGGCTCCCAATTCAAGTGTTTTTTTGCCCTTCCGATATGGGGTTGACGTCTCATTGGATCATCCTCAGGAAGCGGATGGTAGACAATTTTAGACTTTGATTTGGTCAACTTAATAATCAGGTTTGCCAGTTGATTGATTGTAAACTCATTTGGATTACCCATATTAATAGGACCACAAACATCATCCGGAGTGTTCATCATTTTGATCAATCCATCAATCAAATCATCAACATAACAAAAGCTGCGGGTTTGTTCTCCGGTACCAAAAACACTAATATCTTGATTTTGAAGTGCTTGTACTATAAAATTAGAGATCACCCGACCATCATTTCGATCCATACGAGGACCATAAGTATTAAAAATCCGCACTACTTTGATCTTCACCTGGTTTTGTCGATGATAATCAAAAAAGAGGGTTTCTGCACATCTTTTTCCTTCATCGTAACAGGATCTGATCCCTATCGGATTCACATTACCCCAATACTCTTCCATTTGAGGGTGTACAATAGGATCACCATACACTTCGCTGGTAGAGGCTTGCAAAATGGGTGCTTTCACTCTTTTTGCCAATCCCAACATATTGATACTTCCCATCACAGAAGTTTTGATTGTTTTGATAGGATTATATTGGTAATGAATTGGGGAAGCAGGACAAGCCAAGTTATAGATTTGGTCTATCTCTGCAAAAAAAGGTGCAGTAACGTCATGTCTTATCAATTCAAAGTATGGATTTGGCAATAAATGTGCAATATTTCTCTTATGCCCGGTAAAAAAGTTATCCAAACAGAGTACCTCATTTCCTTGTTCCAATAACTTTTCACACAAATGAGAACCCAAAAAGCCGGCACCTCCTGTTACTAAAACTCTATTCATTTCTTAAATCTTCAATTATACTCAACATATTAGTTTCTCAATAGATCAAATACCGTTTTAACCGGATTAAAAGTAGCCAATGGAACTTCAACAAACAGCGTATTCCAATTAGCCATAGCGCCATTCCACAATCCGGGCAACTCCATTGCTTTCAGAGTAGCTCCTTCGTATGATTTGTCGGAGATAAACCCTGCTTTTTCATCCACATATTGCAGCAGATCATACGGTTTTCCCTCATGATTTTTCCAGCAACAGATCATATCAACCGGATTAAAGTGCGTTGCTTGTTGCAGAATCTCCTGTTGCTGCGGATTATTTTTGTCAATTTGTGATGTTTCCACAATTTGACATGACACCTCCTCGCCTCTTTTCACCCAAAACGGTCCGCCGCCCGGTTCTCCCTCATTTTTCACCATTCCACACACTCTTATTGGTTTATCTATTTTATTTTGAATTTCAATTAAAGGGGGGATGTTCCGGCTCCATGCAATATGGAGTCTCTTGCTTCCGAAATCCACTACCTCCTTGATCAGTTCAGGATCATTGGGAGTTTGGGCTAACTTTTTGAGATATTCATTAGTCTTATTTCTCAACTGCAGCGCCATTCCTGCACATACTTTTTTGTAATCAATGGTGGGTTGTAATCGCTCTTCGGTTGTTACATTATCGATATTTTTCACAAAAACCAAATCTGCATCAAGGTTATTCAAGTTATGAATTAACGCTCCATGGCCACCGGGTCTAAACAAGAGCTTACCTTCAGCATCCCGAAATGGGGTTAAGTCCAAATTAGCAGCCAACGTGTCTGTCTTGGGATCCTGGATGGAATACGAGATATGGTAAGTGATTTTGAATCGTTTCTCATAGATTCCCTTTTTCTCCTCTATCAACTCTTTAAAGCGTTCTAAATGATTTGGAGAAACAGTAAAATGGATATACGCATCTTTTCCTGATGCGGCATATTGTGCAGCTTCAACCAAATGCTCTTCGATCGCTGTACGTTGATGATCGCAATAAATATGGAATTGCAACACTCCTTTAGGTAGAGCACCATAGTTTAATCCTGAATCGGTAACTAATTTTTCTACAATCAGTTTGGGCTCAATCTTTTTCAAATCTGTTCCTTCAGGAAAACATCGTTTCAAATCCTCATAAAATGCAAAGTGTTCTAGTTGATCCAGAAAAACTTTAATTTTATCTGTCATTTTCCCTGTTTCGAGAAAGTCAAAAAGATCTTTAAACATGCGTGATGCAGCACCCGAAGCGGGTACAAATTTCTCTATTTTGAGATGAGGAGCTTGTTGATCAAAATAGGCTATATATTCTTTTTTTTCCTCCTCTGTCAATCTTTCAATACCATCGTCAATAGTAGCAATTCTATCCAGTTGAGCGTATGGAAATCCTTCTTTAAAAAATGCAAACTGTTTGGCTACCCATTGGGGGTCACTACCACGTTGCAACATCGCTTTATTATCTTGGTCACTAAATTGGAGCATAAGCATTTAGATTAAATTATTATCGATTTCATTTCCGGGGAACGATGAATGTCCATCCCCCCTTTTTAATTTTTTTTATTATTAATATCTTTATCTCTATCGAACGTAAAGCCCAGCCTTTTTGCAGTCGGAATAGTCACTATTTGATTTTCCATTTGCATCATATCATTAACCGTGATGAACTTAATTACATCAAAATCGGGAAGCAGCAGATCAAAATTAATACTATACTTCATGGCAGAGTAAAAAATGTCATTAACAGCCTCCTGCGAATACTTGTTGACACTAAAATTATTCAAGATTTGTGCCAATTCTCTTTTACCCTCAACATAGTAGTGACGATCTTTATTAACCATTACTCTACCTACCAAATAGCCGATATCATTAACACGAACATTGGTCAAAGAATCGGATAAAAAGTTATAAATTGAGATCATACCGCAATAGGAACGTTCTTTATCCTCCTTGATGTAGGGAGTATGCATCACTTCATGATTGCGGGAAAACTCAAAAATATTAGTATGCAGCATAAAAATAAGCACATCGGAAGCAAAATTAATTTGAAAAAGATTTGAATTCTTATCTATATACTTTACTGACAACGATTTATATTCCTCCGGATACTCATTTTTAAAGAAGTTATCAAATTCAACTGCACTATTTTTAAACAACTTCATCAGGTCAAGTGCTGCCTGATAGACATCCAATTTCATACTTCCTTTGGTAATCAATAGTTGGCTTAGGTTCTCTTTCATCTCATTTTAATTAATGGGACAAAGATACGATAAAAATTATTTAAACAATCAAAATATAGGAATAGAATCTGTATTTTTGCATTTTAATTTGTCATTTATGTCAGACAACTTTATATCTCTATTCAAAAAAGGGTATTTTTTACTGTTTCCTGTTTTTCTTCTGCTCACTTCTTGTTCTCCTAAGGCAAATCTAACACATTATCAGCAAAACAGATATTACAAAAGTTCTCAGGGCGACACTACTATTTTCTTTAGCATCAACCAGTTAGACAACAAAAGAGTATCGGGGATCTATTATCTGGCTACCGATTTACCGACTACTAAAGGTGTTTCATTTCGCACCTCTTTACGCAGAGTCAAGCGAAAAATTCCATTTTTAATCGATTCCTGTTCACTATACACATATCCTACCCAACCTAAAACTTATCCCAACCGATATCGCGAGTCGCTATATCAGGTAAAAACCATAAAAAACATCCCTTTTGCGTCTGTAAAGGGCTATTGGGATAGCTATATTACGGATGATGAGTCTTTTTTTAGTCTTGTTGTAAAAGGATTAACTGCTACGTTAAGGAGTAAAGATCTGGATTTAAAAATGGACCTTTATATTCCTCTGAGCAATGAATCTTACAAGCGTCCTCTACTGGTTTGTATTCACGGAGGTGCTTTTTATATTGGCGACAAGGAGAATCCGGCTACTGTTGCTTTTTGCAAAAAATTTGCATCTCTCGGTTATACCACTGCTTCAATCAATTACAGGCTGGGTTATGCTCCGAGCAAAGCCAGTGTTGAGCGTACCGGATACCAGGCCATACAGGATGCCCATGCTGCAATCCGTTTTTTAGTTAGCAGACAAAACGAATATCATATAGATACTTCGACCATTTTTGTTTGTGGCACCAGCGCGGGTGCCATCACGGCATTAAACCTGGCTTATATGACTAATGCCAACAGACCGGAAAGTACCCGAAAAAGTTTTTTTCATGAAGATTTGGGTGATATTGAAACTTCAGGGAATAATTTAAAAAACAGTTTTACAGTCAAAGGAGTGGGTAATATGTGGGGTGCAGTGAATGATATTAACCATATCAAAACCGCTTCTATCCCGGTTATTTCATTTCATGGAGACAAAGATCAAATTGTTCCATACGGATATGATTATCCTTTTGAAATAGTCAGTAAAAGACTAGGAAAAATCATATTTGGAAAGCTGTATGGTTCTTATGAGATTCATAAGATGCTTAAGCAACTTAAAACAAAGGAAAAATTAGTCACATTTAAAAATGCGGATCATGAACCTCACGTAGATGAAAAAGGGGTGCCTAATAAAAATCACGATTTGATAACAAAAGAGATGCGTGATTTTTTCTATGATGAGTTAATTCCTGAAGAGATTGAAATTTACAGAAACTATACTGATTTGCAAATTTTTGCAATAAGTGGAGGTTCTATCCATGAAATCGAATGGGGAATTGAAGGAGGATTTATCATATCAACTCAAAATCAAAAGGCTAAAATTGTTTTTATTGAAGATGAGGAAAATAAATCAATCACAGTATCAGGATGTTACAACAACGGATTACCATTCTACAAAACTTTTAAAATAAATGATTAAAAATATTTCAAAATTTTGAATCTATTACAAAAGATTTATTTATTTTTGCATTTTGTATCTTTTGGTTACTATAGAAAATAGATTATAAACATTATAAAGCATAAACAACAAAGATGAAAAAAATTACAAACAACTCAAAATTTGGAAAATTATCGATAATTCTTAATCTCCTCATTTTGGTATTTTTCATTATCTCCATGGTTTTCATTTTAAAATTTGACGAAGTGAACGTTAAGTTTGTTGCAAAGAAACCAGAATTTGAAAAAGCCAGAGAGAATTTACGCGAAGTTGAACAACCTCGTAGAAGAGCATTAGCTGAGGTTGAACACTACCAGGTCAGATTAGACTCACTTGTTAAAAAAGCTGTACCTACAGACGCTAAATTAAGAAAAGAATACGAAGAGAATTTAAAGAGAGTTCGGGAGGTTTTACCGGAAAAGAAAGCACAGTTAGCGAGCATTGATTCATTAATTGGAGTTGAGCAACTCTTCTTTGAGCCTATTCAAACTGTGTACTCTGACCTAGAAAACACAACTAATCAAGCCAAGTCCAGGTTTAATCTTTTTATTTGGATTACTGTTGCATTGGTATTTGTAAAAATTTTAGTTTTTGGATATTGGAAGTACCGCAACATTATCAATTTAAGAAATGCAACGCCCTGGATGAAAAAAGGTGTAGCACCATTCTGGGGTATTGTTGGATGGTTAATTCCGGGATATAACCTGATTAAACCATACTCTGTTTTTGCCGAAATTTGGAATGAAACAGAGTACATTTTAAAAGATAAAGAGATTCTTCCTAAAAACTCAAAAAACAACAATGGAGAGTTCAACATTGGTATTTGGTGGGGACTATTAATTATCACCATGGTTATTATGACATGGATACTAAGAGGTACTTTCTTTGGTCAATCTGCTATGTTCTACAAGTTAAGCCACCAAGGTGTAGCTATTGCTGCTATAATTTGTTGGGCTGTTTATCTATTATGGGAATGCGTCTTGATCAGACGTTACAATAAGATGAACCATCTTTTGGTTGCAAATCAAAACAAATTCGAATAAGATTATTCTAAAATCAGAGTTATTCTGAGAGAGCTCAATCCCAATCAGGTTTTATTTCTGAAAAGGATTGAGCTCTTTATATTTCCCTTGTGATGTAGTTAAAAAGATAAATGGAACCTCCTCTGTTCGAACATAATAAGTAGCATAAATCAAATAACCAATCAAATTTTTTGAGTCTGTTTTATCGTCATTTACCATACTATACTGCTCTATAATAGCTGTCTCAATTTCCGACATTTGAGCATCAAGTTGATCCAACTCGGAATCAGATCCGTCATTCATGATTAAATCTTGATATAGATACTGATAGTTAAACTTCATTTCCTCCAGCAGTTCCAATGAAATTTGTGCTAACCTCAGATCAGATAGAGAATCGATCTTATTGATCTTTATTGAATCATAATCATGAATTAACAACACGGAAGTCACATATTCTATAGCTGCATTATTGATACTTTTTCTTAATTGCCACTTTTCAATACGTGGACGAAGTAAAAAGATAGAGAGAGCTATAACAATCACAACTCCTACAATAATAATTATTTTTTTTTTCATCTCTATTTAACAATTATCAAATTAGTAAACAATACCCCATTGAAAAATATCGAAATTGGGTAAATTTTTCTGAAGCACCTGAACCTCATTTAATTGAAAAATTGGGAACACCCCAAATTGGTTCACTAATGTATCATCGTTGTATAGTGAAACAGAGACAGAAAGTGGTGTTCTTACCCTATAGCCGTTAAAGGAGGTAGATCTGTTATTTTGAACCAAACGAATAGCCTCTGAAGATCTAACCAGGGGATCCAATTTGAGTCGATAAATTGTTGTAGCAAAGGGAGATTGCAGTGAAACGATGCCGTGAGTATCAGAAAAACCAAAAAGGAAAATCTCACCTTCCCCTTGGGGTATAACTGTAAAATATTCTATTACCTCTTCCACGACTGTTGAGCCTGTAAAAAGTTCCATATAAGTAGCTTCCATTTTATTCATTTGTTCAACAGTATATTCCAAAGCTTCCTTTGACATTGAATATTCATGAGGTTCTGAAATCAATTCATAACGATCTTTTCTGATTTTCAAAATAAAATCAGCAATCTCTTGTGCTTCATCCTCTAATGTTTTTGTTATTGTAGTAGTATTAGTAATTGGGACCTGAGTTACTACTCCATCAATAATCTTTGTATCAATATAGTTCTCTACCTTCTCTTCAAAAACAAGATTTCCAAAATAGAGCCATTGGGGTGCTTGTTCTTCCTCTTTCAATGGATTCTCCATTTGAGAATGAAACAGTGTTCCATTTTTAGATTCGATTTCAATCTTCTTCAAAATCCATTTTTTCATCTCTTTATCAGATAGAGTCACCAAATATTGATGATCCGGATCCGGAATAATCCCATTTGATATTTCTACACTATTAATTTTATAGAGTGTCCTATTAGTACGAATAGAATTGGTTATTCCCAACATATTTTCAGCAAAATCTCCATATTTCCCTCTCTGTTGCTTTACTACAGCAACTTTAACTTTAACATTAAGCACAGTTTTAGGAAGAGCGTAGGCAAAACTATTGGAAGGAGGTAGCCATGTAGAATCAGATGGAAGGGGAATTACACTTTTTTGAGCGAAAGCTACAGATATGGTAATAAGTAAAGAGAGAAGCAAACTAATCTTTTTCATAAATAACATTTTTAAATCTTCACCGAATATTAACTGCAAAATTACACAAATAATTGAATCTTTTATATATCTTTGCCAGTTGATATAAAAAATAAATGATCGATGCGGATTAAAAAGGTTGTTTTTTCTTTTCTCTTTCTGATTCTGTCAGTTAGTTTATGGTCTCAAGAGAAGATTAAGAACGTCATTGTAATGATTCCTGACGGGTGTTCTATCAGTTTAGTTTCTCTTTCGAGATACTATGAACAGTGGCGTACCGGTGACCCCAACTTCAGTCTTGCTATCGATCCTTACTTCTGCGGACTGGTAAGAAGCACCTGTTCCAATGCCCCTATTGGAGATTCTGCCCCAACCGGTTCATGTTATTTCAATGGTCAGCCGGCACAAAAGGGGAACATTGGAATTTATCCACAAAAAACAGATCAAGACCTATATGAAATTGATTCTTCGCGTGCTTATTTTCCTTTAGCCACTTTAATGGAAGTTGCAAAACTGGAAGGAAAGAGTACCGGAATTGTTGCAACCTCTCAATTTACTCATGCAACACCGGCATCCACCTCAGCACATTACTATGATAGAAATGCTGAAGAGATCATCGCCAAGCAGATGGTTTACAATCATATTGATGTTGTACTGGCAGGAGGGACAAAATACTTACAACCTCATATAGAGTATCTCACATCTCGTGGATATGATATAGTAAGAACGAAAGAAGAATTAAATCAAACTCAATCCCTTAAGTATTGGGGCGTTTTTGACTCTATTAACATCCCCTACTTTATAGACCAAAAGGATGGAGAGTTTCCCTCCTTAGCTGAAATGACTCAAAAAGCGATCGAAACACTCTCTCAAAATGATCAAGGATTTTTCCTTATGGTTGAGGGAAGTCTAATAGATTGGGCTATGCACAACTTAGATGCCAAAACAGGAATCTTAGAATATTTAGAATTTGACAAAGCAGTAGATGTAGCTATTCAATTTGCTATCGCTGATCAACACACTTTAGTAGTGATTGTACCGGATCACGGAACTTCAGGAATCTCTATTGGTGGAAAGAATACCAATTCAGGCTATGCTAAAAAATCTTTAGATCAATTCTTTCAACCTTTTGAGGATCAAGATCACGCTTTAACAAAGAAGGATATACTTTTACGTGCAAAACTGGAACTCACCTCTTTAATTAGTTTTACAACCTTTGGACATACCGGGGAAGATTTGCTACTGGCTATTTACCACCCAAATCAGAAAGTAGCTATGGGACACTGCAGAAACTATGAGATTACCGAATATATCGTCAAAGAATTGAGGTGGAACCAACTTTTGAATAAAACAACAGAATCTATATACAAACCTCATTATCAAGTTTATAATCATCTAACTCCAACTATTTATGACCAAGATCTACTCTCTCCTACTCTCACTTATAAAGATAAGAGGAACCAGATTACCTACTACGGAAACACTAATTATGCCATAAAAAATGGTGAAATAATTGAGTTTGAATCGGTAATCATATATATTGATAAAATTAAAACGTTCTTTATACCCAATCAGAGACAGATGTAACAATAGTTGAATTTTAAAAATCAAATAATTAAAAACATAAAAAATCAGATGATTATGAAAACAATTAAAACTCTTTTCGCTACATTATTGGTAGCATTATTAACCGGAGGATTATTTTCCTCACTACATGCACAGCAGATTCTTTTTGAGGACTTCTCAGGAATGACTGACTCTACTACTACAGATATTAGTGGTTCATTAGACAACTATACCCAAGTACCCGGTTGGACCGGTAACAAAGTATATCAAAGTAATGGTGCAGCAAAAATCGGAACTTCCAGTGTTAAAGGTTACATAACAACTCCTGCATTAGATCTTTCAGGTAATGGTGGTAACTTTACTATCCGCTTTAAAGCCCGCAGATGGACTACAGACCAACAGCAGATGAAAGTTTTTGTTAATGAAACTGAACATTTAGTTCAAGGTCTGATTACTAACGTTATGACTGAATTTACTGTCATGGCAACAGGTGGAACCAGCAACACTTTGGTTAAATTTGAAGGTTTTCAAGCAGCTAACAGTCGTTTCTTTATTGACGATATTGAAATTTTCCAATCTACAGATCCTGCTTTGATTCTTTCTCCCTCCTCTGTTAATTTTGGTGGAATTGAACTCAACGGAAACGCCACTGCTACTGTAACCGTTCGTGGTGCTAATTTAACCGCAGATAATATCCAAGTAGCTATTTCTGGAAATGGATTTACTACAACGACTACTCAACTTGCTACCAGTAGCTTAATGACTGAGGCAGGAGTACCTGTAGTTGTTAATTTTAATCCAACCGCTGTTGCTGATTATACCGGCACCTTAACTTTCACAGGAGGCGGATTGGCTAATCCTGTTACTTTAGACCTATCCGGTAGTGGTATTAATATTACAGCAGTGAGCACTCTCGCTGAATTAAGAGCAGCTGCACCTGCTTACACAGGTGGAACAAATAATGGTACTGCCGTTTATAAATATACCGGAGAAGCTATTGTAACCCACATGCAATCGTTTAACAATGTGAAGTATATCCAGGATGCAACTGCAGCTATCATGATTTATGACCCAACAGGTAAAATTAGTGGCGTAGAGATTGGTGAAAAAATCACTAACGTAATGGGCACTCTAACTAACTATTATGGAATGATTGAACTGGTTCCTACTACAAATTGCACTCCTATTTCAGCATTTAACAGCGTAACACCAACAGAAGTAACATTAGCAGACTTAGATAACGATCATCAAAATTCAATACAATCTAAACTTATCAAACTTCCTAATGTAACTGTTAATGAAAGCGGTAACTGGGCAACAGGTAAATATTATGGAGCTACTCAAGCCGGAGTTTCAAAGGATTCCGTTATCTATACTGACAATTTCAGCGCTGACTATATCAATACTGCTATTCCCAGCTATATTGTGAATTTAACCGGAATTTGTTTGTATAAAGGAGGTGCTTCTATTCCTCAGATGAACAGAATTGTAATCCTAAACAACTCAAACAACGGTATTACAACCTCTATTGATGAGTACAACCATTCTTTCATCAAATTAGCACCCAATCCTGCCACTCAATTTGTAAGAGTTCAACTTCAAGAAGAGATGAATGTAGAAATATATTCTATGACCGGTGCTCTTTTACATAGTGAAAAACTAAGTAACGGTGAAAACACAATCTCTGTATCTTCATTAACTACAGGACTTTATATACTCAGATTCACTGATAATTTAGGAAAACAATATAATTCAAAACTCCAAATTCAATAACCATAAAAAACTATTTATCTTATGAAACAAAAATTGATAATGATTGCTTTAGCAACGATGGTTCTTTTTAGTGCATGTAAGAGCAAAGGAAATAGTGCACTAAAAGACAATCCATTTGTAACTGAATGGGATACACCTTACGGTGTTCCACCTTTTGACAAAATAAAAAATGAACACTATCTACCTGCTTTCGAAGAGGGTATCAGACAACAATTAGAAGAGATTGATGCCATCTGCAATAATGAGGAAGCACCCACTTTTGAAAACACAATTGAAGCTTTAGAATATAGTGGAGCTCTGTTATACAAAGTTGCCAGTGTATTTTTCAACATGACCAGTGCAGTAAACTCTCCTGAATTAGAAGAGATTGCTACAAAAATTTCTCCTTTAATTGCAAAACATAGTGATGATATTTCATTGAATGTAAAGCTTTTTGAAAGAATCAAAACTGTTTATGATCAAAGAGAAGGATTAAATTTAGATCCTGTACAACTTCGTTTATTGGAAGAAACCTATAAATCATTTGTACGTGGTGGAGCCAATGTTCCTGCTGAAAAACAGGAGCGTTTTAGAGAGATCAATGAAAGACTAGCTTCATTGCAGTTGCAATTTAGTAACAATGTACTCAAAGCATCCAATGAGTTCAAGTTAATTGTTGATGATGTAAAACGTTTGGAAGGCATGCCTGCCAACGCGATAGCTGCTGCATTGGAATTGGGAGAAAAAGATCCTGCAACCAAAGGAAAATATGTTTTCACCATTCAACTTCCAAGTTGGGAACCTCTACTTCAATATTGTCACGATAGAGATTTGAGAAAAGAGATGTGGGATGGCTTAACCGGTCGTTGTTTGTCAGGTCCTTATGACAACTCCCTCATCATCAATGAGATGGTTAATCTCAGATTAGAAAGAGCTGAGATCATGGGTTATAAAACACATGCTGACTTTATTTTGGAAGGCAATATGGCTAAAACTCCAGAAGCTGTCATGAATCTTTTAACTCAAGTTTGGGTGCCTGCTCTAGAAAAATCCAAACAAGAAGTAGCTGAATTTGAAAAAATGATCAAAAAAGAGGGTCATAACTTCAAAGTTGAGCCATGGGATTACAGATACTATAGTGAAAAAGTTCGTAAAGAAAAGTATGACTTAGATCAAGGTTTGGTAAGCCAATACTTCTCACTTGAAAATGTTAAAAATGGAATCTTTGAGGTTTCCGGTAGACTATTTAACATTACTTTTGAACCAAATAAAGAGTTACCATTATACCATCCTGATGCTGAGGCATTTGAGGTAAAAGAGAATGGAGAAGTTATTGCTATTTTATACATGGATTATTATCCAAGAGAAAGCAAACGTAGTGGTGCCTGGATGACCACCTTCCGTGAGCAATGGTATACCCAAGATGGAGAAAAAGTGATTCCTATCGTTTCATTGGTGTTGAATAGCGCTAAACCCACTGCTGATGCTCCATCCTTACTTACATTTGACCAAACAGAAACCTTCTTCCATGAGTTTGGACATGGTTTACATGGTATGTTAACCGATTGTAAATATCGTTCACTTTCAGGAACCAATGTTGCACGTGATTTTGTAGAATTACCATCTCAAATATTTGAACATTGGGCAAGTGAACCTGAAGTATTAAAAATGTACGCTAAACATTATCAAACCGGTGAAGTTATCCCTGATGAATTAATTCAAAAACTCAATGCAGCTTCTAATTATGGTCAAGGGTTTATCAATACTGAGTTGATCGCTTCTTCACTTTTAGATATGAAATATCATACCATTACAGAGCCAACTAAAATTGAACTTCCTCAATTTGAGCGTGATTATTTAGCAAGTGTTGGTTTAATTCCTGAAATTATTGCCCGTCATAGCAGTGCGTACTTCAATCATATTTTCGGTGGATCATATGATTCTCAATACTACTCCTATACCTGGTCTGCAGTATTAGACAATGATGCTTTTGAAGCATTTAAAGAAAATGGAATTTTTGATCCTACAACTGCTAAACTTTACAAAGATAACATTTTGAAAAAAGGAAATACTGTGCCCCCAATGGAACTTTATATTGCCTTCAGAGGTAAAGAACCATCCATTGAGCCTTTACTCAAAAATAGAGGATTGAAATAATAATAATAAATCCTAACACTATAAAAACTAACAATCTTTTTTTGGAGGTTGTTAGTTTTTTTTATTCTATAAACTCATAAGCTCCGATATCGGGATTGCCAACACGAGGATTACCTAGAATATCAAAAAGAACTCCGTTAGGAACTCCTGCATCAATAGCAGGTGAGTTACTTTTGAGTCTAAAATCTAATTCTGTTCTATCTTTAAATTGAGGATTTTGATTCATAATCACATCCACAAAAGAGGGTAACGAACCGGGAGTCTTAATCATACAATTTCTATATAGTGTATTCAACTGAAAATCAGGATTTTGATACTCTCTTAATTCTCTTCTAAAGCTCCCATCAATGATTGTATTTTCAAAATAAGCTTCTGAATGATATGACCCCAAATCAAATGAGCTTTTATTGGACACATAAACCACAGGATGGGTAGTATCTCTTCCTACGGCAGCATAATTAGCTAAAGTAGAATTGATTATATTCCACTTTCCCACCTCTAACTGCAAACAACAACCACCTGTTTGTGTCACCAAACAGTTTACCATATCAAAATTAGCCCATCGGGCAATCACAGCACTATTTTGATTATTTTTAATAATTGTATTTGAAATCACAGTTTTATTAGGGGTATACTCGGTAAATCCCTCCATCTGAATTCCAACATACGAGTTTGTTACGATAGCATGATCAATCAGATTATCGCGACTTCCCTCCATAATCCAGATTCTACTCCACTGTGTAAAATCGGAGTCAAACCACTCATCCAGGCGGTCGCTTCTAAAGAGAATTGGTTCTTCCGCACTTCCTACCGCCTTAAGATGTCCATACCGATAGACCCACAATCCTGAATTGGCGTGAAAATAAACCTTAGTTCCCGGTTCAATTTTCAAAGAGCCCAATGAATCGACTACAGCCCAGCCGTAAACCACATAAGGCTTCTCTTTAGTCCAGACTACCTCTTCATGCGCACCGGCAACCACTTTATACCTTAAATGTTCCGGACCCGAATCAGCCACAATAAAATGAGCATCCTGACCGTATGCAATCAGTTGAACCGACTGTTTAGCATTTGCAGTGATAAATTCAATAGAATCAGTCACTAAAAAAGGATTATTGACATTTCCCGGATTGATNGTTACTTTTACAAAAATATAGATTGAATCCTTAGGAGGAATAATCACATCTTTAAAGTAGATTCCGGGTTCACCATCCACATTGATACTATAATATGATTGGTTTCCGCCACCCAAACGAATATCTGTTTTAATCGATGCATGCGAAGTATTATGTACCGTAAAGGATTGAATTGTAGAACCAACAGTTGTAAAAACGGTATCAAAAGTTACTTCAGAAGTAGAAAATTCAAGAGGTTTTTCACTAAACTGCTCCGGTCTGCAACTCATTACAGACAGAGTTATCAACAGTATCAAAATTGAATAAATATATCTTTTCATAAAAAAGGGGTGTCAAAATAATTTCAGATCATATCATAACGCACATTTTCTAAAAAAAGTGCATGCCCGGGAACCGATTTTCCGGCTTTGGATCGATCCTTAGCATCAATAATTTCTTGAAACTGTTCCAAGTCGATCTTTCCTTCTCCAACCATGAGTAAGGTTCCCACAATAGAACGTACCATATTTCTCAAAAATCGATTCGCAGTAATCCTGAATAGCAGCTGATTTTCAATCTGTTCCCATTGAGCGTATGTGACAGAACAAAGATTATTATTCACCTGCGTGTGTAACTTTGAAAAACTGGTAAAATCGTCTGTTTGTAGCAACAATTGAGCTGCCTGATTCATTTTTCCCAGATCCAGTTGTTTGTAAACCCTATAGGCACGATCAGTTGTAAAAGGATCTTTTTGTGTATCAACATAATAACAATAAGTGCGTTCTATGGCACTAAAGCGGGCATGAAGGTCATCCGGAACAGGAAAAATTCTTGCAATAGCAATCTCAGAGGGCAACCAACTATTCAGTTTTGAGATTAAAAAGGGATAATTCTGATCATCAATGGTAAGATCAGTATCGAAATGTGCAAAAAAGCGATATGCATTCACTCCGGCATCGGTTCTTCCGCATCCCACCAAAGAGATTGGCTCTTTCAACATGATCTGCAGCCCCTCCTCCAAAAGTGCCTGAACCGAAACTCCATTGGGTTGAATCTGCCATCCCACAAAAGGAGCACCCTTATAACTCAACTGAATAAAATATCTCATTACAATTTCCTCAATTGCTCCATTACGTAAGGTTTATCCTCTTGATAAGTAACCCCAAACCAGATAGCAGAACAATCCAAAACACTCACTTTGACCTGTTTGTTTTTAATTAATTGGTCAACAACAGTTGGAATTGGAAACTCAGCTTTAATGTTATCTTTATTCTCAGTTAGAAATTCTATGAATTGTTCTTCCAGGAATTTAAATATAGGGGGGATGAATCCCCAAAAATTCATAGATACCGGTTCATTACCGGATAAAGCAACGGGGTTATTTTCGTCTGCCAGATTATAAATTGTTTCCTCCACTTGTTTGATCTTGGTCATTTCAGTTATTTGCACCAGTTCTCCCTGATCGTTAGTTTTACACACTCCACGAGAAACTGTACCAAATGGAGACAATGTATTTTTCAATTGATATCCAATCATTGAAAATCGTGGAACAGGTTCATTCTGTGGTTGGGATAGAAATTGTGCCATCGTTTCAAAAGAGTTTTCCCCGTAAAAGTCATCGGCATTGATTACAGCAAAAGGCTCCTTAATTGTATCTTTTGCCATCAAAATGGCGTGTGCTGTTCCATAGGGTTTCTCTCTTTCCGGATTAGGGGTAAATCCTTCCGGAAGGCAATCCAATTCTTGATAAACCACTCCCACCTCTACTTTAGATCTGTATTTTGATAGGATCAATCGATCAAAATCTTGTTCCATATGCTTACGGATCACAAAAACAACCTTACCAAAACCGGCTTGAATAGCAAAATCAACAGAATAATCCATGATTGTTTCATTATTGGGTCCTAACATATCAAGTTGTTTTAAACCGCCATAACGACTGCCCATACCGGCTGCCAAAATCAACAATGTGGGTTTCATAAGTTTCAATTTAAGTTATTATTATGAATATATCTTTGAATCAATGTTTTATCTTTTCGAGACTCCATGATCATTTGAATTGCCTGATTTACCTCTTCCACAGTCCCAACACATTCGAAAGGCTTTGTATCCTCCCACCCTACCAACTGATCAAAATAATGTACTAAGCTCTCTTTATTTAGCAGATCTTCACCAAAGATTTGGATCATTTTTTCATCTTCAATAAAAGGTGAAAGAATGATGTACGCGAACAAACATTTTGAACAATTACAACACCATTTATTCTCTTTACTTCCGGCATTACAGCTTCTAAACACAGCATGATACTGCTCATACTGCGCAAAGAATTGGGCTATTTGCAATTCGGAGTAGGGTCTCAAATGACTATAATAATGAGCACAATCATTCATAAAATGCGCAACATAATATTGAAAATCTCTTTCAAACTCCAACGATTTTGAATATTGGTGATTGATCTCTGTGCCTACAATAGTTGCTTCATTTGCACTTGACTCATTGGACAATGCAATATCGCGTGTTTGAGTCAAATGAGCAGCCAAAACCGTATAAAAAGCCAACATTGCAGAAAATGGAGTATGTCCATTCAAATAGCCTTTAGCGTTGACTTTCAGAAGCAGGGGATCTATTTCCCGTTCTATAATAAATATTTGTTCTAAAGTATCAAATCCTGCCACTCGGGCACAATCGAGCGTTGCCCCCCGAGGATTTATAATAAGTGGTATAATTTTTCGAGAAGAGCGTAACTGTTCGAGTGTAACGACTGAATCTTTACCTCCCCCTATTGGTACTATTACAAAAGATGAAGAAGGAACATATGAATAATCAAATTGAGCGGAATGAGGAGCAGCTGCGTCAAAAGAGAAAGAAAAAAACTCCTCCTTACTGGTTTCAATGCCATTTTGGTAAAAATATTCTGATAAACCTTTAAAATAAAGCTTTTTCCACCAATTTTGTTCGGGAACAGAGAGTTGCGCCGGATGAATATGAACTACCGGGGAGGCTGTTGCTTTCCAGTAACTGATCAGTTCAATCATACCAATATTAAAAACAAGGGAATCCAGCAGACTGTTTTTTAAACCCGGAGCAAGCCAATTACCATATTTTATCAGCACAGTTGGCTTATAAACCAACTCTTCCGTACGAAATTGGAACTGAATTTCAATATGATCCTCTTTCCATGAATATTGAAATGAGTCATAATGAAAAACCGGATAAGTCTCCCTTAACTGTGTCCATTTTAAAGAAAATTGTTGACTCATTTCTGTATCAAAATAATCGACAAAAGTACGAATTTTATTTAAATTACGATTTTTTTTAAGGAATTATAGATTTTAAGGTTAAATATTAGTTAAAAAAAGAATTATTTTCACCTTTTATGAGGGTTCAAATAAGATTGGGGTAAAATTTCACCCCTATATATCGAATTTCACCCCTAAATAACCCAATTCATACAATTTAACCTTCATAAATATCAAGAATTTTAAGATTTATTAATATTTGTCGTTTTTTTGCGTTTCAATTTGAAATCAAAAAAAGATCAAATTTAATTAACTAATCAAGTATCAATTCTAACTCATATAAAGTATGAAAATTATAGGAACCGGACATGCGCTACCATCATTAGTAGTAACCAACGATACACTTTCGAAATTTTTTGACACTAGTGATGAGTGGATCACCACCCGAACCGGAATTAAGGAGCGTAGGATTTTATCTACTGAAACACTTTTAGATTTAGCTGTAGAAGCCGGAAAAAATGCTTTAGAGCACGCTCAATTGGATCCAAAAGAATTGGATTTTATCATTGTTTCCAATGTGGCTAATAACTTTGTCACCCCTTCACTCAGTTCTATTATACAAGGTCAACTTGGTGCAACTTGTCCATGTATTGATATCAATGTTGCCTGCACCGGTTTTGTATATGCCATAGATATGGCAGATGCCTATTTTAAAACCGGCAGATACGAAAAAATATTGATTATTGCTGCTGAAGAGCCCTCCAAGTTTGTGGATTGGAAAGCCAGGGATGCCAGTATTTTATTTGGAGATGGCGCCGGTGCTGCTGTTGTGACCAACGAAGCACCTGAAAATTTGATTGCCATACATCTTAATACAACTTGTTCTACAGAGCCACTTTTTTATGAAAGAGCGATGGAGCCTAATCCATTTAATGAGATTCCACAACCATCACACCCATTGATTATGAATGGTAGAGAAGTTTATAAGTTGGCTGTTTCCTCTTCTATCTCAGATATTCAAAAGGTATTTGAGAAAACTACGTATACTCCGCAAGATGTCTCATTATACCTATTACATCAAGCTAATACAAGAATTTTAGAGACTATACGTGATTTTTTGAAAGAGCCTATTGAAAAATTTCCAAGAAATATTCACAAATATGGAAATACTTCTTCTGCTTCCATTCCTATTTTGCTGGATGAACTAAATCGTGAAGGAAAAATTAAAGAGAATGATCTGTTGATGTTTAGTGCTTTTGGTGGTGGATTTTGTACCGGAGCAGCATTAATCAGATGGTAAAAAATAAAATCAAAGATATAACGTTAACTATATAATAAAAGAGAAGTAATTAAAAAATATTTTATAAATAAATATGAAAAGAGTTGTAATTACAGGTTTGGGAGTACTCTCCCCTATTGGAAATGACGTTGAAACGTTTTGGAATAATCTAAAAAACGGAGTTTCCGGTATCGATATTATTAAAACAATTGATACCAGTAATATTGAAATTAAAGTTGCCGGTGAATTGAAAGAGTTTGATCCCGCTGCATACGGTATTGATGCATCTACTATTAGAAGATCGGATCGTTTTACCCAATATGCCATGATTGCCTCCCAACAAGCTATGGAAGATAGTCAATTAACTATTAATCCTGAGCGTTTAGGAGTTTATATCGGTTCAGGGATTGGTGGAATGGACACTTTTGTGAACCAATGCAATAAAATGTATCAAGATGGTCCAAGATGGGTTGCCCCACTTTTTATTCCTATGGTTATCTCCAACATTGCAGCCGGGAATGTTGCGATCATGCACAATGCTCAAGGTCCTACACTACCGATAGTAACAGCATGTGCTACAGCTACTCACTCAATCGGCGAGGCATATCGCGCAATCAAGCATGGTTATGCTGACGCTATTATTGCCGGAGGAGCAGAAGCATCGATACATCCATTGGCTATCAGCGGATTTGCCAACATGAAAGCACTCTCCAAATCTACAGATCCTCATGCTGCATCTCTTCCTTTTGACAAGAGAAGACAAGGGTTTGTACTTGCTGAAGGCGCAGGAATGCTAATACTTGAGGAGTACGAGCACGCCAAAGCCAGAGGTGCTAAGATTTACGGAGAGATTTGCGGATATGGTAACACTTGTGATGCTTACCACGTAACTGCACCTATGCCCGGTGGAGAAGCTGCAGCAAGAGCGATGCGTTTAGCTGCTGAAGAAGCCAACTTAACTGATCAGGACCTAATTCATATCAATGCACACGGAACTGGTACACCATTAAATGACAAAATAGAAACAGCTGCTATTAAAGCTGCATTTGGTGAGGAGAGAGCACGTCAAATCCTGATTACATCTACCAAGTCAATGACCGGACACGGACTGGGAGCTGCAGGCGGTTTCGAGGCGATTGCTTCAGTATTAGCTTTGAAAGATAGCATTGTTTCCCCTACTATCAACCTTGATGATCCTGATCCAGAGTGTGATTTGGATTATGTTCCTCATACTGCAAGAAAAGCCAACATCACTTTGGCACTTTCCAACTCTTTAGGATTTGGTGGACACAATGGAACATTAGCATTCAGAAAAATCTAATTTTTTTGTACCTTTGTAGATTGTTAAAACCAAATTAAATTTAGATATTATATGAAAACTATTTTGACCTTAAACCGCGAACAAATCAAAGAACACCTTCCTCACAGAGAACCTATGCTATTAGTGGACGAAATGGTTCTTTTTGAAGATGAAAATGGCAAACAATATTGTACCGGTAAACTTCACATTACGGGTGATGAGTATTTTGTGAATGGACACTTCCCCGGATATCCCGTTGTACCCGGCGTTATTCTTTGTGAAATTATGGGACAATCCAGTTCCATATTGATGCTGGAAGCATTAAAGGGAAGAACTCCTTTCTTTACCGGAATTGATGACGTTCGCTTCAAAAAACAAGTTCGTCCCAATGATACTGTTGAAGTTACAGCAAAAATTACCAGTCAGCGCGGACCACTCTTCTTTGTAGATGCAACCGCTAAGGTTGACGGAGAAGTTTGTGCTTCAGGTAAGCTTTCATTTGCTTTGATCGACAGTAGTACACTATAACCATTTGGATTTCCTCCTCATGAGGTCATCATATTCTTTTCCATTAAAGGCAGCGATTCTCTTCGCTGTCTTTTTTTTTATTATCTTTGTCGATTATTTTTAGCATTGTCGGATGGATCAAGTAAGCGCATTAATCAACCAATTGGAATCCTTAGAGATACTGATTTTAGGATTTGGGAAAGAGGGAAAATCAACCTATCAATTTATCCGCAATCATCTGGCAAACAAAAGGTTAACCATATCAGATCAGCAACCGTTTGAGATTGAAGATCAGTTTGTACAATCCCATATTGGCGAAGTAGATGCGAACTTTTTGAATCAGTTTGATCTGATCATCAAATCGCCGGGCGTTTCCACAAAAAAGTGGGCAGGTCAGGTTCCTATTGAAAAAATTAGCTCACAAACCGACCTATTTCTACGGTTTTGGGGAGCGCAAACAGTGGGCGTTACCGGGACTAAAGGAAAAAGCAGTACCAGTTCCTTGCTTTACCACATTTTAATTCATAATCAGCAAAAGAGTTTGCTGGGAGGGAATATTGGCACCCCCCTTTTTGATTTAATTCCCAAAATAGAAAAGGAAACTATTATTGTAGCAGAACTTTCCGCACACCAACTACAGTATCTGACTCTTGCGCCTCATATCGGGATTATTTTGAATTTATATCAAGAGCATTTGGATCACTTTCAGGACTTAACTGCTTATCACTCAGCTAAATTGAATATGGCATTGAAGCAGAGAGAAGGAGATTACCTGATCTATCATTATGATAATCAGCAGCTTAAAGAGCGACTAACTCACTCTCAACATGCTTCTACCCTACTTCCGTACGGAGAAAAGAGTTCTGAGCAACTGTTTGGCTGGATTGAAGGAGAAACAATCAGCATTAAAAAAAGGAATGATATTATTGAGGATCAGCCACTTAAACCGTTACCCGGATTAGCAGGAAAGCACAATTTATATAATCTGCTGGCGGCTTCCCTGGCTGCGAGTCGTTTGGGCATTTCTTTGGAAAAGAGTTTAGAAGCGGCATACAGCTTTAAAGGATTGCCTCACAGAATCGAGTTTGTTGATACATTAGAGGGAGTTAGCTATTATAACGACTCGATCTCCACCATTCCGGAGGCGACTATTTCTGCTTTAGAGACTTTGAATTTTGTGGAAACATTAATATTGGGGGGGATGGATCGCTCCATTGACTATTCACCACTCTATCAGTATCTTAACCGGCACCCGGTAAAAAATATCGCATTGATGGGAGATGCCGGCAGAAGGATCTATCAAGAGTGGGGAGAAAGCGCATTGGATATTGAGAAGTTCCTGATATCCAACGATTTGTCGGAAGTGGTTCATTTTTGCAAAAAAGAAACCTCTCCCGGTAAAATTTGTCTACTTTCCCCGGCTGCAGCCAGTTACGGATTATTTAAAAACTTTGAAGATCGCGGGGATCAATTTAAAATGATGATATTGCAAAATGATTAGCAAAGAGAGAATAAAAAAGATTAGGGCGCTACATCAGAAAAAGCAGCGCGAACTCACCCAAGAGATGTTGGTTGAGGGGACGAAATCGTGCCTGGAGGTGTGGAACTCCTCTTTAGAGATTGTAAGTACCTATGTAACACAGGATTGGATCGATAAGATGGATGGGAAATTGCCCATCAATATTGATTATGAGATCATTTCTCAACGTGAGATGGGACAGATCAGTGCACTTTCTACTCCCCCGGAAGTGCTTTCAGTGGTCAAGATTCCCCAATACAATGCGGCTCAATTTGATTCACAACAGCCGATTCTCGTTTTAGATGCAATTCGCGATCCGGGTAATTTGGGAACGATAATACGCAGTGCCGACTGGTTTGGAATTCGGCAGATCTTCTGTTCCGAGGATTGTGTTGAGTTCAGCAATCCCAAAGTGATTCAGGCTACTATGGGTTCTTTTTGCAGAGTCAAAATAGTGTATGGAGATATAGCGGAATTGATTCAAAATCAAGCTGATAGAGCCACATACGGAATGTTTTTGGAAGGCAAACTGCTTCGGGAGGTCAATTTTGAGAAAAACAGTCTAATAATTGTTGGCAATGAGAGCGAAGGAATCTCTAAAAAAGTAGAGCAACTGATTGAGTATAAAGTTCATATCCCAACCGGAAGTGGTGCAGCGGGTGCGGAATCGTTGAATGCTTCGGTGGCGACGGGAATTTTGCTGTATGAGTTGAGTACACAGCAACATTAGAAAGGCGGAAGGCGGAGGGCGGAAGGCGGAATAGCCTAAAATTTCGGATTTCGGATTTCGGAATCAAAAAAAGGCGGAGGGCGGAAGGCGGAAGGCGGAATAGCCTAAAAGGTCTAAAATTCCAGAGTGGGGAAATGGAATGGCTGAAAAGGGAGTTCTATGCTGCCCCCCTTTTTTTTTATTTACAAAATAAGAAAGAAGAAATAAGAAGTAAGAAGTAAATTAGAAATTATTTGGAGGCATAAGGCAAAAGTTTATTAAGATAGAAGGTGAAGGATTTCGAATTTCACATTTCATATTTCATATTTTATCAATATTGGGCTGTTGACAAATAATGGGGTTGGGGCTATGATTTTAGATACCAAAACTATATCTTTGTTCGTTAAATACCATAGTAAGGATAAAAAAGCAGATAACATGAGATTTTTTAAAAGTATTCTTCTTTTATTAACATTTTATTTTTTATTAATCACTCCTCTTGCGGCACAGAAGCCGATTCGGTTTGAATCGCCTGAGTTTGAGTTCAATACGGCGATGGAACTGTTCCAGAAGGAGAAATATGGCTCCGCACAGCAATATTTCAAATATGTGTACGAAAATACGCCCAATAAGCAGCAGGATATCAAGTCGAACTCCTACTTTTACATTGGCGTTTGTGCGGCACAACTCTACAATGAGGATGCCATTTTTTACCTGAGTGATTTTATTCGTATCTATCCGGTGCACTCTTTGGTTCCGGAAGCGTACTATTACTTAGGAAAATTTTACTTTCACAAAAAGCAGTACAAAAAGGTTTTAGAGACTTTTGACAAGATCGATGAGCGTCATGTTCGTCCTGAGGAGATGGGAGAATTTTACTTCAAAAAAGGATATTCCTATTTTGCCACCAATAAATATGATGATGCGAAAACCTTTATGTATCGCGCCAAACGCGCCAGCGGTCCGTACCAGGAGCGTGCTACTTATTATTTAGCACATATCGCATACGAAGAGCAACAGTATGAAGCAGCGTTGGAAGGATTTTTGGAACTTCAGGATTCATACGAGTACAAAGCGCTCATTCCTTACTATGTGGTTCAGATTTTGTTTTTACAGCAAAAATATGCCGATCTGGTTGAGATTGCTCCCCCCTTGTTTGAAAATTCAAATGAGAAAAGCAAAACCGATATTGCCAGAGCTATCGCACTATCCTACTACAACTTAGGACAATATAAAAATGCAGAACCCTATTTTAATTTCTATTTAGATCGTAACAGAGGCTCTTTGGATTCCAGTGACTGCTTTGCAGCAGGATACACCTATTACAACGTTGAAAACTATAAAAAAGCGATCGAATATCTTTCTCAAACGACCAAAACACCTTCCATTATGTCACAAACCAGTTTGTATGTATTGGGAGATTGCTACATGAAAAATTCACAACTTTCATTGGCTTCGCAAATGTTTCATGAAGCTTACAAGATGAAAATTGATCCGGAGATTACTGAAGATGCGCTTTACAACTATGCCAAATTGCAGTATGAGACTTCAAATCAGCCCTTTAACACCGCCATTGGTGCTTTAGAGGAGTATATCACACAATATCCTTACTCGACCCGAAGTGATGAAGCGAGTGGTTATTTGTCGCGGATTTACTTATCAACCAAAAACTATCAAGGTGCAATCACCTCTTTGGAAAAGATTCCGAATAAAACTCCGGATTTGTTGAGAGGATACCAACGCTGTACCTACTACAGAGCTTTAGAATTAGTGAATAATAACGATAATTCCAAAGCATTGGTCATGATCGAGAAGTCGATAAAATACCCTTTGGATCCCGTTACACACGCTTCGGCATTGTATTGGAAGGGAGAGATTGAGTATCGACTCGGAAAATATGGAGCTGCGGCTCAAAGTTTACGTTTATACCAACGTCATGATTTAGCTAAGAAGGATCAAAATTATGCTATTTCATTTTACAGTTTAGGATATGCGCATATCAAACAGGATCAATTCTCGGATGCCATCACCGCTTTTAATCGCTTTTTAGACTTGTATGATGGTGAGAATCAGTTCTTAGTGAATGATGCACAAATCAGAGTTGGTGATTCCTATTACATGCAGAAAAAATTCTCTCAAGCTATTACTGCGTATCAAAAAAATGAAAGAACCGGTATTGCCAATAAGGATTATGTTCTATTCCAACAAGCTAAAGCGTACGGATATCAGAGATCTTTTGATAAAAAAATAGAGATTTTAGAGCGTCTCATCAGGATTTATCCTTCCTCTTCTTACGCTGTAGATGCACAATTTGAGTTGGCTTCGACTTATCACCTGCAAAAACAGTATAGCAGCGCGATTGCATCGTATCAATCCTTTATCAGCAAATACCCAAGAAGTGTTTACACTAAACAAGCTTATAACAAAATGGCTTTGGCATATTTGAATATTCAGGATACGGAAAATGCGATTAAAAACTTTAAGTATGTGATTGACAACTACAAAGGATCACAAGAATCGATTGATGCTATCTCCAACTTAGAGAGCATTTATACTGATCAAGGAAATACGGCAGAGTTTTTTGACTATATCCGTACTAAAAACGTGAACTATTCCGAATCCAAACAGGACTCTGTTGCCTTTAAGGCTGCCCACAGCAAATTTACGCGTGGTGACTGTGACGGAGCCATCAAGGGATATGAGGATTATTTAAGACAGTTCCCCAATGGATTATTCGCTGCAACAGCGCTCTTTAACAAGGGAGAATGTGAATATGGCAATAAAAATTACGATAAAGCGCTGATCTCTTATGAAGCGTTAGTAACCAAATACAACACCAACAATAATGAGGTTGCTGTTAAGAAGCTCTCTATCATCCTGTTCAATAAAAACGAATATGCACGTGCATTGGAATACTTTACTAAATTGATTGAACTATCATCCAGCCAAAACAACACCATTTACGCACACAATGGAGTGATGCGTTGTGCCTTTGAATTAGGTCGATATCGTCAATCTCTGGAAAGTGCTGAGGCCATTATTAATTCCGATCAGAATGATCAGGATTTGAAAAATGACGCGTTGATTTATGCAGGAAGAAGTGCTTATCTTTTAAATGAAAACATCACTGCCAAACGCTATTTTTCCACACTGGCAACCAGTTGTAACAATGAGATTTGTGCAGAAGCAGCCTATAAACATGCTGAGATCACTTTCAATGAAAAAGATTATGAGGAGGCTGAGCGATTAATTAAAAGAATCATCAGTGGTTCCTACACCTCTGCATACTGGTTAGGAAAAACTTTCATCTTATACGGAGATTGGTATACAGAAAAAGAGAACTATTTCCAGGCAAGACACACTTATCAAAGTATTGTGGACAATTTTGAAGGGGAATTAAAAGAGATTGCCCTACAAAAGATTAGTGAAGTGACCGCATTAGAAAACGCTCAGTAATAACAAGCAGTAAAAACAGAAGAAAATGAAAAAATATATTTCCATATTAATCACTTTTACGCTGTATGTTTTAGTACAAGCGCAACCCGTAGATACAGCCAAATTCAATGTTGATTATACACTGACACTTCAACATTTTGAGAAAATTAACAAAAGTGCAGAGATTGTCGATACGGCTAAGGATAAGATTCAATTTGATTACTACATTATGCCGCAACGAATTGATCTATCGTTCAAACCATCAACTGTAGCCCCTGCAAAATTACCGGCTGATGTTATGAAACGATTGTACCGTAACTTTCTCCGCGTGGGATTTGGTTATCCGGTAAGTCCTTTGGCACAATTAAACATCCATAATTTCGACAACTCTAAGTTCTCATACGGACTCAATGTGAATCACTTTTCTTTATGGGGACCCAACAGCATCAGGGGCTTGGAAGATTTCGCCTATGCACCTGTCAGTGATACTAAATTAGGAGTTTTCTTTCATCACTTTTTAAGAAACGCTACTTTTTATAACCATCTCAATTACAACCATGAAGTGGCACACCGTTTTGCGTTCAATCGCTTGCTGGGTTATGAGGATTACTTCTACACTAAAGATTATCGCGATTCATTGAAAAATAACTTCCATCATCTCCGGGCGGTTACCGGCGTTCGATCTAATCAAACTGCTGATGTTAAAGTAGTTAAGTATGATGTACGCTTTGTTTATGACCTACTTGCTACCTATCCTAAAGATTGGGAACATCATTGGGGATTGCAAGGGTTTATCGGTTATGATGATCGCTTTTTAAAGGTTTCAGGGACTCAAAACTACCGCATGGATATTGATTTTGATTATTATCAAAACAGATGGTGTAATGCACCCAATGATGTTAATTTAACACGCAATACCTTCAAATTTGAGTTCAAACCCACTATGACTTTTGAGGTGAATGAATATCTGCTCTCTCTGGGAGTTGGTATTCCTATCGTTAACTCAACACTGTATCGTAAAGCTATGATACCGGTTTACCCTATTGCAGAAGTACAATTGGGATTAATCAAAGGAATCATGAGTTTATACGGTGGTGTGAACGGGAATACTCATTGGAACTCATTACAAGAGCTCATTTATGAAAATCCGTATATCAGACCGGGACTTGATTCTTTGCGTTTTTCCAGAACACAGATCAGTGTGTATGGAGGGTTAAAGGGTAATTTGGTTAAAAAATTGAACTACCACTTTGCTGCGCGTTACTCTTACACCAAGGATATGCCGCTTTTTATGGTAGATACGCTTTGTTATCTAAAAAATCAATTTGATGTAATATACACTAATGCCAACATTCTCAACGTTTCCGGAAATCTCACCTGGCAAGTGGTTGATCACTTATTCCTGAACTTTGACCTCAATTTTTGGAAATATTACAAACTCTCCAATGCGGATCATGCATGGTATAAACCCACCTGGGAGGGTGCTTTTGGAGGAAAATATTATCACGGAGATCGTTATATTTTTGATTTAAACTTCATTATGCAGTTTGGCAAGTGGGGATTCTTCCCATTGGAAAACAACAATTATGTAGTAAAACAAATGAGACCCACTCTCAACTTTGATGCCGGTTTTGAATATCTGATCACACCTCAATTTGCCTGTTTTGCACAAATTAACAATTTGGCATCACAATATTTGTCGAACTATTATGACTTCAAAAACCTGGGATTGAACTTCATTGTTGGGGTTACCTATTCCTTTGGCGATGAGCCGTTGAAAGCAGCGAAAAGAAGGAGAAGATGATCTTGATTTCGGATTTCGGATTTCGGATTTCGGATTTATAAACTTGATTATCAGCGAATTATATTATAAAACAGCTTATTTTATATTTTGCATTTCTATTTTTGAAATAAAAAAATCAGGGGGCAGATCATACTTCGCTTTGCAGTCATTCCATTTCCCCACTCTGGAAAATTTACTAATTTCTAATTTTACAATCATGTCACCCCTTCGGGGTTATTTAAAAGTCGAAAGGCGAAAGTTGAAAGTCAAAATATTTTGAAGTTAGAATATACTTCCTTGATAATCAAATAATTCTAAATTCTAAATTCTAAATTCTAAATTCTAAATTTAAGAATCGTAATTCGTAATTCGTAATTGAATCATTCCGCCTTCCGCCTTCCGCATTCCGCCTTCAAACTTATTCAATAATTATTTCATTGCAGAAAAGGTGTGCGTCGTTGCCGGCGCCTTGGGCTTTGGGTGGAATTTTACCGATCGATTGGGCGACTACGCGAACATATCTTTTCTTGAGTTTGACTTTGAAAAGCACTTCAACAATATCGGTTTTGGGATTGATCTGTTGGGTTTCTACTTTGGTCCACTCTTTCTGATCATCTGATACATAGAGTGTTACCTGAGTTGGAGCGTAGATCCAGGAGTCGGGTAAGTGATTGAACTGCATCTTCACTCTCTTGATTGGAGTTACCTTCAACAAGTCGATTTTCACATCCATATCTTTACCCAGAGTGCCAACCCAGCGATTCCAGGCTGTTCCTTTCGCTACAATGCCATCCGTTAAGGCGTAAGGATGTCCGCCGGAATAGGCAGGATTAACATGCTCCATTTGGTAAGGCTTCCCGGTGGACAAATTGAGGTGAAACTGTTCCGTATAGAGCGGTGAATAGGGTTCTCCATCGCGATACACCATCGCCTTGATTACACTTGTTTTGGTCAACACAATCGGTTCAGTGTAGCGCTTTGAGTTCAGGTTGGGCTCTTTCCCATCAACGGTGTATCGGATTTCACAATCGCGGCAATCGGTAGCCAGTGACACCTCCGGTTTTTGCAATTGCGCATTCCATTGCGTCATCGCTTTGACAGCAAAGTGACTCTTGGCGTAATTCACGTTCAGCTCATTTAATCGCTCAAAATGGATTGACAAACGATCTATAAAGTTATCATAATCTTTAATTTCTCCGGGGGACCAGCCCACTTCCGCCACCGCGCAGGCTCTTGGGTACGCCATATACTCTGCATGTTCAGAAGTAGCAATGTACTCAGTCCACAAATTGCCTTGCACACCCAAAATGTAATTTTGTTTTTCAACCGGAATCTGTACCGGAAGCGGATTGTAGTCATACACTTTTTTCAGGGGCAGAAATCCTCCGATGGCTACCGGTTCGGTCTCCGGAACTCCTTGATAATAATCCAGATAGAGATTGCCATTGGGGGTTAATATCGTGTAGTGATTCTGCTTAACTGCCTGAATAGCACCCTCCTCCCCTCTCCAGGACATCACAATGATTTCGTTGGGAAATCCTCCCTCAATCACTTCATCCCAGCCGATGACCTGTTTGCCATGACCTTGTAAAAAGCGTGCCATCCGATTCACAAAATAGCTTTGCAGCTCATGCTCATCTTGTAAGCCCTGTTCTTTAATGCGCGCCTGACATTTTGGACAGTTTTCCCATCTCACTTTAGGACACTCATCGCCACCAATGTGGATGTAGGGAGAATAAGGAAACAGATCAATCACTTCAGTCAGCACATTTTCCAGAAAGGTAAACACCTCTTCGGTGGTACAGAAAACATCGTCAAAAACGCCCCAGGTTTTAGCCACTTCATGTGGTCCACCGGTACAAGATAGTTCCGGATAAGCTGAAATTACCGCTCTGGCATGTCCGGGCATCTCAATTTCGGGGATAATCGTGATATGACGCGCTCTGGCGTACTCAACAATCTCTCTGATCTCCTCCTGAGTGTAATATCCGCCGTAAGGAACGCCATCATAGCCCAATCCGGAGTTATAGTGACCAATCCAGGTCTCTTTTCTTTGTGATGCAATCTCTTGCAACTTAGGATATTTTTTAATCTCGATACGCCATCCCTGATCATCTGTCAGGTGCCAGTGGAACATATTGAGTTTGTGCATTGCCATCAGGTCGATATACTTTTTGATAAAAGCAACAGGAAAGTAGTGTCTGCACACATCGAGATGGAGACCGCGGTAGGAAAATCGGGGATAATCGACAATTTCACAGCAGGGCAGTTGTACTTCGGTATCCAAGTTCATTTGAGGATCAAAAGCGGTTGTAGGCATCATCTGCAATAGGGTTTGCACTGCATAAAAAAGTCCTGTTTCTGATGATGCAGTTACTCGCAACTTTTCAGGAGTGATTGCTATTTTATATCCTTCGCGGGGAATCGACAAATCGTTTTGCACCACAAAGGATTGTTTTGCATTATTTTCTTGATTGACAATCGATTGTACTGTCGTTTTAAAGGTTCCGGGATTGATTTTACAAGATACCGGTTTTGGAATAATCGGAAGAGTTTCTTGTGCTTGAGTCAAAGGGATCAATAAAGCAACTACAAAGGCAAGGATCAATTTCTTCATAATATGGACAAATCTAATGAAACGAATCTACAAAGGTATAAAATTTTTCCTATTTTTGCAGAAATAATAGAAAAAATGAGTGCATTTAAAGCTTACGATTTTAGAGGAGTATATGGCGTTGACTTTGACCTCAACACCATTTATCGATTTGGATACTTTTTACCCAAACTATTGAAAACTGACAAANTACTGGTTGGCAGGGATGTACGTTTATCCACACCTGAAATTTTCGAA
>JGI24711J26586_10000321_pt1 | contig 36765 bp, 28 predicted proteins | sample BioPla3DNA1_FD_26586 | JGI IMG/M metagenome (IMG submission 26586)
TGAGGTGCCAGGTACCTTAGCTCCCTTTACATAGTACTTGCTGTTAAATTCATCGGAATCACTTCTGTAATAGTTATCCTTAAACTTCTGCTCCTTCAACTNACGTTGCTCCTGTGGTGTCAAAGTTTTAGCGTAGTTAGAGGTAGANGTGGTACCATTTACAATCAGAGGCNTATTAGAGGTTGTCTTTTTTTCTGTTNCTGTACGTTTTACANCGGTGTCAGTAATTTTGCCGTTTCCTNTAACAGTGCTAGGCTCATACAAATATGAGGTTACACCATTGATGGCACAATCCTTTTTACCTGTTCTATAGCAGTAAGGAAGTCTCTCATAAGGAATAAAGCCTGTAGTTGAACCAACNACAGTTGATGTCTGCATATTGATAACACGGCCTACAACCACGATACCCTTATCGTTTCTGGTTAAAGTGCCTGCAACAATATGTCTTACCATAGCCTGACGGGCAATTTTCTTCCAATTACGGGAGAACACCATCTCACCGTCTTTGGTAACAGAAATTGCACCTGTTAACTTATATTCAAATACGCTGATGCCACGTCTGTCCAGTTCGTGCACGAACATTTCTGCCATTGAACGTCCAAGATAACCTGCATNTTCATAAGTATCAGTATCGACAAAAGAGGTAACGGCAACTTTTGGGAAAGTCGAATATTTGACTGNATTGCCATCTTCATCTATATAAGTTTTCACCTGACTATCATCTTTAGCGATATCTGCCTGCATAGTCTTATACAAGGTATCAGACATTGCTGATACAATCTTGCTGATTTCCATACCTGGTTTGCTATAAACATCATCATTAGCTGCAACTACAGTACTTGTTGGAGCAACCTTGCCATCTGGGGCAGGATTTGCCGAACAACCTGCAAGAGCAAATGTTATTGCAAGGGTTAGCACTTTTATAATATTTCTCTCCATCCTGACCTTCTTTTGTTTGTATAATTAAAACATTGTCTACATGAATTATGCGTTAAATATTTAACGTTTTTTCTTAACTTGGTGTAATTTATGCAAATTCAATGCCAAGNGACAATTTTTCATCATGGTTACTTTTGATTAAGACATCTGCAATTAATCAAAATTAACCTCCACCATTTATATAAGGTGAATTATGATAAAACGTATTATTGTAAAGTATATTACACCACTTGCCATTGTTCTATGCTCGCTAAACGCACAGGCAAGATGGGTTACTGCAACTGGTGTTGGCAATGATCAGAATGAAGCTGTAAACGATGCATTAGAGAATGTAATGATGCAGGTAGGTGCCGACGTTAAACTTGTTCAGGAATATAAAAACGGAGTTCTGCAAAATGACAGCTTCCAGATGAAGGCAAAAGATCCTATTAAAAAGGTNCAGATTTTAGAAGCTCAGGCTACCGCCCAGAAAGTGACAGTAACNATCAAAGCTTTTATCATGGACAATCAGGTAACTAAAAGATGCTCAACTAGCTCTATCCNGAAAACNCTNGTTCCTGTCGGTTTCAAATTTGTAGACTCTCAGGCATATCAAAGCTCCATGGGTATTGAGAATATTCCAAAAGAACTTGATAAACTTATTTTTGACAAGATTAACTCCAGTCCAAAATTTGTCACCAAATCTATTGTTAACGCTAATATCATTAACAATAACGGTAAATATGTAGATGACAATTTTAAAATGAATAATCTTCAGGCAATTGCAAGCAGATCAAATGCCCAGTATGTAATTGTAGGTACAATAAACTCTCTTGCTTTATCTGAGGTTGGTAATAACTTTTTAACTAAAATGATTTACTACCCTACCAGAAGCATTAACTTTGATGTTGATGTTTATGACACTCTAAATCAGACTCAAATCTTCCATCAGAATTACCAGGCAGAAACAGACTGGCTGTTCAAACAGGATGAGTATATCGATATCAGATCTGACAGATTTACAGGTTCAGACTATGGCCAAAGACTTCATTCTTTAGCTGCAAGAGCTGCTAAGGATGTAATTTATGAGCTTGAATGCAAAAAGGTTTATGCCCGTGTTATCGATATCGATGGAGATGATTTAATCATTAACATCGGCTCAGACAGCAGATTGAATATAGGACAGGTTTTCAGCCTGATTCAGCGCTCTGCAGAACTTGGCAATCAGGGCGATCAGTACGACGTTTATGAGAATACTCAAGGCAAGTATAAGGTAACTGCTGTATACCCTCATTCTGCAAAAATTCACCCAGTAGATCTTAACAATAACACCTTAAATGTAAACTCAGGTGATCTTGTAAGCATCGAATAATCAAATGCCGGTATTGTTTATACATTAGATGTTGATATAATGCCGGTTAATCCTTTTGTTTCTGTAGCTCAGTTGGATAGAGCGTTCGCCTCCTAAGCGAAAGGTCGGCAGTTCGATTCTGCCCAGGAACGCCACTAAAGGCATTCTTACTCAATTCTCAACCACATCTATAATACGTCACCTGCCTTTGCCTTGCTTACAGCTACAGATGTGTCTTGATTTAATATTGCACTTTCATTCCTAAATTTTGTGATTTTCCATACTTTTTAGTAATGATATTGCTAACTCAGCGATAAAATATTCATTCCTAAATTATGTGAATTTCCACATTTTCTGGTAATCGAATATTAAACGCTGCAGATAATCGAATTTTTAGAGATAAACAAATTGGATATGAAAAATCAAATGTTTTGATTCTAAATGAAATGATCTTCTAATTGTGCCTTTTATCAGAATTAAACCGAAAGCTTCTTTTAAAATCATCGGCTTAATTCTGACTTTAAATGAATTTAAATCATCAGACTAGATGAGATCTGAATGGCGCTCTTTTTTACCTTATCTACAATTCCTGAAAGTTTATCAGATGAGAATTTGGTAATTGTGCCAGACACCGAGATTGCGCCCATTAAATGGCTATCTAAATCAAATACCGGCACTGCTACACACCTGATCTCTAATGAGCCCTCGCCGTTATCATAGGCAAATCCTCGATTATGAATTGAGGCAAGCTCCTTACGTAAGGCCTGAGGAGTTGCAATAGAATTTGCTGTAGCCAGTGTATAATCAAGTGTAGTAATAAGCTTTTCTCTTAGTGTACTTTCCTGATAAGCAAGCAGACACTTGCCTAAAGCAGAATGTACTAAGGAAACCTCTGAACCTTCACGTGATAAGACTCTCATTCCGGTAAGATGACTGGTTCTTTTAACCACATAAAAAGCTTTTTCATCATCCATAATACCAAAGTGAGCTACAAGACAATCTACGTTCTCTATTAACTTTTCTAAAAATGGAGTAATAATTTCCTTTAAATCCAGCCCCTCTGAAGCGGAATTACCTAAAGATACCAGCTTCATCCACAACTGCACGGTTTTATCTGAATTCTGTCTTATCAACCTTAGCTTAATCATGTCATCAACAAGGACATAAACAGAACTTCTTGGTAAAGAAGTTAAATTGATAAGTTCTGAAATGGTACATCTGCGATTCTTCTGAAGAACTTCTAAAATACGCAAAGCGCGCTCTAAAGCAGGAACTCTAATATTACCAGTCATACAATATCACTCTTTTGAAGATTATGCTTTTTCTAGTATTGTAGACGATTTAAGAATTTTATAAAGACATTATTTGAGCAGAATTTAAAACTCTGCTCAAATAAAAAGAGAATTAACCAGGGATAATCATGCCAAGTTCGCGCATCTTGGCAATCTTGTAACGAAGGGTTCTTGGACTAATGCCAAGTTTTGTGGCTACTTCCTGACGGGCCCCGCGATACTCAATTAAAGCATCTAAAATAATCTGATATTCCTGCTGCTTTAATTCACCTCCAAGAGCCTGAGGGATCTTCTGCTTTCTGACTGCACTTTCACCACTTAATGGAGAATCATTGTCAACTTCTTCCTGTAAAGGTTCTATCTGAGGTTCAACTCCGTCAAAGTCAAAGCCCTGTGACTGAATAGCTTCCTCAAGGCCTGACTCATCTAAAATTATGCACTTGTCATCTACTAAACCTGTATTTGCAAGAATAAGAGCTCGCTGCATTACATTATCAAGTTCACGTACGTTACCTGGCCATGAGTAATTGTTAAGTTTTGCAATTGCGCTTTTTGTAAGCTCAGGTATTGCAAGCTGAGAGTCGGATGCATGCTTTGATAAAAGGAACTTTGCAATCGGAATAATATCTTTTGGTCTCTTGCACAAAGGTAACCAGCGTAATGGGAAAACGTTTAAACGGTAATACAAGTCCTCACGGAACTTCTTTTGAGCTACAGCTTCTTTTAAATCACGATTTGATGTTGCAATTACGCGTACATCAAGAGAAATTGTCTTTCTTGAACCTAGTCTTTCAACTTCTTTTTCCTGAAGAACACGTAAAAGTTTTGCCTGCAACCCTAAATCCATCTCGGTGATTTCATCTAATAAAATGGTACCACCCTGAGCCTGCTCAAACTTGCCAGGACAAGCCTGCACTGCGCCTGTAAATGCGCCTTTTTCATAACCGAATAATGTTGATTCAAGCATTGAGTCAGGAATTGCAGCGCAGTTTATTGCTACAAAAGGACCTGATGCTCGATTTGATTTGTCGTGCACATAACGTGATAAAACTTCCTTACCTGATCCAGATGGACCTGTAATCATCACTGTAGCATCAGTTGCAGCCACTTTTGCTGCAAGAGACAGTAATTCAGCTGTAGATTGATCAGCGTAAATAGGCTCACCACGTACTGATTTGCTTACTGGAACGTATCTTGAAACCTGATTTAATAAAACCTCAGGAGCAAATGGCTTTGCAAGATAATCAATAGCGCCATCGCGCATTGCTCTTACTGCACCATTGATGTTAGCGTAAGCTGTCATTAACAGTACAGGAAGCTGTGGGAACTTGTCGTGAATAGAGTTTAAAAGTGTATGGCCATCCATTCCGCCCATCTGAATGTCAGAGATAACCATATCAACCTTCTGCTTCGATAGGATTTCTAGAGCCTGTTCTCCACCGTCAGCCTCAAGACAGACATAACCGGTTAACATCAATGTATCTACAATTGCCTCTCGCAATTGACTATCATCATCTACAATCAGAATTTGACTATTGCTCATACCTATCCTTTTTATTATTTAAGCAACTGATTCTCGTTCCATTTGAGGAATACTTGTTGAAGGTTCTAAAACACCTTCATACTTAGGCAGGATCATGGTAAATACTGTTTCTTTTTCATCTGAGGTCAATTTAATGTCACCCTGATGTACCTTAGCAACAGCAGCTACTACAGCTAATCCTAAACCTGTACCATTACTCTTGGTAGTAAAGAAAGGCTCAAAAATATTTCTGCATGTTTCTTTACTAATCATAGGACCATCGTTCTTAACGCTGATCATAACATTCTTAGCATCTGATACCAGTTCAATCATAACGTTTTTTGCACCAGCTTCAATGGCATTTGTCACTAAATTGGTAATTGCTCCGTTTAATGCTGTTACATTGCCTAATAATGCCATAGGGCGAGGACCAATGTTAGACTTTAAATTAGCGCCTGATCTCTGTACAACTGAAGCTACTGAGTTTGTAACACCTTCAACGATATCCACAGCATCAAGCAATTTAACACTCTGCTCTCCAGAACGAGCATACATTAGAATATCGCTTACCTGTGACTCTAAAGCTTCTAATCTGCCCATTAACTTCTTCTGGAAGATGGTTCTGCTAGCAAGTGGTAACTTTACATTGCCTAAATTTGCTGCGTATAAAATTGCAGCTGACAAAGGAGTTCTAATCTGGTGAGCTAAAGATGCTGCCATACGACCTAATGAGCTTAAACGTTCCATATGGTTCAGCTTGTCTGTAAGTTCACGTGTCTGAGTCTGATCAGTCATCTGAACTAGCTGACCATGTGATAAAGGTTTTGTAGATACCTGAAGTCTCTTACCGTCAACAGTAGAGATCTCTTGGCCATCATCCTTGCGAGGAGCGAAAACTTCACCGATTACCTTATACCAGATACGACCTTCTAAAGTATCCACATTAAGCATTTTTAAAGCTGAGTCGTTAGCTTTTCTGATAATGCCTCTTTCATCTAATACGATGATTGCAGATGGTTCTTTCTCGAAAATCTCTTTGTATAATTCTAGCTCATTATTAGAAGTTGTCATAAGTCACCTCACTTTGTATAAGATAACTTAATCAATATTCGTGCCACATTTATTTTTTATTATTTATCAATAAGTTATTTTAATGATAAATAACATCGCCAAAATAATGGCATTAGAAAGTGTCTTTTACACTCAAAATGGAAGGATTTTTACCGCATACAGCACAATTGTCATTTTTTAATGGCAGTTTCATGACTTTAACCTGCATACCAAGAGCTTCTACAGTTAGTAATCTGCCAATTAATAGCTCTCCAATTCCTAGAAGGTATTTTACGCACTCTAAAACCTGGAAATTACCGATAATTCCCGGCAACGGACCAAAGACTCCCACCTGCTTACTTGTAGGGACACTACCTGGTTTTGGGATCTTCTCAAAAACACAGCGGTAACATGGACCTTTACCTGGAACATAAGTCATAACCTGACCTTTAAAATGAACCACTGCTCCATGTGAAAAAGGTTTCTTTGCAAGAACACAGGCATCGTTAATTAAAAACTTACTCTCAAAATTATCTGTGCAGTCGATAATAAAATCGTAATCTTTAATTAAATCCATAATATTGTCTTTAGTTACAAAGGAATTATAAGTAATCACTTGAACGTCAGGATTTAATGCGTTAATAGTGTTTTTTGCAGACTCTGTCTTTAAAACACCTACATCCTTTGTCTGATGAATAACCTGTCTTTGCAGATTTGAATAATCCACAACATCATCATCAACAACACCAATAGTGCCGATTCCTGCTGCTGCAAGATACATAAGTACAGGTGATCCTAAACCGCCTGTTCCAATTACCATAACCTTTGATTGCAGTAATTTTTTCTGGCCTTCAATACCCATCTCTTTTAAAGTTATATGTCTAGAGTACCTTTCTAGTTGCTCTTTATTTAATTCCATATCTCCACCTAAAGTTTCTCTTTAAGTTAATAACCTTGTACAATCCATAATGTTAACAGATATAACTTGAATTGTATCATCCAAAATAGACACAAAAGCCCGCACTAGGCGGGCTTTATTTTCATGAGGACTTTAGATTAGCCTACGAATACGCGTGCATTTCTAAATAGTCTTACCCATGGGCTATCCTCGCCCCAGTTATCAGGGTGGTATGAGTTGGATACTGTTCTCATTACACGCTCTGGATGTGGCATCAGGATAGTGAAACGACCGTCGCTGTTGGTTACAGAAGTGATACCGTTTGGTGAACCATTAGGATTTAATGGATACTGCTCGGTAACCTTACCATCGTGATCAATATAGCGAACTGCAATCTGACCAGACTTCTCTAATGCAGCTAAGTGCTCTGCATTCTTGAACTCTGCGCGACCTTCACCGTGAGATACAACGATTGGTAACTTAGAACCTTCCATACCTGCAAATAGAACTGATGGACTCTTCTGGATTTCTACTTCAACAAAACGTGCTTCAAAACGCTCTGATAAATTGGTTACGAAACGTGGCCAGTTATCAGCACCAGGGATCAGAGATGATAATGTTGACATCATCTGACAGCCGTTACATACGCCTAATGCGAAGGTGTCTTTACGGTTGAAGAACTTAGAGAACTCATCTGCTGCAACTGAGTTGAACAAAATTGACTTAGCCCAGCCCTCACCAGCACCTAAAACGTCACCGTATGAGAAACCACCACATGCTGCAAAGCCCTTGAAGTCGTCTAACTTAACTTTACCGGTTAACACATCTGACATGTGAACATCGATACAGTTAAAGCCTGCTCTGTTGAATGCTGCTGCCATTTCGCTCTGAGAGTTCACACCCTGCTCACGTAAAATTGCAATCTTTGGAGCAACACCCTTGCTGATGTAAGGAGCTGCAACATCCTCGTTGATATCAAATGTAAGATCAGCAAATAAGCCCTTATCATTTGATTCATCCTTAGCATCGAATTCCTGTTTTGCACATTGTGGGTTATCACGTAGTGACTGCATCTGATATGTGGTTTCAGCCCAGATCTTTCTGAAGTACTGACGTGGCTCATCAACAATAACATTGCCATCACGCTTGAAGACGATTCTGTCATCGCTGCGTAGTGAACCGATCTCAAAGATGCAGTTTGCTAGACCATGACCAGAAAGGATGTTCATGACAGTTTCAGCATCTTCACGCTTTACCTGTAATACAGCACCGATTTCCTCAGAGAATAGAACTGCTAAATCATCCTCACCTAGGTTGTCAATTGAAACCTGAACACCAGTGTGACCTGCAAAGGCCATTTCACAAACAGTAGTGAATAGACCACCGTCTGAAATATCGTGGTATGCAAGCAGTAAATCCTTACGGTTTAAGAACTGTACAGAATCGAACAGACCCTTTAGACGTACTGGATGATCAAGATCAGGACACTTGTCACCTAACTGACGATATACCTGAGCTAGTGCTGAACCGCCTAAACGGTTCTGTCTCTCACCTAAGGTTACATAGATTAAGGTTGAATCGCCCTTATCAGTACGTAACTGAGGAGTTAGAGTCTTTCTGATATCCTCTACGCGTGCAAATGAAGAAATGATTAGAGACATAGGAGCAGTTACAGTCTTCTGCTTGCCATTCTCTTCCCATGTGGTCTTCATTGACATTGAATCTTTACCAACTGGAACAGTAATACCAAGTTCAGGGCAAATCTCCATACCAACAGTCTTAACTGCCTCGAATAGACCAGCATCCTCACCAGGATGACCGTTTGGAGCCATCCAGTTTGCTGATAACTTAACGCGCTTTAACTCGCCGATATCAGCTGCTGCAATGTTGGTTACAGCCTCAGCTACAGCAAGACGTGCTGAAGCACCGTGATTTAATAATGCTACAGGAGTTCTCTCGCCAACAGCACCTGCCTCACCATGATAGGTATCATATGAAGCTGCAGTCACTGCAACGTCAGCTACAGGAACCTGCCATGGACCTACCATCTGATCTCGTGCAACCATACCGGTAACAGATCTGTCGCCGATGGTGATTAAGAAGGTCTTTTCAGCAACTGTAGGTAAACGTAGAACGCGCTCTGCTGCTTCCTTAACGCTTACACCCTCAAGATTTAGAGCAGGTGATTCCTGCTTTAAGGTCTTAACAACCTTGTGCATACGTGGAGGTTTGCCTAGTAATACATCTAATGGAAGATCGATAGGCTTGTTACCAAAATATGTATCCTCAAGAACTACGCGACGCTCTTTAGTTGCCTCACCGATTACTGCATACTGAGCTCTCTCACGCTTACAGAATGACTCGAATAAATCAAACTTGTCTGCTGCAACAGCAAGAACATAACGCTCCTGTGATTCGTTACACCAGATCTGTAAAGGAGACATGCCTGGCTCATCGTTAGGGATCTTACGAAGATCGAAACGACCGCCTACGCCACCGTCAGATACAAGCTCAGGCATAGCATTTGACAGACCACCAGCACCAACGTCGTGGATGAACATGATTGGGTTGTTATCACCTAATTCCCAACATGCATCGATAACTTCCTGGCAGCGACGCTGCATCTCTGGGTTACCACGCTGTACTGATGCAAAGTCTAGATCTTCTGATGAAGCACCTGAGTTCATTGATGATGCAGCACCACCACCTAAACCGATGTTCATTGCAGGACCGCCTAAAACAATAAGCTTTGCACCTGGCTCGATGTGATCTTTAATGATGTGCTCACGACGGATGTTACCCCAGCCACCAGCTAACATAATTGGCTTGTGGTAACCGCGAACCTCACGACCGTTGAAAGAGGTAACCTCTTCTTCGTATGTTCTAAAGTAACCGCAAAGATTTGGACGACCGAACTCATTGTTGAAGCTTGCACCACCTAATGGGCCGTCAATCATAATCTGTAGAGCAGAAGCTAAACGACCAGGCTTGCCAAAGTCGTGCTCCCAAGGCTGAACTGCACCAGGAATACGTAGGTTTGATACGCTAAAGCCACTGATACCAGCTTTTGGCTTTGAACCAACACCTGTTGCACCCTCATCACGGATTTCGCCGCCAGAACCAGTTGCAGCACCAGGAAATGGAGAAATTGCTGTTGGGTGGTTGTGAGTCTCAACCTTCATTAGGATAGGCATATCCTCTTCGTGGTATGCCCACTCGTGATTTGGATTAGGGAAGAATCTGCCAGCCTTTGAACCTTCCATTACAGCTGCATTATCTTTGTATGCTGATAATACATAATCGCCGTTTGTGGTGAAGGTGTTACGGATCATGCCAAACAGTGACTTGTCCTTCATCTCTCCATCGATATTCCAATCTGCGTTGAATACCTTGTGACGGCAGTGCTCTGAGTTCATCTGAGCGAACATGTAAAGTTCGATATCGGTAGGATCACGACCAATACCCTTGAAGCTTTCTAGTAAGTACTCCATCTCAGGCTCTGAAAGAGCTAAACCTAATTCTACGTTAGCTACCTTTAATGCTTCTATACCACCTGTGGTTAAAGCTACAGTCTTGTATGGCTTTGGAGTCTGCTTTTCAAATAAGGCTGCACCATCTTCTAATGAGAATAAAACATTCTCCATCATGCGATCGTGAATTAAAGCGCAAACCTTCTGCTTTTCATCTTCTGTAAATTTAGCGCCGTCTTTTACGATGTAGTAAGCTACGCCACGCTCAATTCTTAAAATCTTGGTTAAACCGCAGTTTTTAGCGATATCAGTTGCCTTTGAAGCCCAAGGAGAAATTGTTCCTACACGAGGAATTACAAAGAACAACTCGCCTTCATCCTTAGTCTCAGCTTTTGAAGGACCGTAGCTTAAGATCTTCTTTAAAACTGACTGTTCATCTGAAGTTAAAGCCTCTTTTGTATCTACTAAATGTACAAAATGGGTGCTAATTGAACTTACCTTGATGCCTTCATTTCCTAAAGCTTTTGTGATTTTATCCAATCTAAAAGTGGAAACGGCTGGAGAACCTAGAATGATATCCATCAGAATTGTTCCTGTATAATCTAACTGATATGTAATGTAATCAATTTTTATCCATTAAAATACGATAAAAATTCGGGTGCTATTTTAGCACAGAGTTGACAATTATTTGCATTTGTATAGCTTTTGGGCATGAATATTATCCTTAAATTTTTCAGAAAANTTTATTTTCAAAAATTGCATAATCTATTAACTTCTTATAAAAAATATGAGTTACTTTTTAACCTGTTTCTATAGTCTGTGAAAGATAAGCAGTTATTCTCATAAAGCTCAATCCTTTATGCAAAAAGTTGCTATAATATCGATGTCGGAGGGTCCAAATTGAAAAAATCAACTCGCTTAACTCATAATACTACTGCAAGCAGACGTTCTCGAATTCGTCTGCAGTACATCAAGAACGCCCGCGCTCGTCGCCAGGCACGCCATGAAGTTTTCTTTATCCAGGAAAAGTCAGACTCATAAATTTCGGCACTCTTCTTGCATATATTATAAAAATACCTGTAAGTGGCAAATTAATGCCGTTTATAGAAAGGTTTTAATAGCAAGGAGAGATATATGTACGGCCGTAACCTAAAAGCCTACCAAAAGACTAATGTCACTGCTGAGATATCGGTAGCTGATCCTTATTACGTAACCAAGTTACTCTACCAGGGCCTGTTTGAGCGTTTAGCTCAAGCAAAAGGTGCCATTGAACGTGGAGATCTGGCTTTAAAATCTAAAAAACTATCCTCTGCAACTGCAATTTTAGAAATTCTTAGGAGCACACTCGACTTTTCGAAAAGTCAGACTATAGCTCAAAGTCTTTTTGACTTATACTCATACATGATTGATCAGGTGGCAGATGCTTCTATCAGTTTAATCACGCAGCCTCTTGATAACGCACTACGAGCTCTTATGCCAATCAAAAAAGCCTGGGATTCAATTCCTGTAGAAGCTCAGAGAGAGGCAAGTGCAATGCGTACACAGGAACAACTAGATATTGATTTAAGTCATGACGCCCATATGGCGCATGGAGCAATTTAAAGGTATTTCTATGCAATTAGACGAAATCATAAGAAAAATCACCGAAGCAGAAAATGCTTTATCTCATGAATTATCAAGAGACGATTTAGGTTTATCGCAGGATTACTCGGAAATTGCACAGAATTATTTAAAAGAACTCGTCGCTCTAAAGGATTCNCTTCAGGGCGATGAGCTAATCAAAGCTCAGGAATTTGCCAAAGCCTATGCCGAGCACATCAAATCTCAGGTAAAGTTCCTGGCTCAAAAACGCGAAGAAGTAGGCCTGCAATACAGAAACGTACGNGGCAAGCACGTGGTGAGTAACAAGTACGTGCAATTCAAATACGATTCACCTGTAAAAACTAACNATATCGATAAGGCTTAGCTATGACTTCTACAAACACAACAAAGAACCTAATTACCGATGAGAGTGCTCTTGACACACTTGCCTCAAAAATAGGTGGACTTGACGAAAAGGATTTTGCTCAAATCAATGAACTTTCCGAACTGCAAAAGCAGATGAGNGATTTTCTGATTGAACGATTCCAGAACAATATCGAAGCCTTTAAAAAGTACATGCCGAATATTGCCAAGACCTTTGCGCACTATACGCCAAAGAAAACTATGGAATTCTTCTGCATGCCAAATGGCATTCCTAATCTTATCTTCATCGAAAACAACGATATTCTTTATAAGACTTTTGATCCTTTTGCGCTTTGCAAAGCACAGGTTGACAGTATTTTAAATAAAGACTGTATTCTGCAGACTCACTACAACCATGAGTATGATCCATACGGTCAGATCCACTTTAAGTACTTAAATCAGGTCGTCTGTATCGATGAGTCTTTCAAAAGAGACAGCTCTCTTAGTGCAGCTCAGTTAGGATCAATTGCAAACTGCGTAATGGTAGGCATTGGTTTAGGTTATCAGCTTGCAAATCTTTATGANAAGATTGAAATTGCCAATCTGATTATCGTAGAGCCAAATCTTGATATGTTCTTTGCCTCATTACATGCTTTTGACTGGGCAAATCTACTTGCATTCTTATTTGAAAATAACTATGGCATCCATCTGATGCTAGGTCAGAAGCCAGAACAGTTCTACCTTGATATGGAATCATTCTATACAACACATGGCAGATTCCTGAGCGGCACCTGGCTAGGTTATGTGCACTATTCTTCAAAAGAAATCAAAGATATCTGCGATATTCTTATGAAGGATTTCAATACTGTGCACTCCGCTTTAGGTTTCTTTGATGATCACCTGTTTGGTACTAGCCACGCATGTAACGCTATCTTAAATAAGAAAGCATTCGTGCAGCGTGAGCCTCAGATGCTAAACAAGTTTAAAAATGTTCCTGTATTTGTTATAGGTTCAGGTCCATCTTTAGATCACGATATTCCTTTTATCCGAAAGAATCAGGATAAGGCAATTATCATTGCCTGCGGTACAGCTGTAGATACTCTATACCACGCAGGTATAAAACCTGATATCTATGCATGTACCGAAAGAACACCTCAAATCAGAGATGCTCTTGATGTAATCCCTGATAAGAATTTCTTTGATGACATCATCCTGATGTCAGGTGATGTGGTTCATCCAAGAACAACTGAGTTATTTAAACACACAGCAATTTTCGGTAAGCCAGACGAACCATTCTATTTATATGCAGCTGCTCACTTTAGTGAGATAAAGGCGGTGCAACCTGTACAGCTTATGAACCCATTTGTAGGTAACATGGGTGTGTCAGGTGCAATTTATTTAGGGTTTGAGAATTTATTCTTCTTCGGTCTTGATAACGGTAAGATGGTGGGTACAAACAACATCCACTCTGTTTACACCTCACTATATACCAACTGCAATAAGGAACTGGCAGGACACGGAAACTACAAGACAGGTAAGCTNGTAGAAGGTAACTTTGGCGGTCAGTGCGAGACTAACTACTTCTTTAACCTATCCTGCAGAAACATGGACTTCGTAATCGAGCAGGCNACTCTTAAGAATAAAAACTTAAAGTGCACAAACTGCTCTAACGGCTCTAAGATCCCTCATGCAAAACCAGTTCATTCAGAAGATCTAAATTTTGAAAAACTCAAAAATGTTGATAAAGACGCTTTTAAAGACTTCATGTATAACAAGAAGACCAAAGTGCTTGAGACTATTGATGAGGAAAAACTACAGACCATCTTCATGCCTGACGCCTTTAATAAGGTTGTAGATTACATCAGTTCAGAACTTGCAAAACCTGTAACAACCCGTGTTGAGGGAATTCAGGTATTAGAATCTGTATCTGAGAAACTCGCCTTCTTCAAGAAGAGTCCTGATACCTATTACTATGCTGATGCTGTTGAGGGTTCTTTACAGACCATCTTTATCATGGCCTCACGTATTTTATACAATACTAGCGATGTGGAAGAATGTATTGCCCATTACAATAAGATCATAGCAGTATGCCTAGACTTCCTTGATGAGTCTAAGTCACTCTTCAAGCATATCCCAGATTATGTAATGTGGGATCATAAGAAGTACCATCCAAATGGTGTTGTAGGTATCGATTACCCTTCAACTAAGGCAACTCCATTCCCTAAGTATGCTACTGTTAAGAGTATAGATTTTGATGATCCACAAAAGGTCTTTGAAAAGAGATATGAGTAAGAGAGCATAATGCTCTTTTGATGCTTTAGTGCAAAAAGCCTGATTTAAAATCAGGCTTTTATGTTTATATAGAAATTAGATTACTTCTTTTTAGGAGCCTTTTTTGCACCTAATTTAGAATCATCCTTTTTCTTAGGACGCTTTGACAGTACTAAACCAGTACCATCCTTTCTAGCCTGAGCAATTGCTTTACGCTCTTCTTTATTTTGGCTGCTTGCTGATTTTGCCCTCATTCTCTCATTAGCCTTCTGACGTCTTTCAGCTCTCATCTGAGACTGAGTCTGACGCTTCTGAGCTGGCTTCTCATCAGCAAATGGATTCTCACCTTCCTTAAAGTCGATAATTACAGGTGACCCCATGATGTTTAAAGATTTACGGTAGCAATTGATAATGTATCTCTTATAGGCATCTGGTACTTTTGATACCTTGTTGCCGTGAATAATGATACGTGGAGGATTGTAACCACCTGCGTGAGCAAACTTAAGCTTAATACGTCTGCCACCTGAAATTGGTGGTTCGTGCTCTTCAACTGCTGCTCTTAGAATTCTGTTTAATAATGATGCGCTGTGACGAGTGGTAGCACTTGCATAAGCCTCATCAATTGAATCAAACAGGTTACCAACACCAGTGCCATGCAGAGCAGAGATAAAGTGTACTCTAGCAAAGTCCACGAAACCCAGACGGGCATTTAACTCAAGCTTAATCTCATCTTTTACTGAAACATCAAGTCCGTCCCACTTGTTAACAGCAATAACAAGAGATCTGCCTGACTCAAGAATGAAGCCAAGAAGTGACAGATCCTGATCGGTTACATGTGATCTTGCATCGATAACAAGTAATGCCACGTTACAGTCTTCAATTGCCTTTAAAGTCTTAACAATTGAGAATTTCTCGATTGCTTCACTAACCTTACGGCGCTTGCGAACACCTGCTGTATCAATAACGATATATTTCTTATCGCCACGCTCTAATGGAATATAGATTGAATCACGGGTAGTACCAGGATGATCTGCTACAATCACACGCTCTTCACCTAATAATTTGTTGGTTAATGTAGATTTACCTACGTTTGGCTTACCAACAATTGCAAGCTTGATTGGTAAATCGGCAAATGGAACATTACGGCTGTCTTCGCCCTTATTGTCCACATCTTCGCCCTTTTGACGTGCACGAGCTTTTTCCTTGTGCTCATACCAGTCAAAGCCTCCGCCTACCATGTCAACAGGAACGTTCTCTAAGAACTGATAGCCCTCTTCCCATTGAGCAAGCTCTTCTTCATGAGCGATTCTTTCGCGCTCTTCAAGCTCTTCTACAGATAAATCGCAATCTAGAGGACCTTCCTCACGAAGTAATGGAGCAATAACGTCTTCTAAAACGTTGTTAACACCACGACCATGAACGATAGCTGTAGGATAAACCTCACCTAAACCTAGTGCATAGAATTCAGCACCAGCAGTTTCTGGATCAAGGCCATCCACCTTATTTGCAATAACGGCGCACTTTTTACCAGCACGACGAATATAATCTGCTACATGATAGTCGCCAGGTAAAATACCTGCTCTTGCGTCTAACATGAATAAAACCAGGTCACACTCATCAATAGCCAGAAGTGCCTGATTGGTCATTCTTGAGGTAACTTCCTCAGGCTGGTTGGTTGCATCCTCTGCAATACCGCCAGTATCGATAATTACGAACTCGCGACCTTCATATAAGGCGCGGCCATACTTTCTATCTCGAGTCAGTCCAGGGAAATCTGCAACAAGTGCATCTCTAGTCTTAGTAAGTCTATTGAAGAAAGTAGATTTACCAACGTTAGGGCAACCTACTAATGCAACAACTTTCATTTAATATCCTTGTAAGATTGGCTTACTATTAACACGCAAAGGGGATCACTCCCCCTTTGCTTAATTAAAAATTAGAAAGATCATGCCGTTTCACAACGGTATTACTCTGAATCTTCCTCGACGAACTCTACATCGTTGTCTGATTTAACACCAGCTTCAGGCATTACACCGAAACCGGATAATTGTTCACGTTTTTGTTTCTCGTACTCAGCAACGCGCTTTTCGTACTCAGCTTTCTGACGCTGGTACTCACGATATTGAGCTTCCATCTGTCTTTGATGAGCTTCGATTTGAGCTACAATCTGACGAGCCTGTGCACGACGTTTCTCTAAATCTTCTTTGGTTACACCGCCTGCTGATAATGGAGACATAGCGTTTGCTGCAACTAAAGCTGCAGTATTGCCTATTACAAGCTCTAAATCAGTAAAGCGTTTCTTTGGCATTACGATGTTTGCCGGATCGTAGCAAAGAACCTCAACAGCACCTGATGAGCAGTAAACAACAATACAGTTACCTGCAACAATAGGTGCTACATAGATTGGATCGCTACCAGAGATCTCAACCTTTGATTCAATCTGACCATTGTTCAGGTTAATGAAATAAATATATCCTTCAAGATCACCTACAACTGCATAATTACCGTAGATTGCAGGAGAAGTTACGTTTCTGTAACGTAACTGAGAATTGGCCCAAAGCTCAATGTTGTCACTACGTCTTACGCAATATACTGTGCCGTTATCACCTGTGATCACAAAGAAATTGTCATCATAGGCAATATCTTTTGAAGAATAGTAGGCTAGTCTACCTACAATTGCAGATTTTTCAAGTGAATATTTTACAAAACCTGCATTATATGCGGTTGAGTAAATGCTGTCACCTAATAATAAAGGTGTTGATGAAACATCTGAAATTCTGTCTAGATCAGAGCTTCCGTTATTCTGACCTATAACAACCTGATTTAAAATAAGACCGTCGTTCTGACTGATAAACATCATACGGCCGCTTACAGTACCTAACACAACCATCTCGTCACCTACGGCAATTGGCTTTGCCTGTGAACGTAAGTGAAGTGTTGATACGTTATCGCCTGATGTCCACAATACTTTCTTGTTTACTAAATCAAGGGCGTTTAATTTACCGGTAGAATCAAGTACGAACAACTTGTCACCACTTGCATTAAAGCATGGAGGAGTTAAAACCTCCTGACCTAGATACTGCTTGTAGTAAATGCTGCCGTCTTTTTTGTTTAAAACGTACAGGTAACCATTTTCTGAACCTACAGCCACAAAATGATCACTTGCACTCATACCGCCGTTTAAACGGGCTGAACGCTTGTTATCGTTTTCTTTTTCATCTGAAAGATCAATTTTCCAGATGCTATCACCGTTCGTGGCATCAAATGCATAAACTTTTCCTTTACGGCCTGCAATGTATAAGTTATTGCCACTGATGCAAGGTACAAGCTGTGAGTAGAATCCTTTAGTACCCTGAGTACTCTCTGACCACACTACATCTGGTACGAATACATCTTTTACCTCAGGTGACTCTACAGGCTCAAATAAATCCTTATTTGAGCTGCAGCCTTCAACTGAAAGCACAAGTGCGCTAACCATTACCAAGCCTAAAAGCTTCTTTTTAAACATAGATGCCACCTTATTATTTGCTATATAGCTTTATTATTTTTTTATTGAAGTTGCAGATGCTGCAATCTGCTCTTCTAGCTTCTGAGCTCTTTCAAAAGCAGCTGTGTCACCTTCTTTGATTAGGCTATCAGCCTTCATCTGTAAAATAGGATTGATAGAAATCTTCTGAGCTTCGCACTCGGCTAATGCTTTAGCATAAGCGTCGTGAGCTGCATCTTTATTTCCCTGCTGCAAATAAATATCGCCTAGCAATTCATTCTTCTCAATTGCATATGCACTTTGAGATAAATCGTTTAATGCCTTTACTGCTTCATCATATTTCTTATCCTGAGTAAGGATATGAGCCTTAACTAATACAGCATTAGGAGCTACAAGCTTACCGCCGTTTTCTGCTGCGAATGAAGCGGAGTCTAAAGCCTCTTCATACTTGCCTTCAGCGCATAATAACTGAGCTACATCTAATGATAATAATGAGCCATAGATGTCCTTGTGCTCTGCAATAAATGCCTTTGCCTCTTCTTTTCCTTCAGTAGGCTGTAGTACAAGCTTTGTCTGAATTGAAGACAACTTGTAGGCATATTCTTCAGCATTTGATAACTTGTAATCCTGGTAATAACGATAACCTACCATACCACCTACAGCAATTACGATACCAACTGCTAATGAAAGCCAATTGTCGTGCCACCATTTACGAACGACTTGCTCTCTCTCATGATCGTCTGTTAAAACATCCATCTTATAATTTCCTTTGAAAGTTTTAGCCTAAATTTTCTCTGATAACAGAAATTGCCTCATCAGTTGTATACTCTTTCTGCTCACTGTCCTTATCCATCATATTCTTGATGGTTACAGTGTTATTAGCAAGCTCTGACTCACCAATAATTACAGCAACACGAGCACCAAACTTATCAGCTTTCTTGAATTGTTTCTTAAAGTTACCACCACCGCAGTGAGTCATAACCTTAACTTCTGCTAGCTGTTCACGGATTATTTGTGATACTTCAAGCATACGAAGCTCACAGCCATCACCTGAACCTACTACATATACATCAACACTAGCCTTTGGCTTGATCTTGCCTAAAGTAGTTAATAAAAGTATCAGTCTTTCCATACCAAGTCCAAAGCCTACAGCTTTAGTTGGAGCGCCACCTAACTGCTCTACTAGAGAGTCATAACGGCCACCACCACATACAGTACCTTGAGCACCAAGTGCTGTAGTTACCCACTCGAATACGGTTAAATTGTAGTAATCAAGACCACGTACTAGTCTATCATTTAGAACGTACTTTATTCCAAGTTTATCTAGGAAGTTGCGAAGTCCCTCAAAATGAGCCTTGGTTTCTTCACCAAAATAGTCACTTAACTTAGGTGCTTGCTCTAATAATTTCTGAACAGTCTGATCTTTAGTATCTAAAACTCTCAAAGGGTTGGTGTGAGTTCTACGCTTTGAATCCTCATCAAGCTCCTCAAAGTGAGCTTCAAGGAATTTTACAAGATCAAGTTTGTAAGCTGCACGTTCCTGTGCTGAACCTAAAGAGTTAAGCTCTAAACGAAGCTCGTTTTCGATACCGAATTTTTTCCAGATGTTGTAGGTTAAAGCGATTAACTCTGCATCAATATCAGGACCATCTAAACCGAATACTTCAACACCAGTCTGATGGAACTGACGGTATCTGCCCTTTTGAGGACGCTCGTGACGGAACATAGGTCCCATGTACCATAGTCTCTGTTCCTGGTTATATACAAGATTATGTTCAAGACAGGAACGAACGCAACCTGCTGTACCCTCAGGACGGAGTGATAAATGATCACCTGATCTATCCTCAAAGCTGTACATTTCTTTTTCTACAACATCGGTTACCTCACCGATAGCTCTGCAGAAAAGATTTGTCTTTTCAACAATCGGCATACGTACTTCACTATAGCCGTAGCCTGATAAAGTACTACGCAACACGTTTTCGACCTGCTGCCATACAGAGGTATCTTCTGGCAGAAGATCATTCATACCTCTAATTGCCTGAACCATAAGTGCCATAATTAAATAATTTCCTACTTATTTTTTTACTTAACGCGACTACGTACGCGCTTTTCGATAATTTCTACTGCGTCTTTAGTGTCAAACTTGCCCATCAGCTGACCGCCTTCATAAATCATGCATTTGCCTTTTGCCGCACCGCAAACTGCAACATCAGCACGTAGTGCCTCACCAGGACCGTTTACCACACATCCCATTACTGCAACCTTAATAGGGTCACGAATGTCGGTTAAACGCTTTTCTAAAGCTGCTACAGTATTTACTACATCAATACCTTTTCTACCGCAGGTAGGACAAGCAACAATATCGACACCACGGGTTCTTAAATGCATGCTCTTTAAGATTGCCCAGCCAACTTTAATCTCTTCAACAGGATCAGCTGCAAGAGAAACTCTTAAAGTATCACCAATGCCCTGTTTTAAAAGCATAGAAATACCAATTGAGGATAAAACTGTACCGCCGGTCAGACCGCCTGCCTCAGTAATACCAAGGTGTAGTGGAGCATCAGTCTTTTTAGCAAGCTCTTCATACGCTGTCACACACAGATTCAACTCTGAGGCTTTTACAGAGAATGCATAATCAGAAAAGTTATGCTCATCTAAAGTAGCTGCTGCACGTAATGCGGCCTCTACCATGGCATCAGGGCATGGAGCGCCATACTTTTCTGTAAGATCCTTATCTAATGATCCTGCGTTTACGCCTACTCTGATTGGAAGACCATAGTCTTTAGCTGCCTGACATACAGCATCAATCTTTTCGCTAGAACCGATATTTCCTGGGTTAATTCTAAGTGCGCTTGCACCGTTCTTTGCACAGGCAATGGCGATTCTGTAATCAAAATGGATGTCACTAACAATCGGTACGTTTACACTTTTTACAATCTTTGCAAAAGCATCAACCGCATCAAGAGTTGGAACAGTTACTCTAACAATATCAGCGCCGGCATTCTCAAGTGCTTTAATCTGAGCTACGGTTGCCTCAACATCCATAGTATCAGTTGAAGTCATTGACTGTACTGAAATGGGAGCACCTCCACCAATCAGGACAGAACCTACTTTAATCTGACGGCTTTTGCGTCTTACTATCTCAGGAGCTTTCCATTCCATAATGTAAATCCTACTTTTGAGGTAAGGTAAAGGTTACCTGTTTTGCTGCAGGAGTTGCAACAGTTGTACCTAAATAGCTTACCCTGATCTTCTTTGTATCAGATGCGCTCACTTTAATTGGAGGAATACCTAAAACCTTTAGAGTCTGACCTGCTTTAAACTCGCCTGACTTTAATACTCTGCCGTTACCTGTTACCTCTAAGGATACGTCTTGTAAAACCTTAATGGTTACAGAGTTTAATGACTCAAAAGGATCTCGATTGCCAACTAATCTTACTGATGAGGAAATATCTCTTAATGAGTTTGATAATACTTCCTTTTTAACCTCTGCAGCAGGAGCTGCTGGCTTTGCAATCACCTGAGCCTGAACTGCATTCTGCGATGCAGTCTTAACAGGCTGTGCTGCAGCAGTTGCGCTGTTTTGCAAAGCACTCTTCTTTGAATTATCTTTAGACTGGGAATTTAAGATAACAGTCTTTAGAGGTGACTCCTCCTGAACAACAGGAGCCTCTTCTGGCAATGTCTTTGCCTGAACATTCTTTACCTGCTTTTGCTCAGCTTCTTTAGCCTTAACGTGTAAGGTCATATCAGAGTTTGTAGTAACTGGAGTTATATCAGGCTTGTTCTGAGAATAGATGATATCTGCTGTATTTAAAGCCTCTTCCTGCTCACGGGCAAGCTTGGTATTTAAATCTTCTTTTTCAACAGGAGAATCTTCAACAATTACTGTCTTCTTTTGAGAGTTTTGAGTATCAAGAGTCAGATTACCCTCATCATCAGAACTTGTCTGCACGGTATCCTGAATCTCAAGAGAGCCTGTGTTCTGCTTAGAGCCTGAGATGAACAGATTGATAATAATTGCAACAAGTGCAATTACAAGCAGATTTAAAACAATTAAAGAACCAATCTTTAATGCCTTTGAACCAGTATTAACAGAACTGCTACTCTGTGCACGGGCACGTTCGTTTTCCTGCACTGTTGCAAGCACTGTGTCTTTATAAAGATCAACTAAGATCTTTGGTTCAACATTTACAAGCTTTGCGTAATTTGCAATATGCACAGAGGTAAATGGCACAGCTGTTGGCTGATTTAATCTGTCGTGCTCAATATCAGAGATAGTATTTACACGGGTATTTAATCTGTTTGCCACATCACGAATGGATAAACCAAGTTTCTCACGGCAGTGTTTTAAAATTGCACCGGCTTTCTTTGGTACCTTATCATCAGCTAGTGTTGTAGCCTGTGGAACAAGATCTGGATCATCAACACCTGCTGATGTGATGTGCTCATCTTTTGAAAAATCTGGTGCTGTTGCAATGCTCTGCTCAGTTTGTGACTGAGTATTTTCAGAAACACCGCTTACTATAGTGTTCTCAGTTTCCTGCGGATTGTTATCCTTAAGTGCAGCCTTAGCTAGCTCAAGGGCTGATAATGGAGATTCACTTTCTTCAGTTTCAATTATAACCTTGTGCTCAACAACCGGCTCTTCAGTTGCTACCATTCCCTGAACTACGCTGTCTGATACCTGTTCCTGAGGCTGTTGAACATCTTCTTGTTCTAACTGAGAATTGATATCTAAAGTAGGTTCATTGTTTTCTACTACTGAATCATCTTTGATAGAATCCATAAAAGGCTCTTTTACCTCTTGTCTAATCTGTTTTTGACCAATTGTTCTGTCTTGACGATTTCTTAATTTGCGTAAACGTCTTGAACTCATTTTTATTCTTTGCCTTAATTTACTTTTACATCGATCTTTTCTTTTAGAAGCTTATCTTTCACCTGACCTGCAAGCTGTCCGCAGGCTGCTGAAATCTCATCACCTCTGGTTGTTCTCTTGATTACAGTAAAGCCTGCATCAAACAGTACTTTATAGAATCTGTCGATTCTGCTGTTTGAAGGTTTTCTGTACTCACTTCCTTCATGTTCATTGAAAGGAATTAAATTTACCTTGCATGGAATAGTGCGCAGTAATTTAACAAGCTCATGAGCCTGATCAGTACTGTCATTTACATGATCAAGTAATACGTATTCGATAGTTACACGGCCACAATTTGCATTTGAATTATCAAGATAATTCTTTACAGAGGCTAAAACCTCAGCAATATTGTATTTCTTGTTTAATGGTACTAGCTCATCTCTTAGCTCGTCATTAGGAGCATGTAAAGATAATGCTAAAGCCACATCAAGTTTGCCGGCTATCTTATTTAAAACAGGAGCTACACCTGATGTTGATACGGTTACACGTCTTTTTGATAGGGCAAAACCATAATCACTTAAAAGTAGTTCACATGTTTTAGTTACGTTTGCAAGATTGAGTAATGGCTCTCCCATACCCATCATAACCACGTTTGAAATAGGTTTCTGTTCCTGGTTCTGACTAAAACCGACACGAGTTGAGGCACGGAACACCTGACCTACAATCTCGTTTACAGTAAGATTACGGTTAAAGCCCTGTGCACCTGTTCTGCAGAATGAACATTTTACAGGACATCCTACCTGGGTTGAAATACATAAGGTATTTCTATCCTCTTCAGGAATTAAAACTGTTTCTACAAGCTGGCCGTCACCAATATCGAGTGCCCATTTGGTCGTGCCATCAGATGCTTTCTGCTCGGTTACAATTTCAGGTGCAGTAATAACGCATAGTTCTTTTAATTTTGCTCTTAGATCTTTGCGCAAATTGGTCATGTCATCAAAATTGGTTACACCAAATTGATATATCCAACGCATGATCTGTTGTGATCTAAAGGACTTTTCACCAATTGATTCAAAGAATTCACCTAATTCTTTTGGGGAAAGGTTCATTAAATTAATTAAATCCGATGCCATTTGCGTTTCCAATATTGATTCATAATAAATTTATAATTATAGCAATAACAAAAGGAAAATTAACGAAATACTAAATATATATTCGCTAATATTTAGCATTAACACTTTTTCAAATTCTTGAGATAGATAATAATTTTTTAAAGTGAGCTTTGACAACTATTAAAACTCTTCTAATCTCAATAGTAAGAGAGTAATAGTAGGAGCCTTTATGAACAGAGAGATTAGTCGAGGAAAAAGAAGATTGTATCCGCTGAAAAACAAACTTCACGATCCAAGTGATGAATGGGTGGATGTTATTGAGAATTACTATGCCCTGCCTAAATCAAGGCAGGACGAGATAATGTTTAGGATCTATCAGCGGGTATATAAAGCAAATACCCCTAAACACTACAGTCTTTTGCTGTCGGCAAAATCCTACGCCTGATGAGAGAGCGTACCTTTTTCTAACAGTTCATCAACAGCTTTTACTAATGTAACTGAGGCCTTTCCGTAAATACCGTAATTAAAGTCAGATGCAACTTGAGATTTTTCAAGATTAAACTCCACGCAAGTTGCACCACACTGTCTTGCAAGAGAACAAAAGCCAGCAGCAGGATATACAACGCCAGAAGTGCCGACAGCCATAAACAGATCGCACTTTACAAGCAGATCCTGAATTTCATCCATGTGATAAGGCATTTCACCAAACCAGACAATATCAGGTCTTAGCGCCTTGTGGTGACACATAGCGCACTCACTTACAACGGATGAATCCTCCTGATATGAGTATCTTGCGCCGCAATGCTCGCAAAGAATACTCATCAGCTCTCCATGCATATGGATAGGAGCTTCTGAGCCTGCCATCTCATGCAGATTGTCGATATTCTGAGTTATTAAAGATACACTGCCACCAAACTTCTGTGGATATTCCTTTTCAAGTTTAGCTAAAGCCAGATGAGCTGGATTTGGCTTTTTATCTTTTAGAGAGGTACGCATTTTATTGTAGAAAGCGTGAACTTTTGTTTTGTCACGCATGAAGCCTTCATAGGTGGCTACTTCTTCAACCTTTTCCTGTTCCCAAAGGCCGGTCTCAGATCTGAACACAGGAATTCCTGACTCAGCGGAAATTCCAGCTCCTGTAAGAATTACGATGCTCTTATACATACCAATCTCCTAAAACTTATTTATCAGATAAGAAATAGGATAAACCTAAAATAGTGCTACCTGTAGGACCTGCACCTAAAAATGGTGATCCGTCAGGCAAATACGCTGATGATAAATCAATATGCACCCATGGGGTATTCTTATTCACAAACAGAGACAGGAATGACGCGGCAACACTAGCGCCAGGAGCACCTTCGCCGTGACCTGAGTTGGTGACCTTAGCTCTCCTTGATGAGAGGAATCTCTGATGATATGGAGAAAGTGGAAGCTGCCAGTACATCTCCTGAGCTTTATCAAATGCCTCTAAAAGTGCTGCTGTGTTTTCCTTTGCAGGAGATAAAACACTAAACATATCTCGGCCTACAGCAATCTTTGCAGCTCCAGTTAGTGTCGCCATATCAAGAATAAAGGCTACCTTATCCTCACAGGCTTTGATTAAACCGTCAGCTAATACAAGTCTTCCTTCGGCATCGGTATTGTTAATCTCAACAGTTACGCCATTCTTGTAAGTAAGAATATCTCCAGGGAGCATACCCTGACCTGAAACCATGTTCTCAGAGCAGCAAAGGTATAAACGTACTCTCTTGTTTAAGCCCTGCTCAATGGCTAAAGATAACGCACCGCACAGATATACAACTGCTGTTTTATCAGTGCGCATTGTCTCCATGTATTTATCAGGTTTTAGTGAGTAACCGCCTGTATCAAAGGTAATGCCTTTTCCAACCATACCAATATCAATTGGAGCATCTTTATTTGAATTCTTTGGATAAAAATCAATAATACCCATGCAAGGAGCCTGATTTGAGGCAAAGCCCACGCCATTTAAACCTGCAAATGACTCAAATTCCTTGTCACCGCGTTTAATGATTTGAAGAGAAACCTCATCTCCTGTTAGTGCAGCGCTTTCCTTTATCTTTGAAAACAGATTTTCAACCACAGCTACAGGTGTACTTACTTTTGAATCAGAATCTGCAATCACTCTGAACTCATTAACACGATTAACCCTACGCTCAATGCTCTTTAGAGTTTTATTATCAAGATCGTATTCAACAGTAAAATCACGTGATAAATCAGATAATGAAATTAAAAACCAGTAAAACTCCTGTGAGTTTAAACAAAATTCACCTAATAACTTAAAGTTAAATATCTTTAATGATGCAATGGTACGGGCAGCTTTCTGATACCACTTGTAATCAGTTGTATCAACATAAATACTGTACCCCTTATCATTTGGTACAAATTTTGAGTCTTTATCAAAAGGTGCTGGAACATCACCTTTTAATAGGCTGATATTTACAAGCTCTACTTTTGCCTGATTTAGTGCAAATAACTTAATCATTTTTCACATTCCACATTGAGCCTGCCTCTACTAGAGCAGGTACTTTTGATGTAATTTCTAAAATTGCTGTTTCAATCTCTTCTTCTGTTGTAAATCTGCCAAAAGATAAACGGATTGAAGCTCGGGCAGTGTTATCTGATAACCCTACTGCCTTTAGAATATATGATGGTTTTAAATTGGCAGATGAACAGGCTGAACCTGTTGATGCTGCGATTCCTGAAAGAGTTGGCAACAGCATATGACCGTCGACACCTTCAAAGCTTATAGACAGAATGTTTGGCAGATTATCGGTCTTTGAGCCGTTTACAATCAGACCAGGTACTTCTTTAATACCGTCTAAAAGACGTGCTCTTAACTTTTCAAAACGTGCCTTGTCGCTTTTTGCCTCTTTTTGCAGAATGGCAAAAGCCTCGCCCATACCAGCAACCTCATGTGTAGCAACAGTTCCACCACGTAAACCTTTTTCCTGGCCGCCACCATAAATCTGAGCCTTTAAAGGAAGAGCTGAGCTTTTCTTTACATATAAAGCGCCTACACCTTTTGGACCACAGACTTTTTCGCAGGTTAAGGACACCATATCAATATCGCTGTTGTCATAATCCATCTTTAAATAACCAACACTCTGTGCAACATCGCTATGGAAGATTACATTATGCTTATGACACATTGATGCAATCTCATGAATATCTGAGATGGCACCTAAAACAGAGTTTGCCTGAGCGATGGATACTAAAAAGGTATCCTCTGTAATAGCCTTTTCCACGCTATCGCAGGTGATAACACCTTCTTTTGTAGGATCAAGATAAGTAACCTTAAAGCCTTCCTTTTCTAAAAGCTCACAGGCCTCTAATATGGCTTTATGCTCGATTTTTGAGGTAATAATATGTTTTCTTTTATCGCCTTTCTCTTTAAGGCCATAAGCAAGACCAAAGATTGCCAGGTTATTACTCTCGGTAGCACCTGAGGTAAAGGTGATTTCAAGTGGACTTGCGCCTACTAAAGAAGCCACCTGTTCGCGGGCTTTTTCAACAGCCTCGGCAGCTTCCCAGCCATAAACATGATCTTTTGCGTGAGGATTTGCAAAACAGCCACCTAACCTGAGGCATTTAATCATCACTTCGATGACGCGCTCATCTGTAGGTGTAGCCGCTGCAAAATCAAAATATACAGGTTTTGTCATTTCTATTCTTTAATGTGTGATAGTGCAAGAGCAAATACGGACTCAACATGAGCATCGTTTAGGGCATAAAATACTTTTCTGCCTTCACGCTTTACTCTTACTAGTTTGTTAATTCGCATGTATGCAAGCTGATGTGACACAGCTGATTTACTTAATTTTACGAGTGCGGAAATATCTGTTACACATAACCACTTATGAAGTAACAGAGCATGCAGGATATTAAGCCTTGTAGGATCGGAAAAAGCCTTGAAAAACTCACTCATCACTAAAGCATCATCAGATGCTAACATCTGAGACTTGAGCCCTTCAAGTTGTTGCTCATCAAGATCGTATGATAATGTGCTATCGAGATTTTCCATAACCGCCTTTTACCGCTAATCAGCAAAATTTAGAGAACTACTACTCTAAAGGTTCGATGTCAGAAGTAAGATTATATTTTTTCTCTATAGCTTTCATCTCAAGATAGGCATTTCTATATTCTAAAAAGCTGTATTTTCTGGTCTGACGGCATAAAGAGAAATAATCATAAGCAAGCTTATCTTGCTTATTTTCAAGAGCTAACTTGCCTATGTAGAAATAAGCCTCGCATAGGTGCTCCTGAAACAGATCTGCATCGTTTTTGTATGAAGCAATATCTTCAAATAATGCATCCTGACTTACATAGCCTAGATACAATTTTACAAGATTGTCGCCCCACTGTTTTTTCTTTACAGAGTTCTGATAATCATCAAAACGCTCTTTTAAATTTTTTATAGCGACATTTCTGCCGTTTACTGCACTTTCCACAAAGTATAGACACAGCATACGATATGGATCGTATTTATCATCATTGTAAAAATAGCTCATATCCTCAAGAGCTAGCTTTTCATGATTGGTGTAATACATGGTAAAAGCTCTGTTTAAGTATGGATATGCAGAACTATTGTGAGTATCAAGTTCAATTGCTGCATCAAAGGCATCGCAGGCCTCAGCAATGCGGCCATCTTTTAAGAAATATAAACCAAGTAATTCATATGGTCTTGAATAACCTGGTTTATTGACAATTGAGTTCATTAGCATAAAACGAGACATGCTTTCTAAGCCTAAATCGTCATACACTGTAGCAATCTGATAGAAAACTTCAGATTTTTCTTCAGGGGATTTAGCATCAGAATCTAATACCATCATAAGGTTGATAATCAGTGCCTGTTCTTTTGCTAAAGTTGAATCTGAAGCATGAGAATAGTAGATGTATTTTTCAGGAACACTTATTGGACCATTCAGTTTTGAGCCTGACGAGCCTTGTAATAATGAGCATCCTGATATTTGCGCTAAGGTAAAAAGACCCACCCCTAGAGGAAGGAAGTGGGTCTTAATAAAATTAAACATTATCTATTTTCTTAATCCATGGTTTCATAGCCATCAAACTCTTTCTTCTCTACCTTCTTTGGAATTAAGCTCTCATAAGAAATACCAAGAATTATAGGCCATGTTGAAGCAACGTAGATTGATGAGAATGTACCAAACACGATACCAACAAACAAGGCTAATGAGAAACCATAAATCATCTCACCACCAAAAATCATCAAGCTTACAACGGTAATTAAGGTTGAACCTGATGTAATGATAGTACGAGATAAGGTCTGAGTGATAGAGATATCAAACACATCAGTAATTGAAGTGCTGCGTGGTAACTTGATTGCGTTTTCACGGATTCTGTCAAATACCACGATCTTATCGTTCAGTGAGTAACCTACCACGGTTAATACCGCAGCTAGTACTGTCAAGTCATACTCAATCTGTGTAAAGGCAAATACACCCATTACAACAACAACGTCGTATGCAAGTGAAATAACAGCACCGGTTGCCATACGCCACTCGAAACGGAATGCCACGTAAATTAGAATAGCAATTAAAGAAACCACGATTGCGATAACACCGCTTTCTACAAGTTCCTCACCAACTGCTGGACCTACATACTCGGTACGGCTTAACTTAACATCCTTATCAATAGTTCTTGATGCAGCTAATACCTTTTGAGTTACCTTATCCTGTGTGATACCATCTTTAGGAGCAACTCTCACCATAACTTCTTTTTGAGAACCAAAGTGCTGAATATTACCTACGATGCCCTCTTTAGCATAAGCCTCTTTAACTTTCTCTAAATCTACACCCTGGGTATATTCTGTTTCAACAACAATACCACCGGTAAAATCCAGACCCCAATTAAGGCCCTTAAAGCACATAGCGGCAATACAAGCTAAAACTAAGGCGATACATAGACCTTCTACGATCCCCTTAATTCTCATGAAAGGAATGACTGTTCCTTCTTTAATAAACTGAATCATGTTTTGCTCCTAAATACTCAATTTCTTGAGATTACGTCCGCCATATAAAATATTTACCACTGCACGACATGCAGTAATTGAGGTAAACATTGAGCTTGCCAAACCAATCATCAATACAAGAGCGAAGCCCTTTACAGCACCTGTACCTACCATGAATAGGATTAAAGCTGTAATAAAGGAAGTAATATTTGAATCGGCAATGGTTACGAATGATCTTGAGTAACCTTCACTGATAGCGTGCTGAATTGGAAGTCCTAATCTTATTTCTTCACGTATACGCTCGTAAATAAGCACGTTAGCATCGACAGCCATACCTAAGGTTAACACGATACCTGCAATACCAGGCAATGTCATAGTTGCACCTGGGATTAAAGACATGATACCAACCAGTAGAACTAAGTTGAAGAACAGTGCTAGGTTTGCAATTAAACCAAATGACTTGTAGTAGAACACCATGAAAATAGCCAGAAAGCCTACACCGTATGCCATAGCGCTAAGACCGTTTTCAATATTCTGCTGACCTAATGAAGGACCGATTGTACGCTCTTCAACAATCTGAATAGGAGCAATCAGAGCACCAGCACGTAATAGCAGTGCAAGATTGTGTGCTTCTTTAGGTGAGCTTAAACCGGTGATTCTGAAGTTGTTACCTAATCTTGACTGAATGGTAGCAACGTTAATCATACGCTCAACCTTCTTGAACTTTGGCTTGTAGCCAGGCTCACCTGGTTTTGGAGCGTTAGGATCATCTGATGGGATAACCACGAACTCAATAAAGTTTGTACCCATTGGCTTACCAATGTTGTCTTTAGTAAAGTTCGACATGATGCTACCACCACGTGAATCTAAGCTGATGTTAACCTGAGGTCTGCCGTTTTCGTCAGAGCTTGAGCTTGCATCAACGATATGATCACCTGTCAGGATAACCTGCTTTTGAACTACAACAGGGTACCCCTTCTGATCGTTGATAACTTCGGTACCAGCAGGTACGTGGCCTGCAGCTGCAGCCTGAAGATCTGCTGAAGTATCTACTAGTCTGAACTCTAAGGTTGCAGTAGCACCTAAGATTTCTTTAGCACGAGCTGTATCCTGAACACCTGGTAATTCAACAACCAGTCTGTCAGCGCCCTGTCTTTGAACCAGAGGTTCTGCAACACCTAATTCGTTAACACGGTTACGGATAATATTGATGTTCTGATCTACTGCACTTGTACGAACTGCTGATAACTTAGCAGGAGTCATGGTTGCTCTTACGTAGAACTTGTCACCGATATCCTGGGATACAACAGTAAAGTCTTTTTGCTTATCAGCTAAAACCTTTTGTGCAGCGTCACGGATTGCGCTGTCTTTGAACTCAACAACTACATAATCGTCTTCAGCTCTGATGCCGCTAAGACGAAGATTGCGATTTCTAAGCTCTGTTCTAAAATCATTTGTTAACTGAGATCTCATCTTCTTCATAGCTTCGTCCATGTCAACTTCCATCAGGAAGTGAACTCCACCACGAAGATCAAGACCTAGCTTTAATGGGTGCATGCCTAAGTTTCGCATCCACTCAGGAGTAGCAGGTGCTAAGTTTAGAGCAACAATGTAATTCTCACCTAATGACTTGCTTGCAATTTCTTTTGCAGTTAACTGTTCATCAGTGTTCTTGAATCTGATTAGAAGCTGGCCATTTTCAAAATCATAACTGCCAGCAATATCTTTTGCATCTAATGATTGTTTAATTGAATCTACAGTCTTCTGATCAAGCTCTGCACCGTGGGTGCCTGAAATCTGTAAAGCAGGATCTTCACCATAGAGATTTGGGAGTGCACAGAAAAAACCAATGGCGATGATTACAAACACCATGATGTTTTTCCATAAAGGAAATTTGTTTAACACAGTAAGCTTCCTAAATTTACTTATAAACAAAGCGACTTAAAGTCGCTTTGTTTATAAAAAGTCTTTTTATTTATTCTTTTGTGAATCTACGGCAACTGCTTCTAAGGTTCCTTTAGGAAGAACTGCTACTACGTAGTTGCGCTTAATCTGCATTACAACGCCACTAGAAACAGAAATTAAAACGTATTCTTTGTTATCTGGTAGCTTTACGATTCTGCCTGCAATACCACCGTTTGTTAAAACCTCATCACCAACTACAAGGTTATCTAACAACTTTTGCATTTCCTTACGCTTTTTAGCATTTGGACGCATGAATAAGAAGTATACAGCAACCATACAGATTGATAATACGATGATCATGCTTAGATCGCCGCCCTGAGCAGCCTGAGTTGCGCCATCAGCAGCATAAGCAGTTGAAAAAATACTCATGTTTTTTTCCTATTATTAAAGTAAAAAACTATTTATAAAATTGCTACATTCGCACTGTAACAAATTAGTTTGCTTTTATCTACAAAGACAAACTATAAACTTCTATGTAATACGCAAAGTATAACACAATTTATTTTATCGTATAGTCGTACGATTATTCCGCTGGATCAACTAATTGAGGATAGCCGTACACTTTGTAAAACTCTTCTGCAAAATCCTCTAGTCGATCTTCATCAATTGCCTTTCTAATATCATTCATAAAGTTTTCATAAAAATGAAGATTGTGAATGGTATTCAAATGTGCGCCTAAGAGCTCATGGCACTTGTCTAAATGGTGCAGATAAGCCTTAGAGTAATTTCTGCAGGTGTAGCAGTTGCAGTTTTCATCTAGTGGAGAGGTATCCATTGCATACTTGCTGTTACGGATTCGTACCACTCCCTTTGAGGTGAACAGATGAGCATTACGCGCATTTCTTGATGGCATTACGCAATCGAACATATCAACGCCATTTAACACGCCCTGCAGAATATCAGATGGTGTGCCTACACCCATTAAATATCTTGGCTTGTCCTCAGGCATTAAAGGAGCAATATGACCTAAAGCCTTATACATAACAGGCTTTGGCTCACCTACAGCAAGACCGCCGATAGCATATCCGTCAAACCCGATATCTGTTAAGCCCTTTAGTGATTCTTCGCGTAAAGCTTCATCAGAACCGCCCTGGATAATACCGAAAAGCGCATTTTTATTGCCTAAACGATTGAACTCGTCTTTTGAACGTTGAGCCCAGCGTAAAGATAAACGCATAGCCCTCCCCATTTCCTCACGAGTTGCAGGAAGGCCTATACACTCATCAAACTGCATTACGATGTCTGAACCTAAATCGTACTGGACCTGCATTGAGATTTCAGGAGACAGGAATAATTTAGAACCGTTGATTGGGTGTCTGAACTTAACGCCCTCTTCTGTTACTTTACGAATATCTGATAATGAGAATACCTGGAAGCCACCTGAATCAGTAAGAATAGGCTTTTGCCAATTCATAAAATCATGTAAATCACCGTGAGCTTTAATAACATCTGTGCCAGGTCTTAACCATAAATGGAAAGCATTTCCAAGAAGAATATCAGCGCCGATTTCCTCTACATTTTCAGGACGTAAACCTTTTACGGTACCTAAAGTACCAACAGGCATAAAAGCAGGGGTACGAACTACACCGCGGTCAAAAACCATTTGGCCTAATCTAGCTTTTCCGCAGCGCTTTTTTACTTCAAATTTCATATAGCTCCAAGTTATGCAGATGGTGGAAGATCATTTGATGCATTTTCATTTTTAGTTATGAACATGCAGTCACCATAACTAAAGAATTTGTATTTATCCTCAACAGCGTGCTTATAGGCTGCCATTGTGTGCTTGTAACCTGCAAAGGCACTTACTAACATGATTAGTGTTGATTCTGGCAGGTGGAAATTGGTGATAAGACAATCCACAACTTTGTATTTGTAGCCAGGATAAATAAAGATTGAGGTATCTTTTGAGAATGGCACAATCTCATTTTCAGCTTTGGTCTCAAGAGCGTAGGCTGCTGCACTCTCAAGTGAACGGACTGCTGTTGTACCAACTGCAATTACTCTTTTACCTGCTTTATGGGTATTGATTACCTGCTGAGCAACCTCATCTGATAAATGAACAAACTCTTTGTGCATGTGATGATTCATAATGTCATCCTCACGCACGGGCTGGAATGTACCTGCACCTACATGCAGGGTAACAAAAGCCATGTTAACGCCCATTTTCTTTAATTCTGATAACTGATTTTCATCAAAATGAAGGCCTGCTGTAGGTGCAGCTACAGCACCTGGCACCTTTGAGTAAACAGTTTGATAGCGATCCTTATCAAGATCTTCATCAGGTCTTTCAATATATGGAGGTAAAGGAATATGACCTACTTTATACAAGATGTCTAAAAGAGAGCCTTTATCTACAGTTTCAATTAAGAATAAATCGCCTTCTCTTCCTTTAACCTCAAAGTCATAACCGCCATCGATATGAAGTATCTGGCCTGTCTTTGGAGACTTGCTTGCCTTGATATGGGTAAGTGCCTGAGTCTGAGAAATCATTCTTTCAATTAAGAACTCACAGGCACCGCCTGTATCCTTTTTGCCATATAAACGGGCAGGAATAACCTTAGTATCATTAAATACCAGAAGATCACCTGGCTTTAGAAAATCCTTTAAATCATAAAAATTCTTATCAGAAAGCGAACCGTCTTTTCCATTTAATGCAAGCATTCTGCAACTTGTTCTATCCTCACTTGGATAGTTTGCAATAAGCTCTAATGGAAGATCAAAATTAAAATCGCTACGTAACACTGTACTATCCTCATACAAACTGCGCGTATTTTATCATTTAATCTGATTATTTATTGATTTCTTTGTGAGATAGATTTTCGAAATTATATTTTCTTGGATCAAAGAGCTCATTTAACAGAGAATATGCTTTTTCCTGCAACATGGAGGCGCTATCTAATACTTGTGCTTTTTCAAAGAGTTGCAGGATATTTTCTGAGCGGATGGACAGTCCGTAAATCTCAATTCCATTATTTTTTGCATACTCGAAACAATTTTTAACGTTTGCAATTGAATCTGGCATTCCATCTGTAATTACTAAAATGATATTTCGGTTACACTCTAAAGCGTGAGCCTTTTTAAAGGCAAACCAGAGGCTTTGAGCAAGCGGTGTTGACCCCCTTGGTTTCTGATCAAAACGTGATGATACCCTCGAGGCTCTTTCATTTTCTCTTAATGCAACTTCAAATTCAGAATCAAAGCCTGGGAAAAATGTAACCATCGATTTAATGCCGTCAATGCCTTCAATAGCTAAAGCAAGCATTAAAGCTGCCTTACATGCCTCATAGGCTCTTGATTTGTCAGAATTATCTGTTGAGAGCATAGAGCAGGAGACATCAACTAATACATGAAATGAGGTTGAAAAATCAGTCTGCTCTATCTTTCCTTTAAAAATATCCTCAACACCAACACAGGCCTTCTGCGCTTTATATGGATCAATTTTCCTGCCGTAAACAGTAGATGATCCTAATGATTCCACATATGCTCTTACCTTTTGCGATAGCGCTCTTCTTAAGCCATAGGTATCAGCTAAATCATTGATAAAATCGCTTCGGCCAGGGGGACACTCGTTTTCATGAAATAAACCTAAATCCTCTCTTGAAGAGCTGATTGCACAGTTTGAATTCTCCTCAAGGATTGTGCTTGGAGCTTTTGATGGGGTTACTTTGGTTATATCGTCTTTTGTCCTTCTTTTGAATTTAATCATCTCAGTGACAAATGTTGATTTTTCTTCATGACCACCTTCTGAGATTTCTTCATAAATGTCATCGTTTTTACAATATTGATTCTCAAGTTTTGGCTCTTTTGAATAATCAACATTCACCAGCACATTAAGAATTTTAGTTACTAATTCATTAACCTCATGAGAATTCTTTGCCTCGGCGTTTTTTCTAACAATTTTTGCAATCTGATTAATTCTTTTAGGGGTGATGCGCTTTCTTAAATGAAAATACAAAAACGCAGCTCGCTTTCGTGAGGATGAAAACTTCTGACAGTAGGATTGAGCATAAGTTTGCACAAAAGAACATACTACATTCAAAAGAACACTCTGATTTATCCTGCTGCAGAAGTTCTGCCAGCTCTTCTCATAATAATCATTCAATAAGGACAGGTTCTCGTATACACCGATGTATTCACGGGAAATTAAAGTTTCAATGCGCGAGTCCTCTAGGATATTAAAGAGAGAAAAACCAAGAAAGAAACCTTTGATTTTGTTCTCTTTTAAAAGTGAAAAATCTGTATATCTGATGTGTGCAGATTCATGAGCTAAAAAACCATAAGCGAGTCTTGATTTAACAGGGTTATTGATATCAAGTCTGGGAATAGTGATTACCTTACCGTTTGTATAGGCAAGTGATCCCTGCATTTTTACAGTTATACCAAACAGTTTTGCATAATTGTTTACCATGATAGGTAAAGCCTGGCTCATATCAAATGCCATGATTATCCTCTTTTAGAAAAATTTACTTTCATTATCAGAGGCCAAAAATACGAACCGTTTTTTTTAGTGCTAAAAAATGCCACTTAATCAAAAAATAATTTATTAACTCAACTTTTGCATTTCAAAAATTGAGTAAAAACGTTAAATATTAACGGTCTAGCACCGGTTTTGCTCTTTAAAATATGATTTTTGATTAT
>JGI24711J26586_10000331_pt1 | contig 36018 bp, 32 predicted proteins | sample BioPla3DNA1_FD_26586 | JGI IMG/M metagenome (IMG submission 26586)
ATCCGAGTGGAATTCTCCCTCTTTCCTGCGGCGCCAGTCGAGTAAATCGTCAAGAATTTCGATATATTTTTTTCTAATTATCAAGTTGGCAACAAACGATATGATAAAAACGATAAAAGTTGCCGTTATTATGTACATACCAAAGCCGCGTACCTGCTGATAAATGTTTATTAAAGACTCAACCAATTTAACACACACCTTTCGTCAGCGGTAAGATTCATATGATTTCTGTTAAAAATATCGGAATGCTGATTGTAATATCTTTATGCGTGGTTTACATACGGCATAAATTTACTTATAATCAGTATAGGAGGTTAATAATATGATTAAAAAAGCAGAGGAAATGATTGGAAATCAGGGAGCAAATGCGGGGCGGCAATGGAAACGTTGAAATAATGCATATTCTAAACATTGATGAAATGAAGGGAAAAGTCCGGCTGTTTGCAAAAATCACGCTGAACCCGGGATGCTCGATAGGCATGCACCAGCATGAAGGAGAGGAAGAAGCTTATTATATACTTAGCGGTACCGCTAAGGTAAATGACAATGGAACAGAAAGGATTGTAAAGCCTGGTGACGCTGTACTTACGGGAAACGGAGCATCGCACTCCATCGAAAATGCAGCGGATAAGCCGCTTGAATTTATCGCCGTAATAATGCTTTATGTATGATGCGATGGAAATCTCCGCCTGAGTTATCAGCCATTTCGCATGACCAACAACAACTTAAGCTTAAATTAATAGGCTTAGGTGGATTAACCCGTTTTCGAAATTGCAGGTGTAAAAGTAAAAAATGAAAGTACAAACTCTTAATATAAAAGACGCATATTTATTGACCGAATGCATGGTTCTACTGAGAATGAGTGGCAAAAACGAGGCAGTTTAAAGTATTTTATCGGAGGAAATTTATGTTTGGAAACAGTTCTGCATTTAAAATCTCACGGACACCGTATATAATATTTGGCCCGGGTAAATTCAGGTGTTTGGCAGATCTTCCGCTGGTAAAAAACGCCCGGCGCATTGTTCTTGTTATAGGGGGAAAGTCATTTGAAAGCACTCCTCAATACGCGTGGATAACCAAAAAGCTGAAGCAATTACGGATAGAAGCATTAAACGTCAGGGTTTCGGGGGAGCCTTCTCCGGAGCTTATAGACAACGCTGTTTCAGAATACCGGGGCTTCGATATTGATGTGGTTGTTGCAGTAGGCGGAGGGAGTGTTATTGATGCAGGGAAAGCCATATCAGCAATGTTTTCAAAAACCGAATCGGTTATTGCNTACGTCGAAGGTGTCGGCGAAGGTAAAGTACATGATGGAACGAAGATCCCTTTTATTGCTGTGCCAACAACGGCAGGCACAGGAAGCGAAGCGACTAAAAATGCCGTACTTGGACGAGTTGGCAGCAACGGATTTAAAAATTCATTAAGGCACGAGAATTTCACACCTGACATAGCTTTGGTCGATCCTGAACTTACGTTATCATGCCCTTTAAATGTGACGGCATCCAGCGGTATGGATGCACTTTGCCAGCTTATAGGCTCATACATGTCAACGTCGGCTTCCCCTTTAACTGATGCTTTAGCGCTGTCCGGGATTGAATCGGTTCGTGATTCGCTGATAGACGTCAGCACAAATGAACCCGGGAATATTGACAAAAGGGCAAAAATGTCCTATGCCGCGCTCGTGTCTGGTATTACTTTAGCTAATGCCGGCCTTTGTGTCGACCATGGATTTGCTTCATCTATAGGAGCGCTTTTTAAAATTCCCCATGGTGTAATATGCGGTATAGTTCTACCTGAAACGGTCAGAATGAGTATAAACGAATTGATGTCCAATGAGAATGAAAGTGAATATCACTTAAGTAAATATGCCCGGCTTGGAGAAATACTTACAGGGGAATGCTCAAAAAATGTTGAAAAAGCTTGCGGCGCTTTGATTGAATTTTTGAAAAACCTTAGAATTGGTTTAGGTCTGCCTGGCCTTGGAGCGTTCGGAGTAACCGAAAAAGATGCCGAAATAATAGCATTAAAAACATCAAATAAAAATAACCCTGTAAGGCTGAGTACGGAGATTTTGAAAAATATTGTTGTAAATTCCCTTTAAAGTCACACGCTTGTATGAATTATGCACCGAAATATTAACGCTTAAGCGCATAAATGCTACAAAGAAGTTTACATATCCATTATTCAGATACGATGCCTGTCAATTGTTCTATTCACGATTTCCGGTTTGGTGTTAACTTGTGTGATTTTTACTGTAAAAATACTGTAAAAATTACTGTATTAATAAAAAAACATAAATGGTATATTTTAAGCAGTCAATTTATATTGTGTAAAATCACAGCAAAATACTGCATACTGCAAGAATCTCCAAAAATATAATTTTTAAAGGGTTTATAAAACATAAATTCAGTCTTGGAGGTATAAGCATGCAGCCGGTAAACAAGATAGCACAAAGAAATCAAAAATATATTTTTAGTAAAAAGAATATTAAGCGTTTAAACCAGCAAAAGTATTTGCTTCTTATGTCATTACCATTTGTGATATGGGTTATTATCTTTAAATATATACCCCTCTGGGGCTGGACGATGGCTTTTCAGCAGTATATACCCGGAAAGGGTTTTTTTCAGCAGGAATGGGTTGGACTGAAGTATTTTATTATTATGTTCCAGGATAACTACTTTTATCTGGTTTTAAGAAATACTCTGGCAATGAGCATACTTTCTCTCATATTTGGTTTTACACTCCCGATCGTTTTGGCAATACTATTAAATGAAATCACAAAACAAACATTTAAACGTATGGTTCAGACCATTTCATACCTTCCTCATTTTGTTTCCTGGGTTATTGTTGCAAGCTTATTCAATAAAATGCTCTCTATTGACGATGGTGTTGTGAACAATATTCTTATGGCTCTGCGTATTGTTGAGCAGCCGGTTCAATTTATGGCAAAACCGAACTTTTTCTGGGGTATTGTAACCTTTGCCGATGTCTGGAAGGAAATCGGATGGAATTCAATTATATTCCTGGCGGCAATTGCAGGAATATCTCCTGAGCTATACGAATCGGCAATGGTAGATGGCGCGGGCAGGTTTAAAAAAATCTGGCATATAACGCTGCCAGGTATTCTCCCTACCGTTATGGTAATTTTAATTATGAGTATAGGAAACTTAATCAATATTGGTTTTGAAAAACAGTTTCTTATGAGAAACTCATTGGTTCGCGACTATTCCGATGTTTTGGATTTGTATATACTGGACTATGGAATATCGGCCGGAAGATGGGCCTTCGGTACGGCAGCGGGCATGTTCAAATCATTAGTCAGTATTATTCTGGTTTTTACAGCTAATGGAATAAGCAGAAAAGTTGCCGGAATTGGCATTATAACCAAATAGGGGGATGAAAAGCCTTGAAAAGGATGTCTGCGGCAGATATAATCTTTCATACTTTTAATTATTTACTGATGATTATTTTGATGATTGCCACACTGTACCCATTTCTGAATGTGTTGGCGATATCCCTGAATAATTCAATTGATACCGTGAAGGGTGGCATAACAATATTCCCAAGGGAATTTACTTTTTTGAACTATGCAGAGATCTTTAAAACGAAAGCATTATTAACCTCGGTCATTATTTCAGTTCTAAGAACTATTATTGGAACTTTTACGGGTATTATCAGCACAGCCATGGTTGCTTTTGTTATCAGCAGACACGACTTTATAGCCAGGAAGGCGGTTACCATACTTTATATTATCACGATGTATGTGAGCGGGGGGTTGATTCCCGAGTATATGTTAATAAGAAATCTTCGGCTTACGAACAATTTTCTTGTTTATATCCTGCCCGGGCTTATCAGTGCATTTAATGTGATAGTGATACGTTCTTTTATTGACGGGCTGCCGTTTGAACTTCAAGAATCAGCCAAACTGGACGGCGCAAACGATTTAACCATATTTTTCAGAATTATATTTCCGTTATGTACCCCGGCAATTGCTACAATTTCATTGTTCATTGCGGTGGGTCAGTGGAATTCATGGTTTGATACATACCTTTACTGCAGTTCAAACAAAAAACTTACAACACTGCAATTTGAACTTCAAAAAATACTTTTAAGCGCCCAGTCATCAGGACAACAGGATATCTACGGTTCTTCCGATCTTGCACAAAAAAGAGTCTCGCCTGAATCATTAAGAATGGCGATGACAGTTGTGGCTACGATGCCCATTGTTATTGTGTATCCGTTTGTGCAGAAATATTTCATTAAGGGTTTAACGCTCGGCGCAGTGAAAACTTAAGCTTTGGCTTTCAATGGGATAACCAGGCAGGATGTGTAAGCTTGCACAGCATTTTTACCGGAATTCAAGCTTAACCTTAAATGGCGTGTCTCATTGTAAATAAATTAATATAAGGAGGTTATTTGAATGAAAAGAACGCTACTACTAATTCTGGTACTTGTAATGATAACATTAGCTGCCGGATGCGGTCCGCAAGTTACAGGCACACAACCGACAACGACGCCGGCACAAAAAGGTGCTTCTTCAGATGATACAGCTCCAGCGGATGCAGCTCCCGAACCGATCACATTTACAATGTATAATGTTGAAACGGATGCATACCCGGACACCGACTTTTCCAGTCCTGTCGCACAGGAAATCAAAAAAGCAACCGGAGTTACGCTTGAAATTGAAAATGCGGTCAGCAGTGACGCGGGGAAACAAAAACTATCTCTGATGGCAGCCAGCGGTGACTACCCGGATTTTGTCTACGGCAAAGGGGACCTCAGTATTTTAAAGAATGTTAACGCCATTATAAAATTGGATGATTTAATCGAACAGTACGGACCGAATATCAAGAAATTCTATGGAGAAATTGACATTAAAAGACTGCGTTGGAGTCTTGATGATCCTTCCATATACTATGTTGGCGGAAAAGAAGTAGGCCAGGAAAATATGGAGCCTAACGCGGGTTTCCAGCTGCAGTTGGGAGCCGTTAAGGCATTGGGCTACCCAAGGCTCAGAACACTGCAGGATTTTGAGAATGCTATACGTACATTCTACGAGCAGAATCCAACGCTGTATGGTCAGAAATCAATACCCCTTTCACTTTTGGCCGATGATTGGAGATTTATGATAACGGTTTCAAATCCCGCTAACTTTGCTACAGGCAACAGCGATGACGGGGAATGGTACATAGATATTGAAACCCTTGATGCGGTGAGGCATTTGACAAGGGATGAGGTGAAGGAATACTTCAGATGGCTGAACGGTATGCACGATAAAGGCTTACTTGATCCGGAAAGCTTTGTACAAAAATATGATCAATACAAAGCTAAAATCGCTTCAGGCAGGGTAATTGCTTTGGCTGATGCAAGATGGGAAATCGACGAGGCTGTTACCGCACTGAAAAAAGATGAAAAATATGAAGCCGTATACGGATATTTTCCAATAACTATAGATGAATCAGTTAAATTCGCCGATTTCCAGAGTGCCGGATATCTTGGCGGTTGGGGAATGGCTATCACCACAAACTGTAAGGATGTTGTAATGGCAATCAAGTTCATTGACTGGATGTGTACCGAAGAGGCACAGATATTAACCCACTGGGGCGTAAAAGACCTTCACTATACTATAGAGAACGGAAAGAGGGTATTGAAGCCGGAAGTAAAAGAAATGAGAAATTCAGACCCTGCATGGCAGCAGAAAACCGGTATTAAGAAATACTGTTATCCTTTCCCGACATACGGAAATGCTGTAAAAGATTCAACAGGCCAGTATTTTGAAGCTTTTGATACGCTTGAAGAGATAGCTGCCCGGCAGCTGCCTATTGAAAATGAGGTTCTGAGCCATTACGGCGTAAATACATGGAAAGAATTGTACCCGCAAGCGGATGAGTTCCCCGTTAAGCCTTATGGAGCGGCATGGCTGGTAAATATAGAAGATCCCGAATGGAAAGCGGCGGACGACAGGATTCTAAAGACAGGGTACAGGATGATACCGGCAATCGTAATGGGAGATCCTTCCGAATTCGACGCAAAATGGGCTGAATATCAACAAGCGTTAAAGGATGCNGGATTGGATATGGTTACGGAACAGTTCAATAAGGTACTCAAGGAAAGAACAAAATTATGGCAGTAAAAAAGGCCAAAGGCAAGCCCGCATAATATAATAAAGCGATGGCGCCGGATTGACAAAGAGCCATTTAATAGCAACAGAGGGATGGAGTTGATAAAAAAATCAATTCCACCCCTTGTTTGCGTTCTATTTGCCCGGCATGTTTGGTATATACTATGGTATTTATTAATTACATAGTAAGAGTACAATATTGCCGTGGGATACAAGTTTTCAAAAAACCAGTATTTTATTGAGTTTTTGGAAGGTTATGATAAAATTATAATTGTTAAGAAGATTGTTTCAGCCGCTAATCAAGCCGCATCCGGATACTTGTGTCATAAGCTTTCGAATGATAAAAAAGATGAATTTGGCGTTTTTGATTAACCAATAAGGATCAATTATGGTGAGCATGAGAAGNCTTATTTTGAAGCCGCCGATATCCGGAACAACAACTTATATGGGAGAAGATTTAATTGCGGATAAATCATATTACAAGAAAATTTAACAATATTAAAATCGGAGAAAAGCTTCTTCTTTCATACATACTTGTTGTCTTCCTGCCTGTACTGTTAGTTGGCATTATATTAATCACCGGTATAAGGAATATGGCGGTAGANAACGCAATTCGCGAGGCNACTTTCAATGTNGAAAGAATTTATACCAGAGTGGATGAAGCAATGAAACTGTTGATGNATATTTCGTACAAGCTGCAGATGGATCAAAATTTGGAGCGGCTGCTTTTAACCAATTATAAGGGCGATCAGGAAGTATTCGAGTCTTATTATGAATATACTGAATTTAATAATTTAATAAATTTATACAGCAGTGAAGTACGGGAAATTAGAATTTATTCAGAAAACCAGACTTTATTGAATTCAGGGCATTTCTATAAAGTAACGCCCGAGTTATCAGAGTCCGAATGGTATCAGAATATTGTAAAAGCGAACGGAAAAATTCGATGGCAATACCTGCAGGATGATTATCATAGCCGGTACCATTTATGTCTTACAAGGCTGATAAAAACCAATCTGGGAAATAAAACCACAGGGGCGCTTATCATAAGCATGAATGGCGATTATCTGAATTCTCTTTTAAGAAACGAGCCCTATGATATGTATTTCTGCGATGACAATGGGAATATAATAGCATCAGGTAAAAGAGATATGGTTGGGAAAAATATTAATGATTCTGAAATTTCAATTATTGCATCTCTGAGTGATGGTTCATGGCAAACAGAATATTTTGGAATGCCCGCTAATGTAATTGTCCGTAATATGTCACCGGGTTTGTATAACGGACACTTTAAGATTGTTTCGATGGTGCCTGTAAGTTTTATTGAGAGACAGGCGACAGAAGCGGCTGTGTTAGGTGTTGTCATCATGATATCCTGCCTGTTGTTTGCCTTTTTGTTGATTATTGTTTTTACAAGGGCAATCAGCAAGAGAGTGAAAAAATTAAGCATGGATATGCATGAGGTTGCCATGGGCAATTTTGATTTAGATCCTACCATGGACGGCAAGGACGAAATCGGTCAGCTTTCGGAAGATCTGGGGGTTATGATTCACGGTATCAAGCAGTTAATAAATGAAATTCAATATATTGATGCGCAAAAGAATCAACTGGCAATAAAACAACGGGAAATAAAATTAAAACTTCTTGCGAATCAGATAAACCCGCATTTTTTATTTAACGCGTTGGAAACAATTCGGATGAACGCTCATAGTAAAGGCGACAGAGAAATTGCCGAAGTTGTGATGCTGTTGGGTAAAATAATCAGAAAAAATCTTGAAACCGGTAATGAGATGGTTTCATTGGAAACTGAAATGGATCTTGTGAAAAGTTATTTAAAAATTCAGAAATTCAGGTATAGAGATAGGATAAATTTTTCTATTCAATATGAGAATGATGAAATCAGGGAAAGTAAAATTCTGCCGATGACCATTCAGCCTATTGTAGAAAACTCCGTCATACACGGCATTGAATCAAAACAGTGTGACGGTAAGATATCTATCTATCTTGCTAAAAAGGACGGGTGTCTTGTTATTACTGTCGAGGATAATGGCAACGGTATGAACAAGGAGAGGCTTCAGGAGTTAATCCTGTCGCTTGATGAAATGGAAGATGCTTCCGGAAGCAGAATTGGACTGAAGAATGTCCATCAAAGGATACGACTTTTTTATGGCGACAAGTACGGCCTGAGAATTGATAGTGTTGAGAACATAGGGACTCGTATAGAAATTATAATGCCTGGTGAGTGGTGTGAAAAAGTTAAAAGTATTAATTATTGATGATGAATACTTTATTAGGGAAGGCTTAAGGACCATCATTGATTGGAACAAATATGGCTTTGAAATTTGCGGTGATACCGACAATGGAAAGGATGGCCTTGAAATGGTAAGGCAGCTTATGCCGGATCTGATTATTGTAGATATTAAAATGCCTGTTATGGATGGACTGCAAATGGTTGAAGAGCTGCGGAAACAGGGCTTCGGATGCAAGGTTGTAATATTGACGGCATATCCTGATTTCAGGTTTGCTCAAAAGTCAATTGAGCTGAATATTGATTCATATCTGCTAAAACCAATTGAACAGCAGGCATTAATCGAAAAGATAACAAAAGTGCACAACTCAATTATAAATACTCAGGAAATGAAACAATATATGGATGAAAGCATTTCCCTATNAAAGGACAAGATCATAGAACAAATAGTTATTGGGAACATACCCTGTGTTCGCCTTGAAAAATACAATATGGTGTACGGCTTTGACTTTCCATGGAGGAATTACACAGTAGGATTGATTGATATAAGTACGAATTTGCCGGAAGAGATCAATCTCAGGAACAATATCATGAGCGAGGCTGAAAATTATATCTCAAAATATGGGTATGGATATGTTTTTTATACTGATAAGTATATAGGCGTTTTATTAAAGAATATGGTCCAGGATTTGCTGCCGCGTATTCTAAAAGAAATCCAGCACAGTATATTCGATAAACTTAAAATCAGTGTAACAATTTCACTTGGAGAGTCTGTGGGAACAATAGAGGATGTAAAGAAATCATATATTGTTGCATGTAAATTAATGGATAAAAAATTTTTATACGGTCACAACAAAATTATGATGGGTTTCACCAGGCATGGTTGTACGGATAAGAGCTGTTATTCCATTAATGATTTTAATCTTGCCGGTGTCCTTGATAAGCTTTATAATGCAGTAGATTTAAATTACCCTGTGCAAATAAATAATATTTTAGAGGAAGTGAAGAATTATTTTTTATTAAGCGAAGCGGATGAGGATACAATTAAAATCAATTATACGGATATGCTCATTAGTATTGTTACTCGACTGTCGGTAAAGAACAAAACATTGGAATACCATGTTTGTGAAAAGAAGGAAATGATAAGTCAGATATATAAAAAAACAAGCCTTTTGGATCTGCATGGTTATATCAAATACAAATTGATTTCATTGTCAGACGAGCTTTCGGGGTTAAGACCTGAAGATACCATAAAAAAAATGACAGATTACATTGAAAGGAACTATGACCTGGATATTAAGCTTGAAACTCTTGCATCTATTTTCAACTATAACAGCAATTATCTTGGCAAACTCTTTAAATGCAATACAGGTCAAAGTTTCAACACATACCTCGATCATGTCAGAATTGAAAACGCAAAAGCACTGCTTCAAAGGGGGTTTAAGGTATATCAGGTAGTCGATAAGGTTGGCATCAGGGATATCGATTACTTCTATAAGAAATTCAAAAGATATACCGGAATGTCTCCTTCATGCTTCAGGTCCAAAGGATAAATAAATGTTACTTTTCTAAGCTGCATTCCGCTATAGTTACCTTATATTGTATAATAGTTCTTCTTATTTGGCTGGACAGCAGCTTGGAATTAGCATTTCTGCCGCTTGTTCAGTGCTTTTTTCTTGCAAATTAGAAAGAAGTTGATATAATAAGAATAAGATTTTTGGGCCAGCGTCATTAGAACAGTTGATGGCCGATGTCAGGACAATTAAAGCAGGAGAGATAGGAATGGCAATAAAAACAATAGATGAAATAAATGAAAAAATAAGGGAAGGAAAAGCGGTCGTCGTAACTGCCGAAGAAATGATAGACATTGTCGAGCAGAAAGGCGCCAAAAAAGCGGCTCAAACAGTTGATGTGGTTACGACAGGCACTTTCAGCCCGATGTGTTCCTCCGGTATGTTTATAAACTTTGGGCATTCTGCTCCTCCAATCCGGATGACAAAAGTATGGTTAAATGATGTTTCAGCCTATGCTGGTATTGCCGCGGTCGACGCATATATAGGAGCTACGGAGCTTTCCGAAAGCCAGGGGATGGCTTACGGCGGCGCTCATGTCATTGAAGACTTTATCGGCGGCAAGGACATCCGCCTTTACGCGGAAAGCCCTGGTACCGACTGTTATCCCAGAAAGACGATAACCACGACAATAAATAAAAATAATGTAAACCAGGCTTATATGTTCAACCCAAGGAACTGTTATCAGAATTATCCGGCGGCAACGAATTCTTCAGACAAGACCATATATACATATATGGGTACGCTGCTGCCGCAGTTTGGAAATGTAACGTACTGCACGTCAGGGCAGTTAAGCCCCTTGCTGAATGATCCCGAATACCGGACAATCGGTATCGGAACACGTGTATTTTTAGGCGGGGCTCAGGGATATGTAGCATTTGAAGGCACACAGCACGACCCCGGCCAGGAACGCATGACGAATGGAACCCCTGCTAATTTGGCAGGGACGCTTGCACTAATCGGGGACGTAAAAAAAATGACGACGAAATATATAAGGGCGGCGACATATGAAAAATACGGAGTCAGTTTGTTTGTTGGTATTGGTATTCCAATTCCGATACTTGATGAAGATATGGCGATAAAAACTTCGATATCGGATAAGGATATTTATACTAAAATTGTTGATAAAAGCGGTAGGACAGATTTTTCTCAGCGGGTTTCGTATCAGGAGCTTAGAAGCGGATTCGTTGAGATAAACGGCAGGACGGTTCCCACTGCACCTTTATCCAGCATGAAGATTGCNAGGGAAATTGCCTCTGAGTTAAAAACCCTTATTAAACAGGGAGAGTTTTTTCTGACAGAACCTGTGGAGCTGCTTCCCAGGCATGATAAACGTCTAAATAAATTGGATATAAGGGGGGATTAACATGAAAACGATTAAGGTAAGTCTTACGTTTCCTCCCGCAAAAGTAACATTTCCTCTAATGACAATGTTAGTACGGCAATATCAGTTGGAAGTAAATATACTTCATGCGGATATCAGGTTGAACAAAACCGGAAAGCTAATAGTTGAGATGACCGGAAAGAAGGAAAATATCGATGAAGCCCTAACATTCATTGAAGAGCATGGTATTTTATATCATATCTTTAATGGGATGCTTACATGGCAGGAGGATAAATGCGTCCATTGCGGAGCCTGTACATCTGTTTGTCCGTCAAGAGCCCTTACTATAAAGGCGCCTGATTATATTCTTAATTTCGATAAGGAGAAATGTCTTGTATGCGGATTGTGTGTAAAGGCTTGCCCGCTTGGAATTATGCGTCTTGCTCAGGCAGACAATGATGAATAAATTTTTTCCTATTGCAGGAAGGCGGAATAAAGCAGGTTAGAGTATGAATCCGAAGGAAAATGTGAAGCATTACAGAAGAATTTTCAACGGAGATGGTTTGGTTTACTTTAATTGTAAGGTAAAGCAATCAGATTTATGTATCGGAGCCGAATATAATTTAAAAAAACAGGCGGAAGAAAGCATTAAAAAATACCGGCAGCAGGTGGAAGAGTATATCCGTAAGCAGCCGGTTTTTTTACATAGTCTTGAGCCTGTAAAACCTCTTCCCGGAGCTCCTGAAATTATCAACCATATGTGCAGGGCATCCGCGGCGTGCGGCGTCGGCCCTATGGCCGCAATTGCCGGAGCTGTTAGTTTTTATGTTGCAATGGATCTTATTTGTTATACCAACGAACTGGTGGTTGAAAACGGGGGGGATATATATATTGTCGGAAAAAGAGAACGGGTTGTGGGTATCTACGCCGGCCAGTCGGCTTTAACCGGTAAGATTGGTGTGAAAATATCTCCCGATACCCTTCCTGTCAGTATTTGCACATCTTCCGGAACTGTTGGGCATTCATTAAGTTTTGGCTCGGCCGATGCCGCAGTTGTTCTGTCGAAAGATGCCTGTCTCGCGGATGCTGCCGCAACAGCAGCGGGGAATATGATCCGCAGTCGTAACGATGTAGAAAAAACTTTGAATAAGTTAAAAATGATCCCGGGTATTACAGGGATTCTTATAATTATCGGCGAGGATGTTGGAGTTTGGGGAAATATTGAACTGGTAAGCCTTTAACCGGAAGAAGGGATATTATTGAACCAGGCGGGTATATTAATTCAGGTTTTTTGCGTAGTTTTAGCAACAGCAATACTTGTTTATCTTTACGTAAACGGCAGAAGGTCAAGAGCAACATACAGCTATATGTTGTGCATTGGTTTATTGTTCTTGTGGCATATGGCTGAGATTTTTTTGTTAATGTCCGAAAACGATGCTCAGGTGATACTGGCTCTAAAGATTAAATTCCTGCCTGTTGTATACATAGGTGTATCGTGGCTGTATTTTTGTTTAAGCAGTACACATTCGAAGCTGGTTGAGAATAAGTTTTTTATAACGCTTATAGTGTTTTTCCCTGCGGCATGCTATTTCTTTTTACTTACAAATGAATGGCACAATCTGTTCTTTACAGCATGGGATTACAGAATCACTACTAACGGCCCGGTTTTTTGGATTCATACGGTTGAATCTTATTTATGTATTTTTATTGGAACCGTCTATTTCTTTATATATTATTTAAAAAGAAAAATAGGTGCAAGTTTTAAGAGAATTATGTGGCTTGTCAGCGCTGTTATGTTGCCTATGACTGCAAGTTTACTGATGGTTTCCGGAGTGATACCAAACTGTGGGATAGATATTACGCCTCAGGTTTTACTGCTGACGCTTATTTTGTTTGGACTTGAAGTCTATTACAGGGGTTTTTTGAATCTAATACCGGTCGCTGCAAGGCATTTCATTCTAAATATGTCGGACGGAATAATAATTATTGATGACGAAAACCTTGTTGCAGGCATAAACGAATCGGCTAATAAGCTTTTTCCGGGGTTATCACTGAAAATATACGATTCGGTTCGAAAGCTTTCAGCTTATATAAGGCAGAATACTCACGAAGAATGTGCAAATAAGCTTGCTGATATGCTTGAAGGAATAAAAACCTCCGATAAGAAAAAAGGGAATTTGACGATTGCCGGCAAGAGCGTAAATATGGAGATCAGGAGTTTAACAGGTCCGAATCAGATATCCGCGGGAAAAATGATAATTGTTGAAGATCGGACGGAAGAACAGCAGCTTTTGGATGAAATCAAAAACAAAAACGAATTGCTTGTAAGAGCAAATGAAAGGCTTACGCAGTCTAATTGCAAACTTGTGGAAGCGAATAAGCGTCTTGAAAAATTTACGGAAACTATTGAAGAATTGGCAATTTCAAGAGAGAGAAACCGGGTGGGTCGGGAAGTGCATGATACGATAGGCCATACCCTTACATTATTAATAGCGCTTGTCGAGAATGCAAATTCAAAATTGAATTCTAACCGAAATAAAGCCGCGGAAATTCTGGATGAATGCATAGAGTTGTCACGTAAGGCTCTGAATGATATTAGAATGAGTTTAAATGGGACATGTGAGGAAACCTTTAAAAGAACAAACCTTGAAGAATGGATGAATTACCTTGTGAAAACAAACTCAGCCTCAGGGGTAAATGTTGAGTTTCTACTAAGTGAAGATATTCCCGCCCTTGATTCCTCAAGGATAATGGTTATATATAGGATATGCCAGGAATCTATAACTAACGCAATACGTCATGGCCAGGCAAAAAAAGTTAGCATAATTATAAAAAATCAAAAAAATGCAATAAGGCTGTATATATTTAATGATGGAAAAGGGTGCACCGAAATAAAAAAAGGTTACGGCCTTACAGGTATGGAGGAAAGGGTTAATAAACTTGGGGGCAGTATTTCATTTGGTTCAGATGGAGAAAAAGGCTTTAATATTATCGCTGAAATACCCATTTAGCATGTTTGTTTAGCTGTGTATTTCACCTTTACCGGATATTGAAAGGAGTTTATTTTATTGAAAAATGGTATGATTCGTGTAGTTATTGCCGATGACAGCCTTGTTTTCAGAGAAGCAATAGCAAGCCTTCTTTCACAGGATCCTGAAATTTTAATTGTTGCAAATGCATCTAACGGAAGAGAGGCTTATACCAAATGCAAAGAATATAACCCGGATATAGTATTAATGGATGTACGCATGCCGGTATGCGACGGTATTGAAGGGACCAAGCTGATAAAAGACAGTTTTCCGGAAATAAAAGTAATAATGTTCACAACCTTTGAAGACAAGGATTATATTACCGAAGCGATAAGGTACGGCGCAGAAGGTTATGTTTTTAAAGATTCAGGTCAGGACCATATCCGAACTGTTATTAAAAGTGTAAAAAAAGGCTATCCGGTTTTTCATCAAAAAGCGTTGAATACTATGCTTGAGTCAATTCCGGAAACAACTGCCGAAAAAGTGGATATTGATTTAAATCCTGCGGAAAGCAAAATATTATCCTATATTGTGGAAGGGAAAAGCAATAAGGAGATTGGTATTCTTTTAATGCTTAGCGAAGGAAGAATACGCAATATAGTAAGCGATCTTTTTGAAAAAACCGGCACGTCCGATCGCACTCAATTGGCTGTTTTTGCGGTAAGAAACGATCTTGTGGATTAATCTGCGCGTTTCCGTATTTCGGCATCCTGTTGACTAAGTGCTTATTGAATTATTGAAAAAGAAAAAAAGGTCAAACTGTGGGGGGCAAAAATAAGTACAGTTTAACCTGTTTCTATAAAGACTAATCATTATATTATTACATTTTTATTTAAATGGAAAGTACCTGTTCCTCACTTTATTGTATACCAATAAAGTAAAACGGGTTGACAATTAAGCCCCGCCGCGATATCTGCTTATCAAAGCCTGGTGCTGCAAGCTGTTTTTTTTGTATTTTATCACCAGGGGGATAATTTCAGATTTCTTAAGATATCTGTTTCGAATGGTTAAGTGATTTTCCAGATTATTTTCCTGGACAAGCTTCATTATCGTCTTATGATCAACATGATGCGTGTCCATTACTTCCTGTATGGTTATGTAGTTGTTAATCGGCCTCGGAATTAATGGATCGCCCCCAAATTCCCTTTTGCATGTGAGAGAAATAGTAGTCGGGTTGCTTCCCAGTTTTTCAGCAATTTCGACATATGTATGCCTTTTTTTTCTTAATTCCCATATCTCTTCGGGATTCAGAGCGGCATGATCCTCTCTTGCAGTTTTATATATATAGCCGAACTGATTGATAAGGTCCCTTATGGTTACATTTCTTTTTTGTGCATGTCTTTTAAGGAAAGAATACGCGCTGTGGTTAGCATGAAGATTGTAAATAAATTTACCTGTTGATACCTGCTTAAGACGATTGAGTATTAAAGAGTCTTCAAGCTGTTCTTTCTGCATTTTGATTTCAGTTTTCAAAANATTTAAGTTTTGGCTGTTGCCTATTGTTTTATAAAGGTAAAACTCTTTTGCTTTAAGCGGGTTACCGTCAAAAGCCGCTAATAGCATGCTAATAAGGCCAAGCTGTCTGAAACTTGAGCAGTTAAGCAGCAGAATTTGCTCGCGTGTCAGTTGGTTTTCATTAAATGTTTTGTCCATAAGCCTGTATGCATTATCAAGAACTTCCTGCCGCAAGTTTGTTTTCCATTTTGTCTTGTAGCGAAAATCGGAAGGATGGAACCGTCCGGGATACACAAAATTAAAAAGCTTGTAAACAGACCAGTCAAAACGGGATAATACGTTATAAATATTATATTTCAGCAGCCGTTTTTTCCAATCATATTTTGGAATTAAGTCAACACGGCGGATACCCTCTTTAAGAATCATATGCTGAACAGCTTCAATAACATATTCGTCGTTATCCCAAATACCATGGCTGCTCCACATCCATTCAGTCAGCTGACGTTTTTTGAATTCTTTTGGATATGCGTTTTTTAAAACACTTAGTATATCATTTTTAAATACCGTTTGGATCATACCCGACAGACGGTTCTTCACAAGCATTTCCTTGATCTGTTTCAGATTATAAGATGGAAGGTCCAAGCAAGAAGTATTTTCGAGTTCCTCTAAACAATACCTTGTAATAATTTGAGAATTAGGGCGGATACCATCCATATCTTTTTCGTTTTGCCAAAAATTCCTTCTGAAAAACCGGCCTGTTTCAATTACATCTTTATATTCGGCCAAAGCTTTCAACTGCTCGCGGCTTAGGTCAAAGAGCTTTTTCATTATAATACCTCTGAAATTGAAAACGTAGTATTTTTGTTCCGTTTGGTTCGACCAAAATCGCATATCGTTAGCTTCACTATCTATAATTATTGGGCTGGGGATATCTACGGGAATTTGAAATACTTTGCAAACAGAACAATAGTATTATATAATATTTTAGAAGATTCGCGCAAGATTCGATATGCTTTTTATTCTTATTGTCCGGTTCTTGAGCCGGGAATCCCGGCCGCATAACCGAAAGGTTATTGTTAAATGCACAGTCGCGGTAAAAGTGGGGGGAGAATCTTAAAAATGGCGGTGATATACTATTATGTTCCCGAAGATAAATTGGAAGATATAATAGACTGTGGCCTTAAGCTTTCAGAGTGGAAGGACGGTTATCAAAGCACGCCATGGGAAGGAATTGAAAAACCCTGTTTTTCGGCTTTTTTGCACCCACTTGACGACGACAGGCATAAAGATCGTTCATATCGCTGCATAAAGATAGATATCCCAATGGAATACTGCGTGGTCTATGACAGCGATTTATACCGCGTCAGCAATGAATTTCCGGAACTGAAAGAAAAATTTATTAAATCGATGGTTCCATTGGATGAGTATATATTCGGTTCGATTCGAAGGCCGGGATGCTTTGTATTTACAACTGTCCTTTCAGAACAGATCAGCCTGCTTGGCAAAAGTATGGATGAACCCATTTTATATGAGAACTCGGAGATTCTTTATGTAAATAACATACTGCAGCAGTTTAACGATTCGTATCATGAATTTAATAGCGTTCTTTTATACAGCTATTTGACTATGCAGGAGCAAAAGGGCGTTTTTAGATGCTATAGAAGCGGGGAAAACAATATTGCCGTTTTTTTTGACAAAGAATCAAACCAATATATTTCCATACCAATTCCCGATTATTATAAGTATAAATATAAAAAATTTCATTATACAAAAAAGTAGGATTTATTATATGAAAACAAAAGAAACTCTGCTGAAAATATTGGTAAATAATAAAGGCAGGTTTATATCCGGCGAAACACTGAGTGAAAAACTAAAGATATCACGCTCGGCAGTATGGAAGCATATAGCGGNGCTTAGGAAAGAAGGTTATGTGATCAGTGCCGTTTCAAGGCGCGGATATAAAATGGGAGTATATCAGGATGTTTTTAACCGGTGTGCAATAGCCAGCCAGCTTAATTCCACTGTTCTTGGGAGCAACTTGATTTTCTGCGATGAAATAGATTCAACGAATAATGAATTGAAACGGCTTGCTGCAAACGGAGCCGCTGAGGGTACAGTTGTTGTCGCCGAAACCCAATTAAGCGGAAGAGGCAGGAGGGGGAGAGCCTGGAATTCAAAACCTAACCTGGGGATATACATGTCTGTTCTTTTAAAGCCTGATATTGCTCCGGAAAATGTTCAGGTTATTACGTTGGCGGCTTCAAGCGCCGTATGTAACGCGATTATGCCCTTTATCGATATTAAGCCGGGTATAAAGTGGCCGAATGATATTCTAATAGAAAACAGAAAAGTCTGCGGCATTCTTACCGAGATGACTGCGGAGCCCGAAAAAATTCATTCAGTAGTCGTTGGAATTGGCATAAATGTAAATCACGAGGAAGATGACTTTTGCGGAGAGCTTAAAAATACCGCGGCATCTCTGCGCTGTTTTTCAAAAAGTGATATCTCAAGGAGTATGCTTACGGCCAGGGTGCTGGAAGAGTTTGAAAAATTATACCTGGATTTTATCAAAAACAAAAGCACAGATAGGTTTCTGAATATTTGGAGGAGCTTTTCAGTAACGATTGGATATGATATTATCATATACCAGGGCGACAAAACAATAAAAGCCAAAGCACTGGATGTTATGGATAACGGATGCCTTTTAGTCCAGACACAGGACGGCGGGCGGCAGTTAATATCCTCCGGGGAGGTATCTGTGCAAGTACCTCAAAATGGAAAGAATCAATGAAAATTGAATAGTATATATTTGGGAGGTAGTTTAATGTCACAAACCAGTGGTTATAAAAACACAAATAAAAAAAAGAATGTGAATCAGAGAAGGGAAAATAATCCCCGCTCAAATTACAGAAAAGGCGGCCGGAATGATTTTTATAAAAAGTCTTCACGGTATAAATCCGACAGTTTAGTTGCAAGAATATCAAATCCGAAAAGGGAAGAATCAGTTGACGACATTAAAATGGATATAGAAAAAATTGAAAAGGATATCCAATTTGAAATAAAACAGATTCGCAGTATCAAGCTTGGATTGTAAATTCTCCACGCAGCTCCCTGAGCGAAGCGAATTAACTGTATGCTGGAGGTGGGATGCCGTTTGTTGTTAGCGGTTGATGTCGGAAACACAAACACTTCTCTTGGCTTGTTTGACGGGTATAAGTTAAAATACCAATGGCGTATTTCTACAGATAGGGATAGGACTTTTGATGAAACGGGAATGCTTTTCCGATCGCTTTTTCAATCCGTCGGTGAGAATATGCAATCGATAAAAGACGCTATTATCTGTTCGGTTGTCCCTCCAGTGATGCGTTCATTCACAAACGCCATATTAAAGTATTCGGACAAAAAACCAATAATAGTAGGACCTGGAACAAAAACCGGAATAAATATTAAATATGAGAACCCGCGTGAAGTGGGAGCGGATAAAATTGTTAACGCTGTCGGAGCGGTCAAGCTATACGGCGCTCCGGTGATAATTGTTGATTTTGGCACTGCGACCACCTACTGTGCCATTAACCGTAATGGTGATTATTTGGGCGGTGTAATTTGCCCTGGTATTAAAATATCGGCTGAGGCGCTGTTTGACAAAGCAGCAAAGCTCCCAAGGGTCGAGTTTATTGAACCGCGTTATATTATTGGGCGAAATACCGAAACAAGCATGCAATCAGGATTGTTTTACGGTAATGTGGGACAGGTGGAGTATCTTGTAAGGGTAATAAAAAAAGAAATGCGCGAAGAGAATATTAAAGTAGTTGCCACAGGAAGCGCTGCAATGTTTATTGCTTCGAAACTTAAATGTGTTGATGAAATTAACCCGGTGCTTACCCTTGAAGGATTAAGAGAGATATATTATATGAATATTATTCCGCCGTCCGGCACTTTATGACATTATATTTTCCGGTCATTCAAAAAATAAAACCCCTCTGGTTCATGTATCAGATACTGCTAAAATCGGGCAAAACAATGCAAGGAAGGTATGTAAATGGGCAATAGTGAAAAAATTGCATTATCTCTCCACAGGCAGTGGAAAGGTAAAATTGAAGTTATCAGCAGGGTACAGGTAGATACAAAAGAGGCTCTTTCCGTGGCGTATACCCCAGGAGTTGCGGAACCCTGCAAAGAGATACAAAAAGACATAAATTTGTCATATCTGTATACAAGGCGCAGCAATATGGTAGCTGTTGTAACCGACGGAACGGCGGTCCTTGGCCTTGGCGACATCGGTCCTGAGGCGGCAATGCCGGTTATGGAAGGGAAATGTGTTTTATTTAAAACATTTGGGGATGTAGATGCTTTTCCCATTTGCATACGTTCAAAGGATACGGATGAGATTGTAAGAACCGTCGAGCTTATTGCTGGAGGGTTTGGCGGGATTAATCTGGAGGATATTTCCGCACCGCGGTGTTTTGAAATTGAAAGAAGGTTGAAACAATCGCTGGACATTCCGGTTTTTCATGACGATCAGCATGGAACTGCCGTTGTTACTTTAGCCGCGATGATAAACGCACTTAAAATTGTGGGCAAACCGATAAACGACATTGAAGTAGTTGTTAATGGAGCGGGTTCGGCCGGAATTGCAGTCACCAGGCTGTTGATGGTAATGGGGCTGAAAAATGTTGTTTTGTGCGATACGAAAGGTGCTATTTATAAAGGACGTGAAGGCCTGAATGAAGAGAAAGAGATAATGGCTGAAGTATCCAACAAAAAAAGAAAGAAGGGCAAACTTTCGGAAATTATACATGGAGCGGATGTTTTTATCGGTGTTTCCGCAGCGGGTGTACTGACTAAAGAAATGGTAAAAACAATGGCTCCAAATCCGGTAGTCTTTGCAATGGCGAATCCGGTACCTGAGATTATGCCGGATGAAGCTAAGGAAGCCGGGGTGAAAGTCATTGGAACGGGGAGATCGGATTTTCCAAATCAGATTAACAACGTACTTGCCTTTCCGGGGATATTCCGGGGCGCTCTTGATGTCAGAGCCCGGGATATTAATGACGAAATGAAAATTGCCGCCGCCAATGCAATAGCTTCCCTTGTCAACGACAATGAGCTGAAGCCTGAGTATATTCTGCCCACACCTTTTGATCCGAGGGTTGGGAAATTTGTTGCTCATCATGTCGCGGAAGCGGCTAAAAAGTCCGAAGCGGTACGGATTTAATCAGATGACGCTCCTATTTAAAACAGCGGAATAAATTGCTTAGCAATTTAAACAAGTCTTTTATTGTTTTTATATGGGAAAATTTCTTTATAACGGTATAATTTCAAAACAGAAAGCTCACATTAAAAACAGGGATTAGATGCCATAAATTTAAAAATTCAACAAATAAAAGGGGTAATAGCGTGTAATAATGAGATATTTAAAGATAACTCAAGAATTGTTATGAAATATTGACCTATTTGAAAATAAAGGCGATATTCAGCGCAATATATCGGATAGAACTATTTGCTTCAAAGCAAAACTCTATATTAATATTGTATTAGCACTCGTTAGGGATGAGTGCTAATATTATAAATTCTTTTGAACGCTGCCGCTAATACGGTTAATAATGCGTAAATTAAATTCAAACACCCGGCACTGCCGGAAAAGTATAAGGAGGGTATATCATGAAAATTAAGCCGTTAGCTGACAGAATAGTGGTAAAAATGGTTGAAGCCGAAGAAACCACAAAAAGTGGAATAGTCCTTCCGGGTTCTGCAAAGGAAAAGCCCCAGGTTGCCGAAGTTAAGGCTGTTGGTCCCGGTACGGATGAAGTAAAAATTGAAGTAAAGGTCGGCGACAGGGTTTTAATCAGCAAGTACGCGGGAACAGAGGTAAAAATTGATGGTGTGGAATACACGATATTAAAGCAAAATGATATCCTTGCGATTGTAGAATAAGGAGGGAATAATAATGGCAAAACAGATTATTTTTGGAGAAGAGGCCAGAAAAGGGCTTGAAGTTGGCGTGAACAAACTGGCAGATACAGTTAAGGTTACACTTGGGCCTAAAGGCAGAAATGTTGTTCTTGACAAAAAATTCGGTTCACCGCTGATTACAAACGATGGTGTGACGATAGCAAAGGAAATTGAACTTGAGGACGAATATGAAAACATGGGTGCCCAGCTTGTAAAGGAAGTTGCGACAAAAACCAATGATGTGGCCGGTGACGGAACTACTACCGCAACGCTTCTGGCACAGGCAATAATTCGTGAGGGTTTGAAAAACGTAGCTGCAGGTGCAAACCCGATGATTCTAAAAAAAGGAATAAGCAAAGCTGTTGAAGAAGCTGTTAAGGGAATAGAAGAAATCAGCCAGAAAGTAAAAGGCAAGGAAGATATTGCAAGAGTCGCTTCAATTTCCGCAAATGACGAAGAGATTGGGTCATTAATTGCGGATGCTATGGAGAAAGTAACAAATGATGGTGTTATAACTGTTGAAGAGGCTAAAACTATGGGAACAAGCCTTGAAGTTGTTGAAGGCATGCAGTTCGACCGCGGATATATTTCTTCCTACATGGTTACCGATACCGACAAAATGGAAGCCGTACTTGATGACCCCTATATTCTTATTACCGATAAAAAACTTTCCAATATTCAGGAAATTCTTCCGATACTTGAACAAATCGTTCAGCAGGGCAAAAAGATGGTTATCATTGCCGAGGACGTTGAAGGTGAAGCTTTGGCAACTCTTATTGTCAATAAGTTAAGGGGAACGTTTATATGCGTAGCTGTAAAAGCTCCCGGCTTTGGTGACAGGAGAAAGGAAATGCTTCGTGACATTGCCGTTCTTACAGGAGGACAGGTAATCACTGAAGAGCTTGGCCTTGATCTTAAAGAAACTACAATAGATCAGTTAGGGCGTGCCGCTAAGGTTGTTGTCCAAAAAGAAAACACCATTATTGTTGATGGTGCGGGTGATACGGACGAAATTAAGGGCCGTATTGCATCAATCAAATCACAGATAGAAGAAACGACTTCCGATTTCGACCGTGAAAAACTGCAGGAGAGACTGGCAAAACTCTCGGGAGGAGTCGCTGTTATTCAGGTAGGAGCCGCGACGGAAACTGAAATGAAGGAAAAGAAACATAGAATTGAAGATGCTCTCGCGGCAACACGCGCTGCCGTAGAAGAAGGTATAGTGGCAGGAGGCGGAACCGCATACATTAATGTTCTGCCAAGGGTTTCAAAATTAGCGGCTACTCTTACCGGGGATGACAAAACAGGCGCAAAAATTATTGAAAAAGCACTTGAGGAACCTGTTCGTCAGATTGCAGCAAACGCAGGTCTTGAAGGCTCCGTTATAGTAGATAAAGTAAAAGCTTCCAAACCTGGAACAGGGTTTGATGTCCTGTCGGAAGGTTATGTGGACATGATTGAAGCCGGCATTGTTGATCCGGCAAAGGTAACGCGCTTTGCCCTCCAAAACGCCGCGTCGGTTGCATCTATGGTGCTGACTACGGAAGGCCTTGTTGCGGATATACCCGAAAAAGAACCCCCAATGCCGGGAGGAGGCATGGGCGGCGGAATGCCGGGAATGATGTAAAATAGTTAAAAACGTATTAAAGGGCACGGTATGTTTACATATCGTGCCTTTTTGTTACTGTAAAAAATATGATAAAATAACCCTCACCCGTTACCGAAATCAAAGATTTTGAACGGGTACTCTATAGTATTGTATCATGAGTTTATGCAGCCGGTGCCCGGCTGCCCTCGGCTTCGCAAGTGAAAATCTTACGATTTTCTTAAAATTCATGATATAATAACCTCACGCGTTACCGAAATCGTAGATGATTTCCTTAAATTCAAGATAAAATAAATGAAGGGGGGATAAAATGAATACCGAACTGTTTCCTAAGACATGGCAAGAGTTTATAAACAATTCGGAATATCTGCCTGTGGTTATCAATTCCATAGAACGCCATGTTGATGCTGATTGGTCAAAAACCGAAAGCCGTCACTGTTATTATGAAATGATTTATGTTAAAAAAGGTATATCGATGCTTGAAATAGAAAATATAAAAACTATGCTCGGGCCAAATGACATAATTATTATTAAACCGCAAAAACTGCACACGCTGAAAGTACAGGAAGGATGCAAATGTGAATTTATTGTACTGTATTTTTCTTTTGCTTCGGGTATTGAACAAAAAACACCGAATTATCCTTCCGAAATTTCAATAGAAGACTTCATAAATTTTTTTACAGGAAATCATACCGGCCCTTTTTTAAAACTTAAGGTAAACCAGAAAAATGACATAATAACCATACTAAACCGGCTTGTATCGGAAAAAGCACAGGAGCAATTCGGAAGCGACTTCCTTATACATCTGTTAATCCTGGAGCTTTTTGTATTAATTTCCCGCGCACTTAAACTGGAATGGGAAAGAAGCATTACCGATGACAGTTTAAAGCAAAAAGAGCTTGTTAATCTGGCTGAGGAATATATTAGAAACTATTATGAACGGAATATAGGGCTTAGCGATATCTCGGGATATGTATTTTTAAGTCCCAGTTACTTTACGCGTATTTTTAAAAGGCAAACGGGACAAACACCTATCAATTATTTGATAAACCTGCGTATAGACCGGGCGAAGGAGCTTTTGTCAGAATCGGATGAAAAGGCAAGCGATATAGCACTGAGTGTAGGTTTTTCAAACCAGCAGCGCTTCAATGAAACATTCAAAAAAATTACCGGAATGACACCAATTGAATACAGGAAAATAAAGCAAAGAAGGGCCTAAAATTTTTGCAATGTCTGAACAGTAACAGCCATTAATTACATAAACCCGCGATTAAGCAAAAACCCTTGACAAACAAAAGGAAGCGGTGATACAATATTCCAGTATTTAAATTCGGCATGGGTATCATGCTGTTTTTGCGTGCTTATGCTTAGTATTAATGTAAGCTTTGCCGCATGCTTATGCATAAATACTATTAGTAAAAAAAGCAATTTTTTCCGTTGTTTTGATCGGGATTGCAAAAGTATTGGAGGGAAATAGAAGCGTGCTGGATGATTTAAAGCATCATAGCAAAGTCGTAGGCATGAAGCAAACTATGAAGGCTGTGGAAGCAGACAGGGTTCAGACGGTTTACATTGCTAACGACGCAGATGAGAGGTTAGTTTCGAAAATAACGGATCGATGCAGGATAAAAGGTATTAAAGTAATAGAAGTTGAAAGCATGAAGATTTTGGGAAAGGCATGCGGTATTGATGTGGGAACCGCGGTTGCCGCTATTTTAGAAGAACAAAAATGAAGCATAAATGAGGTTTTATCTAATCCTTTTTGGGATAGGAAGTAACATTAAAAATTGTTTTTTGCCAAAAATGCCGTAAGGCTTTTCATTTGCTCATAAATGGGCAATAGATAAATGGAGTTTATTATAAGGAGGTGAAAAAGATGCCAACCTTTAACCAGTTAGTAAGAAAGGGAAGAGAAAAAGTGACCCAGAAGTCTGATTCCCCGGCGCTTCAATTTGGTATGAATACACTGAAAAAAAGGCCTATTACTATTTCAAGTCCGCAGAAGCGTGGTGTTTGCACGGTTGTAAAAACTACAACACCGAAAAAACCAAACTCCGCACTTCGCAAAGTCGCAAGGGTACGCCTTACAAACCAGATTGAAGTAACCGCGTATATTCCAGGCATTGGGCACAACCTGCAAGAGCATAGTGTTGTGTTAATACGCGGAGGACGTGTAAAAGATCTCCCTGGCGTACGTTATCACATAGTTCGCGGAACTCTTGACACAGCCGGTGTAACAAACAGAATGCAGGCTCGTTCAAAGTACGGGGCTAAAAGACCAAAAAAATAAGGCATAAACACAGTGAAATTTGAAAACAATAACAGGATACTGCGCGTGCTTCAGCGCGTTGCATATAGATTAACAGATACTATTATACAACTGCTGAGCGCTCACGTTCCGAAGGACAGGGACGAGTACCTGTGATACGCGGGTCTTCCGGCCCGATTGTTATCATGTGAGGAGGGAAGGAAAGTGCCAAGAAGAGGACATGTGCCGAAACGGGATGTATTGCCCGATCCGATTTATAATGACAAGGTTGTAACAAAGCTAATAAACAATATTATGTTAGACGGCAAAAAAGGTGTGGCACAGCAAATAGTTTACGACGCATTCGACATTATACGCGAAAAAACCGGGAAAGAACCTCTGGAAGTGTTTGAGCAGGCATTGAATAATATAATGCCTGTTTTGGAAGTGAAGGCGAGACGAGTTGGCGGTGCCACATACCAGGTCCCAATAGAAGTTCGCCAGGATAGAAGGCAGGCTCTTGGGCTTCGCTGGCTTACCAATTATTCGCGTCAAAGAAGCGAGCGTACAATGAGCCAGAGGTTGGCCGGGGAAATTTTGGATGCGGTAAACAATACCGGTAATGCCGTGAAAAAGAAAGACGATACTCATAAAATGGCAGAGGCTAATAAGGCGTTTGCACATTACAGATGGTAATCAGCATATACGACTGATGAAAGGAGGACATTGATGCCTCGAGAATTTAGCCTGGCAGATACACGTAATATAGGTATTATGGCGCATATTGACGCAGGCAAGACAACAACATCCGAACGTATCCTGTTTTATACCGGGCGTCTTCATAAGTTAGGAGAAGTCCACGAAGGCGCTGCTGCTATGGATTGGATGGAACAGGAACAGGAAAGAGGTATTACGATAACATCCGCTGCAACTACCGCCCAGTGGAAAGGCACAAGGATCAATATTATTGATACGCCTGGCCACGTTGACTTTACAGTGGAAGTTGAACGTTCGCTTCGTGTACTGGATGGAGCAGTAGCCCTGTTTTGCGCTAAAGGCGGTGTTGAGCCTCAGTCCGAAACTGTATGGCGTCAGGCTGATAAATACAAAGTTCCGAGAATTGCATACATTAATAAAATGGACATTAGGGGCGCCGATTTCTTCAACTGTATCAAAATGATGAAAGACAGGCTGAAGGCAAATGCGGTTCCTATTCAACTGCCAATAGGAAAGGAAGAGAATTACCAGGGGATTGTTGATCTCGTGGAGATGAAAGCATACTACTTTCGTGACGATTTAGGAAAGACAATTGAAGAAGAGGATATCCCTGAAAATATGAAGGAACTGGCTGATGAATATTATAATAAGCTTGTTGAAGCTGTTTCAGAAAGAGATGAACAGCTTATGGAAAAATATATTGAAGGCCAGAAATTAACGAAGGAAGAGCTTATGAAGGGAATACGCATGGCGACTATTAATGTTGACATTATTCCGGTAACATGCGGCTCTTCTTATAAAAATAAGGGTGTCCAAAAACTTCTTGACTGTATTGTTGCATATATGCCTTCACCGTTGGATGTTCCGCCTGTAAAAGGCTTGATTCCAGGTGATTCGGATGAACATGAAGAAGTTGAGCGTCACGCGGATGATAATGCTCCGTTTTCCGCACTCGCGTTTAAGATTATGACCGATCCTTATGTTGGAAGATTAGCTTTTTTCCGCGTATATTCAGGAATGCTGAATTCAGGCTCGTATGTGCTTAATTCAACAAAAGACAGGCGTGAGCGGATAGGAAGAATTCTTCTGATGCATGCCAATCACAGAGAAGAAGTACAAACGGTTTATGCCGGTGACATAGCGGCGGCTGTTGGCCTGAAGTCAACCTCTACCGGGGATACGCTGTGCGATGCTAATCATCCGATTATTCTTGAATCAATGGAGTTTCCCGAACCGGTTATTAATGTGGCAATCGAACCAAAAACAAAAGCAGGGCAGGATAAAATGGCGATTGCTCTTCAAAAAATGGCTGAAGAAGATCCCACTTTCAGGGTGTCAACAAACCATGAAACCGGTCAGACAATTATTTCCGGCATGGGTGAACTTCATTTGGAAATTATTGTAGACCGCATGTTAAGAGAATTTAAAGTAGAGGCGAATATTGGCAAGCCTCAGGTTGCTTATAAGGAAACAATCCGCAAGGCCGTAAAAGCTGAAGGTAAGTTTATACGCCAGACCGGCGGGCACGGGCAATACGGGCACTGCTGGATAGAGGTTGAACCGCTGCCTTCGGGCGGAGGCTATGAATTTGAAAGCGCAATAGTCGGAGGTGTTATACCAAAAGATTATATTCCGGCAATTGACGCGGGAATCCGGGATGCAATGAACACGGGAATTCTTGCCGGTTACCAGGTTGTTGACGTAAAGGTAAGGCTTTTTGACGGTTCATACCATGAAGTGGATTCATCAGAAATAGCGTTTAAGGTAGCAGGTTCCATTGCTTTTAAGGAAGCGATGAAAAAAGCCGATCCGGTTTTACTCGAGCCTGTTATGAAGGTCGAAGTAACAACTCCGGAAGAATATTTGGGAGATATTATAGCGGATTTGAATTCCCGGCGCGGTCATATTGACGGCATGGAAACACGTGCGGGAGCACAGGTAATTTCAGCGTTTGTACCGCTTAGCGAGATGTTCGGCTATGCGACAGAGCTGCGATCCCGCTCCCAGGGCAGAGCAATATATTCAATGCAATTTGATCATTATTCCGAAGTACCTAAGAGCATACAAGACAGGATAGCCAGCGGAATAGGGCCGGATTTCGGAGAATTGCATTGACAGTAAAAACATGTTAATATAATATTATTTATACCGGTTAAAGACAGGTTAAATTTTATCTAAACTAATTTATAAATTATCAACAGTTTTTGAACTGTGTGTAAGGAGGAGAATTTCGATGGCAAAAGCTAAATTCGAAAGAACAAAACCCCATGTTAACATTGGTACAATTGGTCACGTCGACCACGGTAAAACCACTCTAACGGCAGCAATTACAAAAGTTTTGGCTCTTTCAGACCAAAAAATTGAAGTAAAGGACTATGCACAAATTGATGCCGCACCTGAAGAAAAGGAAAGAGGTATTACTATTAATACCGCCCACGTCGAATATGAAACACAGAATCGACATTATGCCCACGTGGACTGCCCCGGTCACGCTGACTACGTAAAAAATATGATTACCGGAGCCGCTCAAATGGATGGAGCAATTTTGGTTGTTTCGGCAGCCGACGGCCCAATGCCGCAAACACGTGAACATATTCTTCTGGCGCATCAGGTTGGCGTTGATTACATTGTTGTATTTCTTAATAAATGTGATCAGGTAGACGATGAAGAACTCATCGAGCTTGTTGAAATGGAGTTAAGGGAACTTTTAAGTGAATACGAATTCCCTGGCGACGATATTCCCATAATCCGTGGTTCGGCTCTTGAAGCACTGGAATGCGAATCCACCGATCAGTCAGATCCAAAGTATGCACCAATACTTAAACTGATGGAAGCGGTTGATGCCTATATTCCTACGCCTAAACGTGATACCGAATTGCCGTTCTTAATGTCGGTTGAAGATGTTTTCACAATTACCGGCCGCGGAACTGTTGCTACCGGAAGAGTTGAAAGAGGAACCCTTAAGGTCGGCGAAGAAGTTGAGATTGTCGGACTTGCCGATGAATCCAGAAAAACTGTCGTTACCGGTGTTGAAATGTTCAGAAAGCTTTTGGATCAAGCACAGGCAGGAGACAATATCGGTGCTCTCTTAAGAGGCGTGCAGCGTACTGAAATTGAAAGGGGACAGGTTCTGGCTAAACCCGGATCAATTACCCCGCATACGCAGTTTACCGCTGAAGTATACGTTCTGACAAAGGAAGAAGGCGGAAGGCACACTCCTTTCTTTAACGGATACCGCCCGCAGTTCTTCTTCAGAACAACTGACGTTACCGGCAATATCAAGCTTCCCGAGGGTACTGAAATGGTTATGCCGGGCGACAATGTGACAATGGAAATTTCTCTTATAACACCTATAGCTATGGAAAAGGGTCAGACCTTCTCAATACGCGAAGGTGGGAGAACGGTCGGAGCAGGCCGTGTTGCTGATATTATAAAATAATTGAACAGCGAAAGAAGCGAAGGAACCATCCTTCGCTTCTTTAATACTGCTTTGCAATTTCAACACATAATTTCAAAAAAAATCAATCACGCAAAACCTTTGCCCCTTACCTATTCGCCAATAACCACCCTTTCATCCATAATAAAACATTGAAATAAGACAGTGTGTAGAGTATAATAACTATACATAAAAGATGGACATGCATATCACAGTGCAATAAGCCGGTGTCTTTTCAGTACATAGCAGCCGTATTTGTTCAAACTGAAACAAACAGGCTGCTGTTAAATCCTGTTTTACTATAGAATCTTTATTAGTTTAGGCCGAACATACCTTAAATACGCTTGAAATATTAATAAAAATGTAATCTGCAGGTACTGGATGCCTATAACTAAAACACGGGTAATGCATTGAAAGGATTTGATTTTTAATGGCACAGGGAAATAAAAATTCTAAAACAGTAATAATGCCGCTTTTGCCTCTGCGCGGGCTTGTTGTATTTCCGCATATGATTCTTCATTTTGACGTTGGCCGGACAAAATCTGTAAAAGCTCTGGACGAAGCAATGATGAAGGATCAAATGATATTGCTATGCGCACAAAAAGATCCCGGTTTGGAAGAACCGGATTTTAATGATATATATCCAGTGGGCACTATTGCGAAAATAAAGCAGTTGCTGCGGCTTCCAGGGGACACTATCCGGGTATTGGTGGAAGGTTTGGAACGAGCACGTATTATTGAACACATACCGGAAGAGGAATACTATAAAGTTTGCCTGAAGGTATGCCCAAACCCGAAAAAACTGCCTAAAAAGCCTGAAACTGAAGCATTGATCAGACAGGTTATCGGTTATTTCGAAAAATATGCCAAACTTACTAACCGCATCCCTTCGGACACCACATTTACTATTACTTCGATGGAGGATTACGCGAGGCTTTCAGACGTAATTGCGGCAAATATGGTTTTAAAGCTGGATCAGAAACAACGTATATTGAATGAGATTTCACCAAAAAAGCGCTTAGGGAAATTATTGGAACTATTGATAAGAGAAATCGAAATCCTTGAGGTTGAGCGGAACATCAACAACAAGGTACGGCAGCGTATTGATAAAAGCCAAAAGGAATATTATCTCAGGGAACAATTAAAAGTGATCCGAAATGAACTTGGCGAAGAGGATCAACAAAACAACGAAACAGAAGAGTACCGTGAAAAAATAGCAAAAGCCGAGCTTCCGGAAGAAGCTGAAAAAAAAGCGCTTAAAGAATTGGACAGGCTGTCGAAAATGCACTCTATGTCAGCCGAGAGCGGTGTAATCCGTACGTATCTTGATTGGATTATTGAAATGCCGTGGAACAGAAAAACAGAAGAAAACCTGGATTTAAAAAATGCCGAAAAGGTTCTTGATGAAGATCATTATGGTTTGGAACAGGTAAAGGAGAGAATAATAGAATACCTGGCCATAAGAAAGCTGAAGAATGGCCTTCATGGACCGATTATTTGCCTTGTCGGACCTCCCGGCGTTGGGAAGACCTCTGTTGCGCGTTCAATTGCGAAGGCGCTGAACCGTAATTATATTCGAATGTCTTTGGGAGGAGTCAGGGATGAAGCCGAAATCAGAGGACACAGACGGACTTATGTGGGCGCTTTGCCGGGCAGGATAATTAATGCCGTGAAGCAGGCAGGCTCCAAAAATCCTTTGATTCTCCTTGATGAAATAGATAAAATGTCAAGTGATTTCAGGGGAGATCCTGCTTCTGCAATGCTTGAAGTTCTTGATGGAGAGCAGAACAGGGAATTCAGGGATCATTACCTTGAAATACCGTTCGATCTTTCGGATGTGATGTTTATAACAACTGCCAATAACAAGGATACGATACCCAGACCGCTTCTTGACAGGATGGAAATAATTGATATCCCGGGGTATATTGAGCAGGAGAAAATACAAATAGCGTTACGGCATCTTATCCCGAAGCAAATTAAAAACCACGGCCTTCAAGCAAGGCAGATACGTTTTGAACAAGGAGCCATAAGGGATATTATTAATTACTATACACGCGAGGCCGGGGTAAGAAACCTGGAACGTCAAATTTCGGCCGTATGCCGTAAAGTTGCCAGGCATATAGTGTCGGGAGAGAAGAAAGCCGTGCGTGTAACGCAGAAGAGCCTTGCAAAATACATTGGGAGTAAAAAATATATGTATGATATGGCTAATGATCACGATGAGGTTGGAATAGCCCGCGGCCTGGCATGGACGCCTGTGGGCGGCGATACGCTGTCGATAGAAGTGAATATTATGCCGGGAGATGGCGCCGTGGAACTGACAGGCCAGCTGGGTGACGTAATGAAGGAATCAGCCAGAATTGCAAGAAGCTATGTGCGTTCGATAGCGGAAGCTGTTGGAATTGAAAAAGACTTTCATAAAAAATACGATATGCACATTCACGTTCCTGAGGGGGCAATACCGAAAGATGGGCCTTCAGCAGGTATAACTCTTGCAATTGCTATGATTTCAGCGCTTACAGGAATCCCTGTAAAGAAAAATGTAGCTATGACCGGAGAGATTACATTAAGAGGAAAGGTTTTGCCTGTCGGTGGTTTGAGAGAAAAAGTGCTTGCAGCTCATAGAGCCGGTATTGATATAGTATTATATCCAATGGAAAACAAAAAAGATCTTGAAAAGATTCCGGAAAATATACGTGAAAAGCTAAGGTTAATGCCGGTTTCTTCAATGGATCAGGTGATTGGATCCGCATTGATAAAATATCCGTCATTGAAAAAGAATAGTGATGATTCGGGTGAAAATGATATTTTCCCGATACAGAAAACAAAAACTGAAGCAGCGGTTACAGTTGAGCAATAGTATAATAAGAAAATGGCCGAAACCGGCCATTTTCTTATTATTGCGACTTTAATAAATAGTATGTTAAAATAACGGAAGAAAATGCTTAACAATTATAGCACATTAGGTTGCACAGCGTTTTCTTTTTTATATGCGATGCGAATAAAACATATAATATACAACAACATATTTTGGAGGATTTTTATGCTTATAGTTAACGCTAAAATCGTTTCAATGTCTGACAGACTGAAACGGCCTGATGGCTCAAAAAATATTGTCACATTTGAAAATGGGTATATACATATTGAAGGCAAAATCATTAAAGCAACAGGTCCGATGGAAAATTGCCCGCATGACGCTGATATTATAGACGCGAAAGGCAGATACGTAATGCCGGGTTTTGTCGATGCGCATACACATATTGGGCTCTTTGAAGATTCGGTCGGTTTTGAAGGAGATGACGGAAATGAAGCGACAGACCCCGTTACTCCGCAATTGCGGGCTATCGACGGTATATATCATGCCGACCGGTCATTCGACGAAGCAAGACAATGGGGAGTAACGACCGTCGTTTGCGGGCCTGGAAGCTCGAATGTTATATGCGGCCAATTTGCGGCATTAAAGACATATGGCCGTTCAGTGGATGAAATGGTTTTTAAGCAGCCTTGCGCAGTTAAGGTTGCTTTTGGAGAGAACCCCAAATCGGTTTACCATGAAAAGAGCCGAATACCGAGCACGCGTATGACTACTGCGGCAATTCTGCGCGAGCAGCTTTACAAAGCGAAAGAATATATGGATAACTGGGAAGACTACAAAAAAAATCCGGATGAGAAAGACAAGCCTGAGTTTGATATAAGGCTTGAGACGCTAATTCCTGTGCTGAAACGCGAACTGATAATGAAGGTTCATGCTCACAGGGCGGATGATATTCTTACAGCGCTTCGCATAGCCGAGGAATTTAATCTGGATATTACAATAGATCATTGTACCGAAGGTTATATGATTGCCGATATACTAAAGGAAAAACATGTTAAGGTAATTTTGGGTCCATTGCTGACCGACAGATCGAAAATTGAAATGAGAAATCAGAACATTGAGGCTCCGGGGATTCTTTCCAGGGAAGGGATTCCGGTTGCGATTATGACAGATCACCCATGTGTACCGATACAGCATTTATTGTTATCTGCTTCTGTCGCAGTAAGGGAAGGCATGGACGAAGAGGATGCACTTAAGGCGATAACTATAAATGCCGCAAAAGCTGCGGGAATTGATGAAAGAGTTGGAAGTCTTGAGCCCGGAAAGGATGCGGATATTGTTATATTCAGCGGATATCCGTTCGATTACAAAACAAAAGTGGATGTAACAATAATAAACGGTAAGGCTGTATACCGGCGATTGTAAGATATGGAGTGAAAGCAATGAATCCGATTATCAAGTTTTATCAAAGGACAATAGAAAACGTATTTACACATCTTAATGCAGTTGCGAAACCGGGTTCTATTGTCTTTCTTGGGGATTCGATAACAGACTTTTTCCGTGTAAACGAGTTTTTCCCCGGAGTATACGTAATAAACAGGGGTATAAGCGGTGACACAACCGATGGAGTGCTGAACCGTCTTGCCGAAAGCGTTTATGAATTATCTCCGTCAAAAATCTTTTTAATGATAGGGACAAACGACCTTGGAAATAAAAAGTCTGTGGAATATATTTCCGGGAACATAAGAAAAATTATATCGGAAATTAAGCGAAATTGCCCGCAAACTAAAATATATCTGGAGTCAGTGTACCCGGTTTCTTTATTAAAAGACAAAAAAATAAAAAAATTCATTGTTAGGAAAAGAAACAATAGAGATATTTCAAGGCTGAATGACAAACTCAAAAATATGGCGGATGAAATGGAAATAACATATATCGACGTTTACAGCCACCTTGTGGATGGAAGCGGGAATATCAAAACCGAATACACGGTGGAAGGGCTTCATCTTACAATTCAAGGATATAGTGTTGTTGCCGATGTTCTACGTCCATATGTCCTTAATGATTTCACCGCTGAATGCACGCCATAATCACAGGTTCGATTTTTTAGTATTTGCAGCTAACTGCAGCAAAAATCAAATACGGGTGGTGCTGTAAAATGAATGAAAGTTATTGTCTTGTTCTCGCTGGGGGAGGAACGAGAGGTGCATATCAACTGGGAGCATGGAATGCATTAAAAGAAACAGGCATTTCCGTACGGGCGATTGCGGGAACATCAATAGGTGCTATAAACGCCGCATTCATTATCCAGGGCGATATTGAGAAAATGGAACAGCTCTATTTCAATATTGATATTGATGATGTAATGGATGCTAATATAGATATGAAGAAAAATAAAAGCCTATTCAGCATTTCCAACGTTGTTAAGGTAGCAAGGGACTATATCCGGCATAAAGGCTTCAGTAACGAACCATTACGCAGGCTTCTTGAAAAAAATCTTGATCTGGAAAAAATATACGCATCAGATATGGATTTTGGTCTCGTAACATACTCTATAAAGGATCATAAACCATTGGAAATATTGAAAAAAGACATAAAAAAAGAAGAATTCATTCAGTATCTATTGGCATCCGCCTGCTTCCCCATTTACAGGGCACAGAAAATTGGCGAAAATGTTTTTCTTGACGGGGGTTTATATGACAATCTGCCAATTAATATGATGATTAAAGCAAACTATAAAAGATTTATTGTTATAGACAGTTCGGCAATTGGAATGAGGAGGGGATTAATCAGCAAGGACGTTTATATAAAATTTATCCGTCCTTCTGAATCTCTTGGCGGAATTTTTGAGTTTGACAAAGAAAGAATCAGAAAGAATATCCTGCTTGGTTATCTTGATACGCTTAAAGCTTTTTCTAAGCTGCAAGGTCATAGATATTACTTTAAGACCGATGATTTTAATGAAGTTTTAACAGAGTTTAACCTGCAAACTATTGCGGGTTTGGAGTTTGCAGCAAAAGTATATGGCATGGATCAATATAAAATATACAATTCCGAAGACTTTTTCGAGGAACTTTTAAACAGGCATCATGAAGCGACCGCCAGATACAACAGGATAAAAAAGGTTTCCGGTATTACGGCGGTGATAAAGGAATATGAAAGCATCAAGCATCTTTTGCATAAGGATCTGATTCTATGCTTTTTTATCGACAAGATATCGGATGAGCCGCTTTTCAGCGCCTTTGGCGACAATATACCGTTTTCAGACTATATAGCGGCCGGGCGCGCGCTTATCGAACTTGAAAACCAAAGGTATTAATATGCCGAATCACCCGCTGTTTACCTGGTTTAAACAGTACAGTAATTAGAGGAACTATTGCACAATAACGGAAACTATAGCGAAAATGCAGCTCTTGCAAATGAAGCTCTTTGTTGACGTTATTGTATAATAGTTCGCCGAACATTATTTCCGCGGGTCCTGCTTCGGATGTTTCGT
>JGI24711J26586_10000333_pt1 | contig 35950 bp, 52 predicted proteins | sample BioPla3DNA1_FD_26586 | JGI IMG/M metagenome (IMG submission 26586)
TGGAGATCGGCGATCGTCTGACGACAGATCTCTGGAATCGGTTTTCAACAACGATTAACTTAAATAGACCATAATTATGGATAAAGAAACAAAAAAAGAACAAAATCCGCTATGCACTATACCACGTGTTATCGGCAGCCTTTCTTTTTTCAATGCCGACAATCTCGAAATCATGCGAGGTTTTAAGGACTATGAATTTGATTTGGCAATAGTTGACCCGCCTTATGGAATTGGGATTAGCTCCAACCCTGTAAGACAACAACACGAAAAAAAAGACTGGGACAATGCGATACCTACACCCGAATATTTTGAGCAACTTTTTAGAGTAAGCAAAAATCAAATAATTTGGGGTGGTAATTATTTCCCATTAAAACCAACGCAATGCTTTTATATTTGGGATAAAAAACAACCGCACGACTTTAGCCTTGCAATGTGTGAAATGGCTTGGACATCGTTTTCAAAACCTGCTAAAATATGGAGTTTGAGCGTACTAAAAGAAAAGAACAAAATACACCCAACTCAAAAACCTGTTGAAATTTACGATTGGATTTTGAAAAACAATGTTGAAAGTGGAATGAAAATAATAGATACACATTTAGGCAGCGGAAGTATTGCAATCGCAGTTGAAAAAGCAAACCGATTAGATAAAATGAACCTGCAATTTGTCGGTATTGAAATCGACAAAGAATATTTTCTTGCTTCAGTAGAAAGATTTAATAACTACAAACGACAATTAACAATATTTTAATGCAAACAAAAACATGACGTAAAACATATAAAAACATGCAATCATATAGCGTATATTTTAACCGATATGCGCTATTGTTTTGTACATTTGCTTAAATCAAATTAATAACTAAAAAAAATAAAATTATGACAAACGAAATTGTAAAACTTGAAGCTCCTGAATTACAGGGATTAGAAAAAAGCAAAGCAGAACAAATCAAAGCCACATTTGAACCAATGGCTAAAATGTTATCAGAGTTTGAAGATGCCTATAATGTCGTCGTTTCGGAAGCTGAAAAGGAAATTACATTCGATGTAACTGCAAAAGCTAAGAGATTGAGAATTGATATAGGTAAAGTTAGAATTGAAACTGAAAAAGCCAGAAAAGAACAAAAAGAGGAATATTTACGTGCAGGAAAAGCAATCGATGGAGTTAGTAATATTCTTAAATGGGCGGTTACAGACAAAGAAAACAAGCTAAAAGAAATTGAAAATTATTTTGAAATTCAGGAACAAAAAAGGCTTGAAGCACTGCAATTAGAACGTGCTGAAAAACTTGCTCCTTATGTTGAAGATGCTCACGAAAGAGATTTAGCAAAGTTTGCCGATGATGAATTTGAAGCTTTACTTGCTATGAAAAAGAAAGAGCATGAAGATAAGATTGCAGCCGAAAAGAAAGCCGAAGAAGAACGTATTGCAAAAGAAAAAGCAGAAGCCGAAGAAAGAAAACGCATTGCAGCCGAAAACGAAAAACTGAAAAAAGAAGCAGAAGAACGTGAGCGATTAGCAAAGATTGAAGCTGAAAAAAGAGAAAAGGCAGAACAAGAGCGTAAAGCTAAAGAAGAAGCCGAACGCAAAATAAGAGAGGAAAAAGAAAGAAAAGAACGTGCCGAATATGAAGCTAAAATAAAAGCTGAACGGGAAGCAAAAGAAAAAGCGTTAAAATTAGAACGTGAAAAGGCAGAAGCTGAGCGTAAAGCCATTGAAGAAAAAGCAAGAAAAGAACGTGAAGAGGTTGAAAGAATTGCAGCGATTGAGCGCAAAAAACAAGCAGAAATACAAGCAAAAAAAGATGCTGAATTAAAAGCAATTCAAGAGGCTAAAGAAAAACTTGAGCGTGAAAAACAAGCAGAAATAGACAGATTGAAAGCTATTGAATTGCAAAAACAAAAAGATGCTGAAAAACTTGCAAAAAGTTCAGACAAAAACAAGCTAAATGTTTGGGTTGACTCTTTTGTTATATCTCAAGAATGTAATGTTGTTTCAGATAAATCAATCGAAACAAAAAATGAAATTATTGAAAAGTTTAATTCTTTCAAAAATTGGGCAAAAAAACAAGTTGAAAATATTTAAAATAAAATATGGAAATTAGAACTTTAAGAGCGGACGAAATAGAATGCCGCGTGCAACAAGTAAAAAAAACAGGATGTGTATTACTAATATACAAAGATGCGCGTGTAGATATGCGAATCCTTGATGAGGTGTACGGTGCTGAAAATTGGCAAAGAACACACGAGGTTATAAACGGAAATCTATTTTGCAATGTAGAAATATGGTGCAGCGAGAAAAAACAATGGGTAAAAAAACAGGACGTAGGTACTGAAAGTAATACAGAAAAACAAAAAGGCGAAGCATCAGACAGCTTTAAGCGTGCGTGTTTTAATGTTGGAATCGGTCGTGAGCTTTATTCTGCACCTTTTACATGGATTAATCTTGCAGAAAATGAAATAACTGTTTATAAAGATAAAAACGGAAAAGATGCTTATAGATTAAATTTCGGCATATCATTTTCGGTAAAAGAAATCGAGTACGACGAAAACAGAAACATATCAAAATTGACTATTATAGACAATAAAAAAGTAGAGCGGTTTAAGTTCAATAAAAATGCTTTGCAGGATATGAAAAAAGCGAAAGCAGGACTAATACCAAACAATAGTAACGACAAAGAAATTGAACTCGCAAAAAAAGCACTTGAAGCTTGTCAGTCTCTTGCTAATTTAGAAAAAATATATTTAGGATTAGAGCCACATTTGAAAATCGCTCTTAAACAGTTCACTAAAAATTTAAAAACTAAACTTGAAACTAAACAAAATGGAGTTTAAAATAAGATGCAGCGCAATCGGTCAAATAATGACCAATGCGCGAACTAAAGGACAGCTAAGTAAAACAACACAATCTTATTGCGAATCGTGGCTAAAAGAAAAGATTTACGGTAAGAGAAAAGAATTTACAAGTAAATATACCGACAAAGGTATTTTAGAAGAGGATGCAAACATAGAATTTGCAAACAAAATGCTTGGAATTACTTCGATAAAAAATGAAGAGTATTTTGAGAATGATTTTCTAACAGGAACGCCCGATATTATTCTTGAAAATGAAATTATCGACATTAAAAGCTCGTGGGATTGCTTTACTTTTCCTATCTTTGATACAGAAATCAATAAAGATTATTTTTATCAATTACAAGGGTACATGGAGCTGACAGGGAAGCGAAAAGCAAGACTCGTGTATGTGCTTGGGGATACGCCCGTTTCTATCCTACACAGCGAGGCAAACAAACTCAAATACTCTCTTGGATATGATTTTGAAGAAGCATTAGAAATAGTAAAAAAGAAACACGATTACAGCCACGTTTTAGACGATTTAAGGATAAAAGTTTTTGAGGTGGTATATGATGCCGAAATTATAGAAAAAATCAAACAGAGGGTAAAAGAATGCGAAATTTACACTAATAACTTAATAACATTATGAAAACAATAAAAGCACCAAAAGGTTACAAGTTCGGAAATACCGAACAACTAGAGGGGTTATTGGTCGCTCAAATAGTTCCTGACATACCCTCAAACAAGTGGGTAAGGTTCGGCGCAAATCTTGACCGTATCGGATTCTACAAAGAAAACTATCAATTTCATTTTATATTCATTGCTGGCGGCGTTGGTAGAGGTGGAGAATTAAAACCAAACGAGCCGATTAAATGCCTTACTCTCAAAGAGCAAGAACAAGCAGAACAATGTTTGAGAGATATGGGATATATCAAGCGAGGGAATGTGTTAAAAAAAAGATACAGAGCAGAACGAGGACAAAAATACTATACAATTATGTTCAATCGTAACGAGGTTGTGGAACAAATTGAAACGAGAAACGATTACGATACTAATTTATTTAAATCAGGAAATTACTTTGAAACACGAGAAATTGCAGAACATTATTTCAACTATTTTAAAAATCAAATATTATAAATTATGGAAGTAAAAGGAATCACACAGAAAGTGTACCCGAGAGAATCGGGAGTATCTAAAACAGGCAAAGAATGGAGTAAACAAGGAATAGTAATTACCGTTCCTGACAAATACCCATACTCATTATACATTACGAATTTTAACGACAGGGCTGGATTTTCAAAAGTAAAAGAAGGCGATACCGTTACTATTTCTGCGAATGTATCAAGTCGAGAATTTAACGGAAAATGGTACACGGAAGTAATGGCATGGAAATGCGATGTAGAACAATCCGCACCGCAAAGCCCAGTAATTGACAATGAGCCAGAGGGGGACGATTTGCCTTTTTAGTAATTGATTAAATATCAAATAGTTATAACAAATAAAAAACAAAAATAAAATGGGGAAATTTAGAAAAAAACCAGTAGTAATTGAAGCATGGGAATGGGATGAGACCAAAACCACGTTTGAAAAAATAGGGTGTAAATGTATGAGTTGTAGCGGACACTCTAAACGCCCTGATGAAATGACAAGCCTAAGGATAGAGACACCTGAGGGAACAATGAGTGTGAATAAAGGCGATTATATTATTAAGGGTGTAAAAGGTGAATTTTATCCATGCAAACCCGATATATTTAAAGCAACATACGAAGCCGTCTTATAATTGGTGGTAACGGACGAATGTTTGTGCAGTTGGGGATTCCCGACACTAAAGCCCAATAGTAGTAATAACTTTAAATTAAACACAAATGATTGATAGAAATACAGAAACACCAATGACGCAAAACCCTTGTTATGTGCAGCCCTTTTCGGAAGTTTTCAATGAGGACTGCATACAGGTTATGAAGCGTTATCCTGACAAATTCTTTGACCTTGCAGTAGTTGACCCTCCTTATGGCATTGGAGCAAACAAAATGCAACTTGGCAATGGTAAACGAAAGATTTACAGAGGAGAAAATGACTGGGATAACTCAATACCTGCTGCTGAATATTGGCAGGAACTATTCCGAGTATCTAAAAACCAAATTGTGTGGGGGGGCAATTATATGACCGAACACCTAAAGCCAACTTCGTCTTGGTTATTTTGGGACAAAGGAACTGGTGATAATGATTTTGCTGATGGAGAATTAGCGTGGACTTCATTTGGTGGTGCATTGCGAAAAATAACAAAGAGTTGGGTGGGAGCAAACGCAAAAGACGGACTTGAACGAATACACCCCACGCAAAAGCCGATTTATTTATATGATTGGATTTTTGACAGATACTGCAAAGAAGGGGATTGGGTTTTAGATACTCATTTGGGGAGTGCCAGCAGTAGGATTTCAGCGAATAAAGCCAAGTTGCGTTTTGTTGGTTGTGAAATTGACACTAAATACTTTAAAGATGGAGAAACAAGGTTCAAAGAATTTGTCTCACAGTTGCGGCTCTTTTAGGTTGCACATAACGTTGAGTGTTTGTGCAGTTGGGGATTAGAAACCACTGCACTATCGAAATAGTATTAACTTAATAAATTGAGATATAGATGAAATTGCATAAACATAGTGTTATAGGAAGTTTTCTTTCTGACACCATTTATATTATTCACCCTTTCAATAATCACATACGATTTAAGAAAGTTTGGCCAAATATTCCAAATAGCCGACCAATCGTTGAATTTTTGAAAGGCAATGATAAAGACCCCGATGGAGATTTTATATTAGCTTTTACAGCTGATTGCGAAATTAGGAACGACAATCTATTAGTTAAACGTTCCAATTTCGGACAAATATGGGAAACTTCAATTCCGCTATCGAGTATTGAGGCGGATTTAAATTTCCTATAACGTTTTGTGGCTATATGCAGTACGAATTATTAACACAAAAACTCAATAAAATGGACAAAGAAAAAATATTATTAGATGCACTCAATACATTTGGAAATTTCACAAGTGTTGAGCAGGAATTTAACCAGAATCAGCTTGAAGTTATTTACGAAGCAATGAACTATGTAGCCAATGTTGTGGGGCAAGGCGAACAGTTTTGTGATTGCGGTAAACCGATTGATAGCAGATATGCTCCATGTTGTAGCTTGGAATGTTGGGATAAGAAATTTCTCTAAGCAAAATTGCCCACAACTAACTTATATGTATAACAAAATAGTCCAAACAAAAACTTAAACAATTAATTATGATAACAACGGCATTAATATTCGGAGCGATGTTTGCGATAGTAGCATTCCTCTCTCGAATTCTCGCAAAATGGGCAATTCGTAAATTAGAAGAAAAAAAATTATTGTAAATTTGCTTTTTATAAATTAATTATTGTATATTAGCAAAAATTTAAGTTATTAAGGTTATTGATTAATGCGGTGTTGTTTCATAGTCGGCACCGTATTTTTCACAAAAAAATTTTACAACATGAAAAAAAAGATAATTAGAAAGGATTTAATGAGTAAATCAGAATACTCAAAACAATACGGAATAAGTCGTCCGACAGTAGATAAAAAAATCGAAAACGGCGAACTTGTAGTTGAGGTAATTTCTGGAGTTGAATATGTTAAAATAGCGTAATAGCACATTTTTTTGTGCAATAAATTTTTACAAATTGTTAAAAATATGAAAGAAACATTTTATTTCTCACATGATTACAATGCGAGGTCTGACGAAAAAATAAAAAGACTATTAGTAAAACATGGATTTCTTGGGTATGGTGTGTATTGGGCTATTATAGAAGACTTATATCAGAATGCGAACGCAATGCGAACGGATTACGAATGTATTGCGTATGAATTGCGAGTGAATGAAGACTGCATAAAAAGTATAATAAATGACTTTGATTTATTTGAAATAGAAGGTAATGTTTTTGGTAGTTTAAGCGTTCAAAGACGATTGGACGAAAGAGACAAAAAAAGCAAAAAGGCAAGAGAATCAGCACTTTACCGTTGGAATAAAAACAAAGAAAATGCGAACGCAATGCGAACGCAATGCGATCGCAATGCTATAAAGGAAAGTAAAGTAAAGGAAAGTAAAAGAAAAGAAAGTATAAAAAAAGACACTTTCACGCCCCCTCAAATTTCAGAAGTTATAGAATATTTTACCGAAAAAGGATATTCAAAACAAGCCGCAGAAAAAATGTTTGAATATTACAGCGTGGCAGATTGGAAAGATAGCAGAGGTAATAAGATTCGTAATTGGAAGCAGAAAGCGAATGCGGTTTGGTTTAAGGATGAGAATAAAACAAAATCAAACGCAATAGACTATTCGGACAAAACAAAATGGGCGAAACAATCAAACGGATATTACGTTTCTGTAGATACATTCGACCCTATCACGAAACAAGCGTATTTAGAAAGGATTGCAAAATGAAAATAATACACTTAGAAACGAGAGAATCGTATTACATAGATTTTCAAAGAGGGCGTGGCGAGGAGAGAATGACTTGCCCTGTATGTTCTCCTACACGAAAAAAGAAGTCGGTAAAATGTTTCTCATGGAATCATGATAAAGAAATGGGATTTTGCTCTCATTGTCAAGCTAAATTTGTAGCATATTCAGAGCAAGTAGATAACTATGTGAAACCTGAATGGAAAAACAATACCGATTTATCTGAAAAAGTAGTAAAATGGTTTGAGGGTAGGGGTATAAGCCAATTTACTTTGAGAGAAATGAAAGTAAGCGAGGGCATGGAATGGATGCCGCAAGTCTCAAAAGAAGTAAATACGATTCAGTTCAACTACTTTCGAGACGGCGAACTTGTAAACGTGAAATATAGAGATGCACGTAAAAATTTCAAATTACATTCGGGTAGTGAATTAATCGTGTACAACTATGATAATGTTAAAGATTCAAAACAAATCGTAATTGTAGAGGGTGAAATGGATTGTTTGTCTCTCTATGAATGCGGAATACACAATGCAATTTCAGTTCCAAATGGAGCTGGCAAAGGCGTGATAAACTTGCAGTACATTGATAACTGTATCGAGTTGTTCGGTGATGATGTAGAGATAATTATTGCAACCGACAATGATAGTCCGGGCATTAATCTACGTAACGAATTGGCATCAAGACTTGGAATTGAGAGGTGCAAAAAAGTTGATTTCGGCAAATGCAAGGATGCAAACGAATTTTTAGTGACTTATGGTGCAATTACTCTAAACGAACTGATTACACACGCAAAACCGTTTCCTATTGAGGGTGCTTTTACCGTTCGTGATTTTAATGGAGAACTTGATGCACTTTACGAACATGGTTTGACTGCTGGGCTTCAGATAGGATTTCGAGAGTTTGATACATTAATTAGTTTTGAAACACAAAGGCTTTATACGATTACTGGCATTCCAGGGCATGGTAAAAGTGAGTTTGTCGATGAAATAGTAGTAAGATTAAACACAACGCATGGATATAAGGCTGCCTATTTTAGTCCTGAAAACGTGCCGCTTCAACTTCATGCAAGTAAGATTATAGAAAAAATTAGCGGCAAAAGATTTAATAAATTCGCCTTGAAACGTTCGGAGTTGGAAATGGTTAAGGATTATTATTCAGATAATTTTTATCACATTTTGCCTGAAAACGATTTCACTATTGATACTATTTTGAGCAGAGCAAGGGGATTGATTAAACAGAAAGGAATCAAAATTCTAATTATTGACCCGTACAACACGATTGAACACAAGCGACAAAATGGAATGACTGAACATGAGTATATTTCAATGTTTTTGGACGTGTTGCGAAACTTCGCAAAACGGAATAATATTATAATATTTCTTGTTGCGCACCCCACGAAAATGAAAAAGGAACAAGGTATATTTGAAATTCCTGATATGTATTCGATTTCGGGCAGTTCTAACTTTTACAACAAAACAGACTTTGGAATGACCGTATATCTGAATAGTGGCGGCATTACTGAAATTCACGTAAATAAAGTAAAATTCAAACATTTAGGGAAAAAGGGAATAGCATACTTTCAATGGGAATATTCAAATGGTAGGTACTATGAGAGAATTGACGGTATGCCGTACGTTACTGACAATAAAAATCTAATTGAGAAACAAGAAACAATACAAGATTATGAGCCAAACAAAGAATTTGACACAGGATTCGACACGCAAGTTGAAACCGATATACCATTTTAAAGCAGATAAGGTCGTGTATCGTGGCGGTATTTTAATGCAATTACTCTACAAACCGAATAGACTAAATGCAAAAATATTAAGCGACATTCAATACTTCAAATATACGACAGGAAGTAATTTTGAAGTAATCGAAATAATGAAAAAAGGAAACGTAAAATATAAATAGAATGAAAGCAAAAGTGTTTAATCTTGAACAATTAAAAGATACGTTTAATAAAATTGCAAAAGCCGATTTATCCAAAGGATTTGTTATTGAATGGAAACGATTCCAGAAAGTTAGAACAAACGATCAAAACGCATTATATTGGATGTGGCTAACTTGTTTGGAGCAAGAAACAGGACAGGAAAAAGACAGCTTACACGATTACTTTAGAGAAAAATATCTACAAGTTACATACGAAAAAGTATTCGATTCCGAAAGAAAAATATTACAATCCACCACGAAATTAGATACCGTTGCAATGAGAAACTATTTAGATAAAATACAAGTATTTGCGGCTACGGAATTAGCGGTTACACTTCCCGACCCCGAAGACAGATATTTTGAGGAATTTTTATCACAATACGAAAGATTTAGATAAAAACTATTGATTTATAAATATTAATTTTGTATATTTGAAAAACTAAAATATAAAACTATATGTCTTGTATTGAAATAAATAATGGAATACTATGTATGGAAAATATTGATTTTGCCTGTCCAAAATGCAAAAAAGTATATTCAGATGATAAAGATAAATACCTAAATCGTTGCAATAAAAATCAAAATGGATGTGCAAAAATCAAATGTGATTGCGGACAATCATTTTATATGACTTACAATTATAAAGGTGATGCAGTATCGTTTATGCCTTAATTGGCTATAACGTTTTGTAGCTAACAATGGTTGTTTGCGAATTATTTAAAAATAACTTAAAACGTGTAAAATGACAAAAGAAGATATAAATGATAACAAAAGAGCAAATAATTGACATAGCAAGAGATGAACTTACACCGATAGGATGGCATGAAGAACACGCTAAATACATTGACGGACTTGATGCCTTTGCAGAAAGGCTATTAAAATTATGCGACTGTAAAGATTTTAAAATAAAAGGAAATATGAGCGAAAAAGCAGAACACAGACAAGTATGTGATTATATAAGGACTCAATACCCGAATGCAATATTTAATACAGATGCGAGCGGTGTTAAATTGACAACAGGTCAAGCGGTGCAAATGAAAAAATTAAGGTCTGGTAGAGGGTTTCCTGATATTGTTGTCTATGAGCCGCGTAATGGATATTATGGGCTTTTTATCGAGATGAAAAAAACGGGCGAGATTTTGTTTAAAAAGAATGGCGAGCCTAAAACAGAACACATTAAAGAACAAATTGAAATGTGCGAAATGTTAATGAGCAGGAGGTATTATGCTATGATATGCTTGGGATTCGAGCATGCAAAAAAAATAATTGATTGGTATATGAAATAATAACTATATTTGTAAAACTAAAAGATAATATTATGGTGCATGAATTAAAGATAAAGGGAGAATATCTACTTGCCATTCAAGAAGGTCGGAAAACTTTTGAAATAAGAAAATTAGATAGAGATTTTAAAGAAAATGATTATTTATATTTAAGAGAATTTCATGACGGAAAATATACTGGAAATGAATGTGTAAAAAAAATATCTTACATTTATGTAGGTAATGATGAATATGGACTAAAAAAAGGATTTGGAATATTAGGAATAATCTAAAAAAAATAATACTATGAAATATCACAACACTTTAAAACAAGCTGAAACGTCAGCGAAAGAAACTGGATTCAAATACTCAAAAACAGATTACCTCTGCAGCTGCGGTCAAATACGAGATGCTTACATTATTTTAGATTCAGAAGGAAAATGTACGGACGCTCATGTGGTTTGTCGAAAATGTAACCCTGTTAAACTTGGAGGGAAGAGAAAAAACTGCGGAAGACCCAAAGTTGATGACAAAAAAGAGCAAACGCCGATTTACATTAAACGCTCTCGAATGGAGTTGCTTGGGCGTAAATTAGTGCGTAAAATTTCGAGTGATGCGGTAGAAGCTGAGTATCAGAAACGGATTAATGGGTAACGGTCGATTGTATGTAAAGTGTGACGTAGTGGAATTTTACATACAAGATGTTATGCACAGGTTTTTATAATAAATTAACTATACTTAAAATATAATATGAATAATCATAGATTTCCATATAAATGGACTTTAAAAGATGCCAACTTCACAAAGGATAAAGGCAAAGTATTTAGTTGTTTTGCTTGTGGTGGTGGTTCAACTATGGGTTATAAATTAGCTGGATTTGATGTGATAGGATGCAATGAGATTGACCCTAAAATGATTGAAGCATACAAGGTAAACCATAATCCAAAATATGCCTATTTAGAGCCAATACAGACCTTTAAATTAAGAACTGATTTACCTGATGAATTATACCAATTAGATATTTTGGATGGTTCGCCGCCTTGCAGTAGCTTTTCAATGGCTGGCAATAGAGAAAAAGACTGGGGAAAAAATAAAGTTTTTAGGGAAGGACAAGCAATGCAAGTTTTAGATACTTTGTTTTTTGACTTTATTGATTTAGCAAAAAAGCTACAACCAAAAGTAGTGATTGCTGAAAACGTAAAAGGTTTGCTTTTAGGAAAAGCAAAAGCCTATGTAAGGCAAATATACCGCGAGTTTGATTTAGCTGGGTATTATTGCCAACATTGGTTATTAGATGCTTCAAAAATGGGAGTGCCACAACGTAGGGAACGAGTGTTTTTTATTGCTTTACGTAAAGATTTGGCAAACCAATTTTTAGAACAAGTTGATATGTTTACCGTGTTGCCAAAATTAAAACTTGAATTTAATGAGCCACAAATAAACTTTGGAGAATTTTATGAAGCTGGAGTTGATGATAGACCCGCTTCACAAGGCAAAATGTATGAGTATTGGCAAAATAGAAAACAAGGTGACGAAAGTTTTTGTGATACAATAAAAAGAGTTGAAGGTGCTGAAAGATGCTTTACCAATAAATACCTTTACTCTGATATTGTTCCAATGACATACACAAGCAATTCAGATGTGATTTACTTGTTTGATGAATACAGAAAGCCAAACAAAAAAGAAAGTTGCTGTATTGGCTCATACCCACAAGATTATAAATTTACTGGTGTGCAATACAATTATTTAATTGGAATGAGCGTTCCGCCTGTAATGACAGCAAACATAGCGACTGAAATTTATTCGCAATGGCTCTCAAAGTTGGAACGGTCTTAAACTTGTGCATAACTACTGTATATGTATAACAAAATAGCCCATTTAACTATTAATTAACTAAAAATGAAAAAATTAGGCAAACAAAGAAAAATACAATTTTGAAAATCAACTAAAATATACTATATTTGTAAAATGGATATTATACGAAATATGAAAAAATTAATCATTCTAATCGGAATTGCTGCAATGTTTTCTTGCACGAAAGTAAAATGTTATTCTTGTAATTATGAAGACCCTCGATACAAAAACAAAAAAGAGGTAATTTGTGATATGAACAAACGTGAATTAAAAGCATATCAAGAGACAAAAACAATTACAGATGTGCGAGGTAATGAAATTGAATATAAATGTGTAAAAAATGAGTAGTATGGGATTGTTTGATGAAATAGATTGTGTTAGTTATTCTAAAATCAAAGCACGAGCAGAAAAAAGAGAAATAAAACAAAATTTGAAATTTGAATTAAGAAACTCAAATTTAGAAACAATAATAAAAAGTTGCGGTGGACTTCCGAATAACAATGAGATTTTAGAGTTTGTTTCTGACGGCACAAGTGACACGGGTTCATTCCTTGAGCTGATAATAAAAGAGTTTGGAGTAATTGATGAAATGTATTTAAGCACGTGGACTATTTCTCGATTAAATGTTATTAGGCTATTAGATAAAATTGATAATAAAAAAATAAAACATTTTGAATTTTTAATAAATAATGGTCTTTTAAAAACAAACTCAACAAAGAGTATATGGGGAATGATATGCGATGAGTTTAATAAGAGAAATATAAAATATAAAGCAATAAATTCACATGCAAAAATTTTTACCTGCAGATGTGCAGACAAATATATTACGGTTTCAGGTTCTGGTAATTGGAGCGAAAATCCTCGAACTGAAAACTATTTTGTTATAGGGGGGAAGGATTCTTTTTGTTTCAATAAAAAATGGATGCAGGAATATAATATTTAAAATTATGAGCAAAGAAAATCGAAGCACTAAAATTGAGAAAGAGCAAAGGGTTATGCTCGTTGCAAAAGCTATGTTAGACGGTTTTACTAATAGGAAAATTTTAATTCAATATGTTACAGAGCAATATAAGTGGGACGTGACTGAAAGAACAATAGATGAGTATATAAAAAATGCAAGGGATTTACTTCGCTCGACAAACGAAAATGACATTGAGCTTGAAAAAACAATTGCATTAAATAGACTTGATGCGCTCTATTATATGAATTATAAAATTCACGACTTTAGAGAATGCAGAAATGTTATTGAGAGTAGGGCAAAAATATTAGGAATAAATGCGCCAGAAAAAAGTGAAAACAAAACAGAGCATTCAGTAGCTGCACCAATCACAGTACAAATTGACGGTAAAAATATCGAATTGAAATAGAAAACACTAAAAAAGATTACAATATGACATTTGACCCCAACCCGTTATTTTATTGGATGCTAAAAAAATATGCGGAATGGGACAGTAATGATAAGTTAGTGATATGTAATGAAGGCGGAAGTCGTTCAGGTAAGACGTGGGACACATTTCATTTATTAGTTTATATTTGTTGGCACACCGAAACACCTTTGTCTATATACGTACTACGTAATACGCTAACTGAATGTAGAGACAAGACGTTTGATGACTTCTTGAAGTTTGCTCGGATAGTTGGAATATACGATAGTAACGCATACGTAACAAGCCCGAAGCCAAATTACAAAATAGGCAATCACATAATCAAGTTCAGAGGATTGGACGATGAAAAAGATACAGAGGGTTTCCCGTCTGATATTACTTTCTTGAATGAAGCGTTAGAGCTTTCCACAGAATCAAAGATAACGGGTATATTCATGCGATGTACTAAACTATTCATTGCAGATTGGAACCCGAAATTCACAGCACATTGGATATTCAAGTGGGAGAAGCGAGACAATGTATTTTTCACAAGAACAACGTACCTCAACAACAAACACTGCCCCGAAGCAGTTGTAAAAGAACTTAAAGGATACGAGCCAACAAAACAAAACATAGAGCAAGGCACAGCGAACGAGTACAGATACAAGGTGTACACTCTAGGGCAACGTGGAAGCATGGACGGTCTTGTGTTTCCCGATGTTATTTGGGTTGATTCGCTCGATTACGAAACAGACAAAATCATGTACGGTCTTGACTTCGGAAACACAACAGGTACATTTGCCTTTGCGGAAGTGTACACGAACGGAAATAACTTGTATGCAGACTGCCCAATTTATAGCAAGTTCGCAACGAAAGAAGATATAGTTACCGACAAAAATTCGGGGCTGCTTAATTTCTATGAGGTTTTTAAATCTTACTTGAAAGAGAGAGAACTCGAAAAAACAGAAATGTTTATCATATGCGATTCGGCAAATCCCGACTTTATAACAAATCTAAATATATGGGCTAATAGAGATGGGTATAATTGTAAATTCCTACCTGTTAAAAAATACCCTGGATGTGTTACGGCACGAATAGATAAAATAAATCGGTACAAAATGCACCTCGTTAAACGAGACTGGGTTGTAGAAGAACAAGAGAACTACTCATACCTTGAAATAAACGGCATAAAAACCAATCAGCCGAAGAAAGGAAACGATCATTTCTTTGACGCTCTAGGGTATGCTTTTCAATATTACTAACAAATTATTACTTTTATTTGCTTTTTACTTACAGATTGTTATATATTTGTGAAAATTATTGATTAATGAGCGTTCTAAATAGGATAACAAGATTTTTTGGCAAAGACGCAACAATGGAAGTTTACGACTCGCAAACTTTCGGCAATATCGATAACGCATTAAAATTGACAGACGAAAATTGTTTCGATTTGGCAATTACGGTACCTGAATTGTTTTTCCCTGTAGATTTTTTTGCGGACAGAATATCAAAACTCGATTACTCAATAGTTGACAACAACGGCAAGGTATTAGATAATTATACAAAAAGATTAAAGAATCTAAACCCTTTGTATTCGTTCAAAGATTTAGTGTACAAGTATGTTTTTTCGCTATATAGCTATGGGAATGCAATCACATACATTCACACTTCTGATTCGTTTGCAAGAAACACGTTTGATTCTATAACTAGACTCGATGTATTGACACCTTCTTTAACTGAAATAAAAGAATTTAACACGATTAATGAGCTTTTTATTTCTGATTTAAACGAAGCGATACAAGAAGTAAGGTATTACAACAACGCACAAAGATATAAGGTTATAAAAAAAGAAAATGTAAACGTGTGCGGCGTTGGGTATAAAAAGCAAGTAGATTCTCTTATATTAGACAAATCAATGTTATTTATAGCGGAAAAAGCTATAAATATATTACTTTCTGTTTATTCCGCACGGTTAAACATTTACAAGAATAACGGAATGGCTGGTATTCTTACAAAAAAAACAGTTCCAGCAAGTTCAGATATTGCAAGTATAGGAATCAACGGTAACAATCGAGAAGATATAGTGAAAGATATAAACTCGAAATATGGAATAGTCGGACGGAAAAACTTATGGGGAATTTCTGGCGTGCCTGTAGAATTTATAAATACACTCGCTTCTATTCGTGAATTAATGCCACTTGAAGAAACTCTCGAATTGTCGATAAAAATAGCGAGCATATTCCAAATACCGCCACAACTAGTGCCAAGAAAAGATAATAGCACATTTGATAATCAAGCGAGTGCAGAGCGTGGAGTATGGTCTAATGCTTTGATTCCAGCACTTCAAACGGTAGAGGATAATTTAACGAGAATTCTTAAATTACCAATTGGAACAAAATTAAAAGGTGATTTGAGCAATGTAGAAGCGTTGCAAGAAAATGAATCAGAAAAGGAAGATTTTGTAACAAAAAAACTGGCAAATCTCGAAAAACTGAAAGCATTAAGTCCAGAATCAAAAGAAATTGAAATCGAAATACAGAAAATTATAAAAGATTATGGAACAAAATAAAGAAGAACGTAGAATATTGCGCGCTATATTAGAGCCTTCGAATAGCGAAGAGTATGATTTTACAGCAGTAGCTACACCAACAAACAACGGTCAAGTAAGATACTCGCACATGAATGATGAGTATTTCGTTCAAGTATTGCGAACATCCGAGCAGTCAGTAAAAGTTGATAGATTAAAAAGTGGATTACCCGTTTTCGACAATCACGAGTGGGAGAAATCAGCAAGCAAGACACTTGGTATATCTGTAGGTTACGATTTTACCGAAAGAGGTTTAGAGATAAAAGTAAAACTAGGAGCAAGAGCGGATGAAGCTCTTCGTAAAGATATTAAAGATGGGATTATCAAAACCATGTCTATTGAAGGGGATGTTTTGTCTTACGAAATTAAACGAGAGCAAGGTAAATTGCCGATTTATGAAGCGGAATTATGGGAGCCAACTTCTGTAAGTTTTGCTCCAGTTCCTCAAGATATTGATGCACAAATTGAAGTGAAGAGAGGAATCGAAAAACAATTACAAGTAAATCAAACAAGTAAATCACAAATAAGTAAATTAATTAGCAAATTTAAAAAGTAGAAAAATGAAAAAAACAGAATTTTTAGAAATTTGCCGTACGAAAATAGGAAAGGATTTGACTCAAGAGGAGACTTCATTCCTAGAAACAATCGGCGAAGGTATCGAACGAGCAATGTCTTGCGATGCCGAAGTGAGAAAAACCGAAATCGAAAGAGCAATGACCGAAGTTGTTGGGAAATTCGAAGACGGTAAAAGTGTTGCTGACGTTTTACGTGGGCTTTCGCTTAAGATTGAATCTATTGAAGAGAAAAGCAAAAGCTCTTTAACAGCAAATGACAAGTATTGTTTGCGAAAAAAACTTGAAGAGAAAAAAGAAGAAATTCAACGCGCAATGAAAGGCGATACAAATTTCTCTATTGAGTTTCACGCAAAACGTGATGCGGCATTAATGACGTCAGCTAATTTCATGACAGGAGCAGGTCAGGTTTCCGAAAATTGGATTGACGATACAGAAGTTGCAGTAATTCAGTATCCTAAAAACTTTATTCTTGATGCGATTTCTTCTCGTCAAGTTTCAAAAGTTCCTGCAGCTATTGTTCAAAGCGAGCAAACATCTTTAGAAGGTGATGCCACTGTAGTTCCTGAAGGTACAGTTAAACCTTTAATGCAATATGTATGGGAGAAAAAAACATATACTCGCGATAAATATGCTGGGCGTATCGAATATTCAGAAGAGTTGGAAATGGATTACGAACAATTATTGCTTAAGGTAATTGAAATGTTTGAAGAGCAAGTTCTTCGCGTATGGAATGATGCTATTTTAACTAAAGTTATTAATTATGCAGCACCTTACGTTTCGACAGGTCTCGAAGGAACAATGACAAAACCTGATAATTTTGCAGTAATTGGCGCGATGATTCTTCATGTCTCAAATGCTGATTACGATGCTGATATTATCGCAATGAATCCAGCCGATGTTTGGGCAATGAGACTTGAACAAAATGCAAACGGAGATTACAAAATCAATCCACTTGCTGGAAATGGTTTTGAAGGATTGCAGCCGTTTATTTCAACAAAAGTGCCAGTTGGTAATATTTTGATTGGAACGAAACGAACAATCAAAGAACAGCATGGCGCATTCATTATTCGAAAAGGTGTTTATGGAGACCAATTAATCGAAAATGAATCAACTATTATCGGGGAAATTTTCTCTATTTTCCAAGCTCCTACAGTTTCTAAATTGTCATGGTGCTACGGAAATATTGCAACAATTAAAGACGCTTTAACAGCGGAGTAATTAACAATTAAAAATTTAAGTCATGAAAAATATAAAATTAGACGACAAAATTTGGATTAAAAGCGCAAGCGGAAAATATGGCGCAACGCAAGTACACAGAATTCTTGGCGAAAAACTGATTGCACAAAAAAAAGCAGTCGCATGTGATGAGCCTAAAAAACAAGCAAAAAAATGAAAAAGTTAGTATTTCTAATGTTCACTCTTATTGCAGCAATAGGAGTGAATGCTCAAACATTCTCGTTAGTTAATAACAAATCGGTTATTGATTATACGTTTACCGACACTCTCGGGACTTCGGACACTCTTACGTATGAATTTACAGTAAAAGGAACGCCACTTGCTTATGCGAGTATTGGTATTCAATGCGATACTGTAGATGCTGACACCAGTTCTTATGTTGCTATTATTTACAAAACTAAAAACTTTATAGATTATACGGCAATAGACACTATTACTAGAGCGACAAACGGACACGCGTGGGATGAGTATGATAGTTTTCTAATCTTAGACAGGGGCTACCGTATAAGAATAATCTCAACGGCAGCGTCAAGTCAAGGAGCATTAATAAACATCATAGGAGTTATTCGTAGATATAATTAAAAACAATGGGCGGTGTAGTGCCGCCCTTATTTTGTAAAACATGAGCATTGTAACAACATCAGATTTTGTTTATCCTTATTTTCTTGATACGTCTGGGGATAATACTTTACTTCAATCTATTATAGATTATGTAGAAAACGAGTATGTGCCTTTAGTTTCAATAGAAGATTTATCGGAAAAAAAATCAATGATTCTTGGGTTTGTGTATGCTTTTTATTGTTCTGAACAATTAAGAATGAATACGAGTATCGGAAATGTGAGTATAAATACTGATAATGCAACGAAAGATGGACATATAAGTAATGCGTTTGCAATTTACAATGCGTCGGTTATTCTGTTTAACGAATATGTTATTGATAAAGCAAACAAGTTGAGAATGTATAATGAATTTGGATTATGATAGATGCAATTAAATATTCAGTTGAGCAAATGAATCCAAAGCCTAGATTTATTGTCGGGTCATGGCTTGAAGCTACGAAACTGAATGGCATTTTATCGCATGACAAAACAATGGACGGCAAGAAATATCCTTTAGTGTTTCTCGATTCAAATTTTGAAACTGACAAATCAGAAACGGCTACAGTAGATTTGTATTTTGTCGCTCGGAGCAAAGAGAGTTACACAACACAGCAGAGAGAATCACTTGTTTATGCAGCTATTCTCACACCTTTGTTTCGTGATTTTCTTTATCAAGCGTTTAAATCGGCAAAGTTTATATTTGAAAACGTAGAGAATGCAAGAGATTATTATGCAGAATATACAACCGATAAAATGTACTACGCCCCCAATGTATTAAATGACATTGTTGATGTTTTACACGTAAATTTACAATTAAAATTAAAATAAGAAAATGGCACAAGAAATTAATCAATTTTCAGAAAAGACGAAAGAATACGGAAACACAGGTTTTCGGGATTTAATCGCAAATAAACGAGGAGCTATATGCGGCGCGGTTGCGTGTGTACGTGGTTTCTCACAGTTCGAAACTATCGAAGACGCTTATGATTTAGCGAAATGGAATGCGAAGTTTCGAGACATCAAAACAAAACGCGCTTTCATGTTACCGTTATTTGACGGTATCGAAGATATGAGCGAGGAAGATGTATATGATGAAGGACTGCAAGGCTCGAAATTCTCGGCATGGGGAAATGCAAAGTTTAAAGCGACTATTGATGTGAACGCATATCAAGAATGGCAATTACGTGGTTTCTCTGAAAGAGAAATGGACGTATATCTGCTCGATGTTGCGCAAAACATTCTCGGATTTTCTCCAGACAATACAAAAATAGAAGGCTTTAGCATGATGATTCATGTAGGAAAAACCCCTATTGTTGCGAAAGGAGAGAAAGTGAAATTGCCAGTATTTTTTACTGTAAAATCTTCGCAAGAGTGGATATACCCTGTAGTGATAGAGCCAACAGTACAAACAACTGCATGGAATCCTTTAACGGACTTTGACGGCGTTTATGATGTGGACTTGACTCAAGTATCGGCATCAGCTACGACAATTGTACTTGATGTAACGAAAAAATCTATCGACCCGGCACTTGGATACGCTGCGGTAAGTGGATTAGTTCTTGCGGACTTCGTTCATTCGGGAGCGGTAATGACGGCAGCAGAAGAGAGTGATACAATTCCAGGACGTTATACTCTTACAGGAACATTCGCAAACGATGGCACTATTAATTTAGTTGCTTGTGCGAGTATATCTATAACTACTCCGTTTATTGAATCAACAGGTGCAATGACAATTAGCGGTATAGAATTAGAATAATGTTTACACCGAACAAGGAGGGAGCTTTATTAATGGGTCGCGATAATTTTGTCGCGGCTCATATAAAGTTCAAAGATTTTAGAAATCTTACCCCAAAAGATGCAGCGAAAAAACTTAATAAGATATACGATGAACTTGAGGGAACTAAACGAAAAGATACAGAAGTTAGACCTTCAACAAGCGGTCCAAGATTGGATAAGCGAAAACGAAAACCTACTACTAGAGCTATTTAAAGAGCAATTATATAGGGGTGAAGTTGGTAATACTTTTTATACGTATAGTTCGCCTTCGTATCAGAAAGAGAAACTACGAATGAATCCAACCGCGAGAGGTAAGGTCGATTTGTATTATACTGGGAAATTTTACGAAGGGTTTTATTTCGATGCAGACAATGAAGGCATATCGTTCTACTCGAAAGACAGTAAGACGAAAGATTTAGAAACAAAATATCAGAATCTATTTAAAGTGAATGCAAATACAAAAGCGAAATTGGTTGTAAGATTTAAAAATGAGTTAGTAGGGTACTTATGATATACAGGAGTTTAGATGATTTACCGATATATAATTACTTCAAATGTTCAGAAGGGCATTTGCAGTATTTGTATGAAGAATATCATAAGAATAAAAAAATAACTATCGAGCTATTTGATATTTGGGATAAACTTCAAGAGGATTTTTCAATAGCGACGAATGACGACAGCGCGGCAATTATGAGACTCAAATACGCTTCTGTACTCGTTATGGTGCGACAAGTATTAAACCTTAAGAATTGTCACGAGATGTTAAGTATGAGGTCGGATAAAGACGTGGTAGAACTACTTAAACTCATGAATTTTAACTTTGATTTAAACAGAAAAGAATCAGAACTAAAGAGACTTAAAGGTCATATTCTTAATTTAGAAGCAAGGATAAAAGAAAAACAACCGAAAGAGGAATCTACTAACTTATTTGAAATCGCAGCAAACATAAAAAAAGTATTAGGTTTTAATTTCGATGTAAAAATGACATCATGTTCAGAATTTATATCATACATTAATTTATTGAAAAATGGCAAAGGACAAACTACTATATGATGATATAATTGACAAGAGTGTTAAAGAAGGGATTGATGCGCTTAAGAAGTCTATGAATGAATTGTACGAGTCGTTCAAAAAATTAACTGAACAATCCGTAAAAAATTCGACTTCGACAAAAGACGCTGCGAGTTCAACAAAAAAACTATCGGACGAACAAAGACGTATAAACGATGAGGAAAAGAGAGCCGAAAAAATTGCGAGAGATTTAAAAAACACAAGAGAGAAATTAAATAAAAGCTACATAGCAGCGCAAGAGCAAGTAAGAAAAAGACGAGCCGCCATATTAGAAGAAATTAGAGCGGAAAATCAAGCACATGATTCTCTCGCAAAAAAAGAAGCACTATTGCGTAAATTAACACAGCAATATAGGAACGCTTCGAGTGTTGTCGCTCGGCAAATGGCTCCCGAAATTAAGAAACTAAAAACAGAAATAAACAATCTAAACGGCGCAATAGGAAACAATACGGGTCGCGTAGGTTCATATTTTAAAAGCTTTGTGCAAGGTGCTGCGTCTATGGCAACGATGTACGTGTCTTTTCAAGGATTTACACGCTTGATTAGTTCTACGTTCGGTATAATGACTTCGTTTGAAAAAACAATGTCGGGTGTTGCTGCAATATCGAGGGCAACGGGAACGGAATTACAGAAGTTGGAAGAAGACGCAAAAAGATTAGGAGCAACAACGAGTAAGACGGCGACAGAGGTTGCACAATTGCAAGTAGAGTATGCAAAGCTCGGATTCACTACTCAAGAAATCTTAAACGCAACAGAGGCTACTGTATTATTATCACAAGCAACAGGAGAAGATTTAGCAAGGTCAGCGGAGATTGCTGGTGCTACAATTAGAGGTTTCGGAATGGATGCTTCGGAATCAAGCAGGGTAGTGGACGTTATGGCTGCATCATTTACAAGTTCAGCCTTAAATCTTGAAAGGTTCGCAGAAGCAATGAAATATGTTGCGCCAGTTGCGAAGGCTTCGGGTATTACATTAGAGCAAACGGCGGCGATGATGTCAAAACTTGCAGATGCGGGTATTCATGGTTCAATGGCGGGTACAGCGTTACGACAAATAATGCTCGAAATGGCAAAAGCTGGCAAAACAGGAATGCAAGGATTTAACGAAATGGCAAAAGCTGGATTATCTTTAGCAGATGCAAATGATGAGGTAGGGCAAAGAGCAGCAACAGCATTACTTATATTATCAAAAAATGAGAAAGCGGTAAATAATTTAACAGAATCTTACAACAACGCGGAAGGTGCTGCAAAAGAAATGGCAGATACGCAAATGGATAATCTTTCGGGGTCTATTACCATACTTTCGTCAGCATGGGAGGGGCTTGTGTTGAAAATAACATCAGGAAACGGTGCGTTGAAGCGATTTGTAGACACTATATCTTCATTCGTTCAATGGTTGTCAGGAGCAAACTACGAAATGAAAGAGTATAATTTTAATCAAAACGTATTAGAACAAGCTACTCGAAAATATAATGATGTTATTGCAAAAGAGACAAACGAGATAGATTTATTATTTCGAATGCTTAAACAGACAAACCCAGAATCAAAAAAAAGAATAGATTTAGTTTCTGAAATTCAAAAAAAATATCCTGATTACATTTCAAATATAGATTTGGAAAAAGCTGGTGTTGAAGGATTAGCTTTAGCTCAAAAGGAGTATAATGACCAGATTGAGCGAAAAATGATAATAGCAGCAAAAGAAGAAGCGACAAATGAGTTATTAAAAGAAGCTAATAGATATATAAAACAACGATACGAAGCAGAAATTCAGTTAATAAAAATTGAAGCAAGACGGCAGCAGATTTACGGCGATGGGATGAAAATAATAACAGAAGCGGAATCAAAAGAGCTTGAGTTTATGAAATTAAATGAGACTGTGTTAAATTCCATTATTCTTGGTTCTGCATCAGCGATTAATGATTATAAAAATCAGATGGTTAAAATAGAAGAATACTATTCTGATTTTATTAAAACAAGCAGTAATGCGAATTCAACAGTATCGTCAGGTTCAAAAAAATTAACAAAAGATGAGGTTAATGAATTAATTAAACGACTTGAACAACAAAGGGATTTCCGAACTTCTGAATTAAAATTATGGGGTGCTGGTCAATCGGCAATTTTTGCATCAGAGCAAAGATTCAATGAAGAGATTTTAGAGCTTCGCAAAAAATACGGACTTCTAAATGAAATTGAATATAAAACACAAGCGAATAAAAATGCACTTGCGAGAAAAGAACAGCAAAAGAAAGAACTTGAAGAAACACAAGCGATGTTTAACGAGATGAATTTAAGTTTGCAAGAAAATGAATCGACAAATGAGGATTTCTCATTTTTTGAAAGTCCCGTTACGTTCAAAGAGAGATTTGAAGAATATAAAGACGTTTATCGTGAAGCTGGGCAATCTATTGTAGACATAACTCGTGAACATTACGAGGAAATGCGAGAAATAGCCGACATGGAAAAGCAACTCGCAGATGACAAAGTGAACAATGCACGTGATTATTTCAATCAACAACAGAATTTAGCGGCGCAAGGTTTCCAAAATAACATGGCACAAGCCGAAAAAGAGCTGTTGCTTGCAAAACAAACACAGGCGAAAGCAGAACGAGAACAAAGAAAAGCACTACGAAACCAACAGATATTACAATCAATCGAGCAAGGCGCGAACTTATTAACAGCTTCGACTTCGATTTACAACACAGCAAAAGGAAATCCACTTTTATATGTGCCTTTACTCGCAACGATGTGGGGGTCTTTCTTTGTTCAAAAAGCAAAATCAATTAAAGCGACGAGATACGGCAAAGGTGGTATAATTGATATTGGAGGGGGGTCGCACGAATCAGGGAATGACACAAGTCTTGGCGTTCATGGAGGTATAGAGAGAATTGTAGAAGGCGGCGAAAAAGTATTTGTGGTAAATAAAACAAGCTCGAAAAAGTATAGAAATATATTACCAAATTTGGTCGATTCGATAAACAAAGGAAATTTGTCCGTAAAAGCAGACAGCAGAGGCAATATTGTGAACATATCTACGGAACGAATGGAGCGAGGGCTTGATAAAATTGCAAAGAACACAAGCACTATTACTTACACGAAAAACGGAAAAACTATAATAAAACAAGGACTAAACACAATTGAATATGTATAATTTCGCTCTATCTTCTTCTAAAATAACAGGTTTTGCAACCGTAACACCTTATTATGAGACTCTCGAAATAGAATACTCAATAGATAAAGGCGCAAATAAGACGGTTAAGCTAAACGGCGATTTGATATTTAAAGGTGTTGATGTGGATGTTATTAACTTACACGACATTACGGACACTATCACAGTTGCAATAGGGCGAATGGTTGGAAACTCAAACACTTTAATATACAAAGGCGAGTTCACTTTAAGAGACTGCGATGTTGACGTAGATAACAACGAAATAAAACTGACAATCACTACTGTAGATTATTACACGCAATTTCTCGATGTGTACGAAAAAGAGGTAAACTTAACAGATTTGCCAATTAAAAAAATACCGTTCAAATACGATATCCCCGAAGTGATGCAAGTGTATGTGGTTGGAGACGATTATTTGACGAACATATATGCGAATGGTCTTACATTTGAGCAACCATGTGGGAAAATTGAAATTGATACTAGTCCTAATGATTTATGGGATATAATGACATTTATAAATAGTGAAGATGTCCGTATTAATAAATTCACTAGATGTCAAACTGTTTTCTATAGCAATGAGATAGGTGGGCAATGGAATGGACTTTATGATGCTGATTTTAATTTCAATGACAGCCCGTTTGTGTATTATTTCAAATCTATAGACAATAGATACAGAATAGATAGGGTAGCGACAGGAAAAAATATATGGCGATGGGATTTGTATGAGTATGAGGGTTCGGGATACACTAATTTACTATATTCTTCTAATTCTTTAAAAGGAGACTTGCTGTCAATATCTTTATACACATTTACTCATGTGGTTACAGGCGCAACATTGCGATTTCCAGCGGAACGTATAATATTAACAAGAATACTTACGAATAATTCAACAGGCGCAACAACTCATGATTCAGACGACATTCTGCATTATAATAATTTGTATAATTATCAAAAAGTTTTTTCTGGTAACCTTAATACAACATTAACTATTAAGTTAGAGAACTTCACACAAACAACACCAAATCAATTCCCAGCGAACGATATAGGCAAGTATTTCAGGGGAACAAGGAACGGATATACAGCGTTCGGCTCTCGCGTTTGGTCTGAATATTACTTATTATTCAGCAATTCAGATTTAGGAAACAAAGATAATAAAGGAACTAAAGAAATAGAAATACAAGGGTATAGATTTCAAGATGCTTTTCAAGTCTTATTAAATCACTTCGGATTACCTTTGACGTTCGTTTCTGAAATGATTACAAGGGGTCGGTTTCTTTCGGGGATATGGGCATTCACTCATTTATCAAATTTGCAGACGAGAGTGTCGAAAGGAAATAATTTAGCGACAAACAATGTGATTTCACTTGCTCGACTGATTGAGTATTTCGAAAAGCAGTTCAATGCCTCTTGGGATATTTACAATAAGAAATTAAGAGTTGAACACAAATACTTTTACCAAAACGGGTTAAGCTATAGTGTAACGCCGAATGTTATTGATTTAACATTAATGAATAATAGGAGACTTGATTTGAACGTAGTGAGTAACGCGAATGCATATAAATATGATTATAAAGATTACGAGACGCGCATTCTGGAGCAACAAAATGCATTGGACGTGTTCAAACAAAGCACTATTCAATTAAACTTCACGACAAAAAAAGAGGAACGAATTACAATAGACACTTTCACAACTGACTTCTATTATCTTATTTCGAGCAACCTACGTGCTGACGGTTTTTTTTCGGCATTGCTTGATTCGAGTAATAAGATAGTGAATTATACATTTACTGCAAACTCAAAAACTTACACTAATTTAATAAACGGATATTTTAATATTTCAGTTTTAGCGAGATTATTCTACCGTTATAATGAATATGGTAGTGTTGTGGTCGTTGACGGCGTAAATCGTAATGTAATAGGAGGATTTTACGCAAAAGAGCAAGAAGTAGAATATCTCGATACAGATTACACACCTTCAAGTATTAAGGAACATTTCTTGAGAAAAACAGAACTCGGAAATGGATTTGTGAAAAAAATTGTTGTAAATTTACTCGATAATATAATTAAAATAGAATTATTGCATGCTGTTGACTAGTACAAATATTAACCCGTTACCATTTTACACGTCTTTAGATGAAAAATGGCAGCATAGAAGATATGCGGATAAACATGACATATTTTGTCCTACGGATAGAATTATACCGTTTCAATTAATTATAGGCGAATATACTCTATATGCTTACAGAGTGTGGCTATACGATGCAATTACAAACACAGAAGTAAAGCGGTTAGTATTAAACACCGATTACACGCAGAATGGAAAAAGATATACAGGTTATGAGGTTGTCACTATTTCAGATGTTGCAAGTGCTGGCTTAATGGAAGCGGGTAAATATTACTATTTAAAATTCGCAGTTGAATTGCCCGGCGCTACATTGAGAGATGTTTGGTATTCGGACGACTTCCAAGCGAACTCACGAACTGGTGAAATGTGTAGACTTGATTATTATAACGAACGAGACATGGCAATAGGAGACTATACGATATTTGGCGGAAGCTCGACGAAAAGATTTGTATTCCGATACTATATCCCTCACGAACTAGGCAAACCCGAATACCCATTTTACACGAGAATTTCGGAACGGAACAATATTGAATATCCTTTAACGATGCGTTCTCAGAAGAAATTCAGAGTTCCGATTACAGCAACGGAAATGCAGATTGACGCATTGCGTTTGGCGGTAGTCAGCGATAAGGTTGCTTTGACTTGTAACGGAAAAACTTATAAAATTTGGATGATTGAATGGACGGAAGTAGAATGGCGAGGAGACGGCATAGGAGTGTTTGACTGTTTATTTACAACAAACGAAATTTTAAATAATAGTTTCCAAGCGGCACCAACTCGTGGAGACTTTAATGATGATTTTAACGATGATTTTAGCATATAAATTATGGCATACGAAAGTTTAAAAGCGGCATTGGACGCGAAAATATACACAAACGGAAATGAAGAGGTAACAGCTTCAATGGTAAACAGCGTTATTTCTGACTGTATCTCTCAATTAGGCAATTTCGAATGCGGAGGAGAAATAACACCTACAACGCTATTTGACTTTAACGCGGAATTAAAATGGTGGTTTATTGCAGTTGAATCAGGTACTTATACGAATTTTGACGGGATAATAATTGACGATGAGGTCGCAATAATCTTATATGAAGACGCAGTATTTACAAAAATAGAATTAATAAACAAACAAATTACGAATGTTGCAAATGATACTACGGAAATAGGAAAATCGTTACTAACAAATGATCTTGTTTTCGATATAGAAAAATCAGTCATATATCAACTATTAGAAGACACAGCAACAACCGACACTTTATCGGATTTAACAAAACAAGTAGTTGCAGACGGGTTAAAACTTGACGGAATAGAAGAAGGTGCACAGAAAAATGTAAATGCTGATTGGGATTCCGTATCAGGCGATTCCCAAATATTAAACAAGCCTACAGACGTAACGGACTTAAGCAGGCACGCAAGTTCAGAGCTTTCAGACGGTTCAGATTTAGTGAAAGGTCCAGCATCTTCAACAGATAACGCAATAGCAAGATTTGACGGCACGACAGGTAAATTGGTACAGGATAGCCCTGCAACTATTGACGATGACGGAAATATAGCGGGATTAAAAGACACATCAACAGAAACAGTTACAATAGATTCCGCTGTACAAATGAGTTATGACCCAGTTACCGAAACATTAGAATTTAATTTTATCTAAAATGGCACTATTATTACATTATACAGGACAGGATTATGTAAGCAGAGGGTTGCTCAATACACAGTTAACTCCAGGCTCTACATCTGCTATTGTAGGAGGTTGTAAGACAGGTAAGGGGTTTGAGTTTGATGGGACGGCGGATAGTGCGTTATATGTGAATAATATAGGTATATCAATGCCTACTCAATTTACAGTAAGTTGTTGGTCTCGAATCTCTGGATCAGGTGCAAACATGATTTTCACAAATGGAGGCAACATAAATTCAGGGTTTCAATTGGAAATACTTGTTAACTATGTGAGGGCATATTCTTACAATACATCGAACGTCGTTAAAATTATAGCATCTTCGGCAGGCACTATACAACCAAACACATGGTATCATTTAGTTGCTGGTATAGATGGTAGTAGAATTTTTTTATATCTCAACGGTTCCTTTGTCGCAGAAGATACTATAATAGGTACAATTCGGACTAACTTTTCACCAATAATAGGTTATAGATATTCCGCATCGCCTTTCAACGGACAAATCTGCAACTTCAAATATTACAACCACGTCCTTTCATCTCGTGAAATAGCAGAAGATTACAAATCATTGATGCTGCATTATAAGTTGGATAAACCTATTACTGATACAGTATATGACGTATCAGGATTTCAAAGACATATAGCTGTTATTGAGAATACAACTACTAATTCTACTTCTGAAAAAAGAGTGTATGGAGGTTCGCTTGAGAATGATGGAACAAAGTCTTTATACGGTTCATTGAATCTTACTGAATTAAATGGAATAAATGAAATATCTGTTGCAGTTCGTTTTCGTTTCATTTCACAAGCGGGTACTCATGGTTATTTTTCAAGTAGAACGGCACTTCAAGGTGGTATCGCCTTGTTAAAATTAGGTGGTTCAAGTAGGGGTATGTATGTTGATATAGGTGGTCGTAACACATTTACATTACCTTATGATTTGGTCTCAGGCACTTGGTATGATTTAGTTGCAGTTAAAACCACTACAGATGTGAAACTATACATAAACGGAGTACTGATTAACACAATTGCGAATACCAATTCAATAAGCAACATGGGGCAACTCTACGCCTCAATTAGTCGCTCAATAATAGACGATAACTTAACGCTATCAAACCAACTAAACGGCAACGTCCAAGACATACGCTTCTACGCCAAAGCACTTACACAAGCAGATGTAACAGAATTGTACCAAACAAGGCATATGGTAGATAAAGACAGTAATTGTTATACGTATGAATTAATAGAAGGTCAAACAACTGTTGGCATGAACAAACAAGGTAAATTATTATGTGATGAGATAATCGAAAATGAAGACGGTACATTTCAAATAGTAAATAATAAAACAATAAAAACTAAAGAAATAAAGGAGATATAATATGGCACAATTAAAAGATACAACGGTTACAGGCAATTTGACAGTTTCAGGAACAGTTAACGGTAGAGATATAGCAGCTGATGGAGCGAAGTTGGATCAAATAGGAGGGCATATAACTTCTAATTTTGCAGGCAAAATAGCAAAAACATTAAATGTAAACACTCTTAACGCAGAGGTTACACTATTCACTGTACCGAGCGGAAAAATGTGCAAATGTGGAAACATGGCAGATTCGACATGTAAGATTTATATTTTTGGAACAAAAACGAGTATGAGCGAAGATGCTGTTGTTGATGTTACTTTTAATAATTTCGTAGGGACAGCAAGAACGAGAACATTTACTTTATCCACGTTAGGTGGAGACCCTTACGTTTTTATTTGTGATTTGGTAGACCAAAAAATTGGTCCTGGTGACGTTAAGGTTAAGGTAACCACAGCAGGAACGGGAGCGAATGGTAATGTAATAATAACAACAGACGCAGTTTGGTAAATGGCAACAGTAATATTAATATCAGTAATAATAGCCGTACAAGTTACGGCGGTAATATTGATTAGAAGATGAGCGAGGGTCAAAAAGATTTAGTTTTAGAATTATTCGGACTATTACGGTCTGATATATCGGACTTGCACAAAAAAGTAGATGAAATTAAAGAGCAAACTACAAAGACAAACGGACGTGTTACATCGCTTGAAAAGTCTAAAATTACGGCAGATTTGTTGTGCTCCGAAATGAAACAGCACATAAACGAATCTATTACACGAGAGTCAAAACAGTATCGAATAGGAGCATTTTTATTAAACGCAAGTGCAACCGCTGCGGTGTTGGGAGCAATTTACGGGCTTATTAAAATAGTACTATGAAACTAAAACTAATTAGACTCATTTTCACTGAAGAATATACAGAAGGTCAATTATACATTGATGATGAATACTTTTGCGACACGATTGAAGACGCATTGCGAAAAGTAAAGATTAAACACATAACGTGTATTGACGCTGGTGTGTATAAAGTATCTCTCACATACTCATCTGTTTTTCGTAGAGTATTGCCGCTTTTACACGATGTGCCGAAATTCTCGGGCATACGCATTCACAGAGGGAATACAGCGGAACATTCAAGCGGGTGCATAATTGTAGGTAAAAAATTACGAGACGGATTTGTTGGAAATTCAACCGAAACAGAAAAACTATTATTAAAAAAACTCGAAGGTATTAATAATATAGAAATTGAAATAATATGATAATAGATTCGCACACACACGCAGGATTATCGTATAGAGACTATCCTAATAAAATTTTTGGAGTATTCTCAAAGTTTTTGCTTGGAAAAAAAAAGCGTGTGAAATTCGCTGCAAAATTCCTATCCGCTATAATTCCGACCGACAAAGACTTTCTCGAACGATACGCACGTCTTTTAGAATATTCAGAAAAAAGCACAGCGGAACGAATAGAGGATGCATTAACCTATTGCGATAAACTAAACGCACTTTCTATTAATCTGCAATACATGGGCGCAGGAGACACTCAAAGAACATACGATGAACAAATGGAAATGCTCGTATTAATGCGAGAAAAATATAAAGATAGAATCAATATATTCATGATGTTGGAGCCGCAAGACCCGAACATTATTAGACACGTAATAAAGTATGAGAGATTTTGCAAGGGGTGGAAATATTACCCACCCGTTTCGGGAACTATCAATAACGGAATGATAAGGCATATTTTAGAAAAACACCCGAAGCCGATAATCATCCACACAACGAATACAAGTCCAATTTACAACAAGTTTTTCAAAAAAAAGGTTGCGCAAGATTTCGCACACCCGAAATACTGCATTCCATTAATTGAGAAATACCCGAACGTGCCGTTTATATTTGCGCATTTAGGCGGTGAAAATTGGCAAAACGAAGTAATAACTTTATGCAAAAAATATCCGAATGTTTACACAGACATATCATTCACATTTTCAAAAGACCACGATACATTAAGTAAGATATTTCACAGGATACCCGAAAAAATATTATGGGGTACGGACAACCACATGACCGACCCCGAACCGTTCTTGAAAGTTCCATATTTTGAAGCCATGCAAAAAAATAACTCGAAATTATTTTGATTTAAATATTTTATACCTTATATTTACAGCCTACGCACTTTTATAGGATTATTTTTTAGTTTACCCCCGATTTTGTCGCCCGATAAAACGGGGGTTTTTAACTTTTTTTAACTTTTTTTCACTTTTTTCAACATTTTTTCATTAAAACTATTGACAAATCAAATTAATTATATTATATTTGTACTATAATAATTAACAAACAACTAAAAAATAGAAATTATGAAAACAACAGAATCGAAAAATGGAAAGATGAAAACTCTAACGATTGAGCAAAAAGAACAAGCATTAAGAGATATTAATTTTTTCGTTGGTGGATTAACAGATGAAGCGATTGAATATTACTATAATAAGTTGATATCGTAAAACGATAATATCATGGAAACACCATTTACACAGTCAAACAATTAAAAATTAGAAATTATGAAAACAGAATTAGAAAAATACACCAAAAAATTAAAAAGATTAAAAGGGAAGGAGTTGGTGTTGAAAATGAAAGAAATCCTTCCCAAAGGGAAATACATTGGTTATCCAGACTTTATTTTCATAAATGAAAAGGAAAAGGCGGTAAGGGTTAGTGAAGCCTCGCCAAGATGGGCAAATAATGCCAAAAAGGTGTTTAAAGAGTTGGGGTATAATCTCAATTTAGATGTCCGAAAAAAAGGAAGTATAATGCTATGAGCAAACAGCAGCTTCCAGTAAGAGTTGATGGTTTTTAACTTTTTTTCACTTTTTTCAACATTTTTTCATTAAAACTATTGACAAATCAAATTAATTATATTATATTTGTACTATAATAATTAAACAAAAACTAAAAAATAAAACAAAATGGAAACAACAAATTTAAAAAACAAAATCCAAAAAGAAGTAGAAATAAACATGATTGACTACTTAAGCCATGCAAAAACTGCAATTGCATTTATCAACGAAGTTGTTAGCCCGCTTACTTCGGTAAGCGAAGAACAGGAGCAGGCAATAGGCGACATTCTCTGCCTTACTCAACAAGAGTGGGAGGAGGCAGAATGCGATGCAGAGGGTCCAAATAAAGAGCAAGATGCTGCTCTTGATAAGATTATTGAAGATGCAGCTGCTGCCATTTCTGAACTTTTTTAAAAAATCAAAACCTATATTAATAAAAAAACTAAAAAATAATACTATGAAAACAATGGAAAAAATTAATGCTAAATGGGTAGATGAAAACAACAACACATGGACTTCTTCCTTATACACTAAGGAAGAGGCAATTGAAATGAGTAAATCTCTTATCAATTGTCGGGATTGTTCGGATTGTCGGTATTGTCGAGATTGTCATGATTGTCATGATTGTCGGTATTGTCGGTATTGTTCGGATTGCCGGAATTGTTCGGATTGTCGGAATTGCTATAATTGTGAGGGATGTCGGTATTGTTGGGGTTATCAGGGATGCCGTGATTGCTATAATTGTGAGGGATGTCGTGATTGTAATGGGTGCATGGAGTGTAAGGATTGTGGTTGCTGTGAATATTGTGAGGGATGCCGTGATTGCTATAATTGTGAGGGATGCCGTGATTGCTATAATTGTGAGGGATGCTGCTCTTGATAAGATTATTGAAGATGCAGCAACCTCTATTGCCGAACTTTTTAAAAAAAAAAATTAAACAAAAACTAAAAAATAGAAATTATGAAAAATTTAAAAATCACAATCGAAAATTTACAACAACTTAATCCATGCGAATCGGGATACGAGTTCGCCCAATCTAAAAATTCTTTAATAGAAGCATGGGAAACGTGTGAAAGAGGCGATTTGATGCTTTGGTTTGCAAGTAAACTTGAGTGTCCAGTGGAACTATTGACCCTAGCAAAGGGGAAATGTGCTGAAACAGTTATTCATTTGATGAAAGACGAAAGAAGTCGCAAGGCGGTAAAAGCTGCCATTGATTTTGGTAATGGCGTTGCTTCACGTGAAGAATTAGATGCGGCTTCTGATGCTGCTCATGTTGCTGCTAAGGATGCTTTTGATTATGCTTTTGCAGCTTATGCTGCAGCCGCTTCGAATGCTGCTTATGCTGCTTATGCTGCTGCGAATGCTGCTTATGCAGCTGCTGCTTATGCTGCTTCTTATGCTTCTTCTGCTTCTGCTGCTGCTGCTGATGCTGCGAAAAAAGCAAACCAGCTTCAAACGGCTAACATCTGCAGAGAAGTGCTTACTGATTTTATAAAATCAAAACTATGAAAAAATAATATTAAAAAATAGAAATTATGAAAAAAACACATCAAGACTATTTTAAAGCGGTCGAGTTCGCAAAAGAAACAACCGACAAAGTGATTGAAAAGCTCGAACAAATAGCAATCGAGAATAAAATAGAAGCGAAAATCACAACAGAATACATTGCGGAACGAAACGCATTCGTAATTGAAGTTAGCAATATGACTAACTACCATATTAACGAAGTCGCAAAAGTAATGCTTGGGAAACGAGCGCAATCGACTTCGATGAAATCAGGCTATATTGTAATTGATATAAACGAGTAATTATGTACGGATTCACAACTGTAGAGGAAGACTTAGCTAAATATATGCAAGAGCTTGAAGAAAGAGAAAAAGAAGACATCGAATATTACAGCGAAGAAATCGAATGTGCTGAATGCGGAGAAACACACGCACGTGGCGACATGAACGAAATCTGGTTACATTGGATTTGCGATAAGTGTAAAAATGAGCATTTCCCGAGAAAGAAATAACTTCCTTGTATGTACACTATAATAATTAACAAACTAAAAATGAGCAATATAATAACAACAGAAACGCAAATAAAATGAAAGACATAAACAAAATAATCAGAATAGTAGAAAAACACGCAGGTTTCTCAATCAGAAACAAAGGGCGTAAACGTGAACTTGTTGAATACAGACAAATAGCGCAAGAACTCTGCATAAATTACACAAATTGCAGCCTTAAGCAAATAGGTTACGCAACAAATCAAGACCATTCAACGGTAATATACGCACGTAAGCAAGTAGAGATATTAATGTGCAACAAAGAATTTGAGCGCAAATATAAAGAAATTGAAAAAATCGTAATCAAAGAGTTAAACACGAACGCAGAAAAACGCACTCAAATGATTCACGACCTCGAACAGCGGATTTGGGGAGCAGAACACCCCGAACATTTATCCCAAATGAAATCACGTCTCGGGCATTTACTTTACGCAGAATTACAGGATTAATATGAAAACAGAAATCGTAAATAATAAACACAGTAAAAGGATATGAAAAACAAAATTATCAAAATTGCAGATGACCTCCGAAACGGAGTGATAGAAACAGAAACCGCACGAAGCCTTTTATTGGGTTTATTTAGTGTTAGTGGCTGCTTATTGGTCAATGCTAAAAAAGGAGATTATTTAAAATGTACAAAGGTTTATTCTCAATCAAAAAAATATACAGTTGGTAAAATGTACCAAATAATAAATATTGAAATGATTGATGTTATTCATTTATGGAAAAAAGAACCACACATAGTAATAAGAGATGACAATAATAAATTAACAAGAATAAATCAAATAAGTGGAATAAGTTTCACTGAGTTTGATGTTTTAAGTTGCCACTAAAGAATGGTTTTATGAAATATAGTGGATTTGAAAAAGAGGAGCATTTCGATAGAATTAGCTTTTATAACGGTGATTGTATGGATTTATTAAAACAAACACCTGATAAATACTACGACCTTGCTTTGGTTGACCCGCCTTATGGAATTGGGATTAGCTCCAACCCTGTAAGACAACGGCACGAAAAAAAAGACTGGGACAATGCGATACCTACACACGAATATTTTGAGCAACTATTTAGGGTAAGCAAAAATCAAATAATTTGGGGTGGTAATTATTTCCCATTAAAACCAACGCAATGCTTTTATATTTGGGATAAAAAACAACCGCACGACTTTA
>JGI24711J26586_10000343_pt1 | contig 35654 bp, 39 predicted proteins | sample BioPla3DNA1_FD_26586 | JGI IMG/M metagenome (IMG submission 26586)
GTTACCTGCAAGTGTAACGACAGTGCATACTGACAGCATTTACAAGTAGCGAAGGCAAGACACTTGCGAAGCCATTAGAGTAGAAAAACTAAAAGTTGCGCCCGACACGAATAAGGGATTGAAAAATGAAGAAAATAATTTTCTTATCAAGTGTTATTTTGGCGTTTGGATGCTTGCAGTTGAAAGCACAAGACACAAATAAGTCGGAAAGTATTGACCCGCTCGACATTTCAAAGCAAATGGAACAGATTGAAAAATACGGAGTTCCAACTATTGCAACCGTTGACGAAATGAAAACAAAAGCAGATGTTTTGTACGAATCTCAATCTTGGAAAGAAGCCGCACTTGCTTATGAATTTTATGCTAAAAATGTGAATTGGTTAGCAAACTTGTTATCACAATGCGTTGAACCCTATTATTCTGCAAGTTATGACGATAGGAAAAAGACTTCGTATTCAACTTTGACGCCATTTATCCCTTTTGAAAGCAAAGCAAATGAATGCAAAAAGCAAAGAAATATTGCATATGTGAAAATTGGTTTGTGTTACAAAAATTTAGGAGATATGAAAAGTGCTATTGCCTATTTACACAAAGCTTTGGATTTGTTGAGTGTGGATGAACTGTCTTATTGGACTATGGCAAAAGATGCTATGGCTGAAATATTGCAATTTGATGTTGAAAAATCAAAATAATTTAATAATTATTTGAAGTATTTTATCATCTCGATGATGTGTTTATCAATAATTATGATCTACGCAAACAGATCTATATTCCTTTGTATCAAATATAAAACTCTCACAGACCTCAAAAGCGTTTAGTTTTATATATTCATAAATCTCATTTATTAATTTACAATCATGACACCCCTACGGGGTTATCTTAAAGGCGAAAGGAGGAAAATAATTAATTCCGAAATCCGAAATCTTTTGTACCTTTGTTGCGTGAATTAGAGGTTAGCTTTCATGTAAAATAAAACAAAAAATAAATGACAAACGAGATAAAGAATAATATCTTTCCCTTTTACAAAAACCTCTTGGAAGAAAACTCTTTTAAAAACATCTGCACATTCAGTATTCAATGGGGTAAGAATTATCCATTTGACCAAAAATCAGGTCTCTTATTTGTCGGTAAGGCAGTAAACGGATGGATAACCGATGAAACTGATGTTACACGATTGTTCGATATCGAAAATCCTGAAAGAATTTTTGCAAGAGAAGACCAAATGGAGTGGGTAAATAATCTTTCAGGAAATACAAAGGGATATAATACAAGAAAATCTGCATTTTGGCGATTGATAAAAATGGTTTCAGAAACATACTATCCTGAACAATGGTATTCCAACATAGCTTGGACGAACTTATATAAAGTTGCTCCTTTGAAAGGTGGAAATCCAAATAAAAAACTTCAAAATGCACAGAGAAAACATTGCTTTGATATTTTTAAAAAGGAGATTGAAATTCTGACTCCTAAATATGTGATTTTTCTGACCTCAGGTTGGGAATGACCATTTTTAATGCATTTGAATAAAAATAAACAACTTAACATCATAGACGAAAAGATTTGGGGAAAGTATAAAACTACTTTGACCGAAATAGATGGAACTAGATACATAATGTCACATCATCCACAAGGAAAAAAAGAATGGGATCATAGAAATGCCATAGTGGAACTAATTAATGAAAATAAAAAATGAAAAGCTAACAAAAGCTGCACATAATGTGGGTTTCGCACTAAATTGGAAATAAATGAATATTAACGAATATAATCGGTAAACAGATAGTAAAGTGCCCTTAAACCCCACACTACGCAAACGCAAAACCCCCATCCCTTCCACTACTTCCCCATAAGCCAAAACATTCCAGAGTGGGGTGATAGACTAACAAAAGAGCCACCTCAAATCCTGCCCCCCTTTTATTTTTATTTCATAATAATAAAGAAAAAACAATTACGAATGCAAAAAAGTCGAAAGGCGAAATCAATTACGAATTACGAATTACGGATCCAAAAAAAGGCGAAAGGCGAAAGTCGAAAGTCGAAATGATTGCGGATTGCGGATACAACCACCCCGCCCTGCGGGCACCCCTCCTTTGCCAGGAGGGGAGTTTTTGCGGAATCAAAATTTAAAATGGCGCTTTATATAACTGAATATGTGAATGTTAAGATTGAAAAGTTGCATATTATTGAGGTGGTGGATGATCTTTTTTAAGAAAAAATCAGATATTTGAGTTTTGTATCATATTTTTTTGTACTTTTGCAGCCCGAATTTTATAGGAAATATATTCATTAATAAAGAGATAAAAATTTTTTTAAGTAATGGCAAATCACAAGTCAGCAAAAAAAAGAATCAGAGCTAATGATCGCAAAAGATTGCAAAACAGATATTACGCGAGAACTATGCGTAATGCGTTGAAAGATGTTAGATTAACTACAGACAAAACTGAAGCTTTAGCGAAGCTTCCTAAGGTAACCTCCTTGATTGACAAGCTTTCTAAAAAGGGCGTTATCCACAAAAATAAAGCCGCTAACCTTAAATCAGGGTTAATGAAAAAGATCAATGCTCTATAATTAGCATCTGATTTTATCCTATATTAAAAAAGTACATGTGTCCGGAATTTTACCGACATATGTACTTTTTTTTATGTACTTTTGTGAGCTAAAATTTGATTATGAACCTACTCGATTTTAAAGTTTCTACCCCTATCCAGATTCGCATGAATGATCTGGATTCGTTCAATCACGTCAATAACGGCATCCAAGCCAACTATCTGGATCAGGGACGTACTTCATACATAGAAAAAATAACCGGTCGACCGGTGGATTGGAGCACGCTGGATCTCGTTTTAGTACATGTGTCCCTCGACTTCGTGGAGCCCATTTTGTACAGTGACACTATCGCGTGTTACACCAGAGTAACCTCTATCGGAACGAAAAGTATCAGATTGGCACAGCTCATTGTGGACACGCAATCAAAAAGAATCAAAACCAAGTCAGAGTCCGTGGTAGTGAGGATAGACAGAAACTCTCTGGAAACCCTCCCTGTCAGTGAGGAATATCGTGATAAAATCAACCAATTTGAAGCCCAACCGTGATTAGATTAACCAACATACACAAAACGTACTTCAGTGCTGCCCCCCTTCATGTTTTGAAAGGAATAGACCTGCATATCCATGAGGGTGAGATTGTTTCCATTATGGGAGCATCCGGGTCAGGAAAGTCAACCTTGCTCAATATTATTGGTCTTTTGGATAATTATGATCAGGGAAGCTACTACCTGGATAATATGTTGATGCAGGGATTGAATGAAACCCGGGCTGCCGAACTTCGGAACCAATATATCGGCTTTGTTTTCCAGAATTTTAACCTCATCTCCTATAAAACGGCATTGGAAAATGTAGCATTGCCTCTCTATTACCGCAATGTTTCAAGAAAACAGAGAAACCTTATCGCTCTAGAATACTTAGACAGAATGGGGCTTAAAGATTGGGCGACGCACTTTCCCAATGAGTTGAGCGGGGGACAAAAACAGAGAATCGCGATTGCCCGTGCATTAATCACCAAACCCAAAGTGATTCTGGCTGACGAACCCACCGGAGCATTGGACAGCCAAACCTCTGAAGAGGTGATCCAATTGCTGAGAGAAGTGAATCAAACGGGAATTACCGTCGTGATTGTGACTCACGAACGGAGTATTGCGGATCAAACCGGTCGGATAATCAACATTAAAGATGGTCTTATAGAATCATAGCATGCGACAACTCTTCTCTGAAATATGGACCACTCTTAAAAGGAATAAGTTACGGACTTTCCTTACCGGTTTTGCCATTGCCTGGGGAATTTTTATCTTAATCGTTTTACTGGCAGCAGGAAACGGATTAAAAAACGGGGTAACCTCCAATTTCGGAGATCGGACTGTGAATAAAGTAACGCTCTGGGGCGGTCATACCTCACTTCCCTATAAAGGATACGCCAAAAACCGCTTCATCAAATTTCAACCCTCAGACTCAGTCCTGTTGGCTACTGCACTGCCTCACATCGAAACCATCATCCCGGTTTTTAAGATGCACAGCAGGGAGATGAAATACCTAAAAGAGAGCTCTTCCGCAACCGTAGAGGGTGCCATCCCCGAACTTCAAGATTTTGATAAGATCAAAATAGATCAGGGGAGATTTATCAACCAAATAGATAATCAGGAAAAAAGAAAAGCGATAGTGATCTCCAGCAACGATGCATCGATTCTGTTTCAGGGAGAAGATCCGATTGGAAAAGAGATTATTATTGACCATATTGTATATCAGGTTGTGGGTGTTCACTCCAATGTTTCCCGGTGGGAAAATCTGGCTTATGCCCCCTACTCTACCCTGACTGCCCTGTACAATCCATCACAAGAGGTGCAAGAGTTTATGCTTACTGTTAAAGACCTGGAAACCAGGGAAGAAAATGAACAGTTTAACAAGGAAGTATTGCAACTGTTGTCACACAAACACAACTTTGATCCCAACGATCACTATGCTGTTTTTATCTGGAATATGCTGGAAGATTATATCCAAACCATGCGTATTTTCAGAGCTATTACCATTTTTATCTGGATTGTCGGCTTAGGTACATTGGTTGCCGGAGTCGTGGGAGTTGGAAACATTATGTTGATTACCGTTCGGGAAAGAACCAAGGAGTTTGGAATCCAAAAAGCGATTGGGGCCAAGCCGGCGTTGATTCTCAGACAAATCATCATGGAAACCGTAGTGATTACGACTCTGTTCGGATATGTTGGGATGTTTATGGGAATCCTTGTCACAGAATTGGTCAACAAAGTTATGGTAATGAATCAGATGGGAAGATCGGGAGAGTTTTCCATTTTCTCCAATCCAACCGTTGACCTTAAAATTGCTATTTCTGCAACCTTAGTCATGATTTTAGCGGGTGTTATTGCCAGTTATTTTCCGGCTAAAAATGCAGTAAAAATAAAACCGATTGAAGCATTGAGATATGAATAGTGAATAATAAGAACTTACCCTATGTTTGATTTTAATCTATTTCAAGAAATCTGGCAAACCATAACCCGCAATAAAACCCGGAGTTTGATTACGGCTTTCGGCGTAGCGTGGGGTATGTTTATGTTTGTCATTTTATTGGGAATAGGTAAAGGGTTTGAAACCGGATTATCTCAAAACGTAGGAGATGTTGCCACCAACTCCATGTTCATTTTTGCAGACCGAACCTCCAAACCATACAAAGGATTCAATCCCGGTCGTTCCTGGGAACTATCCAATGAAGATATAACCCTTCTCAAATCTGAGATCCCTGAAATCAAAAACATATCGGGTATTCTCTTTACGGGTTTTAATAAAAAAACAACTTACAAAGAAAGGTCAGGAGAGTTTTTTGTCAAGGGAGAGGATGAAAATTATAACAAAATTGAAGGAAGAAAAGTTCTCTATGGCAGAGTGATTAACTATTGGGATGTACAGGAAAAAAGAAAAGTATGTGTGATTGGAGATCAGGTTTACGACCAACTTTTTGATCCCGGAACAGATCCTGTGGGCAAATCAATCTCCGTAGGAGGAATCTACTACGCTATTATTGGGGTAGTCAAGCCTTCTGGACATGTCAACATAGGAGGAGATGGTGGAAGCACCATCACGATCCCTTCTACTACTGCGCAACAGTTGTATAATCACGGAAATACACTCGACATGATCGCTATTGAGGTTGGACCCAAGACCAAAATACAAAGCATCGAAAAAAGGGTCGAGTCAATTCTAAAAGTAAAATATAAAATCGCACCGGATGATGAAAAAGCAGTGGGATCGTTTAATATTCAGGAAGTTTTTCTTATGTTTCACTATCTTTTTGTGGGAATCAATATTCTGATCTGGATTGTGGGAATTGGAACCCTTTTAGCCGGAGTGATCGGGATTAGCAACATTATGCTGGTCTCCGTAAAGGAACGAACGCACGAAATTGGGATCAAACGCGCCCTTGGAGCCAAACCCAAATCGATCACCACTCAAATTATGCTTGAAAGCTTAACACTGACCTTTATTGCAGGATTTGTAGGACTATTTATCGGATTGTTAGTCTTGGTTGGAATGGAATCGGTCATCCCTCCATCGGAAGGATTTGCCAATCCAACCATCTCATTTACAATGACTTTAATAACGATTTTAGTAATCATTATTGCCGGTTTATTGAGTGGTATCCTCCCTGCGATGAACAGTATCAAAATAAAGCCTATTGACGCCATTAGAGATGAATAATTTTTAGTACATTTGCCAATTGATTAGATCAAAAATGAAAAAGATAATTAAAATCACCCTCTTAGTCCTGTTTGGAATTATTATTATTTCCACATTTTTCTTTTTGTGGAATAAATCAAGAGTTAAAGAACCCAAGTATAACATCATTTCTCCTGAAGTCAAAACCATTCAGAAGAAAATTGTAATTACGGGGAAGGTAGAACCTCGTAACGAGGTTGCGATCAAGCCACAAATCTCCGGGATTATTGATGAAATTTACAAGAAAGAGGGAGATTTGGTTAAAGTTGGGGACATTATTGCCAAAGTGAAAGTAATTCCCGATATCAACCAACTAAACAGTGGTGAATCGAGAGTTAATAATGCTAAAATCTCTTTTGATCAGGAGAAAGCCAACTTTGAAAGAGTGGAAACGCTATATCAATCCAAAGTGGTTTCAAAAGAGATGTATGAACAAGCTTTAACCGCATACAGAAGAGCTGAAGAAGAGTTGCAAAACGCCGAAGAATCGCTTGAGATTATCAAAAAAGGAATCTCTCAAAGAACGGCTCAATATAGCAATACACTGATTAAAGCTACGGTTAACGGAATGATATTGAATATTCCGGTTAAAGTGGGAAACTCTGTTATTCAGTCAAACAACTTTAATGACGGAACTACCATTGCGACCATTGCCAATATGAAAGACCTCATCTTTGTCGGCAAAGTTGATGAGACTGAAATCGGAAAAATCAAGGTTAATGATCCTGTCATATTGAGCATCGGAGCGATGCAGGATGCTAAATTGAGTGCCAAATTGGAGTATATTGCACCCAAAGGCACAACTGAAAGTGGAACTACCCTCTTTGAAATCAAGGCTGCTATCGATCCAACAGAAGAGAATACACTCATCCGTTCAGGCTATAGCGCCAATGGAGAAATCATTGTTCAAAAGGCTGATAGCGTGTTGGCTGTACCTGAGTATTGCGTTGAGTATCAAAATGATTCCACTTTTGTTTATGTTGAAACTGAAAAACAAGAGAAAGGGAAATCAAATTTTGAAAAGAAACCGGTTAAAATCGGTATATCTGATGGATTTTTTGTTCAAATTATTGAGGGAATCAACAAAGAAACTAAAATTAAAGGAAATATAATCAAAGAAGATATCATTAAGGGAGATTTACCTAAATAAAGCTATGGATTCTGCATTTTCGATTTTTATTAGATCGATTTTTATCGAGAACATGATTTTCGCCTATTTTCTAGGCATGTGTTCCTATTTGGCGGTATCTAAATCTGTGAAAACCGCTTTCGGATTGGGTATTGCGGTTACTTTTGTGATGGTCATTACGGTACCGTTGAACTATTTACTCGACAAATATGTACTCAGTTCCGGGGCGCTGCAATGGGTTTCAGACTATTTCATACATATTGATCTTTCATTTCTGTCATTGATTATTTTTATCGCTGTCATCGCATCGATTGTGCAACTATTGGAGATGATTATTGAAAGATTTTCCATGAAATTATACAATGCATTAGGGATATTCTTACCTCTTATTGCGGTGAATTGCGCAGTTTTTGGAGGGTCTCTCTTTATGCAAGAAAAACAGTTCCCTACCCTTTTGCATAGTTTCTCTTATGCGATTGGTTCCGGGTTAGGCTGGCTCTTAGCTGTTGTAATCTTAGCTGCAATCAATGAAAGACTAAAATATTCTCAAATTCCCAAACCCCTTCAAGGCAACGGTATTGCCTACATTATCACCGGTTTGATGGGCATCGGATTTATGGCTTTCTTCGGATTATAAACCCTTGGTTATTATGGTAGAAAATAGATCTTTCCTGGATACTATAGCTGCTACAATCCTCCATTGTCAAGAGGCATTACCTCATGAACAATTGGTAATTGTTCCTAATAAAAGATCGATCCGAATTTTACAGAAAAAAATTGCTCAACAAGCCAATAGAGGACTGATTCTCCCTGTTATTTTGACTGTGAATGACTTTGTTGAATCACTCTCCCCACTTCGTTTAATCCCGAGAGAGGAATTACTGCTGCATCTTTTTGATTTAGCCCGAAAAACAGAAATTGAAAAGGGTGATTTTTCCTCTTTTCTGAATTGGGCGCCCGCTTTCCTTAGTGAAATCAATGAACTGGACCTCCAACTCATTGATGGAAATGCTATTTACACCCAACTGCATGAGTATAAAGAGTTGGATCTCACCTTTTTAAAGGAGAACTCTTCAGATTTTCAAAAAAAATATTTAGAATTTTACAAATCATTAGGAGAACTTTATGATCAGTTTGTAGCTTATCTTAAAGAGCAAAAGATGGGCTATGAAGGATTAATGTATCGTACTGTAGCAGAAGAGTTGAGAAGTGGAGATCAAGACAACCATCCACTCGATCAAAAGTACAAATGGAGTAAAAAGATATGGTTTGCCGGATTCTATACCCTTTCTCCTGCGGAGCAGGAAATATTTTACTATTTTTATCAGAAGTTAAATGGTGAATTTATCTTTGATGTAGACCTTTTTTACAAGGAGGAGTACGGTAAACCTGTGATTGATATTCAGAATAAATTCAGGATTCGTGAGATTCAATATCGGAACGATTATTATGATGTTCCTAAAAAAGTGGAGGTATCCTCATTAAATGGTAGTCTCAATCAGATTCAGTACGCTATTGATTTGCTGAATCGCATCGAAAAGGAGGAGGGCAATTTGGATAACACTGCACTCATTTTCGCTGATGAAACGCTGCTTGTTCCTTTTGTTCAGGCTTATGATCCCCGCAAAGCGAATATCTCCATGGGATATCCTATTTACAAAACCAGCAGCTATCAATTGCTCACTATCCTTCTCAATTTAACCAAAAACAGAATCCGATATCGTGAGATCAATGAAGAAGGAGAAGCGCCATTTTACTACAAAGATCTGCTCAACTTTTTCGAGAACCAACTGATTATCAGGACACTTTTTGATAACGACAATGATGTTGAGGTATTGAAAAAAAGGATAATCCAAAAAGGACAAATTTACATTCCCCCCAATTTTTTTAATATCAAAATACCAAAAATAGCATTAGAAGGGAAACAGATTATCAAAGACCTGATCACTTTTTTTGATGAGATTTTATCCAAATTAGACACTGATTTGTCTGACTATACGATACTTACACTAATCGTCAATAAGTTGCATGAGGCTGAACAACTATTAGCTCCTTTTGATTTGGATGATTCGCTTCTTGATTTTGACAGCGTTATTTATCTGATTAACAGCCTTGTAAACCAGATTACCTTGTCGTTTGTGGGAGATCCCGATCGCGGTTTGCAGATTTCCGGATTGCTGGAAACCAGAACGTTAGAGTATAAAAACCTGATTTTTCTCTCCATCAATGAAGGTGTATTGCCGAAAGGAGGAAAAAGCCCCGGTTTTATCCTGAATGAGATCAAATATCATTTTAAATTCCCGACTGCGCAGGAGAAAGATTCGATTTTTGCTTATCACTTTTTCAGATTGATGCAACGGGCTTCTTTGGTGTATATTTTGTACGACAATAATTCTACGGTGAGGCTGGCTGAAGAGAGCCGACTGATCAAGCAACTCCGATTTGGAACTGAAAAAAGGAAGCATCATGTTGAGCTCAGTTTTAAACAAGTTGAACAGAATCAATCGCTTAAAAAGAGTAAAGATAGCGGCATTATTGTTGAAAAAGATGAGGCGATTTTGGAGAAAATGCGGAACATCAATTATAGTCCCTCCGGTTTGGCGACCTATATCCGCTGTCCTTTGAATTTTTACCTTGCCAATGTGCTCAAAATCACTCCTCCGGATGAGCTTAATGAGGGGTTCGAAAACAATCTGGTTGGTTTGATTATACACTCCATTCTGAAGAAACTGTTGGATCAAATTAAAGAAAACCCGGCGCAGTTTCGTGAGATTATCAAGGAAAATCGTGCAAAATTGGAGGATTTAATCTATCAGGCAGCCATTTCTGAGCTGGAAACGGATCAAAGTGCGCTGCAACAGGGCGGTTTTGTGTTAGTTAAAAAGATTGTAGAACGTCAAATCGAAACTTATCTTCGGTTTCTATTAGAGGAATTGGAAAAAAATGAGATCGAAATTATAGCCAATGAGGTTCAACTTTTGAATCAGTTTGAAACTTCGTATGGAACCGTTACTCTGAAGGGAACTGCGGACAGAATCGACTTTTACAATAACAGATTGCGCATTTTAGACTACAAAACCGGATATGTTGACGCAAAAAATTTGACGCTGGAAGAGATCGATGAAACCATCATTGATCCCAATCATTCACAGCTATTTCAGCTTCTTTTCTACCTCTACCTGTACGCTCACAATCAGGATTTGCCTCCCACTGCGTCTTCTCAAGCTGCCATTATCTCCTTTAGACGCCTCGTGCAAAATCTGGATCCTTATGTTTACATTCAAGTAATAAACGGCAAGGAAGTTGAGCCTTTTCTATTTCAATCTGAGCATTTAAAACAGTTCTCTGAACTTCTCAAATCTCTGTTAGACAATATTTTAGATCCAAACACACCATTCTGTCAAACTGATAATTGGGATCATTGTAAATATTGTGATTTCCGTGAATTATGCGAACGGGAAGCTAAAAGCTATTTTTAAAATTTTCCTGTATGAATTTAAGTCGTGTTGTTTTTGTTGGAAATATAAAAATAGGGGGGTGCCATCCCATCGCTCTTCAGTCCATGACCAGCACGCAAACTAGAAATATTAGCGATTCGGTCAATCAGGTAATTCGCCTTATCAATTCCGGCGCTCAGATGGTTCGGATTACCACTCCTGCCATGAAGGATGTGGAGGCGTTACAGAGTATCATCACGGAATTAAGAGCGCAAAATTACACGACTCCCATCATTGCGGATGTTCATTATCTGCCCGAAGTAGCGATGGCAGTCGCTCCCTTTGTAGATAAGGTACGGATCAATCCGGGGAATTTCACAGATAACAAATCTGTCCGTAATAACGATTTCAGCGAAGAGGAATATGCCCGCTCTTTGCAAGCAATGGGCGAAAAAGCAGCCCCTTTGATTGAGCTCTGTAAAAAGCACAACACCGCCATTCGGGTTGGAGTCAATCACGGGTCATTATGTGACAGAATTATCTCCAAGTATGGGAACACTGCGTTAGGAATGGTGCATTCTGCGCTGGAATGGATCGATATCTGCGAAGAAAATCAGTTTTATGATGTGATCTTCTCCCTCAAATCGAGCAATGTAAACACCATGGTGGAAGCCACTACCCTGCTGCACCAAATTATGGCAGAAAGAGGTACTATTTTCCCACTTCACTTAGGGGTTACTGAAGCTGCCAACGGGATGGAAGGAAGAGTAAAATCGGCCATTGGAATTGGCTCCTTATTGCTGAAAGGAATCGGTGATACCATCCGCGTTTCCTTGACTGAAGAACCGGAAAACGAGATTCTGTTTGCCAAAAAGATGATGACCGTTGTGGATCGGATCGATCCTTCGCAATATCAGGTAGAGAACCAAACTTTAACAATTAAAAGCGAAGCTACTGATCCTGAAGAGTGGTGGATTGAAGCAGCGCTCATTGCCGGATTTTACCATTTCAGCGAAACTCCTTTTAAGAACGTCATGATTCATAATCCTCATTTTAACTCATCGGAAATAACTCAACTTGAGGATACCCTTTTACAAAGTTGCAGAATCAAACTCACTAAGACTGAGATCATTGCTTGTCCTTCCTGTGGAAGAACCCAGTACAATATTCAAGAGGTATTGCAGATTGTCAAAGAACGCTTTTCCGGCTACCCTAACCTGAAAATTGGAGTGATGGGGTGTGTTGTAAATGGTCCAGGAGAGATGGCTGATGCAGATATTGGTGTGATTGGGAGCGGCAAAAATAAAATTGCGGTCTATCGTGATGGGGCTCCAGTCTCGACCTTTCTTCCCATTGAAGAGGCGCTCAAAGTAATGGAGAGTCACATTATTGAAATTTTAAAAGATAAAAACCAGGTATAGATGAAACGAATTGTTTTTTTGTATAGTTTTATACTCGCTTTGCTTCTCCCTTTTTCGCTCACCGCACAACAAAACGGTGAAGGAGCAGACCCTGCAGAGCCTAACAAGTACACCCTACCGGCATCTGTAAACAATGCAAAAACAGACTATTTCCCTTACGTATTTAGTCAGGAAAACTACTCCTGTGCCCAGGCTGCTTCATTAACCTACCTGCTTACCTACGAATTAGCTGCAAATCGTGGATATTTTGTTCTTTTTGATACTCCTTACGAAAAGTACCACATCCCTACTCATTTTGCCTGGAATTATTATAATGATGGTATACATGATCACGGGGTTAGTTTTATAGATACCTGGCAGGTAATTAGAACAGCGGGTTCACCTTTTACACCGGATTGGGGGTTGTATTATGGAGGAAGCTATACAAAGTGGATGACCGGATATGAAAAGTACTACAACGGCATGAAAAACCGCATTGCAAGTTTACGATCTTTTACAACAGATACTCCCGAAGGAATATTAAAACTCAAACATTGGCTTGCACATCATGGAAGAGGAGAGGAACCGGGTGGATGTGTTAATTTTTTTGCCTCCACTTATTGTCCAATGGCTCCGTTACCAATCGGAACTCCTGATGCAGGAAAAACTGTCATTACCACATTTGGTGCTCAAGCCACTCATGCCATGACTATTGTCGGTTATAATGACTCCATTCGGTATGACTTTAATGGGGACGGGCTCTACACCAACCATATTGACTTGAACGGGGATGGTAAAGTTGATGTTTTAGACTGGGAAATAGGGGGGGTAATAGTTGTCAATTCACATGGAGAAGTGTGGGGAAATAATGGTTTTTCTTATGTTCCATACAGACTCTTAGCCACACCTTCCGGATTAGGTGGTATTTGGAATAATACTGTTTATGGTGTTGATGTCAGAGATGAAGTTTTTCCACAGATTACCTACAAAGCAACCATTACGTACAACCGAAGGAAATTGATTAAAATCAGTGCCGGAGTTGCTTTGGACACCAATAGTACTGTTCCTGACACTACCATCTCTTATGGAATTTTTAATTATCAGGGAGGATGGTTCACTATGCAAGGAGGTTATGACGAAGCAAGTAAAACATTGGAATTCGGATTAGATGTAACCCCTTTATTGAACTATATCCAACCGAATCAACCCTGTCGTTTTTTTCTTATTATAGATGAAAACAACCCAAATAATGTAGGACAAGGCGAAATTGTACAGTTTTCCCTCATGGATTATACGGGAGAAAATGTAGAAGAGATTAGCTCTCCACAAACTAACGTTGAAATACAAAACAATCAAACAACCTATGTCAGTGTAGTGAGAGCCGTCCAATACTCTAAACCTTCGATTCAAGGAGCCACAGTCCATTGCATTGCCGGTGAGCCATTCACACAACAATTAACTGCAACTCAGGGAAAGCCTCCTTATCATTGGGAACTTTCACACCGATACCGTATGGAAGAGTTTAGTGCTGACTTCCCAGCTGTTACAGGTGATCCGTTTGAGTTTAATCCTGCGGATAAATATGCTGAGATTAAACTACCTTTTGAGTTTCCTTTCTATGGTGAAAAGTTTAAAAAAATTTACTTTCATCAAAATGGAGTTTTAACCTTTAGAAAAGAGATATTTGCAGTCCCATTTTTAAAATCGGAAGAGAATCATGCCATCTCCAGAAAACAGATAGCTCCTTTTTACTCTCCTCTTATTGTAACTCAATCAAGAGTTAACATTACTGATTCAAAATGTCAATTTTTTATTGTTGCAGAAAAAGCAAATGAGGAAAACTCATCGATAACCTTTGTGCTTCAGCTTTATGCTGATGGAAAGATTGAGTTCCATTATGGGGATTTAGAGTATGGAGAGAGCGACTTTTTTTCCGGCATCTTCAGAGGAAACGGTCGCCATTTTGTGCTCAGTCCCGTTAATAAAATGAGCAGCTCTATAGCCTCAAATCGAAATTTTCGGTTTACCCCCCCACCCTATATCCAAGGTGTTGACATCTCAAAAGATGGTGTTTTATCAGGAGTTGTTGGAGTAAGTTCAATGGTAAATGAATTAGAAGTGGCTTGTTTTGATAACAACGAGGTGTTTTCTACTGAAAAAGTAGTTGTTATTGCATTCCCCGGCAGATCGAGTGGAGATACCAATCAGACAGAGGTTAAAGTGTACCCCAATCCCACTCTCGGATTAACCCATTTTTTTGCGATGAAACAAAACATCTTACAGATCTCCATTTACGATCTCAAAGGTGGAACCCTTCTTACAACAGATATGAACAAACGGAGAGCAGAAGTAGATCTCAGTTTTCTCTGTTCCGGAATCTATTTTTATAAAGTTACTTTAGAGAATGGTAAAAAAAGTAAGGGAAAATTAATCAAACTTTAATTTTTTATACTCAACTCCTAAATTTTCGTAGGTTTTCAGCAGTGCTTCTTTATCATCTGTAATCATCAATAAAACATCACCTTCTTGCAGTTCAGTTTTTCCTGTTGGAACACAATAGTTGTCACCTCTTTTCAAAAGAACCGCCAGGGTTTGATCAGGAAGTGAAAGATTCATAAGATAAGATCCATTCTGAAGAGCAGATTGAGTGATCGTAACCTCACTGGCAACAGTTTTCAATTCAGAAGCAAAGTCAATATCAATTTTTTTCATTTTGGATTCTGCACTATCATAATCAATCACCCCCAACCACTTTGCCATCACAGAGATAGATGTTCCTTGAACCAACAAAGAAACCAGGGTACAAAAGAATACGATATTGAATATCAATCTGGCGTGAGGAATATTCTCAGCCAAAGGAATAATAGCAAAAATAATGGGCACTGCACCACGCAATCCCACCCAGGAAACGTAGGCTTTATCCCGGACCGGCATCTTTTTAAAAGGAAGTAACGTCAAAGCAACTGCAATAGGTCTTGTAATCAATATAGTAGACAGACTAATAATCAATCCCGGAACAATAATATCAACTAACTCATGTGGATTCACCAACAAGCCTAACATTAAAAACATAGTTAACTGAAACAGCCAGGCGAGTCCATCAAAAAAGGTCATGGTACTTCTTTTGTGTATAAATTTTGAATTCCCAATCACAAGTCCTGCCACATACACAGCTAAAAAGCCATTTCCTTTGAGAAAATAAGTTACTGAGAAAATAAAAATAGCAAAAGTAAATACTAAAATTGGATTAAGCGAGTCGTTATAGATCCTCACTTTATTAATTAAAAATACGGAAAGTTTACCCAAAAAATAGCCCAGCAACATCCCTATTAGCAACTGAAGTACTAACATCAGCCCGGCATTCCAATAATTGGGAGAACTTCCCATCTTAATAATATCGATCAGTGTAATAACCAATACATAAGCCATAGGGTCATTACTTCCACTTTCCAATTCCAGCAAAGGACGGAGGTTATTCCTCAACGACAACCCTCTGGACCTTAATATAGAGAATACCGATGCCGAATCAGTAGAAGACATAATAGAAGCCAAAAGAAAAGCTGTTATCAACGAAACAGTTACAGCAGGAAGCGTTAGTTTCAAGATCCACCAGGTCAACAAACCTGATAGAATCGCTGTCAGAAACACACCCACAGTGGCCAATAATATCCCTTGATACATAACCGGCTTAACTTCTGACAGTTGTGTATCCAACCCCCCTGAGAAGAGGATCATACAAAGGGCAATTGTCCCAATGCTTTGAGCTAATTGGATATTCTCGAATCGAATTCCAAATCCGTCGCTCCCAAAAAGCATTCCCACTGCAAGAAAAAATAACAAAGCAGGAATTCCCAGATGAGAACTGGCCCTACCCGAAAGAATGCTTAGAAAAAACAACAAGGATACTATAAGTAAAAAGAGTTCTGTTTGCATGTTTACCTGTTTTTAAAAGGATTAAAGAAGATTAATCGATCCTGTTTTTAAACCCACTAATCCACCTCTGCAAAAATAATAAAAAAAAGCAAAAAAATAGAATAAATATGACAAAAAGTCGAAACTCTTTTTTTCTTTCCAAAACAGGTAGGTCATTTAATAATCTTTTCATACCTTTGCAATGAATTTATGAAAACTACACCGCAATATCGCAAAATAATTCACGTGGATATGGATGCTTTTTATGCATCTGTAGAGCAACGCGACCATCCAGAGTGGCGTGGGAAGCCGCTTGTGGTTGGCAGTGCACACCCTCGCGGGGTTATTGCAGCAGCCAGCTATGAGGCGCGTAAATTTGGGATTCACTCTGCAATGCCCTCAAAAAGAGCCATGCAGCTTTATCCGCAATTGATTTTTGCACCACTCCGCTTTGATGTTTACAGATTAGTATCCAGGGAGATCCGAAATATTTTTAGCGAATATACCGACTTGATTGAACCACTTTCACTTGATGAAGCTTTCCTGGATGTTACTGAAAATAAGCCCGGTATTCCTTTGGCACAAGATATAGCTAAAGAGATTAAGCAAAAAATAAAATCAAAACTTAACCTAACTGCCTCTGCCGGAGTTTCATACAATAAGTTTTTGGCAAAAATAGCCTCCGATATGCAAAAACCTGATGGACTGACCGTTATCCATCCCATAAAAGCAATCCGGGTGATTGAAAATTTACCCATAGAAGCTTTTTGGGGTGTAGGACGGGTTACGGCAAAGCGGATGCACGAGTTGGGAATCCACACCGGTAAAGAATTACGTACACAATCGGAAACTTTTTTAATTCAAAAATTTGGAAAAATAGGAAGACTATTTTTTGAATTTGCACAAGGCAATGATCACCGTGAAGTGGAACCATACAGAGAACGATTATCTGTAGGATGTGAACGCACTTTTGGTGAAGACATAATGGAAAAAGAGCAGATTATCGCTCGCTTTGACGCTTTGGCTGATGAGCTGGAAAGTCGAATAAAAAAAGCTCATTTTCAAGGATATACATTTACACTAAAAGTAAAACGGGGGGACTTCAAGCAAGTTACCCGAAGCCAAACCTCCGAAACTTGCTTTCTATTGGGCTCAGAGTTTATCGAACTGGCTACAAAGCTTTTAGATACAGTAAATCTGGACAATAAAGGGGTGCGATTGATCGGGTTTTCTGTTAGTAATCCGGCTGTAGAAACCCATTCCGAAACTTCGTTTAACCGACAACTATTACTCCCTTTTGAACCATACTAAACATAACAAAAATTTGATAATATGAAAAAAGTTATAGATACAGAAAGAATACCCATCAAGCTTTGGCTCGATGATATTGATTATAACACCCTATATCAGGCAAAAAATCTGGCTAATTTGCCCTTTGCTTTTAAGCATGTTTGTCTGATGCCCGACGCTCACTCAGGATATGGAATGCCTATTGGGGGTGTATTAGCTGCCGATGGAGTGATTGTACCTAATGCCGTGGGTGTGGATATAGGATGTGGAATGTGTGCCGTCAAGACTGATTTGAAATTTACACCCAATATTCAGAAAAAGTTGGGAAAAATTGTTGAAGAGATTAGGGAAAAAGTACCTGTGGGGTTCACCCACCACAAAAAGTATCAAGATGAAGAGCTGATGCCTCAGAACTACGATATTGAAAATATGCCGGTTGTAAAAAAAGAGTATAAGTCCGCTTTAAAACAACTTGGCACACTGGGAGGAGGAAATCACTTTATTGAGATTCAAAAAGATAAAGAGAAAATGATTTGGATCATGATCCACTCGGGAAGCAGGAATATTGGCAAACAGGTTGCAGACCACTATAACAAAATTGCAAAAAAATTAAACGCTATGTGGTACTCCTCAGTCAATCCCAAAGCTGACCTTGCTTTTTTGCATTTTTATACTGAAGAGGCACACAGTTACTACAACGAGATGAGATATTGTGTTGATTTTGCACTTGCCAATCGCAAATTGATGCTCACACGAGTACAGGAAGTGCTTGCAGATTTTTTCCCAAAAATTGATTATGGCGAAATCATAAACATCGCTCACAATTACGCCAAATGGGAAAATCATTTTGGTCAAAATGTGATAGTACATCGCAAGGGTGCTACTTCCGCACACAAGGGTGAACTCGGGATTATCCCCGGATCGCAGGGTACTAAGTCCTATATCGTAGAAGGATTGGGCAATCCTGAAAGTTTCTCCAGCTGTTCACATGGTGCAGGACGCATTATGGGACGGAATGAAGCGATCCGAAGCTTAAGTCTTGAGGATGAGATTAAAAAATTGGACAAAAAAGGGATTGTACACTCTATCAAAAGTCAAAAAGATCTGGATGAGGCACCCTCTGCGTACAAAAACATCGCTCAGGTCATGTTAAATCAGGAGGATCTGGTAGAAATCAAGGTGGAATTATCGCCATTAGCGGTGGTTAAAGGGTAAAAAAAATAAGGTTATAAAATAACATTCAAAACGAGATTATAAAATGAAATGTCTTGTAATCAATGGCACAGAACAAAAAGGGTGCACATATAATCTAAAAGAAATCTTTCTTGATGAATTGAAACCAAAAGAACTTATAGAGTTCTATTTTCCAAAAGATGCCCCGGATTATTGTACAGGCTGTAAGACCTGCTTTATGAAAAGTGAAACATTATGTCCACATTACAAAAAAGTTGAACCCATTTGGAATGCTATGTTAGAAGCCGACTTAATTGTTTTTGCCTATCCCGTTTATGTACTTAGAACACCAGGGCACGTAAAAAGTTTTTTGGATCACTTGGGTGTTCATTGGTTTGCGCATCGCCCGAATCCGAGAATGTTCAACAAAACGGCAGCAATTATAACCCAGAGTATCGGAGGACCTAATAAGGGTGCACAAAAAGATGTAGAAACGAGTTTGAACTGGATAGGTATACCAAGAGTAAAAAAAATAGGATTCGGTATGATGGAAGGCGTTATTTGGGATGAAATTTCTGAATCCAGAAGACAAAAATTTGAAAAAAAAGTACGTGCCTTTGCAAAACAGTTTCACACTCTAAAACCGGCAAGTAAGAGTCTGAAAACAAAGTTTTACTTTCAAATGTGCAAGATGCTTCAAACTAAGCTCTCAAAAAATACACCTAATGGGCAAGAACTGAGTACTGACTTACAATATTGGATTGATCAAGGATGGGTTACCAGATCAATCTGACAATACCGCTATACTTTTTTTAGAAACTCAACGACAACCCAACTGAAAGTGTCTGTACATCAGGTTCTTTTCCTTTTTTGAACATCGAAGTTGGGGTATATTTGCAATAAACTCCCACATTTTCATAACCCGCTTGAATTATTCCACTAAAAGAGAATGGATTGATTTGATAATTTTTACCCAAAACTTCTTTTATTTTTTTCTCTGTATCCGGATCATGATATTTTACTTTATGTGACGTAAAAAGATTGACTCCAAAGAGTCCTCCAACAGAAAAGTGAAAACCTTGTAATGCAGAGGGTTGCCATTCAAACATCAGCGGAAGATTGATTTCCATAGTTCTGAGCCTAGAATAATAATAATTAATTCCTTCAGGTGCTGTTTCACATCCCACCCGACCATCCACTACAGCCAAATGATTATTACCACCAATATGATAATTACGCCATGTTAAACCCAATCCGGTTATCATGGCTATCCTTGCTTGTTCAAAACTCCGAAATACAACGACGGGCTGCCAAAATAATTCACTCGCCCTGCTAATCTGTAGTTCACCATCTCTAGTAAAATCAAACTGATTGTGCAAATACACCAAACCATACCGTAAATCAGAGTAATAATCTTGCATGTGTTTTTTCGATTTCTTGACAAATGGGATATCAATGCACAGCTGAGACTCAACAGAATATCTTTCATAAGTTTGTTCATCAGAAAAAATCCCTTCATACACACACTTGTATTCCGTTGTGTCCATCTTATAAACTTTTACTTTTACTTGATCCAGACTATCTGAAATTTCTACCTTTTTCTGATTAAAAAACAGAGTAGTATCCTTCACTTCGCTACTTTGAGCAAAAAGTGAAAATGATGCCAGCATAACTGCTGCAATAACTGTGATTTGTTTCATTGTTTTCATTATTTTTATTTTTTTATAATTTTTATATAACTAATTTGATATCGATATTAATTTACTATTTTCTTTTCAAAATAAAATTCAAAATCTCCTCTGAATCTATTTCGGATTCAATATAGATTAATGTCATTTTTTGTTCAGGTGATGTAGTTTCATTAAATAAAATCAGACGGTAGTAGTTATCTTTAGGAGGTAATTGAAGATAAATGGATGTGACAACCCCGTTTGATACCACCTGTTTCACTTTTTTTGCACCTTTTTCGTCAACTGTAAGGCAACGACGTGTAAAATCAGCAACTTCCTTATTGTTTGTTGTTACAATACTTTTATAGTAGGTAAAGTTATAATCCTTCAACATTTCCCGACTCATTTCAACCAATACCGACCCTTTTTTCTTACCGTATTGCTCAAAAACTTTATTGATTTCCAGGTCGCTCTGTGCATTTAGGTTAGCTATAAACCCAATTATCAGAAATAATGTGAAAAATAAATATTTGCGCATCTTTTTCATAATTATAATGTTTTCTTATTTAAAAATCTACTCCTGCAAAAACATCCAACTGGTTCTCTATCACTTGCCCGGATTGAATATTTTCCAATCCTTTTTCCACTTCATCCAATTCGGGAACTAAATTGCCAATCGTTGTTTGTGCCAAAGTAATAATCTCATTTTTATCAGTAATTTTTTTACCATCCACATAAGCATAGCTTGTTTCAACAGGTTGGTTTAACAACCAAACACTTATAAAAACTACTACTGCTATTGCCGCTGCTGAAGCCACCCATTTTAAAGCTCTGGGGACTAACCTTACTGTTTGCCTCTCCTTTTCACTTTCGAAATAGCCAAAAATTGCTTTTTCAGTTTCAAATTGTGCAGGTACATTTTTCCCGGAAAGATATTCACGAAGCAAATTCTCTTCCGCTACCGAAGTTTCACCCTCGTAATATCTTTCAATCAACTTTTCAACTTCCTGCAAGGAAATAATATTCCGCTTTAATATTTTCATTTGGCTATAAACTTAAATTATTTGCATTCTATTTTTATATTAACTACTCTTAATTATTTTCAAATATTCCTCTCTCACTTTCTTTCTGGCTCTCGATAAATTTGTTCTTACCGCCTCTATCTTTGTTCCCGTTATTTCAGCTATCTCCTCCGTTTCATATTCCTCAACATCTTTCATCATCATTATTTGCTGTTGCAGTGGCGGTAACGTCTGAATAAACATCTGTAAAAGCTTGTTAGTGTCTTGTCTTTCCAGTTTTAATTGCGGATTATCACTATCGCTTAAGGTAAAATATTCATCTATGGTTTGAGTTTGTTTTCTTAATCTAATTTTGTCTAAACATGTATTTTTTGTTACTGTAACTGCAAACGCTCCAGGACTAACATAAGATTTCAAAGTATCACGTACACGCCACAACTTGAGCAGTGATTCCTGCACAGCATCCTCCGCGTCCTGTTCATTACCAAGTATTCTTAGAGATGAATCAAAGAGCTGTTGTCGTAGCGGTAGTATCTCTTTTTTGAATCTTTCTGAGTCCATTTGCTTTATTGACGAATCAAAACGAAAAACATAACATCAAAAATTGATTTTTTTCAATTTTTTGTATATTTATTGATTTAGTTGGCAAAATTATGAAAAAGGAAGTAGGTGATTTGAAAAGTAATTTTAATCATCAAAATTATAGTTCCCAAATCCTATATGCACTACTCTATTTGAAGAATCAAAAAATAAAATATCTATACAAAAGCTGATAGAGCAAAAAACTTTACGGTGAAAATTACTGAACCGTACAACCGGAAAAAACAAGAGAGCCTTGTAAAATAAGTTTGCTACTACTCTCGTTATCCACTGCAGGCACATTCAGACGTTTATCGTTGTACCCTGCAAAAACAAAATCAAAATTAGATTCTACGCACCAATCTTCAGGAATATAAAGTGTTATACCTCCAAAAACAATATCAATATCAAGATAAACAGGGGTGTTCGGCAAAGTTGTTTTACGTAAATCAATAACTATCCCCCCAAAAACTACATCTATATTTCCACCTCTTAATACAGGTTCAGTAAAAACACTCTCCGAACTACCACCAAAAACTATATCTTTTGATATCCACCCCCCAACTTCAGTAGTAGTCTGACTATCAGCAGCATAATGAGCAGAAGAAGTTCTTTTTTTTCTGTTTATTACAACTTCAATGATAAACATTAAACCAATGAATATTAACAAAAAAGGCCAAAAGTGGGATGTAAAATCTTTACCGGCATCGCCTAAAAGCCCGGGATAAGCATTTTCCAATTTGGGTATAAGGAAAAATACACCAAACAATAATAAAATTGTTGGGAACATTCTTTGTTTTTTTACATAACCAATAACTGCTAGCAAAATTAAAAGCATAGGCCAGGAAAAAACAATAGATTTACACGCAGGATTTAACCAACCGACATTGAAGGCGAGCAAAATCAAGCCAATCAAAACAAATATAACACCGAATATTACTACCAAACTAAGGGTTTTCTTTCCTTTATTTTTGTATTTATTTTTAGTCATAACTGAACTATTTAAGATGGACAACTTGGCTACAAGCCATGTAGCAAAATTAGGTACTCTTATGCAAAGAATGATTACGGTGATGTTAAAAAAACATTAATAATGCAGCTATTACACCTGGGAAATTTCCTGGTATGTGAACAATTATTGTATAAGCGTTGTTAATAGAATTCCAAGAACAACTCGTTTACTATTTTTTATTTCTTCTCCATTATAAAGCTTAACAATATGTTTCTCACCTTCATTATATTACCCTATATACCTCCTCAAACGGTACCCTAAACCGTTCTCCCCAAATACCTCGTGTTCCTTTTCTTATTCCGCAAGGAATGATCATATTAATTTCAGCACTGCAAGGCAGTTTAAGTATTTTTTTAACTCTACAGCTGTCAAACCCTTCCAATGGACATGTATCATAACCGATTTCTGACATGGCTATCATAAAAGTCTGTGCTGCTAAACCACAGGTTTTATGCACAACCACACGCATATCACTTTCTGAAAGTGACGTTATCATTGGGCGAAAAAGGCTGATAGATATTGCAAGAATTTTCCTAAACAATCCGAATATTCTAAAAAATCGACTGTATATAAATGGAATCAGTCGGTTATAATAAACTTGACGTTTTTTCCATCGCCTTTCCTGTTTTTCCGGTGGACTATTACGAGCAATATTCCCTTTTTCAAATTCCAATATCTCCTTTGATCGTTTGCGATGCAAATCTTGTCGAGTTACAAAAACCACGATTTGTTTGGCTGTTTTTGCTGCTTGTTGGTCCATACAAGCATGTGATATTTTTTTCAGTATATCAGGGTCAGTAATATGGTAAAACTCCCAAAGTTGCATATTGGAACTATTGGGGGCAAGCGTCGCCAATTCAATACAGTACTTTACCTTTTCAATATCCAACTCCTTTGCTTCATCGAAATATCTGACAGAACGACGGTATTCAAGTATTTCTTGTAGAGACATTCTTTTATATTTTATATTTTATGTTTATTTCCTTTCTACATCCCTAATCTGCATCTTCATCCAAAGTTTCTAGTAAAAAACTGACAGGACGAAATCCATCATTACAAGAAACCATTGCAGTTTTTTTGTTCTTCATCCAACCACTATAGATATCCTCGCCACCATGAGCCAAAGTCATCACAAATGGAGACATTGTCTCCCAAGCACTGTCACATAATGTTTCCGGCTTTCGCCAACCATTTGCAACGAACACCTGCCCTTCTACTAAATTGCAAGCATTCTCAATCGAATTCTCATACTCATCGCTGAGATCCTTATGGACCACTATTCTCTTCACCGTAATCTTAACTTTTTTCATATTATTATCTCTTCAAAATTTTCGTTTTTTGACTCTTTTTTTATGCATAATTTCTTAGCACTTCATATTAATAATCGCAATTTTTAACGAAAAATTGTACAATTTCATAGTTTAAGATATGCGGAATTAGATTTGATCAGCTCCAATATTTTTTTCTTCTATCAATGGATTAATATATCTATCCTTTTTTCGTTTGTTTTTGTACACAATGGCTTTTTCCGGACAGCGGTGATAACAACTTAAACAGGCAACACATTGATCACCAAAGGAAATAGTTCTTTTTGAATATTTGATATTATTTGTCGGACAAATATAGACGCATTTTTGACAATAAGTACAGTGATCTGTTATGCTGAAATCCTTGGCTAACAAATGCCATATTGTACGATTTTTGAGATATTTGGGTGTCCATTTATCTCTCCTAGGTTTGGGAATGATAATCTCTTTATCTTCACGTATGGCTTCAATAATAGGCTTTATACGTTTGGGAGCCTTTCGTAAAACCGTATTAATCAAAAACTTAGGTTGAGAAAAGGTGAGAGTATAAATTTCCGGCATCATAAGAGCCTGGACAGAGCGAATATTCAATTGTTTTTCCTTGCAAAGTTGATAAGCAAAATAGGGTGCGTTGGCTTCCATTCCTCCATGATTGAGTACAATGTAGAGTGGTTTTGCAGAATTTATACCGACAATAAAATCATACACCAATGTTGGCAACCCAAAACTATGGATGGGCGAAACAATGATTATTTTATCATAAGTGTTAACATCCCCTGTAAATTTAGGTATAAAGCGGATCTCACCGCCTAATTCTGCTTTGATTTGCTCAGCGATATAAAGAGTGTTTCCTGTAGATGAAAAGTAAAAGATTCCGTTCATATTGTATCAATATTAAAATTCACTGCTATTTCCCCTATATTTTTCCTTTTTTGGCCAAATAGACAAGTATAAGTACTATCCCTATTACATTGATGCTAACTCCAAATCCACCCAGGAATCCTTGGGTAAAATCACTGAGAGCAGTTGGCACTATATGAGCAAAAAATTCTTTTGTCAGATTTAGTACATTTCCCAGTATTATGAACGTAATTCCAATTTTTAATGTTTTCATTTGAGAATCCTCCTTTTGTTTTAAAACTGATTAAACTCTATTTTACTAATCGTACCTTTATAATACTCATAATCACCTTCCGGCAGATGCCACATTACTTTGACATTTTTGGCAATTTTTAAGTTATCCTGAATTTGATAGCTTTCGACTACAACCGAAAACTTAACTTTCTTATAGATATTTTTATCAACTGTGAAATAACGATCCCAAGTTTCAAAATGTGTAAATAACCCCTCTTCGTTAAAGTAAAAAATCCCTGAAACTTCAATGCCATTATCGACTAATGTCCCTCGAACGGAATGATCGTCTATTTGTTCCCACTTCAGATTGTCCAAAAGCAGATAACCAGGGACAAGCATAAACTCACAAAATGTCGTTATCAACGCTGATTGAGCCACTTCTTTACTGTTATCGAAAGCTACTCTGATCCAATTGAATAACTTTACGTTCATTTCTCCATAACCATCTCTATATAAATCTCTTGCTACTACCGGCATGCCTAAAATTTTCATATAAACTACCCTTCCTATTGGCTGAACAGAATTAAATTGCCTCGTATAAAGTTTACTCCACTCTTTTTTAGGCGACATTTTTAACCAACTCTCACTCCAATACACATCAGCATTAACAGGAACCGATCTATTAATATATCCGCAAACCCGAAGGTATTTTTTTAAAGGTTCAGGTAACTCTTTTATTGATTCTTCGGTAAAAATTTCAGTTTGATGAATCTTATTCTTTTCAATTAATTCGGATTTCTCTTTTATAAAAACTCTTTTCATAGTTGTACAACTTGTAAAAATCAACAAAACTGACAATACCAAAGCGATTCTTTTCATCTTCAATTTAGATTATTGTTTTTCTATTTGATTTTTCAAATCAAGTAAAACTTCAATATACTCATCAGGTAAGTCAGCGTGTATATTATGTGCCGATTTAAAACCCCCTATATATTTACTGTTGGGCACTAAATCGACGACTTTTTGTGCATCTTTTTCATCCATTGCAGCAAGCAGGACACCGTTCCTATCATAATATTCGGGTGCAGTTATTTTACTAGGTGCTACATGCAAAACAATAGTGGGTGATTGAATATTTTTCAATATCTCTTCCTGGTCATAATCAGTAAACCAGGAAAAATCATAAAATGTAACCCCAAACCTCAAATCATATTCTCCGGTTCCATCCTGCATATTGGCATTTAGGGCATAAATAGAGTTGATCCCCAACTTTGGTGGGTAATACCATATTTTTGGAATTTCTCCAGGATGATTATTTAGATATTTTATAGCAGGATTTTTTATAATCTTATCCCAGGTTTGAGGTTCTTTAGCGTTAAAAAAATCTTGCATATAATTGTTTTCTAAGTCAAATTCCATAAAAGAATTGATCTCATTTTGATTGAAATAATCGTACATGTTTTTAAAACTCAACCATGCAATAGTTTTTTCTGCTCTCCCGGGAAGAGTAGAAAAAAAAGGTCCATCTTCCAACACAGTGGCGATAATATATTCAGGTGTATTGGAAGCAACATAAGCAGCAAGTAAAGCTCCTGAGGAATGACCGGATATATAAACTTTCTCCTTAATGATATTTTCAACAAACCAACTTATATCATTTCCTATTTTTACAGCACTATACTTGTCCGGATTTTTTGATGATTTCCCGTGTCCATAATAATCGAGAGCAAAAACATGAAATTCTTTTGATAACTTTGGTAATACTCTAGCATAATCATAGCAACTAACTTGCTGACCATGAAGTAAAAGAAGGGTTGGTCCATTATTCGGACCTTCTATATAGTAAATTTCAGAATCGTCATTTAATTTTGCAATATTTTCGGTAAAACCTAATTTATATCCCCTCTTTTTTAAAAAATTTTTATTAAAAAAATCATAATTTAAATTTCTATATGCGAAAATAACAACAGCTAGTATTACTGTCAAAACAACTATTCCGATTATCACAATAACTTTATATTTCATGTTCGGACATTATTTTTACATTTTTACTTCCACGAACAATTAACCATATTCCAAAAGTCACCTCCCATAATCCACCGAGAGCAAGAAGGTACATACTCCACTCTTTTCCAAATAGTTCCATCAAAAAACCAACGGCAAACAGAGCATAACCCACTACACCCCAAATTGCTAACCAGGATGGTGTAATTTTATGTTTAAGCAATGTCAAACACATTGGAATACTACCTATTCCCAAAACCAACATAGCCAAAACATATCCCAAATCGTTGGCTCCATTTATGTTTATAAAAATTAGTAAAAGAGCTAAGGCTTCAAATATTCTTGTAAAAAGATAAATATTTCCAACCGTTAGATTGTATAATTTCAATGTTTTTCTCAATAAAATCCCGATAAAAAGAACTATTACCGAATTGGCGATGATAAGCAATGCTCCCAGATATTTTTCCGGATTATTTGTGCTTCCGAATAATTGAGTTCCCAAACCATAGGCTAAAAATGCCAATAGAAAGAAAATTCCTATAATTCGAGCATTAAAAATTGTAACAAAACTTTTTTTATCTTTCATTTCTTTAACATTCTTTGAGTTAATGCAATCATTGTTCTGAATGATAGGTCGTTATAGGCTGTCTGGTTTACAGTTCCAGCGATATATAAATTTTCTTTTGGACTATAAAACGCCAAAGCACCCGAAAGTCCTGAATGTCCTACAAAATATGGAATGGCACCTGTGAGGTTAAAAATCCAGGGCAGTTTAAACAGATAAATACCAACACCTGCGCGCATCGGAGGGAAAATCCTGTTCCATTCCTGCAATGTATCAATATAGGCTAATGGGAATAATTGACCCGTAAAAAATGCCTCAATAAAAACAAGCATATCTGCAGAGGTTGAAACAATACCTCCATCTGCTCCAAAAGAGGTCATTGCTTTGGGTATATTCAACTTATTATTTTTGTAATACAACATCTTGGGGGTTTCATCCGCTGCATCTTGGTAGAGATAAGTTTTTGTCAAACCAAGTGGCTGAATAATATATTCTTGACAGTTTTCAGCATACGTTTTACCGGTAATAGTCTCAATTATTTTTCCTAAAAGCTGAAAATTAGCATCTGAATATTTTGCTTTTCCCTTTGTTCCAGGTACAAAAAGTGGGGGGATTTTTTTTGCTCTTTCAATTGATTGTTCAAAACTCCAATGTTGATCATTACCCACCATTAACTCATCTTCCAAACTCTTTCCGCTTGTACCTTTGTCTTGAAAATAGTCTGGAAGTCCTGACGTGTGTGATAGTAAGTGTCTGATAGTTAGCTCCCGGGAATAATCCTCTCCTTTGTAAATGTGTAGACCTGATAAAATTGAAGTGTTGATATATTTACCTATTTTATCGTCGAGGGTTAACTTGCCTTCTTCTCTTAGTTTCAGAATAATAGCAGTAGTAAACAGTTTCGTAGTACTTGCAATAAAGTAAGGTCGGTCTACAGTCAAATTACCCGACGCTCCTAACCAGGTTTCCCCATCTTTTTTTAAAGCAAAAGAGGTTCCGAATACTTTTTTACCATCAACTACTTTATCTAAGACAGCTTGCAATGATTGCTCTTTATCCTTTGTCATACTTAGTAAATTGATATCGATACAAAGATAATCATCTTACTTTTAGGTATGAAGAACAGAATATTAAGTTTTAGTTAAGATTTTGTTAATTTGGATTTTAGGGATGAAGTTGAGTTCCCATTTTTGGAATTATCACCACACTCCGGTAAAAAAATCTGCATGGGCTTTTTTTATCAACTTACTGATCTCCGAATCAGGTGCATAATCGGTGATGGAAGAGCAATGAACCATAGCCTCTACAACAATCGGATTGAAAGGTAGTTTGCTGATTACTCTGATTCCACTTTCATTGCAATAGAGTTCAATTTCGGAAGATAATTCCCGATTGATATCAAATTTATTAATTATAACGCTTGTGGGTAATTTAAATCCTTGAGTTAGTTGTAGGGTACGTTTTAAATCATGAACTCCCGACACAGTGGGTTCGGTCACGACAATCACTGCATCAACTCCGGTTATAGCACTGATTGCAGAACATCCGATACCCGGCGGTCCATCAATAATAATATGTTCTATTCCGAATTTTTCTGCTATCTCTTTTGCCTTTTCCCGAACCTTACTAACCAATTTACCGGTATTTTCTTCACCCGGTGCAAGTCGCCCATAAACCATTCTGCCATTCTTAAAGCGTCCTGCATAGTAGCGACTTCTATCTTCCTCTTCAACAGTAATGGCGCCTTGCGGACAGATACGAGAACACAACAAACACCCCTCACACAATGTTTCCAGAATTGATACTCCATTTTCATTCTCCACAATAGCGTCAAATCGACAGTAATCTACGCAAATACCACAATNAATGCACTTTTCTTCATCCATTACAGCCTTGTGTCCCGAAATAAAAACATGTTCCTCATCGCATTCAGGATTGAAAAGCAAGTATAAATTTGCCGCATCTACGTCGCAATCTGCCAACACTATATCCTTCTGAAGAGTAGCAAACGCTGCACTAATACTACTTTTCCCCGTTCCTCCTTTTCCGCTGATTATTGCTAACTCCATAATTATTTTGCTTTATTTTTTTCAAACTCTTCTTTTATAGTGTGGTACAATTGATTGAATTTTGCTTTCCATTCAGTACTCAGATTAGTAATCATCTCCCCCTTCGAATAGGCAACCGCAATCTCCTTATCGAACGGTACACTCATGAGCAGTGGAATATTCTCCCGTTTCAGATAGTTCTGTGCATCATCGGTACCCATATCTGCACGATTGATAATCACTCCACAAGGAATTCCCATCTCTTTTAAAATTGCCACCGATTGTTTTAAATCGCTCAATCCAAAAGGAGTCGGCTCAGTTACCAGTACTACATAATCAGATTTGTAAACCGTTTGGATAAAGGGACATCCGGTACCGGGTGGTGAATCCAGTAATACTAAATCAAATGGCTCAGCCATCTTTATTGACTCCTTTATAATCCCAACCGATACAAGAACTCCCACTTCCATTCTTCCTTCAATCAACTCCTTACCTGTTGAAAAACGGTATCGATTGACATACCCCAAAAGGTCATCTTTTTCCGATATAGCACCATATTCACACGCAACCGAACAAGCCCCGCACCCATGACAAAGATCTTCTAATACCTCTATTGTTTGTGGCTCTTCAAGAAAAAAGATAGCATTGAAGTTGCAGTATTCATCACATTTGCCACAGTATGTACATTTCGTCTTATCAATAACCGGAATTTTCTGATTAACCGCGTGACTACTTTGCAATACTCCCTCTTTCAGAAACTCCCTGTCGTTAGGTGCTTCTGCATCACAATCTACCAAAGCTATACTCAACCTGCTATCTTGTAATGAGTTAAACAGATTAGTAGAGATAAAAGTTTTACCTGTTCCTCCCTTGCCACTAGCAATGGCTATGGTGATCCCCGTCATGATTACAATAATTGGCACTTAAGGAAAGTTTCCCGGCTAAAAATTCATTCACAATCTCCTCTTCACTTTTTATGGGTGCACCTGCGAACACATTGATTCCCTGCTCATTGAAAAGATCAATAGCCCGCTGACCAATACCTCCTGCGATAACATCAGTAACTCCAAGCGCTGCAACCCATCTTGGATATACGCCTGGTCGATGCTCTGGTGGCATATGTTGTGTTATCTCAACTATTTTTTTGTCTTGCACTGCAATTACAGCGAAGTATTGACAATGCCCAAAATGGGCAGATAATTTCCCATTCTCCATGGGGATAGCTATTTTTTGTGTCATCATTGTTAAAGTTTTTAAATTTATTCTGTAAAACCTTTTCTACCTCTACCCATTCCTTGTCCCAAACGACCTCTTCCCCATCCAAAGCCGCGACCCCGACCTAAACCTCGACCTTCGTTTACTTCCAACCCGCGACCAAAACCGCGACATCTTCTCCTTCCAAAGCCTCTTCCACCTCTTACTCCATTTTCATCAATCAGTTCTTCCACAGAACCTCTGTTTTCTCCATAATTGGTACATTTACCCATTTTCCATCCTGTCATGGGACCTTGTCCCATAGGACCTTGTTGATTCAATCCTGGCATAATATATCTCCTTTTTTTTAATGTTAATAAATTAGAGTTGAACTATTCAAACTCTTTGATAATTTCCGAAATGGTTTTATCTTTTCTGTTTACCATTTCAATTTGAAGCTTTTCCAACATAGCTTCCGCCTTTTTCCCAAATTCGGGTGCCACTACTCTCTTTACACCTTGCGATGCGATAAATTTTACAGCTTCCGGACCGGCGCCCTCGGAAGATTCCTTTGCCGGATTTGGGAAAAAATCTGCAACTTTACTATCCGTATCGTAGATAGCAAAATAGGAACAACGCCCGAAACGACTATCCATTCGTGCGTCTAAACTCTCTTTTTCTGATACAATTGCTATTTTCATATTTATATAATTTTTAATTAATTTGTTATTGGTTTCACTAAATTATGGGTGTAAATCCCTCACCTCTGCCTCTGCCTCTATGTCTTTTACGGTTTCCGCAAGGGTGTTGTTGTATGCTATTTCCTTCCATGAGCTTATTACAGCGGCGACAACGATACCATTTTCCACCAAAATCTACATTTCCGCCCTCAATCACCAATGATTTTCCCTCCACAAATGCCTGAGCAACTGTTTTTCGTGCTTGAGCATAGATTCGCGTAAGAGTGGGACGCGATACATTCATCCGTTCAGCTGCCTCCTCTTGCAATAATCCTTCGTAATCTAGTAAGCGAATAGCCTCATACTCATCATATTGCAAAGTAACTTCTCCAGTCAATGAACGGGGAATGCCAAACGGCTTAAAACCTGACATCAATGGTGGTGATTGAATTCTTCTACATTGTTTTGGACGTGACATACAATTGAGCTTTGATAATTTTCTGCAAAGATACTAAAACTTTTGAACATATGTTCATTACTAAGAGAAAATATTTTATTTTTTTGATTTTCTTTCGATTATTTGAACATCTTCCTAATTTTATGTAATTTTGTAGTACAAACCCAAAAGTCGATATAATGATAACAAAAAGTGAATTGCGAAAGCTCATTTCAAACAGGAAGAAAGAATATTCGGTTGATACTAAAATTGAAAAATCTAAAGCTATTTTTAAACAAGTTCGTCAATTAAAAGAATTTCAAGAGGCTAAAAAAATGCTTTGTTACTGGTCAATGCCCGATGAAGTCCCTACACATGATTTTGTAATCGAAATATCTGGCAATAAAGAGATTTATCTGCCCGTGGTATCGGGAGACGACTTGCTTATCAGAAAATTCACGGGAACAGACAATATGGAAGAGGGTGTTTTTGCCACTCTTTTTGAGCCCAATCACACAGAAAACATCAATATAAAAGATATCGATTTAGTGCTTGTACCCGGTGTTGCTTTCGATTTGAGCGGAAGACGCATGGGACGAGGAAAAGGATATTACGACAGACTTCTTGCCGATACAAATGTCTATAAACTGGGAATTTGCTTTGACTTTCAATTAGTGGAATATGTTCCTACAGATGAGCGCGACATTTTAATGGATAAGGTGATATTTGGGTAAGGAACTCTTTTGCACTTTTAATACGAGTTGACCATATCTTCCGGGATACAGATGATAAAATCAGCTTTACCAATATGTTCTTCTTCTAGTTGAGATAAATCTTTCTGTCGGCAACAACTGATAGTAGCAGCACTCAAACGGCTATTATACTGCATCAAAAAAGGGATGATTCCACCATAATGATCACTATGAAAACTGCCGTGAAAGTGCAGGAAATAACTATCCGGATTCTCTACAAAAGCCTGCGATATGGTCCATGCCATAGTAGCATCTTTGATCGACTGTGCTTGAGACATAAATTCAGGATTTCTACTGCTATGCCCCATTTGAGCAGTCATTGTTCCAAACATCGCTGTTGTAGCACTATCCACAACATAGGGAATGGGGAGCGGTGCGATATATCTTTTTGCCTCATCCGACAATGCATCTAATCCATCCAACCCTTTGAGAGCTACAATCTGCGCATAGCGACGTGGAATATTGGTGGCATAAAATGGGACTTTATGTTCTTTTGCATATTCAACCAGTTGAGCATAATCGGTGGAATAATTTTTCCATAAACGCATCTCACTCTCAAAACTGCTTTTTGATATTTCCCCTTTCATAAACTCATTGAGAATCAATTGATTATCACTCTCAAACATTTCAGCACCCAGCAACAGCTTTTTACCGTGTAGGGCATGAAGGTGTTTCATTGTTTCAGCTTCCAACCAGTGACAAATGGGACAGTTGTGTATTTCTCCGAATAAAACTAGATTCTTTTTAGAAACCGTTTCTATCATTTGCTCAAAACTAACTTTCTCACCCTGCGAATCAAAAATGACATACGCCTGTGGGTTTTTTCCGCCAAATGTTGATAGCGTACACAAAAGTGCAAAGAACAGTGTTGTTAATTGTTTTGATATTTTTTTCATCTTATTATATTTTCATAATAATTTTTTATAAAATTCAAATAGTTCAGTGTTGATTGGCGAAAGGTGCTATCCTTTAAATTCTTTTTTATCAATTCGTTATAAGCATTAATAAAAAGCAGCTCATTATCTTCAAGATAGTAAGACATGATTTGAGCCTTACTGATTTTTGATTTTTCATAATCACCTATTAGTCTCTTTGTTTCTTCATCCCATCTATATTGAACGAATGTCGAATCATCAATATAATATGGAGCATCTAATGAATCTGTATATGCCTGGTTATAAACCATTTTCAAAGTCAAAGGATGAGTATTTTGAACTGTTGATTGAAACCAATAAAGCCGAACACTCCATGGAATTTGCAGATTAGCATTTTGAAGCTCATTTAATATGGGAATCAGTTTATTGTCATAATACTTGTAGAAATAGAAGTTATACCACCATGCTCCTGTTCCATTCAACAGGCTTTCCTTATAATAAACAATGGTTTTTCCATCAATATCTTTGTAATGTTCCAATTCAAGTCCAAAACGATGATAGATATGATGCTTTGCTATCATCTTATTTCCTGAAAAGAAATAGACATCACAGTTCCATGTTGCATCGGCATAACCCGGACAAACAGCAAATTCTTTGAAGTTATTTTTATTTTCATCAAATGAGAAAAAGGTCAATGGAACAACGCCCTTTTCTATGAACCTCTCATCGATATGTATATCGCCAAAAATTGCTTTTACGGTTTTAACGTCAAGTTGCTCCGCATTGCAGCCCTGTTTGAGTTTTTCAAAGTCCGATGCTTCTACCACAATATCCAGTTGCTGTTGATTCTTAAAAATCGAATCAACCATCAAAGAAACTTTCTCCATCAATGGTCCTGAAGGTAAATTTCCGATGCTATCTAAATATTTTTCGAGTTGATAGTCACTATATTGAATTGATTTTTTACTTTTATCAGTTGAATCTTCGGGTATTCCGCACGATGGTTGCATGCCGGCAATCTCTGAAGCACCTTGTTCCATTGATCTTTCATCACCGGCATTCGAATAAAACATCGGCAATATCAACAAAATTAGAATCCAATATCTCTTCATAAGGTGTAGATTCTTTTTATTAATTGTACTCAATTCACTCCACAAAGGTAATAAAAGTTTTGGATTCTATTAGCCCATATTGAGGGTTCTAATAAACTTTTTTAACGATCCGGATTTTTACTTTTCAGCTTATCCAACTCGTTTTTAATAATCCAAATCCTATTGCCAACAGTATCGGTCAAACTCTTATACCGCACCAAATCAAAACGATTACTCTCAGGGGAGAATTTTGAGGGTTCTATAACCGCAAATTTGTAAAATTCTTCGCCATTATTCTTTCTTCCTGAATAGCTTACCTGATCAAAAAAGATGGTGTCGTTTTGAATACGATAGTTCCCTTTGGCTTCTGATACTCCAAAGCAAACAGTCATTTCTTTAAATGTATAATCCTCTTTCAAGTTTAATGTTGTTGCACAGTTTCCGCCGCCCTCCCGTTCAGCAAACAAAACGGTTTTACTTTCAAACTTTGCAAAATTTATGATCCCGCTTGGTCTTAAAAAAGTAAGGAGCAACACAAGAATTAAAACTCCGATAGTAACAAGCCGGGATTTGTTGGTTAATTTTTCCTTTATAACAATGTAAATTTGGTATAACAGAGCTACTAATAACACAAAGTAAACAATAAGCAAAGCTAAAGGTACAAGCATTGCAAAAAATCCTTGTCCAAACTTCCCTATCCAAAAATACATTGTATTGACTATCAGAAAAAAA